>Ga0302325_10000190_pt1 | contig 178492 bp, 154 predicted proteins | sample Palsa_T0_2_FD_201948 | JGI IMG/M metagenome (GOLD analysis project Ga0302325, IMG submission 201948) | Peat permafrost microbial communities from Stordalen Mire near Abisko, Sweden - Palsa_T0_2 | ecosystem: Environmental > Terrestrial > Soil > Palsa > Peat permafrost | place: Sweden: Abisko...
AAAGAAGAAGGCTACATCGCCAACTACAAGGCGGCAGAAGAGAACGGCCGCGCTATCCTGCGGGTCTATCTCAAGTACGGCGCCAACAACGAAGCCGCCATCCGCGACCTTTCTCGCATTTCCCGCCCCGGTTGCCGCGTCTACGTCGGTCGGGATGAAATCAAGCGCGTGCAAAGCGGGCTCGGCATCAGCATCATGACCACGCCGCGTGGCGTGATGACCGGGCGCCAGGCCCGGCGCGAAGGCGTCGGCGGCGAGATCCTGTGCGAAGTCTGGTAGGAGAGACACATGTCACGTATCGGTAAAAAACCCATTCCGTTGCCCGCAGGCGTGAAGTACACCGTCCAGGGCAACACCGTGCTCGTAGAAGGTCCCAAGGGCAAGCTAACCGCGATGCTGCCCACGGGGATCAAGCTCGAGAAGCAGGAGAGCAACCTGGTCGCGGTGCGCGAGAAGGAAGAGCTCGCAGCGCTGCATGGCCTGACTCGGGCCCTGGTTTCAAACGCCGTCGAAGGCGTCACCAAGGGCTGGACCAAGGAGCTGGATATTGTCGGCATCGGCTATCGTGCCGAGCTTAAGGGAAAGGGCACGGTGGTGTTCACCCTGGGCTTCTCTCACCCCATCGAGTTCCCCTTGCCCACCGGCATTGACGTGGCCGTTGACCCTAAGCAAACCCACTTGACCATTAGCGGCATCGATCGTCAAAAGGTCGGCCAGGTGGCCGCCGACATGCGCTCCTTGCGTAAGCCCGACCCCTATAAGAACAAGGGCGTGCGCTATACCGGCGAGCGTTTGAAGAAGAAGGTTGGAAAGACCGGAGCCAAGTAACAAAACCGAACGGGGTTGCAGGGCAGCTCCGCTTTTAGGAAAGGAAGACCAATGTTACCGATCAGACAGAGAAATGTAATCCGCCAGCGGGTGCACTTTCGCATTCGGCAAAAAATGGATGGCACGGCACAGCGTCCACGGTTGAACGTATACCGTTCGCTGAACCACATTTACGCCCAGGTCATCGACGACGCCAAGGGAGAGACGATCCTTTCCGCCTCCAGCTTGGCCGCCAAAGTAAAGACTGGCGGCAACGTGGCTGCGGCTAGAGAAGTAGGCAAGCTGGTAGCCGAGCGGGCCATCGAAAAGGGAATCAAGAAGGTAGTCTTCGACCGCGGCGGTTATCTCTATCACGGGCGCATCAAGGCCCTGGCGGATGCAGCGCGCGAAGCAGGTCTCGAGTTTTAGGAAGGGTCGGGAAAAAGCATGGCAATACTGAAAAGGAAACTGGACGCCGGGCAATACAACCTGAAAGATCAGGTGGTGTCCATCAATCGTGTCACCAAAGTGGTCAAGGGCGGCAAGAACATGTCGTTCGCGGCGCTGGTTGTGGTGGGTGATCCCGCTGCCGGCGTGGTGGGCTTTGGTTCCGGCAAGGCGAAGGAAGTGCCGCAGGCCATTCGCAAGGGAATCGAAGCGGCCAAGAAGAACCTGGTGCACGTGAACCTGTCCGAAACGACCATACCTCACCAGGTACTGGGCCGCTTCGGTTCCGGGCACGTGCTCTTGAAGCCGGCGCCGGAAGGCACGGGCGTCATTGCCGGCGGTGCGGTGCGCGCAGTCATGACCTCGGTCGGCGTGCAAAACATCCTGACCAAGAGCCTGGGCTCCGCCAATCCCCACAATGTGGTCAAGGCCACCTTCGATGCCTTGGTGCAGTTGCGCGATCGTAGTGAAGTGGCCGCGGCTCGCGGCAAGCAGGTACAGGAGCTATATTGAAATGGCAGACACTGCGAAACCAATGATGCGTTTGGAGTATTACCGTTCCAAGATTTGCACTCCCAAGAAGCACAAGCTGGTAGTGAAGGGCTTGGGCTTTACCCGGCTCAATCAAATCGTGGAGCGGGAAGATACGGCGTCGATCCGGGGCATGGTTAAGACCGTTCCCCACTTGGTACGGATCGTCGAGTAAGCCGTAAAAACAAAAGCGAGTCGGTAGCACCGGACCGGCGTTGAGCGAGGACAATATGGCAAAGAATCTTTCTAATTTACGGGCGCCCAAAAAGGCGAACACGGGCAAGAAGCGTGTGGGCCGCGGTATGGGTTCGGGCATGGGCAAGACCTCGACCCGAGGGCACAAGGGACAGCGTTCCCGTTCCGGTTCGCACATGATGCGCGGCTTCGAAGGCGGCCAGATGCCGCTTCATCGTCGCCTGCCCAAGCGCGGCTTCACCAACATTTTCCGCACCGAATACTCGGTAGTGAACCTGAGCCGCATCGCAGAGCTCCAGACCGAAGGCCATTCCGAACTAACCTTGGAATCCTTCGCCGCCAAAGGGCTATTGAAGAAGCGCAACGGCCTGGTCAAGGTTCTGGGTGACGGCGAGTTGACCGCCGCAGTCACTGTGCACGCCCACAAGTTTTCCAAGTCGGCCCAGGAAAAGATCGAGAAAGCCGGCGGCAAGGCAATCCTGGTAGCGTAGGATCGGCCGGTTTTTGAACGAACCGGCCACTAGATGATAGGTGAGGTTATTAACCAATCTCCCCTTGTCATCCCGACCGGAGCGAAGCGCAGTGGAGGGATCTGCAGTTCTCTCCCCGCCACAAACGTGGGAAATGAAACGACTCTCCCACCCGGACCTTCGAAGGTTGTTCAATAGGACCGGAGCGATCGTGAAGGGTACAGGCGAGGCAACTTTATGTTTGAGAAGATCCGCAACATCTTCCGCATCCCGGACCTACGCAAGCGGGTCTTGTTCACCCTGGGTATCCTGGCCGTCTACCGCTTGGGCTCCCAGATACCGACCCCCGGGGTTAACCTCAAGCTACTGGCCCAATTCTTCGATCAGCAGGCTGGCAGCGCCCTAGGCCTGGTTGACCTGTTCAGCGGCGGAAACCTCCGCAAGCTGACCATCTTCGCCCTGGGCATCATGCCCTATATCACCGCTTCCATCATCTTCCAGTTGTTGACCGTGGTGTACGAACCGCTGGCCAAACTCCAAAAGGAAGGCGAGCTGGGACGTCGAAAAATCACCCAATGGACCCGGTACGTCACCGTAGTCCTGGGAGCCATCCAGTCCCTCGCCATCGCCTTGACCCTTTCCCATGGCTCCGGCGGCGTCTCCTACGTCCTCAACCCCGGACCCGGTTTCATCTTCACCACCATCCTCACCCTCACCACCGGCACTGCATTCATCATGTGGCTGGGTGAGCAAATCACCGACCGTGGCATTGGCAACGGCATGAGCCTGTTGATCTTCGCCGGCATCGTCGTGGGCATACCCCGCGGTATCCAGGATCTGATCGATAAGGCAAAAACCCAGGCGTGGGGCTCCTTCACCGTCCCGGCACTCCTCATCCTGGTAGTCATGATGATCGCCATCGTGGCCTTCATCGTCTTTGTGGAGCGCAGCGAGCGCCGTATCCCGGTGCAATACGCCAAGCGCATCGTAGGCCGCCGTCTCATGGGTGGCCAGTCCACCCATCTTCCGCTCAAGGTGAACTCCGGTGGCGTCATGCCGGTCATCTTCGCCAGCTCGATTCTTTCCGCGCCCCTGCTCTTTGCCGGATCTGGCTTCGTGCAGAACAGCGGCTTCCTGACCCGAGTTTTCGACGGTCTACGCCCCGGCGAACCCTGGTACGAGCTGCTCTACATCGTAGGCATCGTCTTCTTCGCCTACTTCTATATCTCCATCGTTTTCCGCCCCGACGACATTGCCGACAACATGCGCAAATATGGCGGCTTCATTCCCGGCATCCGTCCCGGCCGCCGCACTTCTGACTTCGTCAACGACGTCCTCACCCGCATCACCCTGGTGGGCGCCCTCTACCTGATCCTGATCTCGCTGATTCCGCAAATCTTAATCAGCGGCATTCATCTCAACAACCTCTGGCTGGTGGGAGGATTCTTTGAAAGGCTTCCAACCTGGGTAACCCACGGCCTCAATGTCAGCTTCTACTTTGGCGGGACCTCGCTATTGATCGTGGTCGGCGTCGCCATGGACACCGTCAACCAGGTAGAGTCACAGCTCATCATGCGCCACTACGACGGCTTCTCTCCGCGCAGCGGCCGGGTGCGCGGAAGGCGGTCGTGGTAGAGGCGGCGCAAGGCTTGGCAGCCGGGCCGGAAATCCTCTCCTCCAAGGACATCACCCCCGGCCCCATGCTGCTCATGGGGGCCCCAGGGGTAGGCAAGGGAACCCAGGCCAAAGGCATCATGGCGGCCTGGGGCATCCCCCAGATCTCGACTGGCGACCTGCTGCGCGACCACCGGCGGAACGGAACCCCACTGGGCCTCCAGGCCACGCAAATCATGGATTCAGGCAAGCTGGTTCCTGACGATTTGGTCAACCAGATGGTGGCCGAGCGGCTGGCCCAGCCAGACACCGCCCGCGGCTACATTCTGGACGGTTACCCCCGCACCCTGGCCCAGGCAGAGTGGCTTGATCAACGCCTGGCGGCCGCCCCGAGCGGGCTTCCGCTCATTGCAGTAAGCATTCAGGTAAGTTACAATCAATTGTTGCGTCGTATCACGGGTCGGCGCAACTGTCCAACCTGCCAGCGTATTTACAACGTTTACCTGCAGCCGCCGCAGTTTGACACGGTATGCGATGTGGACGGCACACCGTTGGTCCAGCGCGCGGATGATGTGGAAGGCGTCTTCCATGAGCGGATGCGCACGTACGCGGCGCTGACGGCGCCAGTAGTGGAACATTACCGTGCCAGCAGCCGGTTTGTGGAAGTGGATGGCGAACAGCCTGCGGGCGAAGTGATGGCGGGCATCATGGCCGCGGTCACGCGACTTAGATCCCAGACTTAGTAGAGAGAGTAGAAAAGGCCAATGGCCATCATGATCAAGACGCCGCAGGAAATTGAAAAGATGCGGCGCAGCGGAGCGGTAGTTCGTGAAGTGCTGCAGCATGTCAGAGCGCATGTCAAGCCGGGCGTGACCACGCTCGACCTGGAAAACCTGGCAGAAAGCAAAATGGCGGAGTTGGGCGCCACCTCGGCTTTCAAGGGCTATCGCGGTTACCCGTGCGTATTGTGCACTTCGGTCAATGAGCAGGTGGTGCACGGCATCCCTTCCCGGGAGCGGGTGTTGCTTGAGGGCGATATCGTCTCCATCGACTGCGGCGTGGTGTTAGACGGCTACTACGGCGACTCGGCCATCACGGTTCCGGTGGGAACCGAGGTAGCCCCCAAAGCCAAGCGTCTGCTGGATGTGACCAGGGTTTCGCTCGAGACCGCCATCAAGGTAGTGCGGCCGGGAGCGACCTTGGGTGATATCGGTGCAGCGGTGCAGGAAGTTGTGGAAGCGGACGGCTTCAGTGTTGTGCGTGAGTTTGTGGGCCATGGAATTGGAACCAGGATGCACGAAGATCCGCAGGTTCCCAACTACGGGCAGCGGGGAGCGGGAACCAAGTTACGCGCAGGAATGGTCCTGGCCATCGAGCCCATGGTGAATGTGGGCAAGCCGGGTGTTCAGGTATTGAGCGACGGCTGGACGGCAGTAACTGAGGATGGAAGCCTGAGCGCTCATTTCGAGCACACCGTTGCGGTGACGGCTGAGGGCGCTGTGATTTTGACGCAGTAGGGTATGAGAGCCTGTGGGAGCAGGCAGAATCGGGATAACGTTTGTCGAAGGAAGACGCGATTGAGGTAATGGCAACGGTGGTGGAAACGTTGCCCAACGCGATGTTCAAAGTAGAGCTTGAAAACAAGCACCAGGTTTTGGCGCACGTTTCGGGACGAATGCGGAAGAACTTCATCCGCATCCTTCCAGGCGACCGGGTTGCGGTAGAGCTCAGTCCATACGATCTGACCCGAGGCCGGATCGTGTATCGCTACAAATAGAGCAGTGAGGAGCCGTAATGAAAGTCAGGGCATCAGTAAAAAAGATCTGCGACAAGTGCAAAGTGATTCATCGTCGCGGAGTGGTACGCGTCATCTGTGAGAACTCAAAGCACAAGCAGCGCCAGGGCTAGTTTTTTTGCTTGGCCCACATCTCGATTTTGAGATGCGGCAGAAGCCAATGTAAACCGGGATTTTGCAGGGTACGGCCTTTTAGGCCGTGCAGGGTACGGGCTTTAGGCCGTGCAGGGTACGGGCTTTAGGCCGTGCAGGGTACGGGCTTTAGGCCGTGCAGGGTACGGGCTTTAGGCCGTACGTAACCAATATCGAATCAGTCCGGCTTTAGCCGCTGAGGGCCGCTTTCTACTCGTAACAGCGACTTTCTCGGCAGAGGGTTGAGTCATCCCGCAATTGAGTGGGCTTTGTATCAGGGCACGACTTTCGTCGTGCCGAACCCGCACGAAATATTCCCGGGCTTTAGCCCCTGCAATAGGAAGCGGGAACTACCGGGCACCGGAGAGGCTAGTTAGCCATAAAGGCTTGCGTTGAACCTCTCCGGCGGCCTTAAAACACGAACTTCTGCCCTTGCGGTGAAGCTGCAGGGCAGCAAAAGCGGTACATAAGGATCAGGTATGGCACGTATAGCTGGCGTCGATCTGCCCCGCCACAAGCAGGCAAGAATCGCGCTGACCTACATTTTCGGTATCGGCAACCCTCGTGCCCTGCGCATTCTGGTGACGGCCAATGTGGATCCGTTCAAGAAAGTCCAGGATCTGGGTGAAGACGAGGTAAACCGTATCCGCCAGGTGATTGAGGCTGAAGGCCAGATCGAAGGTGATCTGCGCAAAGACGTCTCCATGCACATCAAGCGGCTGATTGACATTCAGTCCTACCGTGGTTTGCGTCACCGCCGCAATCTACCCACCCGGGGCCAGCGGACCCACACCAACGCGCGCACCCGCAAGGGACCGCGTAAGGGCACAATCGCAGGCAAGAAGAAAGCGACGGCGAAGACCTAATGGCGAAACCAGAGCAGAAGGCGGGAGCCGGCAAGGCCGCCAAGAACAAGAAGTTCAAGAAGCGCGAGCGCAAGAACGTTCCTTATGGATTGGTATACGTTCAAGCTTCGTTCAACAACACCATTGTGACCATCACCGACGGTCAGGGCAACACCCTATCCTGGAAGAGTTCGGGTTCGCTGGGCTTCCGTGGATCGCGTAAGGGCACTCCCTTCGCCGCCCAGCAGGCGGCCATGAACGCTGCCAACCAGGCGCGCGATCACGGTCTCCGTTCCGTCGATGTACGCGTGAGTGGTCCCGGCTCCGGCCGTGAGTCTGCAGTGCGTGCTCTGGCTGCAGCCGGACTCGATGTCCGCTCCATCCGCGACGTCACACCCATTCCTCACAACGGCTGCCGTCCGCCCAAGCGCCGGCGCGTATAACAACAATTTGCTGGACCGGGACGAAGGATTAAATCCGTAAACCGGTCGGCCTCTGAAGTAAGGAGAATGAAGTGGCAAGATATACCGGACCAGTCTGTCGCCTTTGCCGACGCGAAGGCATGAAGCTTTTTCTCAAGGGCACCAAGTGCTTCTCAGAAAAATGTCCCATTGAGAAGCGCAACTTTGCTCCCGGCCAGCACGGCCGCGACCGCAAGCCCAAGATCGTAGGCTACGGTCTGCAATTGCGCGAAAAGCAAAAAGCCAAGCGCATTTACTTCACCCTGGAAAGCCAATTCCGCGCCTACTACGAGAAGGCGTCGCGAAGCCAGGGCGTCACCGGCGAATTGCTCTTGCAGCAGCTCGAGCGCCGTCTTGACAACGTAGTCTTCCGTCTCGGCTTTGCCAGTTCCCGCCGTCAGTCCCGCCAGATTGTGCGCCACGGCCACGTGGAAGTGAACGGCCGCAAGGTGAACATCCCGTCCTTCCAGGTATCGGTAAGCGACGAGATCAAGATCCGCGAAGGCAGCAAGAAACTCACCGTACTCGAAACCTCGATAGAATTCGCCAGCCACCAGGTAGCGCCCCGTTGGCTCCAGGTTGACCACGCGAATCTTTCAGGCAAGGTATTGGCGCTACCCAAGCGTGAAGACGTGAATCTGCCCGTAAACGAGCAGCTGATCGTCGAACTGTACAGCAAGTAAACCAAACGAGGGAGAAACGAGCACGGCCGTTGCAGAATGCTTCGCGACGCTTGCCGTGCATGGAAAGGAATACCGCAATGCTTTGGAGAGGATTTCAAAAACCAAAACGTCTTGCAGTCGATACCGAGACGCTCACCGAGAAGTACGGCAAGTTCAGTGCTCAGCCGTTTGAGCGCGGCTTCGGCACCACCATCGGCAACGCTCTGCGTCGCACCCTGCTTTCTTCGATTGAAGGCGCGGCCGTCACCGCGGTCAAGATCGAAGGCGTTCTGCACGAGTTCCAATCGATCACCGGCGTCGTCGAAGACGCAACCGACATCATCCTGAACCTCAAGCAGATTCCCTTCAAGCTAAACGGCGAGGGACCAAAGGCTCTTTATCTGCGAGCGGATCAACCCGGTGTCGTCACTTCCGGCATGATCGAGGCTGACGGAGACGTGGAGATCCTGGACAAGGATGTCTACGTAGCGACTGTCAGTGAAGGCGGAAAGCTGGACATGGAAATGCGCCTCAAGCGCGGCCGTGGTTACGTATCTGCCGACAAGAACTTCGATTCCGATCTGGGCATTGGCTTCATCCCTGTAGACTCCGTTCACTCGCCCGTACGCAAGGTCAACTACACCGTAGACGCCGCCCGTCTTGGTCAGATCACGGACTATGACAAGTTGACCATTGAAGTCTGGACCAATCGCTCGGTTCTGCCTGCTGACTCGTTAGGCCTCGCGGCCAAGCTGCTCAAAGACCACATGAGCATCTTCATCAACTTCGAAGAAGAAATCGAAGCCGAGAGCGCGCACGACGAAGGCCGCATGCAGTTGCGCAATGAAAATCTCAATCGCTCTGTCGAAGAGCTTGAGCTGAGCGTGCGTAGCTACAACTGCCTTAAGAACGCGAACATTCAGACCATTGGCGAACTGGTTCAGAAGACCGAGCCGGAGATGCTCAAAACCAAGAACTTCGGCCGCAAGTCGCTGAACGAGATCAAGGAAATCCTGGCGCAGATGGGCTTATCGCTGGGCATGAAGATCGACGAGCACGGCAACGCGGTGCCGGGACCGACCAGCGTTCTTCCGGCTGCGACCTTGGCGGCGAGTTACAACCGTTACGACGACGAAGAGGACGACGAAGACGAGGATCTCGACGGGGTAGATATTCCGCTCCAGTCGGAGCCGGAAAACTTCTAGAAAGAGAAACCGATGCGCCATCGCAATGCAGGATACAAACTCGGGCGAAACACCAGCCACCGCCGCGCTCTGCTGCGGAACCTGGTAACGTCCATTCTTCTTGAGGACCGGGTGGAGACGACCATCACCAAGGCCAAGGCTGCCCGTCCTCACGTAGAAAAGCTGATCACCTTGGGCAAGAGGGGCGACCTGCATTCCCGTCGCCTCGCCCTGTCCTATTTGCAGACGCGGGAAGCAGTCTCTCGTCTATTTGATACGGTGGCGCCGCGCTACGGGGATCGTGCCGGCGGCTATTTGCGCATCGTACGCACTGGCTTTCAGAAGGGCGATGGAGCCGAGAAGGCCTTCATTGAACTTCTCGGCTCCGAGCAGGAGCTGGACGAGAAGCGTCAGAAGCGTGCCGAAGCGCGGACCAAGCGTCGCGAGGAAATCGACAAAGCGATGTCCGAGAACCCCCCACCCGACGGCAGCGGCACCGAGACCAACGCCTAGCAACTGTAGCCGTTACCATTTACATGGTCAAACCGGGCTAAGTCTCTCCCCGCCACGAATCAAAGGGTGCCCCACATCTCGCTCGTTTTTCGCGAGATGTGGGATACCGCAGGCCTGCCCCTCAAGCCTGTCGAAGTGCAACGGATCTACACGGTGCCCCATGTTCGCACCAGCGTACGTGGGCCGAAAATGATGGGCGAAGCCCAACCACAGCCTTCATTTGCAACCAAGCCAATCACTCACGGATACGAAGCACAATCTTCCCCACGACATGTCCTTGCTCAATCCGGCTATGCGCCTCAACGACATCTTTAAGCAGATACACCTGGGTTCTAAGCGGAATCGTCTTGGAACCAATCGCAGCATTCAACCGATCGATAGCCCCACGAGACATCTCACCATCGCAAGCCAGGACGGGGTGGCCATGAAGACTCGGTCTAGGCTCGACCCCATTCGGATAAGCAAGAGGCGCCTTGTCTTTTAAGTGCGCCAGAAAATCAGGGAGTTTGTCGCCGCTGGTGGTGACCAGGCAGGCATCGAACCCTGCTTGGGCGACGCGCTTGATAACTCCTTCGTGTTCCGGCGAATTTGCATCGATAGCGTGCGCGGCTCCAAGTGAACGAACATAATCTTGCGCGTCCGGCCGACCCGTACCGATCACGGTTGCGCCTTTCTCATTCCCCAGCCACACGCCGAGTGAACCTACGCCGCCGCTCGCTCCGAACACCAGCAGCTTCTGGCCTTTTTTCACTTTCAAGACTTCAAGCCCGGTTTGCGCCGTCAAAGCGACGCAGGGCATGCCGCCGGCAACCACCATCTTGATCTGTGTCGGAACCAGGCCAACCCTATCAGCGGGAACGCTGACATATTCCGCATAAAACCCGCCGCCGCGGTTGCCATAGCTGTAGGAGTAAACGCGATCCCCCACGCTGAATCCGCGGACATCCCTACCGACTGCGGCAATCGTTCCACTTCCGTCCGTGCCGAGGATTGTTCCCGGTTCTATCTTCCCGAAGGAACCTGCCCGTTGCTTAGCGTCCCAAATGCCAACGCCTGCATACTCGAGCGCAATGATCACGTGATTCCTGGGCAAACTTGGAAGAGGCACGTCTTGAACGTGGAGCCTCTTCGCCGGCCCCGGTCCATCCACGACCGCAGCCTTCATCATTTTCGGAAGTTCTAAAACGGTAGTCATCACTTTTCTGCAAACCGCCCAGCCGGCCTACTCCACGTGGTAATTAGGTGCTTCGCGGGTAATGATCACATCGTGGACGTGACTCTCGCGCAGTCCGGCACTTGAAATCCGTATAAAGCAGGATTTCTCCTGCAATTCCTGGATCGTGTTGCATCCCACGTAGCCCATTCCCGACCTTAGTCCGCCGACCAATTGATAGACCATCGCTTCGAGCGGCCCGCGATGGGGCACCCGGCCTTCGATCCCTTCCGGCACGAACTTGGCCAGCCGGTTTTCCCCATTGCGTTCCCGCGCGACAACCCCCTCCGTCGACGGCCTTTCCTCAACGTCGCCTTTCCCCTGGAAGTACCGCTCCCCGGAGCCCTGCGACATGGCCGACAGGGAACCCATTCCGCGGTACGTCTTAAAGCTCCGCCCCTGGTAAAGAATCGTCTCGCCGGGGCTTTCGTCAACTCCTGCAAACAACGAGCCGATCATCACCACGTTCGCGCCCGCAGCGATCGCCTTGGCTACGTCGCCGGAGTACTTGATCCCCCCATCGGCGACCACTGGAATATCGTGCTCGCGGGCCGCCCGGTAAGCTTCGCTGATCGCGGTAATCTGCGGCATCCCGGCACCCGTCACCATGCGCGTGGTGCAGATGGATCCCGGCCCGATGCCCACCTTGACCGTATCCGCGCCAGCATCAATCAGCGCCTTGGCTCCGTCATACGTGGCCACATTGCCGGCCATCAGGTCCACATCAGGAAACCGCTTCTTGACCGCACGAGCCGCTTCCAGCACACGCGTCTGGTGGCCGTGCGCTGAGTCAAGGGTGAGCAGGTCGACCCGGGCACGGACCAACTCCGCGGCACGCTCGAGAAAGTCCCCCGTCGCGCCGATCGCGCCGCTGACACGCAGCCGGCCTTGGTCATCCTTTGCAGCGTTGGGGTATTTCAGCTTTTTCTGGATGTCCTTGACTGTAATCAGACCCTTTAGCTCATAGTGGCCATTGACCACCAAAAGCTTCTCCACCCGATGCTTGTGCAGGATCTTCTCCGCCTCTTCCAGCGTTGTACCCACGGGAACCGTGATCAGGTTTTCCTTGGTCATCACATCCCCGATTGGAATGTCGGTGCGGGTTTCAAAGCGCAGGTCGCGGTTGGTGAGAATGCCCACCAGCTTTTTGCCCTGGGTCACCGGAACGCCGGAGATTTTGTAGCGCCGCATCACCTCCAGGGCATCGGAGATAAGTTGTTGCGGCTCAATGGTGACCGGGTCGACAATCATGCCGCTCTCCGAGCGCTTCACCTTGTCCACCTCGCTGGCCTGCTGCTCGATGCTCAAATTGCGGTGGATGACTCCCAGGCCGCCCTGCTGCGCCATGGCAATCGCCAGACGCGACTCGGTTACCGTATCCATGGCCGCGGAAACCAGGGGGGTATTGAGGGTAATCGAGCGGGTGAGTTTGGTCTGGGTACTTACTTGGGCAGGTACAACGTCGCTGTAGGCGGGAACGAGGAGGACGTCGTCAAAGGTAAGAGCTTCGAGTACCGGTGTTTGAATCATATTTATGTTACTACGCTTAATCCTATAACCTACCAGCAGAAACGCAGCCCCTTGGCTCTATCCCGGCACCCACCGCCGGGTGCTCCACATCCCCAGGAATTTCCTGGGAAGTCTCGTGGGTTCCCTGAACTTCACGGTCCTATCCAGAGCTGCGTACAGGAAATTCGGGGCATCTCGCTCGTTTTTCGCGAGATGTGGGATACCACAGACCTCCCCCTCAAGCCTGCTGCGGATCCCACACATATCCTGGCTCTTTGCGGTAGAAGCCATCGGTAGAAGCCACAACGAACCAGTCCCGCAGAGCCTGCCCTGAGCTTTGTCGAACGGGGACGGAACAGCCTGTAGCCCGGCACGTCAGTGCCGGGTAGATAAGATCTATGACGCGAGTCCCGTAGGGACGGCACATTACCCAGCCTCAACCGCTGATTGCGAGAATTTAACGCGAAACCGGGCTTTCCCGCACCCCGAGTCCACCCCATAACCCGGCTTTCCGGCTACCGACAGTCTCGACCCCACCGTTGAAATCCCCACCAAAACAGCGTAATCTGAAGAAGCAGACGAATTTGTTCCATGGCTTCGCCTTCACGGTTCAGCGGAGCAACACGGAGAAATGAGTGGGCGAAAGCCCACTTTTCTTTTGCTGCGAAGCATTGCGTTTGAAGCGGCAATTATGGCATTGAGTATTGAGCAAATCCGTCAAACGGCGGATCGGGTCGCTGCATCCCACGGCCTGGAAGTGGTGGATATCGAGTACCTGGGTGGCAGTAAACACAGGGTTCTGCGGGTCTTCATCGAGCAAAACGCAGAACAGCGCGCGCGCCGGGCGCACCAGGCCAATGAACAGAGCGCCTTCGAGCACCTGCAAAGTGAAGGCATCGCGCTCGATCAGCTGGCCTGGGTAACGCACGAGGATTGCGAACGGTTTAGCCGCGATTTTGGCACCGTGATCGACGTCGAGGAGCTGGTGCCAGGGGACCAATACACGCTCGAGGTCTCCTCTCCGGGGTTAGACCGCAAGCTGGCAACACGGGCCGACTACCAGCGCTTCCAGGCCAATCCGGTGAAGATCCAGACCTTCACTCCGGTTGCGGGCAACCGGCACTGGTTGGGCAAGCTCTCAGAAGTGAAGCCGGAAGGAATCGTGCTCGACCTGACGGCGAAAAAACAGAAAGGGAGCAAGAAGGGACCCGCCCCGGTCCAGACCGTCGAGATCGCCTTTTCGAATATCGAGAAGGCCAACTTGGCTCCCGAAATTTAACCGTAGGTAGAAGAGAAAACCATGGCGAGTGTTCTTTATCAAAGCATCGAGGCCTTAAGCCGGGACAAGGGAATAGATCCGCAGATTGTCGTTTCTGCGGTGGAGGATGCCATTGCGCTGGCCACGCGCAAGTACTACAAGACGCAGGAAAACATGCGCGCCGAATTGGACCGCGAATCGGGTGAGATTCGAGCTTACGTCTACAAAACCGTAGTCGAGGCGCCTGAGCAGCTGGAAGATCCGGTCAACCAGATCACTCTGGACGATGCCCGCGCACTCGCGCCGGAAGTAGAAACCGGCGGCGAAATCCGCTATTACAAGCCTACCGACGTGCTCGGCCGTATTGCCGCGCAGATGGCCAAACAGGTCATCTTTCAAAAGGTCCGTGAAGCCGAGCGCGACACCGTCTACAAGGAATACGCGCATCGCCTGGGCGAAGTTTTGAACGCCACAGTCAAGCGCTTGGAACTGCAGGACGTGATCTTCGACCTGGGCAAAGCCGAAGCCAGAATGCCCAAGCGCGAACAGTCCCGATTAGAACAATTCGCTATCGGCGAACGCGTCCGGGTCGTGCTGCAGCGCGTGGACCGCGCCGCCAAGGGTCCCCAGGTGATCGTTTCCCGCGCCGTGCCGGAGCTGGTGCAGAGCCTGTTCCAAAGCGAAGTGCCGGAGATTTACGACAACACTGTGGTCATCCGCGCCATTGCCCGCGAGGCCGGGGAGCGCACCAAAATCGCGGTCCTTTCTCGCGACAAGGACGTAGACCCCGTTGGCGCCTGCGTGGGTATGAAGGGCATGCGCGTACAGTCCATCATTCGCGAACTCCGGGGGGAGAAAATCGACATTATCGAGTTCAGCGAAGAAATCACCACCTTCGCTGAAAAAGCCCTCCAGCCCGCCAAAGTAAGCCGGGTAAGCATCACAGACCTGGGCGAGAAGCAGATTGAAGTAATCGTGGACGATTCCCAGCTTTCCCTCGCCATTGGCAAAAAAGGCCAGAACGTACGTCTGGCAGCCAAGCTCTTGGGTTGGAAGATCGACATCAAGAGTGAGGAAGAGAAACGCCAGGAAGTCGAGCAGCAGATGCAGGCGATGAGCGGTGGTCCTTCGACGCCCATCGAGCAGGTAACGGAGTTGGGCGAGCAGATCATCCAGAAGCTGGTGGTTGCCGGCATCACGACCGTGGAAGCACTGGCCGACATGACACCCGAGCAACTGGAAGAGATACCAGGGATCGGCGAGAAGACCCTGGAGAAGATTTCGCTTGCGGTACGCCATTATTTCGGTGAATACGAGCCCGGCGAAGAGCGTCCTGCCGCGGAGGGAGCCATGGCCAAGTCAGACCAGGAGCAAGTAGCCAAGGCCCGGGCGATTGAAGACGCCCAGGTTGCGGAGGAAATCGACGCCCTGACCCTGGATCAGGAAGGGGAGCGGGAAGCTCCAGACACCGAGGATGGGTCGGGACGGATCAATGATGACGTGGCCCGGATGCGTATGGAAGAACTGACCGAATCTGGCCCGGATCTCGACGACATCGGTGCGATTTCGGAAGCTCCGGGTCGAGAAGATACCAGCGAAATCCTTGCCAGGCATGTCCCCAACCACCAGATAGCCAGGTCAGAAGCCGTGGTTGAGGGAAATGTGGAAGAACCCAGCGACGAAACCCGGGAAGACCCCAAGGTGGACGAAGGTGGAGTGTAGGCGGCTTGGCAACGGAGCGAGTGGGTCTTTCTCAGGCAAGTGTAAATACGAGGACTACCTTAAATGAACGTTAACGTGTGGTTGAATGACGCAATTCCACGTTTTCGGAGGATAATAATAATACCTGTCATTCCCACGGCCGTGAGGGTGCAATGAAAGTCTGAATGGCGGCGGGTTCGACACAAAGGGACGGATGAGCAAAGTTCGAATTAACGATTTAGCACGCGAGCTGGAAGTAAAGAGCAGGGCGATCCTTGACTCCTTGACCGCTGTCGGCGTGACCGAGAAGAAGACACACTCCAGCTCGCTCGAAGAAGACGAAGCCGAGCGGGTGCGCCAGCACTTCCAGCGTACCGGCGGCAGGAACGGAGCCGGCGCGCCGAAGGCTGCAGACAGCGAGCCGAAACAGAAGATTGACTGGTCCAGGGTTTCCAAACCAGGCGACGTGCTTAAGGCCATTCAGCAGCGTAAGGACGAAGCTGCGGCCATAGCCCAGCGTCCATCCGTCCCGCAAACCACTCAGCCTCAGGCAGTCAGGCCGGCTATTCCAGCGCGTCCCCTGGTTTCTAATCCCGCCTCCAGTTCCGCCACCAGCCCCACCTCGAGCCCCGCTCCTGCCGGTTCCGTGCACAGTGCAGCGCCCCCGCAGTCTCCAGCGGTGCCGCGTCCGGCTATGCCGACCCCGCCAACTCCGTCCGCTCACCTGGGTCCGGCTGCCGCCAACCAGCCAACCAGCCAAGGTGCGCCCGTGCAGGGCCTGCCAGGGCAGGCGAGGCCGAACCTCGGTGCTTCCGGCTTGGGCGGCCCCAACCTGGGCGGACAGGGTCAACGTATTGGGCCTCCCCCGCCACCTGCGCCGCGGCGGATTGTGCCCCAACCCCGTCAGGAACCCCGCATCGTGGTAGCCCCGCCGCCTTCGGCGCCGGCCATTGCCGCCAAGCCACCCACAGGCCCCGTGGTTGCCAGGCCTCCAGTGTCAGGAGTAGAAGTGCGTCCGCCGGCAGCCGGCGCCGCGTCGGGTATGAGCTCGGCAAGGCCTGCAGTTCCGGGCACAGAAGTGCGCCCGACAGTGGTTGCTGCGACTCCCGTGCCGCCTCGGCCTGCAGCCCCGCCGCCTCCGCCACCCAGCGCTCCTGAAATGGCAGCCGCGCCCCCCAGTTCCCCGGCTCCTCCCGTTGTGGAACCAGTGGCCGCTCAGGCTCCGCCACCACCCGCGCCCCGGCGCGTCATCATGCCCCAAACCGGTCCGCGCCCGGTCTACACTGCTCCCCCGCCGCCGCCGGTCACTCAGGCAGCTGCCCCAAGTTCCAGCGCTACCCCTCCTCCAGGCGGCTCCATTCAGCGTGGACGGCCCATCTTCGATCGCGGCCGCCCGGGCGGTGGACCATCGGCGGGAGGGCCAGGTTACAGCCCGCGGCCCCAGCCGGATGGGCCTGGAGGCGTTCGCCGCCCCATGCACCCCACACGGACTCAGCCCGGCGGAGCTCCCGGTCCCGGCGGAAGGCCAGGTTTTGGTGCTCCGCGCCCCGGCTTCGGCGCCCGCCCCGGCTTTGGCGCCCCGCGCCCTGGAGTCGGTGGCGCAGGTGGCCTGACGCCACCTCCAGGCGAAGCTCCACGGCCGCAGCGCGCCGCTCCGCAGCAACGTCGTGGACGCCAGCAGTATCCCAAGACCAAGGAAGGTCCAATGAAGGGCTTCGCCCCGCCCCCGCGTTTCGGCGGCGCGCAAATCCCTTCCGAACCGGTGCCCATCACCCGTACCATCACGGTGACAGAAGGCATTAGCGTTAAAGACCTGGCCGAAAAGCTGGGCGTGCGCGGCAAAGACCTCATCGCCTCGCTGCTGATGCGCGGCGTTTTTGTCACCGTCAATCAGTCCCTCGATGCCGAACTGGTTAAGGATGTGGCTTCCCAATTTGGAGCCGACACGCAGGTCATCACCTTCGAAGATGAGATGGCCAATGAGGCCCTCGAAAACCTCATGAAGGACGAGGACGTGAGTGAAATTGAAGTAACCCGTCCGCCGGTAGTGACCGTGATGGGCCACGTCGATCATGGCAAGACCTCGCTGCTCGACGCCATCCGCGAAACCGATGTCGCTTCCGGCGAAGCGGGCGGCATTACCCAGCATATCGGTGCCTACAAGGTGCGCATCAGCAAGCCGGACTCACCCGCCTTCGGCCGCGAAATTGTCTTCCTCGACACTCCTGGTCACGAGGCCTTTACCCGCATGCGTGCCCGCGGAGCAAAGGTCACTGACATTGTGGTGATTGTGGTCGCAGCCGACGACGGAGTCATGCCTCAGACGCTGGAAGCGGTCGATCACGCCAAAGCAGCCGGCGTGCCGATCATTGTTGCCGTCAACAAGATCGACAAGCCGGATGCGCAGCCCGATCGCGTAAAGCAGCAGTTAGGCGATCGCGGGCTGGTGCCGGAAGCCTGGGGTGGTTCGACGGTCTTCGTCGATGTTTCGGCGAAGAAAAAGCAGAACCTTGATCTCCTGCTGGAAATGATCTGCCTGGTCGCCGACCTGGGCAACCTGAAGGCCAGCCCCGATCGTCCCGCGGTAGGCACCGTGATTGAAGCCAAACTCGACCGTGGGCGCGGTGCCGTGGCTACTGTGCTCGTCCAGAACGGGACTTTGCGCGCCGGCGACAGCTTCATCATGGGCAACACCTTCGGCAAGGTTCGCGCCATGTTCGACGACCGCGGCCGGGCTACGCACGAAGCAGTGCCCTCGACGCCGGTGGAAATCCTCGGCCTCGAAGGCATGCCCGATGCGGGCGACACGGTGCTCGTGGTTTCCGATCGCGACAAGGCCAAGGGCATTGCGCAGTACCGCAAGATGAAGGAACGCGAGTCGCAGCTAGCCAAATCCTCGCGCGTCTCCTTGGAAGGCCTGGCCGAGCAGATCAAGCAGGCTGGGGTTAAGGAACTGCCACTGATCCTTAAAGGAGACGTGACTGGTTCGGTCGAAGTGCTGGCCGACTCGCTGCAGAAGATGTCGACCGAGAAGGTGCGCATCAAGGTACTGCACACCGGAGTGGGCGCCATCACCGAGAGCGACATCCTGCTGGCTTCCGCTTCGAATGCCATTGTCATCGGGTTCAATGTGCGCCCGGAGCGCAAGGCAGCCGACATTGCGGAACAGGAAGGCGTCGAAATCCGTCTGCACTCGATCATTTACGAGCTGCAGGACGAGATCAAAAAGGCCATGCTGGGCTTGCTCGAGCCGACCATCAAGGAGAATTACGTTGGTCGCGCCCAGGTGCTCACCATCTTCCGCATTCCCAAGGTCGGCACCATCGCCGGCTGCCGCGTAGTCGACGGCACGATCAAGCGCGATGCCGAGATTCGCCTCATGCGCGAGGGAGAACAAGTCTTCAAGGGCAAGCTCTCTTCGCTCAAGCGATTCAAAGACGACGCGCGTGAAGTCACGAACGGCATGGAGTGCGGCATGGGCATTGCCAACTTCAATGACATCCAGGTGGGCGATACCGTTGAGGCCTTCGTGACCGAGCGGGTCGCTGCCGAGCTGACCGCGCAATAGTCAGCTGATGAACCTGGAAGCAATTCAGACCGCACTTCGAGAGCAGCGCCTGGATGGCTGGCTCTTCTACGATCATCATCACCGGGATCCGATAGCTTATCGGATCCTGGGGCTGAGTGATTCCCTGCATGTTTCGCGGCGCTGGTACTACCTCATTCCAGCCCAAGGCCAACCCCGTAAACTGACCCACCGTGTCGAGAGCGGGAAGCTGGCGTCACTGCCTGGCACTGGACATCTCTACTCCTCCTGGCAGGAACTGGAAGATGGTCTGCGGACCATGCTTGAGCCATACCAAACGCTGGCCATGCAGTACTCGCCCCGCAACGCGATCATGTATGTATCCATGGTGGATGCAGGAACGGTAGAGGTCCTGCGCGAGATGGGCAAGACCATCGTCAGCTCTGCCGACCTGGTGAGCCGCTTCGAAGCCGTCCTTACTGCGGAGCAGATTGCCAGTCACTACCAGGCCCAGAAATCCATCGACGAGATTGTCAGAGAAGCGTGGAAGTACATTGCCGCGGGTCCGCGCAACGAGTACCAGGTCATGGTGTGGCTGCGGGAGGCCATGCGGCGAGCAGGGATTGCCGACGGCTATGGCCCGAATGTCTCTGTGAATGAGAACAGTTCCGACTCCCATTACGAACCAACCGCGGCCAGTTCCAGGCAAATCAAGCAAGGTGATTTCCTGCTCATCGACATCTGGGGACGCATGGATCGTCCGGAGTCATGCTTCTACGACATCACCTGGACCGGCGTGGTCGGGCGCGAGCCCAGTGAACGCGAACGCCAGGTCTTCTCCTTAGTTGCGCAGGCGCGCGATGCGGCCATCAAGACGGTGCAGGATGCGTTCACAGCAGGACGGCCGATAGCGGGATGGGAGGCTGACGATGCAGCTCGAGCCGTGATTCGCAACGGCGGTTTCGCAGACTACTTCACCCACCGGACGGGTCACAGCATTTCCTATGAGACTCATGGCAACGGAGCCAACCTCGACAATCTTGAGACCCACGACGAGCGCCTGATCCTGCCCTACACCTGCTTCTCAGTAGAGCCAGGCATCTATCTTCCGGAGTTCGGCGTGCGCAGCGAAGTCAACATGCTGACCGAGCCCGGCCGTGCCACCGTCACCGGCCCCATCCAAACCGAGCTGGTAAGGATCTAAACTGCCTCTTCCTAACTTGGGCAGAAGTCTTATCGACCTGAAGAAAGCGTCCGGGTGCCCCATGTTCGCACCAGCGTACGTGGGCCGAAAACGATGGGCGAAGCCCCACCAAAGGTCTGTTTTTTCTCTCTCCCGTTTCGCTGCGTACAGGAAAACCTCAGCAGGATTAGTGACGGATGAAATACATCACCCAGCTGGCCGCAATCACCGCCCCCAGAAACAGCACAAAGCAATAAGCGCCATAGCGAACCATCGCTTTGGGGGTACTACGCTGCGTGATCCCGAAGATGATCGAAGCAAACGTCGCAAACAGAATCACAGTAGTGAAGTGAGAAGGAGCAATGGTCATGGCTTCCTCCCTACGGCGATGCTATGCGCGTCCACTGCTGAGATAAGGTTCAACAAGCCCGCGACCACGACGAACTTGGCTCCGTAGTCTGCGGTCACCACCTGTACCGGCGCCTGGCCTAATCCCAGGCCGTGGCCAACCAGGTAAAGCAGCCCTGCCCCCAAATCGCCCAGAAAACCCAGCATATCCAAAAGGTCCGCGGTATTGGGTGCGTACAGCCTTGCGCCCATCATGATCCCCAGCACAAACATGCAGCTGATCGACGCCAGCACCAGAGCACCCCGCCCCCAGCGCCGGAGCAACAGGTGTCCTGCCCCAGGGACAAGCCAGCCGGCAATCAATGCCATATATCCCAACCGGTTGGCCTGGGATGCTGCCGATTTCTTAACCGCTTCTGGTCGTTGAGCCATTAATCAAGAATACCAGTTACTTCCGCGCTCGACCGCGGCGCTCCCAAACCATCGCGTCAAACGTCTGCCGGGTGATGAAACCGGTACGGTGATAAAGCGCAACGGCGTCTGCATTCTGCTGCGTCACCGTGAGTGTCAGCGCTTGAAACCCGCGGCTGCGGAGGGTGCGCGAGCATTCAGCCAGCAGCCATGCTCCCAGGCCGCGCCGTCGATACTGCCGGCTCACGCAAAGCTGGGTCACGTGGCCCACATCTTCGAGCACCCGGGAACAGAGCAGCAGAGCCGCGATCTCATCCCGGCCGCGATACGAGAGCACCCGTGAGGCCATAGGATCGAACAGCCCACAGCCTGGAAAGCGAACAATGTTATGCAGAAATCGTAGCGAGCCGGCGACGGACCGGTACTGATCGTTAATGATGCCGTCCAGGTGACCTTCATAGGCCTGCGCGATAAGATGGCCGGCTGCGGAAAAATCGCTGTCTTTCCAGGTACGCAATTCCAATTCCTTCAATCCGTCCAGCGGCGCATCCACCAAATTCGCGGACCCCAGCTCCAGCTCCATAAACAGTCTTTCGTAAATCTGAAACCCGTTCTGGCGCAGCGTTTCTTCATGCGTTCCATGGGGACGCAGCAGCAGTTGCGATTCAATCCGATCCACTCCTGGAGAATGCTGCAGCAACTCGATCATATGTTCGAGCAGGCGGCGCTCGACGTCCGCGGTTGACTCGGGATTGCTTGCCGACGGCATCGCGAACACGTCGCCGACCAGGGCCTTTTCGCTTTCGTAAACACAAAAGACGTAGCCACAAATGCGGCCGTTTTCGATCGCCACATACCCAGGCAAAAGGCGGGAATCCAGGTACTGCAGCAGCAGGTTGGCGGAAGCATGAAAATCCCAACGCAAGCGCTGATGCCAGACAAGGCTCTCCGCCTCCAGCACCGGCTTGAGATTGCTGGCGGTGAAATGTCGTAAGTCGAGAATCTCTAGGTTCAGGGCCGGAGTCATCCGCGTTTGAAAAGGAGTGTACGGCACCAGGCCACCACATGGGAACTCGGGCAAGAAACCGGCCCAGCTCTACGGTTTGGCAAATACCTGGTAAACGGCAAGGTTTTGCGCAGGATAGGAGAAAAGCGGTTGGTACGACCGGCCGGCGAGCAAGCGATTCAGCTGGCCGGAATAGAGTTCGCGGGTGATCAAGATGTGCTCTCCGGGGGGAATCGCGTCCTGGTCATAGTTGTCCACCTGGTGGTTGCGGTAGAAGGAAAGACCGTATTCGACGTCACGCCGCACCCGGTAAACGGCGACTGGTTCGTTCGGCTTGGCGATCTGGCTGATGATGGCTGCCAGCGGCCGGGCCGAGTAGGCAGCGTCCAGCAGGCGGATGTTTTTCTTGGTAGAAGACAGAGCGGGCAGGCCGAAAAACGGGCCAACTCCAAAGATAAACAACAGCATGATCACCAGCGGCACCATAGTCACCAGTCGCAGGTGCTGGACGCCAAAGCGGCCGACCACGATCAGGATGAGAACCGCCGCAGCCACGCCGCTGGAAATCGCCGGCAACAAAATGCTGGCCGGCGGCCGGGCTCCAGGATGACTGATGCGCCACGGCAACAGCAGCACCAGCATGATCGTGACCGCGGAAAGCGCGGCATGCAGAAGCAGCAGCCATCCATTCAGCCCCTTCTGGCGGATGCGGTTGATGTAATCGCCGGTAAGAATGGTGAGCGGCGGAATCGATGGCAAAATATAGCCCGGCAGTTTCGATTGGGAAAGGGAAAAAAAGATGATCGGAAATAGGGTCCACAGCACCAAAAACTCGGGAAAAGCATCGCCCCACCGGCTATGGCCAACATAGTGATGCTTGGCTCGCCGCGCCCGCCATTCCGCGATCGATGTCTGAATGGCGTCCACCAGCGCGCGCATGGCGATGACCGACCAGGGCATAAGCGCCAGCAGCAGGACCGGGATGTAGTACCAAAACGGCTGTTCGTGCAGGAAGCGCCCGGTTGCGAATCGTTCCAGGTTGTGTTCCAGAAAAAAGATGCGCAGGAAGTCCGGATTACGATGCTGCACGGCGATGTACCAGGGCAACACCATGGCGAAGTAAAGCAGCACGCCTGGGATCCAGATGGTTCGCCGTAGCAGAGACCACTCCCTGCGCAGGGCGGCGAAGCTGAATATGATGCACCCCGCCATGGCGGGAGCCACAGGACCTTTGGCCAGCGTGGCGATGCCAACAAAGAAATAAAGGTCGAAGAGCCAGAACTTCTTGTCTGTCTCGTACCAGGCATACCAGCCGAGCATTCCTATACAGAAAGGGGCAGCCAGCTGCATATCAGTCGAAGCTCCCCGCGCGAAGCCAACAATGCCGGCGCAGGAAGCAGTGATCAAGGCGGCATCCAACTGGCTTCCGGGCCGGAAGCGACGCAGGTGGAGATAGATCAACGCGACCAGGATAAAAGCGAAACTGGCCGACGGAAGACGCGCCGACCAGTCGTGGACACCAAACTCCAGGAAAGCAAACATCGCCCGCCAGTAATAAAGCGCGGGCTTCTCCAGCCAGGGGTGCCCCCAGAGTACGGGAGTAATGTAGTCATGCCGGCTCAGCATCTCCCGGGCAATTTGCGCATACCTGGGCTCGTCGGCGCCCACCAGCCCAAGCCCATCTCCGCCGAAGATTGGCACCAATCCATAGAACAGAAAGAAGGGGGTAAAAACGAAAAGGCTGACGGCCTCCAGGGTTTCGTTCAGGGCAGGGAAACGAGCTTTCAAATCATTCAAACTGGTGCCCGGCCGATTCACGACTCGAGGCGTACCCAGCATTGCTTTTTTCTCAACCATCGATTGTGCCAGGTAGTCTACGGGCACAAGGCTATCAGATTTAGCTCCACCAATACGCCGCCTCAGCCGATTCCATTCACCGAGGCTGCTGCCGCCATCTCATTGCGCAGACAGCGCAGGATGCGCTCGGTAGCGACTGGCAGCGGGTCGTCCAGTGTGCAGCCGCTTGCATTTTCGTGACCACCGCCGCCGAACCGCTCTGCGATGGTGGCCACGTTCACCCCGCCCTTACTGCGCAGGCTGAGGCGAACCCGCCGGTCGCGCAGCTCACGCAGAAAAACAGCAACCTCGATCCCGGCGACGGCGATGGCGTAATTGACGATCCCCTCGCAGTCTTCTTCTGCCGCGTGGGTACGGTCCATATCTTTCTCCGACACCCACAACCAGGCTAAACGTCCGTCGTGGTGCAGGTTGGCCAACGCGGCGCCCAGCAGAAGCATCTTCGCGGGCGGATTGGAGAAGTAGACATCCTGGGCAATGACTACCGGATCGGCTCCATAGCCAACCAGATTGCGTGCCAGTTCAAACGTATGGGCATCAGTGCCCTCGTAGCAAAACGAGCCAGTGTCGGACAGCACTGCGGTATAAAGGCAAGTGGCCATCTCGGGCGTGATGTCGATGCCGGCCGCCCCGGCCAGTTGATACACCATCTCGGCCACTGCACAGGCATTGCTGTCAATCCAGTTCACGTCGGCAAAAGCGCGGCCGCTGGTGTGGTGATCGATGTTGATCAGGAAACGGTTTTCCAAGCCAGTGAGCCGGCTGCGGGGAATGCCATCGCACTCCAGCAGGATCACGGTGTCGTAGTCGCCCTCCACGTGACTCGAGCGCCTGATCAGCGCTGCGCAGGGAAGCGAACGGTAAATGTGTGGCACCCCGTCGCTCAGAACCATGTCTGCTTTCTTGCCCATTCGCTGCAGCATCATCCAGCAGGCAAGCAGGGAGCCGACGGCATCCCCATCGGGCCGCGCATGTGCGGTTACCAGCAGGTGATCGGCCTTGGCGATGGAGCTGAGAACCGCGTCGATCGGTGCCGTCGATTGCATGATAAGCCGGTGCGAAGCTGCTGCTATTCCTTCGATTTTGCCGTCTTTCGGTTGCGCCCCAGCAGCTCGTCGATCCGCATCTTGAGGTGCTTGGATTTATCAATTTCAAACGAGAGTTCCGGCACGTGCCGCACTCCCATCCGTTCCAGCAACTCGTGGCGGATAAATCCACGAGCCGCGGTCAACGCCTCGATCGTCTTTTCTTCTGCTACCTCACCGCCGTCGACCGAGATGTAGACCCGCGCGGACTTGCCGCCGGGGTTCAGGACCACCTCGCTCACGTAGGCGGAGCTGATGCGCGGGTCCGCCAGTTCACCCACGATCATGCCGCTGATTTCCTCGCGCAGCGTTTCCGCGACGCGATCCCGGTGGTACTTTCGTGCCCGTGGCTCTACCATGGAAAAAGTCCTTAGCTAAACCTCTTAGACTATCAGAAAAGTCCTATTCCTCAGCCTCTTCTTCGAGAAAGGTGCACCATGAGTCGGCCACCTGTGCGCCCAGGTCATTGGCGATGCGAACCGCCGCATCTTCGACCTGCTTCATGAGGCCGGTAAGATAGTCGCGAGACCGGGAAATGGCCGTGATACCGATGGTTGCGCTCTGCCAGGTGACCGCTTCATCCAACTCCGCAACCGAAATATTGAACCCGTTGCGCAGTTTCTCTTTCAGGCTACGAACCACCTGGCGACGGTCCTTGAGCGAGTGTGCCTGCTCGATATGTAGTTCCAGCGTGAGCGAAACAATGGCCATGATTACCCCAGCGCGGTTTGTGCCGCGGCGATAAATTCAGCCGGCTGCATGGCCGCCAGAGAACTGCATTGGGCCAATCCCCTGCGGCACAACGCATCGCCGCGCAACTGCAGACAGGGGGAGCACTCCGGCTGGTGAAAGAGGCTGGTGCTGCGGGGACCGGTGGGCTGAAAGCGATGGGGAAACGCAGGCCCGAAATAGCCGATCGCCGGCACTCCATAGAACGAAGCCAGGTGCAGGGCGAAGCTGTCGGGAGCGATGACCAGGTCCGCAGCGGAGATTTTCTCGAACAACTCTTTGACCGACCCTTGCCCGTAGGGGACAACTCGCTGGTCCAAACCGGTTAGGCAAATTGCGCCATGGACCACGATCGTATGGTCCGGAAAGGCCAGCAAGAGGCCGCGAAGGATGCTCGTCCACTGTGGGTCGCTAAGCTGTCGTGCACGCCACCCGGCTTCCGCCGCGCAATAAATGTAAGGTGTCGCCGGACGTGGAGCGGGGGGCGCTGCATAATCGCCGCGATACGACGCGAGCGGTTTGCCTCGGCCCCGCAAATCCAGCAGTTCCAGCTCCACCTCCGCATCGTGTTGGTTTTCTGGCCGTCGAATCCTGCCCGGCCGATACTCCGCCTTTACCATCGCCGAAACCCAGGGACGAACGCTTTTCCATTCAAAGAAGCCGCCTTCTGCATACAGGCGGCTAATCCCCTGGACCCAGCCGGTCTTCCGTTTGCCACGCAAGATCAACGAAAGTAGAAGGGTGGTGCGGCTGTCGTCCAAGGCGAAGACAAGGTTTGCCCGTGGCACGGCAAACAGCTTGCGTAACATAGATAGCTTCGAGTCCCCATGGTCGACCACCACCAATTTCAGGCGCGAGTCGATCAGCGGGTAAACCTGGCCACCTTTACGGTTGGTGATCATGGTGACCTCGGCGTCTGGATACAGCCTGGCGAGTTCGAAGAGAAAGGGCGCCTTGAGGACGTAATCGCCAAACGTGCGAAAACTCAACAATGTAATCCGTTGCATGGCACCGATGTTAGCCTTGGTAATTATAGTGCGTTACGTTTTTCTCGATCGTGATGGAGTGTTGAACCGCAAGTTGCCCGAGGGCGCTTATGTAAGCGACTGGGTGCAATTTGAGTGGCTCCCGGGAGCCGTCGAGGCGATTGCCCGCATGAATCGCGCTGGTCTGACGGTGATCGTGGTCAGCAACCAGCGCGGGATTGCATTGGGCCGGGTTTCCGTTGAGCAATTGGAGCTCATTCACGACCAGATGCGGAGCCACCTGGCGCGTCAAGGCGCCCGGCTGGATGCCATCTACTACTGCCCCCATGACCAAGGCGAATGTAATTGCCGTAAGCCGGACATTGGCCTTTTCGAGCAGGCCACAAAAGATTTCCCGCAGGTCAAGTCGGACAATAGCGTAGTGATCGGCGACTCTCTTTCCGACATTCAGGCCGGCCGCCGGCTGGGTATGAGAACCCTCTTTATTCAGGGGGAGCCAGATCGACAGAAACCGGGAGCGCAAGCCGCCGCGAGCCTTGCTGACGAAGTCGCGGCCTCTTTGCTGCAAGCAGTCGAAAACCACCTCGGACTTTCAGCAACAACCGAACCACCCAGGTCCGTGGGTCGGGGGTAGTCTTAGGAGTCTGGTGGGAACTCGGGTTTGTATCAGGGCACGACTTTAGTCGGGCCATAGTCCCGTAGGGACGAAACAATCTGTAGCCCGGCACGGCAGTGCCGGGTAGGCTAACGTCTATGATGCGAGTCTCGTAGGGACGGCACATTGCTCACTTGAACTGCCTCGTTGAGGTACGCCGCCACCTGCCGCCCATAATGCATCCAGGTATAGTTCTCCGTCACGGTTCTCATTGCGTTTCTGCCCATTGACTGCCGCAAGCCCTCGTCTGACGAAACCAGAGCAATCGCTTCCGCGAGAGCGTCCGCATCGTTCACCGGCACGTAGATGGCGCTCTTCCCATGCTCCAGCGGCAAACCGCAATTCTCTGTCGTAATGATAGGTAAACCAGCGGCGGCGGCTTCCATGCCCGAACGCGACGAGCCTTCGGCAAAGGTAGGAAACACAAATAAGTCCGCACCAGCAAATGCTGCCGCGACCTCCTTTAAAGGAGCAAAAGGCGTGTGGGTAAAGAATTGGTCATCGTTTGCTTGAAGACACGGCGCCCCATTGCCCAGGTTCCCCAACAACTGCAAACGCACGTCGATCCCGGACCGCCGGCAGACACGAATCGCCTCCAACAGAAGCCGCACTCCCTTACGAATATCGAAGTTTCCGGTGAAGAGAATCCGCACTGGCCCATCGATCCGGTAATCGCGCTTCAGGTCAAAAAATTCTTCTCGCACACCGAGGTAGGCCACGCGCACTTTCCCCGCAGGATAGCCCTGCGCGACAAAGGTCTTCTTAACGAAGTCGGAGTTGACCAGCAGCAGATCAGCCTCGTCGCAATCACGCAAAACCAGCTTCCACAGGTCTGCTCGCGAGTCATAGCCGGCAGCCATTCCGAAGCGGGCAAACTCTTCCCGCAACGCCAGGTGCATAAATGCTGGATGAGCGATGGAATGATCGGTGACCACTGCCAGCCCGTTGCTACGCGCTTTGCCAATCGCACCTGACTGGCCTGCTCCGCTGCGAACCAGCAACACATCGGCATTTTTCAGGTATTTCCTGCTGCCCAAAGCGGCCATACGGAATTCCATACCATACGCAAGGTCGAGCGGAATGACCCGGGTTTTCTGCACCAGTTTTATGAAGGTCCCCGCGACCTCGGCCCACGCAATGGGCGTCACCGATGCGCCCGGGATGCTGATTTTCCGCGCAGCCATACGCGCCGCCAGGTGCTTCTCCCCGAGGAACCGTCCCACTAGATCTACCAGCGCAGTCTGATTGTCTTTTGGAACCCAGCCGGTAAGAAAGTTTACTTCGACTCCAGCCCCCGCCAGCGCTCGGGCTGTTTCGTGGAAATGAAGCTTGCCGAATCCCGTGGCAATGATTGCTTTCAAACCCTACTCTTCAACGTCCACGCGCGATTGGTAGTAGTCGTTATAAGCGCGGCCATAATACTCGGCGTAATCGGAAGATTGCAGGTCCACCGCATTCAACACCACGCCCAGTAGATGGGCTCCGGAACGGAGCAGGATCTCGCTCGCGCGCGCCACCACATTCCTTGACGCCTGCCCGTAACGCAGCACCAGCACGACACCGTCACTAATGGAAACCAGCACCGCCGCGTCCGTCACCGTCAGCACCGGCGGCGTGTCAATCAGGATGAAATCATAATTCGAGCGCAAGCCCTCGATCAGTCGCTGCATTTCGAGCGAGCCCAGCAACTCGGCCGGCATGGGAGCGATCGGGCCTGCAGGAAGGATATGCAGCGAAGGCACAGCGGCCACCTGGGTGATCGCGTCCTGCAGTGGAGTCTTGCCGGTGAGTACCGAAGTAAGGCCGACTTTATTAGAAATCCTGAAGCGCAGATGCACCGATGGCCGTCTCAGGTCAGAGTCGATGAGCAGGACACGCGCGCCGTTGAGTGCGAACACAATCGCCTCCAGCGTGCTGATCGATGTCTTGCCTTCGGATGGCTTCGCGCTGCTGACCAGGATGACCTGCGGTGGCGTGCCCGCGCGGGAGAGCAGGATAGTGGTGCGCAGCGCCCGATAGGCTTCCGCCAGCCGTGACCAGGCGCCGGGAATCGGCGAAGTAGCGTCCCTGACAAAAGTTTCCGGTGAGAGCTGCTTGGTGTCGACTTGAGGAACCACCCCAAGCATAGGCAGACCAAGCTTTTCCTCAATGTCGTAAATGGTTTTGATATTGGTATCCAGCGCTTCCACCATGAACGAAAGCACCAAACCGATGCCCAGTCCGCAGAGCAGGCCGAGCGTCAGGTTGACCGACTTGCGCGGATAGCTGGGGAAGTCGGGCGCATCCGCCGGGTCGATGCGGCGAATATTGGTGGAGTGCAAGCCGGCGATGATGCCTGCCTCCTGCAGCCGCTGTTGCAGCCCGTCATACAACGCTCGATTGGCTTCGTATTCCCGCCGGGCCAGAGAGTATTCGACCGCCTTTGAGTTGCCCATGTAGGCGCTGCTTTTTTCCTGGTCCAACCGGCGTTGCAGGGATTCCTGATTTTCTTTGGCGGCATTCACTTCCTGTTGCGCCCGGGCAAGCACCGTACCTTGCTCCGCCTTCGTGCTCTGCTGGATTTCTGCCAGTTCCGACCGAATCTCCAGCAGCCGCGGATTCTTCGCGCCATACTTCGCGCTCAGGTTAGCCTCCTCCGCTTGAAGCGAGGTCATCCTTTCTTTCAAGCCCAACAACACCGAATCCCCGCTCAGAGTGGCCAGCACCTCGGGCGGCGCACTTTGCAGAGTAAGCAACTTTGCCTGCGCCACCAGGCGTTGCGATTCAGCGGTAGTCACATCGTGGCTGATGTCGACCAGGCGCGAAAGCACGATGCTCTGTGTTTGATCGATACCTACCAGGCCGATATCTTTCTGCACCGTGAGCATGTGCTCCTGGCTGTTCTCCAGCCGATTCTTCAGATCGCCCAACTGCTGCTGCAGCCAAATCGACACTTCCTGCGTGGCGGCGTAGTTCTCGCTGAAGTTGTGCTGCACGTAATTGTCGATGAGGGTATTGCAGATGACCGCGGCCAGCTCGGGATTACGAGCAGTGAAGCTGAGGTCGAGAATATTGGTGTGCCCGAAACGCTCTGCCGCCAGACCCCCTTCAAAGATCCCAATCAGGGCGTGCCGGTCCTGGATCTTTGATAGATCCCAGTTGTGGTTCGATCCCGGCGGTAGGAAATCCTTATTCTTATCGAGGTGCAGCGACTTGATGGTCTCCATTGCCAGGGTCGAGCTCTTGAGGATGGCAATCTCCGTGTCCAGCTTGGTGACGTCGATGTATCCGCTGTCATAGCCTCCGGCAGTGTCTACGCGGAACTGATCGGCCGTGTCCTGAGTAATCTCAATGTTGGCGGTCGACTTATATTCATTTGGGGTCCTGGCATTATCGATGTATCCGGCCCCGGTGCCCAGCAGGGCGCACACCGCCACCAGCCATAGATATTTCTTGGCAATGAGCAGGAAGTGTTGCAGCGTCTGGCCGTCGTTCAGGCCCAGGCTAAGAAAGGCACGCTCGTGTTCGCGGGGTTCGCGATATTCGGGAAGTAGAGCTGGTTCCGATGGTGGGGGATAAATACTCATGCGTTTGGAAGTTCACCGAATGGGTAGATTGGAGAAGTCCGATGATGCACGTCCCTCGACCTCAACCTCCGCTTGCCGGAAAATGGCCGGGGTACATACCTTTAGATTCCAAATTATAGAGTGCCTCGGGGCCGTGCACCAATCTTTCTCGCGCGCTTGACCCGTGTGACTCAATCCGGTTAAGAACGAAGGCTGAGAAAACTCGGTTGTCCAATCCGTCACAGCTGCCCTGCCTACCACAGTTGTTGCCGACCACTCCGTTTACAGGCAGCTAGAACCAGTACGGCTTTCGAGGTCGAACAGCCTGTTGAGTCGCATCCTACCAGTCCCGTAGGGACGGAACAGCCTGTAGCCCGGCACGTCAGTGCCGGGTAGGCCAACGTCTATGAGGCGAGTCCCGGAGGGATGGCACATTGCCCAGCTTCGCACATAGTTGTCACCCGCTCCTAAATCTTGCTCATTCGCGCCCGGATGGCCGACTCGACCGCTCCCGGATGGGTGAGTATGCGTTCCACCCGAAACAAATAAGCCCGCAGCGTATCCAAGGCCGTCCATTTTCTACCCCGGGTAAGAGAAAACATGCGCTCCGCGTCCGCGTTCATCATTTCACTATGGCGCCGGGAGCCGGTGATCGACTTGGCATGGATGCGAAACAGCGCCAGGTCCTGGTTCAAATATTTGACCCTGGCGCCCGCCCGCACCATGTCGACCAGCAGTTCCCCATCCCAGCAGGAGCGATTGTTCCCGTTGAATCCTCCTACTGCCTCAAACGCCCCGCGCCGGAAAAACGTAGACTGTTGCAGCCAGGTCGCTCCCCCGTAAAAATAACGCTCTAACGTGAAGCCCGCAGCCCGAATGCGTCGAATTCGCCGCCCTTGGGCATCGACGATAAATCCGTTCCCCATCACAATGTCGCAATCGGGGTTCTGCTCGAAGGCCTGGCTGACACTTTTCATCGCCCCCGGCAGCAATGCGTCGTCGGAATTTAGAAACCCGAAGATATCGCCCGAAGCCCGCTGGAACCCTTTGTTCAGGCCGTCGGCCGCTCCCTGGTCCGGTTCAAACAGCACCGCTGCCAGCCGGCTGCCAAGGCTTTCGATCAGTTCGCGGCTTCCGTCCGTCGAACCAGGATCCACCACAATGTATTCGAGCCCAGAGTAGTCCTGACCCAGCACCGAGCTGAGGCACTCCTCCAGATACTGCCGTTGGTTAAATGAGACGGTGACCACACTGAACTTCATCGGCAATTCGCGACCAGGGGTTCTTGTTGCGGATTTAAGCGTTAAGCCGTTTCGCAATTGGTGTAGACCGAAGCGACAGGCCTTGTCGTGGTTTTCTCTCAAAGAAAACCACTCCTCGCGATCCTTGCCAGACCACAGTAATTGCGAAACTGCTCTAGTGCACGTAGAAATACGCCTGCGTGGCGAATCCTATGGCTGCCACTAATGCGGTCTTTCCGGCTGCCTTGAGAACGCTCGGCGGGATGAAAAGAATGTCGTCGGGCTGCATGGTGATGTCCACCTTCTTTCCCCGTAACACGTCTTCAAGCTTCACCGTTTGTACGACGCGGGTCCCGTTTCCCGAGGTTCGCAGCAGAAGGGTTTTATTCGAATACGAGTTTGGCCTCGTTCCCTGGGCCAGGGCAATGACTTCGGAGATGGTCGTATGATTGGAATCGCACAGCGGAAAAGCTCCCGGCCGGCCCACGTTGCCGCCCACGTAGACCACTCCACAACGGCTGACCAGGATGGTTTCTCCGGTCTTGATCTCCAACTCGGCGTTGTCATTTTCCCGCAGCGTTGGATCCCATAGTACGGTGGTCGGATTTTTCATCGAGCCCGGGGCAAAAATCTCGATCACATGTCCCGCCGCGGTCGTCGTGCCCCCGGCCTCCGTCAGCAGATCAATCAGCCGCTTGTGCCCCGCCAGGGTGTAGATGCCAGGACTCTTCACTTCGCCCATTACGGTGACGCTATAACCGAACTGTTCGGTGGTGACAATCACCCGCGGGTCGCGCAAGATCTGGTTTTGCACAAAGAGCTTGGCAATCGCTTTCGCGGCTTCGATCGAAGTCATGCCTTCTATATGAAAAAGCCCGGCATAAGGAATTGCTATTTGGCCGGCGGCGGACACGGGCATTCTCACGGAATACTCTGGAGCATCAAAAATCTGTACATCTACGATGTCCCCGGCACGGATGGGGCCATAGCCCAGGCCGGCTCCCGATGCCGGACCGTTGGGCGTCGCATACCTCGGCGATCGAGCGGCCGGCGCGTTCAATTGGGGGCTGGTGGCTTGAGGAAAGAGCGGCTCCAGGGGGGAATTCGCGGGGCCCGCGGGTGCCGGGGTGATCTCGACCGGCGCGGCATTTTGTTGCGACAGCCCTCCGCTATCAGAGGTTTGTCCTAGCGCGAGAGAAAGGCACAGGGTAAGTTGCAGGATACTCATGGCGGCCAGCAAGGGTGCCGTGACCCGCCGTATCCGGTTCCCAACTCGCCGTACAGGATCGACATCAAGCTGCATCGCTGAGAGCAATTCTCCTCTGGCCTTCCTGTTCACAGTAACAGGAGAATCGGACGAAATCATTTCCACTCGCGCTGTGGAGTCGAAGTCATTACGTGGCCGCGCTGTTTTGCTCCCGTTCCACTCTCTGTTTGATTGCCAGTGCGGGAACGCCGCCATAGACCGTCCAGGGCGCCAGATCGTGCGTGGCCACCGAACCCAAACCAAGCACCGCTCCCTCTCCGACGTTGACTCCGGGAGAGACAGAAGCGCGTGCACATACCCAGCAGTACGCGCCCAGGCTCATAGGAAACGAAATGAGAGGAAAGGCGGGGTCGTTGTAGTCGTGCGTCGCGCCACAAATGTAAGCCTGCTGGGAAACGATGGCGTGCGACCCCATGGAGACAGGCGAGGGGTTATAGATTTCTGCCTCATCGCCCACAGTGACTCCATCCGCGCACCACAGATTCCAGGGAGCCCATATCCGCGCACTGGGGTAGATGTGACAATGCGGGCCCAGCTTGGCGCCGAAGCAGCGCAGCAGAAAGCTGCGCCAGGCGTGAAAGGGCCGCGGTGAGGTGCGAAATAAGAGAACCCAAACCACAGACCACGCCAGCCGGCCTATGCGGTTTGACAGCGGGAACGAAGGCCTGAGGTAGGGATCGCCGGGTTGGGAGGCTCGATACATCTCTACGACCGTCTGGAGCGTGCAGGCTCTCGCTCGTGATGCTCTCACACAGGCTGTACAGGCTGCGGAAAAACTCTGGTTGTTGAAGGGTACGGGCTAAAAGAGCGTGTGTGAGAACTCGGTTCTGGAAGGGCACGGCTTCAGCCGTGCCGTAAATATCATGGCCCTACCCGGCTTTAGCCTGTCTAAGCCTGCCGTGGCTCACTTGACGCGGATGAGAACCCCGAAGCTGAGAGTATACGGTTTGAGCTTGGTGTCAATATAAACACCGGGCTGCCCAGGGAGAAATCCCGGCGGATAGAAATGATTTCCCAGATCCCAAAGCTGGTATTGGAAGTCAACCATGCGGAAATTGAGGATGTGATTTTTGTGGTAATCGACCCCGCCGCCAAATTCATAAACAATGCTGTTGTCTGTCTGGCCCGTGCGATAGGTGATATTCCCGGGGCCGATCAGAAAATCGCCATAGGGGCGAAAACGGCGATAAATGTAGTGAAGTTCGGGGCCGACCAAGAAAGTTCTTTGCTTTCCGTAAGTGCCGGTACTCCAGGTAAAGCGTGTCCCTACCGCCGGTTGGCCAAAAATGAATCGTCCCAGGCGAAAATCCGCGCCCCCGGCAAAGGCTTGGTTCCAACCGTTGGCGTCGAAGGTGTTGCTCGGCGACGGAGCTTGGGGAGGATAGTCAAGCGTGGAATTGAAGTCGGTCTTTACCAGCGTATACAGCCCGTAGACATTAATTTGACTTCCGCCACCCTTGATTGCGGGCACTACCTGGGCATTCGAGGCGCTGGGCAATATCGCTCCCGCCGCCAGAACTGCGAAAGCTAGTGCTCTAGAGAGAAGTCGCATGTTAGCCGCCCGTGAAATCAAGTCTTTGATCCTTAGGTGTCTGGAGATCTCGGAAAGCCAGGGCAAAAAAAGACCCATCCGCTCCCTGGTTAAGGCTTCCATCTCGTAACGCAGAGTACAGACAAATTTAGAGCATGCGATGCATCCAATCGTTTCTACCAAGTAACCTCGCTGGTTACAAATCCAACAATAGTTGCAGCGCCAGTACACAGTATGATGCCCAAAGGGCGGCTTGCGGGGTGTTTCCCGATCTGGAACTTTATCAGAGAAACCCGCTTTCGATGCTGAAACGGCGAAACCTCGAAGCAAAGTTTGCACCACAGCGTGAGGTTCGTTTCATTTGCAACAGCTCTACTGCTGATGCACGTTCAGGGTAATCAAAACGTACTCGTCTGTCTAGAACAGAAACACCGCTGTACCAGAACAGAACAGTGCTAACAATTAGCGCACGAGGTACTGTACCAATTCGAGGCAAACTCAACCGAGACTCATCGTGGTAGGCTTTACACGGCTTCACGGCATGGAGCAGTAAAAGTCTCCGTGGCCGCGGCAAAATGAATAGCGGAACCTTTCCGGGTAATAGCACGAAGAGTACTTGAGCGAGTTCTGAAATCTCACCACGGTCTCGCGACCACAATCCGGGGCGTCTTGCTCCAGTATGGCTGCAGCGTTTGAAAAAGCATCTATCCTGTTACCTTGTTATTGGTGAGGCAGGCAACCCCAGAGCAACCCGCCTCATCGCTCACTGGTCATCGATCGCAAGCACCTGGAGTATTCATGCCTAAAACCGCCATACTCATCGGCGCCGGCCCCGCAGGGCTCACGGCCGCGCTTGAGTTTCTTCGCCGATCTGATGTGCATCCCCTAGTGCTTGAAGCCAGCCACGAGATTGGTGGTATCTCGCGTACCATCCGCCACAACGGCAATCGCATCGATATCGGGGGGCATCGGTTTTTTTCCAAGTCCGATCGGGTGATGAACTGGTGGATGGATTTGATGCCGCCCGAGGCCAGTGCGGATACCCAGCATGCCCTGCGCCACCAAAATAAACAGCGAAACCTCAACACCACCAGCGCCGGGCTGACGCCCGAGACCACAGACCTGGTGATGCTGGTTCGGCCGCGCAAGAGCCGCATTTACTTTTTACGCCGCTTTTTCGACTACCCCATCAAGCTGACTGCCGATACGCTGGGCAAACTGGGTCTGCTCCGCACCTTGAAGATCGGTATCAGTTACCTGCGGGCCAGGCTCTTCCCCCGCAAAGTAGAGAAGTCGCTCGAAGACTTTCTCATCAATCGCTTCGGCCGCCAGTTGTACCTGACTTTTTTCAAGTCGTACACCGAGAAGGTGTGGGGCGTTCCCTGCGAACAGATCAGCGCAGAGTGGGGAGCACAGCGAATCAAAGGGTTGTCGCTCACCACAGCCATTCTGCATTTCGTAAAGAAGGCCTTTACATCCTCCAGCAATGAGGCCATCCAGCAGAAGGGAACCGAGACCTCGCTGATCGAAAAATTTCTGTACCCGAAATATGGCCCGGGTCAACTGTGGGAACATGCCGCTGACTTGATTCGCGAACAGGGCGGAGAGATTCTTCTCGGCTGGCGCGCCACCCGCCTCTTCGTCGAGGGGGACGCGATCACCGCCGTCGAAGCGGTTAGCGATAGTGGCCAGCGGCGCCGTTTCCCCGCCGACTATGTCTTCTCCACCATGCCGGTGCGGGAACTCATTGATGCCATGGATACCCCCATACCGGGCGAAGTGCGGGAAGTGAGCGACGGCCTGCAATATCGCGATTTCATCACCGTCGGCCTCTTGGTAGATCAGCTGACGGTGCGCGAAGCCGATGGCGGTACTCTGAAGGACAACTGGATCTATATTCAGGAGCCGGATGTCCTGGTGGGGCGGCTGCAGATCTTCAATAATTGGAGCCCGTACATGGTCGCCGATCCCAACAAGACCTGGATTGGACTCGAGTACTTTTGTTATCAGACCGACGCCCTATGGAAAATGGCGGACGAGGATCTGAAGAAATTTGCCATCGCCGAGGTGGAGAAGATCGGGATTCTCCGGGCTGCAGACGTATCCGACTCCCACGTGGTGCGCGTTCCTAAGACCTATCCGGCCTATTTTGGCACGTACGACCGCTTTCATGTCATCCGCGAATTCCTCGATCGCTTTCACAATCTGTACCTGGTTGGCCGAAATGGTATGCACAAGTACAACAATCAGGACCACTCCATGCTGACCGCCATGACAGCGGTCGATAACATCCTCGCCGGGGTCCAGGACAAAGAGAATGTCTGGTCTATCAACACCGAGATGGAATATCATGAAGAGGAATCGAAGCAGGAATCACGGGCCTCCAGTTCCCCCACCAAGAACACTGACAGCGTAGGGGCTGCGGTTTAGTCTTTACCATGTCCGTTGGCTGATGAAATACTGCTGGAGATAGCAGCCTGGGCCGAAAACTGCTCGTTATGCGGCGTCTAGACCGCCCCCAGGTGAGTCTTCTATTCATCTTGCACGATTTGAGTATGGCTTTCCCCCCAAATAGGTAGTCACATCAAGGCATCTCATGCCGAGGCGGAGTCCAGAAAACAAGATGAGCGAATCGATTGCAATCACCGTGGTTGGATCAGGATACGTAGGTTTAGTGGCGGCCGCATGCTTCGCTGAGATCGGCCACCGGGTCTTGTGCGTCGACAATGACGAAGACAAGGTGAACAAACTCAATCAGGGCCTGGTACCCATCCACGAAGAGTTTCTTCCCGAGCTGCTGGGCAGGCATCGGGCCAGCGGCCAGGTCCAGTTCACCACCGATCTGGGCCATGCTACGCAAGCGTCGCAGGTCATTTTCATCGCCGTAGGCACCCCGCAAAGCCAGGCCGGCAACGCCGACCTCTCTTATGTCGATGCGGTTGCCAGCGAGATTGCCCGGTCCATTCACTCCTACAAAGTTATTGTCGAAAAGAGCACGGTGCCGGTCTATACCAACGACTGGATCCGGCGCACCATCGAACGCAATGGGGTATCGAGAACGCTCTTTGACGTGACCTCCAATCCCGAATTCCTGCGTGAGGGCACTGCGGTCAAGGATTTTCTCCATCCCGACAGAATCGTACTTGGGGCCGACAGTGAAGAGGCGGCTCGGTTGCTGGCTGCCATTTACGAGCCACTCACTTCGGGCGGCTACTACGAGCGCTCCGACGCCGTTCCCGGCCATCGCTCTGCTGCCGATCTTCCCCCCATCCTGCAGACTTCCACCAAGGCAGCGGAGATCATCAAACATGCCTCCAATGCCTTCCTGGCGATGAAGATCTCTTTTATCAATGTGGTTGCCAACCTGTGCGAGGCAGTGGACGCGGATGTGGAGCACGTCGCCAAGGGTATGGGGATGGATAACCGGATCGGCAAGCGATTCCTGAGCGCCGGCATCGGCTATGGAGGCTCCTGCTTCCCCAAGGATGTGGCTGCGTTTCGCTATGTCGCGCAACAACTGGGTATCGATTTCAGCCTGCTCGAGGAAGTGGAAAAGATCAACGAACTGCAGAAAGAGCGCTTCTTTCAGAAGATTCGCTCCGCATTGTGGACCCTGCGCAAGAAGCGTCTTGGCGTGCTCGGCCTGGCCTTCAAGGGAGGCACGGATGATATCCGCGAGTCCCCTGCCCTGGAAATCATGCAAAAGCTGCTCGAGGCGGGCGCCACCATCTGCGCTTATGATCCCGCGGCCATGGAGCGGGCCAAGCTGGAGATGCCTCCCAATGACTGCCTGCAATACACCGATGATCCCTATGCGGCCGCGGACAACGCCGATGCCTTATTGATCCTCACCGACTGGGCCGAATTCAGCCGTCTGGACCTCAAGAAACTTCGTTATACCTTGCGCTATCCCATCATCATCGACGGCCGCAATCTTTTCGATCCCTGGGTCATGCAGGATCTCGGCTTCACCTATCTCAGCGTAGGCAGGCCCTCCCAGCACACCTCGGTCGAATCCGCCTCCACCAAGCGTTGGCCCTAGGGAGGGACGGAACAGTTTGCGTGAGAACTTGGTTTTGTATCAGGGCACGACTTTAGTCGGGCCGTAACTGCTTGAAATATTGCCGGGCTTTAGCCCCTGAGGGCTGTGATTGACTTCAAAACGGGGAGAAACCGTATTTTGACGACTTATCGTGTCCTGGTCACCGGCGCCGCCGGCTTCCTTGGCTCTCATCTTTGCGATGCCCTCCTCGCCCAGGGCCATCACCTCGTAGGTGTAGACAACTTTGCCACCGGCCGAGTCGCCAACCTCGCCACTCTGATCAATGAGCCCCGATTCACCCTGGTCGAAAAGGACATCTGCCAGCCGTTCGATCTGGGAAAGATCGACTACTTGTTCAATTTCGCGTCCCCGGCCAGTCCTGCCGACTACGCGCGGCTTGGTCCGGAGACGTTGAATGTAGGTTCCCAGGGGACCAGGAATGCTCTCGATCTGGCGCGCAAATACGGGGCCGGTTTTCTGCATGCGTCTACCTCAGAATGTTACGGCGACCCCGACGTGCATCCGCAGACGGAAAGCTATTGGGGCCGGGTGAATCCCATCGGACCGCGCTCGGTCTACGATGAGGCCAAGCGGTTCTCCGAGGCCCTCATCATGGCGTACCACCGCTACTACGGCGTCGATACCCACATGGTGCGCATCTTCAATACCTACGGGCCGCGCTTGCAGCCGACCGACGGCCGGGTCATTTCCAATCTGATGATCCAGGCGCTGCTCGATGAAGATCTCACCGTCTATGGGGACGGGCTCCAGACCAGAAGCTTCTGTTATGTGTCTGACTTGATCGCCGGCATTCTTCTTCTCTCCCGTTCCGGCGAGCATCTTCCGGTGAACATCGGCAACCCGGTGGAGTGGACCATTCTCGATTGTGCTCGCGAGATCTTGGCGGTCACCGGCTCACGCAGCAAAATCCGCTATGAACCTTTGCCCGTCGACGATCCCATGCAGCGCTGCCCGGATATCACCAAGGCCAAGTCTCTACTTGGATGGGAGCCGAAAATAAGCCTCCGCCAGGGCCTGGAGCTGTCACTGGACTACTTTCGAGCCAGCTTGCCCACGCGTACTTAGTTAGAATCAAGTGATGCTAAACAATTTGTCGCCCATTATCGTCACTGGCGGAGCTGGCTTCATTGGCTCGAACTTCGTCCTTGAATGGCTCCAGGTGGTAGGCACGCCGGTCGTAAACCTCGACAAGCTTACCTATGCCGGCAACTTGCAGAACCTGGCGTCGGTGGAGCGGCATCCTGCCTACCATTTCGAGCAGGGCGACATCTGCGACCCCGCCTTTCTCGATCGCCTGCTCGACCGTTATCAACCACGTGCCATCCTGCATTTTGCCGCTGAGAGCCACGTGGACCGCTCTCTCTCCGGTCCTGAGGCGTTCGTCCGGACAAATATCGACGGCACCTTCCGGCTGCTTGAGGCCACCCGCGCTTATCTAGCCAAATCCTCTGCGGAAGACCGGCGCAAATTTCGTTTTCTCCATGTTTCGACTGACGAGGTTTACGGCACTCTTCTTCCCCAGGCTCCGCCCTTCGAGGAAACCACTGCCTACGCGCCCAACAGTCCCTATGCCGCCTCCAAGGCAGCCTCGGATCACCTGGTGCGCGCCTACGTGCATAGCTACGGTCTGCCTGCGGTGACGACCAACTGCTCCAACAACTATGGTCCGTATCAGTTTCCCGAGAAGCTTCTGCCGTTGATGATCACTCATGCCGTCGCCGGTCAATCCCTACCGGTCTATGGCGATGGAAAGCAAGTGCGGGACTGGCTCTACGTCGGCGACCATTGTTCCGCCCTGCGAGCGGTGCTGGAGCGGGGACAGATCGGCGAGACGTACAACATCGGCGGCCGCAATGAGCAGGCCAATCTGGATACGGTTGAGTTGTTGTGCAGCCTGCTGGACGAGTTGCTGCCCACCTCCCACCACGTGCCTCACCGTAGCCTGATCAAGTTCGTGACCGACCGGCCCGGCCACGATCGCCGCTATGCCATCAACGCAAATAAGATCGAACGCGAGCTTGGTTGGCGTCCCGCGGAGACGTTTGCTTCCGGTCTGCGTCGGACGGTGGAGTGGTATTTGGCCCATCAGGACTGGGTGCAGCAAGTGACCAGCGGAGCCTACCGCGAATGGATTGACTTGAACTATGCTCATCGCGTAGGCGCCGCACGATGAAAGGCATCATTCTTGCCGGCGGGTCGGGCACCCGCCTTTACCCCGTCACCCACGTTGTTTCCAAGCAGTTGCTCCCGGTCTATGACAAGCCAATGATCTACTATCCGCTTTCGGTGCTGATGCTGGCCGGCATTCGCGAGGTTTTGATCATCTCTACGCCGGCGGATACGGCGCTCTTTGAGCGCCTGCTCGGCTCTGGCGAGCAGTGGGGGATCTCTTTTCAGTATGCGGTGCAGCCCAGTCCGGACGGTTTGGCGCAGGCCCTCATTATCGGAGAAAAATTTATTGGCGGGGAGCCGTGTTCGTTGGTTCTTGGCGATAACATTTTTTACGGCCACGATTTTGCTCACAGCCTGCAGGAGGCGGCGCAGATTAAGGATGGTGCGGTCGTGTTTGCCTATCCGGTTTCTGATCCTGAGCGCTATGGGGTAGTGGAGTTCGATGCTTCCGGCCGTGCCTTATCGATTGAAGAAAAGCCGGAAAAGCCGAAGTCTCGTTACGCTGTGACCGGACTGTATTTTTTTGACGGAAATGCCTCTCAGATTGCGCATCAGATAGCGCCCTCGGCGCGCGGCGAACTGGAAATCACCGATGTGAATCGCTGGTATCTGGAGCGGGGCAAGTTGCGCACCCAGGTTCTTGGCAGGGGATTTGCGTGGCTTGACACCGGGACCCATGACTCGCTGATTGAAGCCGCTATTTTCATTGAGACCATTGAGAAACGTCAGGGGCTCAAGGTCGCGTGTCCGGAAGAGATTGCCTATCGCCTGGGCTGGATCGACGCTGCGCGTCTGGAGACGCTAATTGCCAGGGTAGCCAAGAGCGGCTACGGCAGGTATCTCCGCTCCGTCCTGGACGAGCGTGTCTTCTAGCTCTATCCCCGCCACCATCACCGGGTGGGCAGAACTCCCCTCAAGCCTGCTGCGGTTCCCCAGATCCACACGGGAAATGTTTTCTAAGTGTCCTGCTAATCCGCTCTTCCACTCACGCAACTCTGTACGGGTGCCCCATGTTCGCACCAGCGTACGTGGGCTAATAAAGTCGGGCCGAAGCCCCATCAAAGCTCTGTCTTTTTGTTTTCGACCTACCTTGGTCGCATACGCAGCGCTGCAAGAAAATCTTCCACCGGACTGGCATTCAGCACATCCTCTTTCGTCAGCCAAGCCCGCCGCAATTGTCTGACTCCATAACGCATCGCGTCGAGATGACTAATGTGGTGTGAATCCGTATTGATCACGATGTTGCAACCCAGCTCCCGTGCCCGGCGCAAGTCGATGTCGCACAGGTCAAGCCGGTCAGGGTAAGCATTATGTTCCACGGCCACACCAAGCTTCGCCGCGTGCTTGAGGACCGCGGTTAAATCCATTTCGCAACTATCTCTGCGCAGCAACAACCGCCCCGTCAGATGGCCGAGAATTCTGATGTACGGATTCTCCAAAGCCTTGAGCAGGCGCTCCGTCATCTGCTCTCTCGGCTGTTGAAAAAGAGAGTGAACGCTGCCAATCACCACGTCCATCTGCGCCAGCACTTCTGGCGAAAGGTCGATCTCTCCATCGCCAAGAATGTCGACTTCGATCCCGGTCAGGACGCGGATGCGTCCTTCCATACGAGCATCCACCTCTCGAATCTGTTTCAGATGTTCGAGCGCGCGCTGGTCATCGAGTCCGTTGACCATGGCCAGGTTTTTCGAGTGATCGGTAATTGCGATGTATTCATAACCCCGTGCCAGGCCTGCTTCGGCCATCTCGAGAATGCTGTTTTTGCCATCTGTTGCATAGGTATGCATGTGCACATCGCCGCGCAAATCGCTGGTCTCGATCAACCGTGGCAGCCGATGTTCCGCGGCCGCTTCAATCTCGCCCTGATTCTCGCGCAGCTCAGGAGCGATCCAGTCCATCCCTAATGCCTGGTAGATATCCTCTTCGGATCGAGCGGCGATGACTGTGCCATCGTCCAAACGCGCCAGTGCATATTCGCTCAAGGTGTAGCCGCGTTTCAGCGCTCGCTGGCGTAGTGTAACGTTGTGCATTTTCGAGCCGGTAAAGTATTGCAGCGCCGCACCGTAGCTTGCCCGGGGCAAAAGCCGCACATCGATTTGCAACCCACTGCGCAGGCGAAAGCTCACTTTGTTCTGCCCTTTCGCCAGCAGTTCTGCAATCGGCGGATAGGCTGCCGTGTACTCGACCGCGGCGGCGACCACATCGGCCTCACACGCTGGACCGGTCACCAGCAGGTCCAGATCGCCCACCGTCTCTCGTCCGCGGCGCAACGATCCAGCCGGCATCACCTGGTCGATGCCGGCAAACTGTTCCAGGTAGAGGGTCACTCGTTCGCCGGCGGCTTCGGCGTCGTCCAGCAAAAAGCGGCCGCTGTTCTTGCGGTAGTCAGCGATTCCTCGGGATAGTTTATCGATCAGCTTTTGACCGAACCGGGGCAGGGCGGCGAGCTTTCCGGCTTCGATGGCGGTCTGCAGTTGTTCTACATCGCTGACCTCGAGCGCCTCCCAAAGCAGAGCTACTGTCTTTGGACCCATGCCCGGCAGTTTCAGCAACTCCAGCATGGTCGAGCGATATTTTGTGAGTAGCTCATCGCGCAGTTTCAGGCTTCCGCGCGTTTCGATTTCCTGGATGTTCGCCGCCATGCCCTTGCCGATTCCGGGAATCGCAAGCAGCCTGGCAAGAAGCGTATCCGGCTCCTGAACGAACGAACTGAGTTGTTCCGTGCTGTTCTCAACTGCTTCCGCGGCTCGCCTGTAAGAACGAATACGAAAAGGGTCGCCCGCCGCAATTTCCAGCAGGTCCGCGGTCTCGCCCAATAATTGCGCAATGGATTTGTTGTCCATCCAAAACCAATATTTTTCCTTTATTCTCGGTGTATTTTGACCGCAGGTGCCTGTTTTTGTGCCATTCCTAATCGACGATCAGTGTTAACTGCGTGGCCTGTGATACCGGAGCCGTTGCACCCTGCTGCGTCGCCGTTACCTTGAAGGTATCGGTGCCGGCCGGCGTAAGCGATTGGGCTGGGGTCGGTTGGCTGGAGTGGCCGCCTCCGCAACTGCAGAGCATGCCCACGGAGAGAATTCCGAGAATGGCGATCCGCAGCACGCGAGACCTGCCGCGGAAGCGCTGGGGCATGCGGAAGAGGAACAACGCCGCCAGGGAGGCGGAGGAGAAGATGCGGCCCAAGTTGTCGAAGGCGCGACGATGAAGCGAAGTTACGTTGCTCGATGTAGCAGGCTCGGATGTGCTGACCGTGAGTGTAATGTTTACAGCGGCCGTGCCGGAAGGTGTGATGGGGGACGTAGGCGAGAAGGAACACGCCGCCTCGTTGGGCAGGCCGGAACAACTCAGGTTTACGGCTGCGTTGTATCCGTTGAGCGGTGTGAGCGAAAGTGGGTAGGTGGCATTCGCGCCGGCAGTAACTGTTGCGGAAGTTGTTGAGCCGGCCGCAAAGGTGAATCTTGGCGGTGCCGGCGCGATGGTTAGCGTGTACGTCGCGTAACCGAAGAGCGGGCCATTGGCGGTGGCCTCCGATACAGATACAGCTACGTTGAAAGTGCCGCTGGCTGTGGGCGTTCCCGAGATGACTCCAGCGCTGCTCATGGAGAGACCGGCCGGCAGACCTTGCTGGGTGAAGTTATAGGTGGAACCGCAGCAGGCCGTGAGCGCCTGATTGTAGGCGACACCTACGGTGCCGTTGGGCAGCAGAGCGGGATCGACGAACACGGCAAGCGGCAGAACATGCAACGCATAGGTAATGCTCGTTGAGTTCGGCGTGCCGGCGGTGCTGTCGGTAACCGCTACGGTGAACGAGACAATGCCGCCGGCCGCGATTGTTCCCGACAACACCCCGGCAGTTGTCAGCATGAGACCGGAGGGCGGCGTTCCGCTAGGGATCTGGTAGTGGTAACGCGGAGTGCCGCCCGTAGCCGTCAAAGTCTGGGTGTACGGTACGGTTGCCGTCGCCGCCGGCAGAGTTACGGGGGAAACGATGATAACCGGGTTTCCGAATACGAGTGCAACCGTGGAGGAAAGACTGGGATTGTAGTTGCTGTCTCCCGGATAGCTCGCTTCAATCTGGTGGGTACCTGTGCCCGCGGGGTCGAGGTTGCTGAACGACACGTTTGCTGTCTCTGTCAGCTCGTAAAGCAGCGTTGCGGAACCATTCGTGCCCAGGACCCCAAGGTCAGGAAAGCCGTCGCCATTGAAGTCGGCCGTCGTAAATACCTGGCCTGCGTTTGGAGTGAACGAAGGACTTGGACCAGCCGTGAACGTGCCATCGCCGTTCCCGTAATTAACATTCACACCGTCTGTTCCAAAGGCCTGGCCGCCGCCTGATGCGAGGGCGATGTCGGGTTTGCCATCCTGGTTAAAGTCTGCCACCGCGATCCAGCTTGCGGGTTCCGACAGTGCACCGCCCTTGGCTGTGGTAAAGGTCCCGTCCCCATTGCCGAGCAGAACCAATTCCTCGCCGATGTAGCCAGTAAGGATCACCGGTTGATCGATCGTTTCCACCACTACATCCGGCTTCCCGTCCAGGTTGAAATCCGCGACGGCAATGGACGTAGGAAGGCCCCCGACCTGCGCCGTAAATGAGCCTGCGCTGAACGTGCCGTCGCCATTGCCGAGCAGGATGGCGATCACCCCATTGAACGCGTTTTCGTTGTTCGATGGCGATGCTCCGGTGACGGCAATGTCCTGCTTGCCATCGCCATTGAAGTCCGCCAGGGCGATATAAACGCTGCCGCCCAGTTCGCTGAAGTTTTGCGAGCCGGTGGAGAACGTACCGTCGCCCTTGCCCAGCAGCGTGGTTATGGTGAATGGCCCAACGGTTTGAGCTGGGGACGAACCGGCCACAATCAGGTCGGGTATACCATCGCCGTTGACATCGGCTACGGCCAGGAAGTCCCCCGCCACCGACTGTTGGGAAGCAGCCGCGGTGAACGTGCCATCGCCATTACCGAGCAGCACCGTGATCGAGCTGTCGGAGTTCACAGTCGCGAGGTCAAGTTTTCCGTCTTCATTGAAGTCGGCAACCACCATGGCAACCGGGGTATTGCTGGTTGCCGGATTCGAGCCTGCGATGAACGTCCCGTCCCCTTTGCCAAGAAGCACAGACACAGTGTTGTTTCCATTCGCGATGGCAACGTCGGGTTTGCCGTCCCCGTTGAAGTCACCGGCGGCAATGGCCTGGGTGGCGTTCGCATCCAGACTGTTAGGTACGCCTTGGGTGATGAAAGTTGCGCCGGGAGTGAGTGTACCCAACGGCATCGTAGCTATGGATGCGTTGTTGTTGCTGCTATCGAGCAGAGCGAGGGAACCAGTCGGGGCAGGGGTGAAATCAATGCCGGTCAAGGTGGCGGCGATGGTGTAATTGCCCTGTTCCCCCGAGAACTGCGAAATGTTTGTGGTGGTCGGATAGAGTCCAGTCACACTCAGGCTGGCCGTATTGGATGCGCTGCCTGCATCGCTGCTCGTGCCAACGAAGACAGCGTTGTAGCTATGCGCACCGATGCCGGGGACGAAGCTGAAAACCGCCAGGCCGGCGCCCGTAAGTTGCGCGCTGCCGAGGATGTGCACGTCGCTGCAGTGCGCGGCCGTCGCGTCGCAGAAGTTTACCAGGCCCGTCGTGACGACACCGGCATTCACCTGTGCGGTCAGCGTGACCACCGTACCGGAAGCCACAGACGTGACTGGATTGCCTGCGGCAGTGACCGTGAGCGTCGTGTTGGTTGCGGCCACTGCAGTCAGGCAACTGGCGAAGGCGGCTAGAAAGAGAATGAACAGGCGACGCAACGATCTCATGCACCACTCTCCCAAGGCACATTAAATCATGGCGCAGACAGCTGTCCCAGGTTGGCGGGCGCAACCTGGGAGGAAGAGCGGGCACAGCCCGATGGAGAGGAAAACTACCGCATCGCCGAAGCCGTTGATCTGATACTTTGTGCCCGTTGGATCAGGCGACTTCTCGCACCCGAGTGACTGAATCTGCTTGAGGACCCTTTTGCCCCTGGACGATGTCGAACTCGACTTCGTCGCCCTCCTTTAAGCTCTTATATCCATCGAGTTGAATCGCGCTGTAGTGAACAAACACGTCGGGACCGTCGTCCCGGCCGATGAAGCCGTAACCCTTCGCATTGTTAAACCACTTGACTTTTCCCTTGAATTGAGCCACTAGCCGTCGACCTTCCTTGATGCGTATCGAGCATAGGGGGAAACAAACTGCTCTCCTTAACAGACGCATCACAGGCTAGATTGGTTTTCCCCAAAAGTTCGGATGGGTTGCGTGCGGCTTCCAGGAGGGCAGACAACCAGTGCCCTATTTTTTGGACTTTTTCTTTGCCGCCTGCCGCAAACGTGTGTAAAGCATGACTGAAATCAATGTTTTACCGTCGTGGATCTTTCCCTCCTCGATCATGTTGAGCAATCTCGACAGCGGCACCATCTCGATCTCAATTTGCTCGTCGTACTCCGGCTGGGCTTCTCCCAGCGTCAAACCTTCCGCCACAAACACTTGCATAAACTCGCCCAGAAACCCGGGGCTGGCGAAGTAGCGTACCATCTTCCGCCAGCGTTTGGCTTTGAAGCCTGTTTCCTCCAGCAGCTCGCGCTTGGCTCCGGCGAGTCCATCCTCGCCCGCCTCCAGTTTTCCTGCCGGGACCTCCAGAAGATATTCCTTTGCGGCGTGGCGATACTGGCGCTCCACTACCACCAATGGATCTCGTTCGCTCTTGGAATCATCAATGGCCAGGATGACCACCGAACCGTTGTGCCGCACCACATCGCGGCTTATCTCACGGCCGTTCTCGACTATTTTGTCGGTGTAAACGCGGAACAGCGGACCTTCATAACTGAGTACTGACGAGATCACTTCTATTTTCTTGTCGTTCGCTGCTTTTGCCGCCATGCCGCTCCTTCATTGCCGATGTGCCGGACAATTTTAAAGTACCATCCGGTATGCAACCCAGCGTCTCCCTCATCGGACTCGGCAACTGGGGCAGTTCGCTGGCCCGTGCTCTGACGGATGCCGAAGTCCCGCTGCGCGAAGTGGTCGTCCGCGGCCGGCGCTCTGCGCGCAAGACCGATCGTGCTCTGCCCCTTACCCATCTGGATCAGGCCCGGCTGCAGGCCGATGTACTTTGGCTCTGTGTGCCCGACGCATCCATTGCCCAGGTTACCGCCCGCTTGGTAAAGAGAGTTGCGGGTCGTGGCCTCGAAGGGCAAATGGTCGTTCATTCGAGCGGGGCGCTCAGTGCCGGCGTGTTGCAAGCGGCTGAAGAAACGGGTGCCTCGGTCGGCTCGGTGCATCCCTTGATGAGCTTCCCCACCCGCACGCCGGTGACGCTCCAAGGCGTTTCGTTTGCGGTGGAAGCAGAAGCGGCGAGCAGCCGTGTACTCAACGCGCTCGTTCGCCGCATCGGTGGTCGTCCCTTTGCCATCAAAGCTGCCAGTAAAGCGCTCTACCACGCGGTAGGCGTGCTTTCCTCGCCGCTGCTGGTGAGCCATCTGGCGGCGGCCCACGAAGCGGCCGCACGAGCCGGATTCAGCCCCCGCCAGGCACGCCGGCTGATTGAGCCGATCGCCCGCGCCACCGTGGACAACTTCTTCCTCAACGGTCCCGCCAAGAGCTTCAGTGGGCCGATTGCCAGGGGAGACCTGGAGACAATTCGTCTGCATCTTCAGGCACTCAAGCCCCATCCAATGTTGGCGAGCGTCTACCGTTCCCTGGCCCTTTATGCGCTGGACACGCTACCCAGCCCGGGCAGGAAAGCGGACAGGAAAGCGCTCCAGGCATCGCTGCGGCGAAAATGATGAGAAACTTGAACAGGTAGGGCCCAAGAGATGGAGCAAGTGAAGACCGAGTGTTATCCCATCGCAATCCTGCCTGGTCTCAGCCGGTTGTTTCTGGATTTCGCGGACAGTCGCGAAGCGCTGACGCCCTTTTACCCCGCCAGTGCCTACTCCACTGGCTGGAGGACCACCCGCCCGGTTCTTCCTCCCCAACATCGCGAAAAGCTGTGTCACCTGCTGCAGCAGCAGAACCGCGACTTTGGCGCCGCTGCGCCGGTGATGGAGAACATTGCGCGGCTGCGCAGCGGCGCAGCTGCGGTGGTTACCGGTCAGCAGGTTACGCTCTTTGGCGGTCCGCTCTACACCATCCTGAAAGCGGCCACCGCCATTCGCCAGGCGAAGGATGCTTCGATCGCCGGCAATGCCCACGTGCCCATCTTTTGGTTGGCGACTGAGGATCATGACCTTGCCGAAGCGGATCATGTCACGTTGCCCGATCGCCACCAGGTCAAGACCCTGCGGCTCGGCGGCGATCACGCAAATGCAGCCCCTGTTGGCGGTCTGACTCTCGATAAGAACATTGAGGACCTGCTGGCCGAGGCGGCTGCGATTCTCGGGCCCGGCCCGGTTGTCGATCAGCTCGCCGCCTGCTATCGCCCCGGGCAGACTCTGGGGCGCGCTTTTGCGCAATTCATTGCGCACACCTTTGCCGCCCAGGGGTTGATCGTAATCGACGCATCTTTCCGCGGCTTCCACGCCTTGGGTGGTGATGTTCTGCGCCAGGCGATTGTGCGTGCCGATGAGTTGCGGGTGGCGCTTGCCGATCGCGACCAGCAGCTTGTTGGCGCCGGCTATCACTCCCAGGTTTTGGTGTCGCCGCTCTCCAGTTTGTTGTTTCTTTTCGATAGCCAGTCTGGTGCGCGGGTGCCGCTGCGGCGGACGGCGGAGGGTGCATGGCAAGCGGCGAGGCAGCACTATTCCACCTCAGAGCTGCTGGCCATCCTGGATGCAGAACCGGAGCGGCTCAGCCCCAATGCCCTTTTGCGGCCCGTGTTTCAGGATTGCATTCTGCCTACTTCCGCCTATGTTGGCGGGCCCGCCGAGATTGCGTATTTCGCTCAGTCACAGGTGCTTTATGAGCGCATACTCGGCCGCACCACCCCCGTCCTGCCTCGCTTGTCGGCCACCCTCATCGAGCCTGCGATGGCCGGTCTGCTGGCGCGCCATGATGTTTCGTTGCCCGAAGTGATCCAGAGTGCTCTGAAGGACCCGTTGGAGCTGGCGCAGCGGTTGGGCGCGCGGGCCATCTCGGCCACCGGTAAGCGCAAGCTTGCTGCCGCTGGGCAAGCTCTCGACACGGAGCTCTCTGCGCTGGCGACCTACATGCACTCGTTAGATCCGGGGCTTGGCCGGGCTGCCGATGTCAGCGGCTCCAAGATGCGTTATCAAATGAACCGGATCCGCCGCCTGGCGGCGAACTACGAGCTCCAGCGGGCCCATACACTGGGCCGAGACGCCGCCCTGATCGCGCTGAATCTGTTTCCCGATCGTCATCCTCAGGAGCGAATTCTGGGTGCGGTGTGGTTCCTCTCCCGCTACGGGGACGGTCTTGCCGAACTGTTGGTCGAACAAGCAGGCCAGCAATGCCCCGGGCACAAAGCCATCTGGCTCTAAGCGGGATCAGGCTGCAGAAAAGCACAATTTTTTGAACTGTACGGCCTTTTGCGGGCTGCAGAAAATTCTGCTTTGTATCAGGGCACGACTTTAGTCGGGCCGTAAACGATTGAGCCTATGCCGGGCTTTAGCCCCTGCGGTACCTGCCCGGCCCGGGTTTTTCCGCAGCCTGTTTAGCCCCTGGGTGCCAGCCTCGGACTTCAGTCCGGGGAAGCGGGTTTTCAAACCCGCGAGAACGCTCCGGTTTCTAAATTCGGGGCTTTAGCCCTGGTGGCGGCGTTGCCACCCCCGGCGAACAAATGTTTTAGAATGTTTGCAGCCATGAAGGCTAAGCCGGTTAATCCGTTCGATGTCACTTGTCCCGATTGCGGGGCGATCCTGAGGGTCGACCCTGAGACCAAGGGGATCCTCTCGCACACCCCGGCGCCTCGTAAGCGCACCTTCGAAGATTTTGAAGCGGCTGCCAAGGCCATGCGCGAACAGGACGAGCGCAAAGAGGATATTTTCCGCCAGTCGGTCGAAGCCGAAAAGAATAAACAACAATTGTTCGACAAGCGATTCGAGGAAGCGTTGCGCAAGGCAAAGGAAAGTCCCGACGAGGGACGCCCTCTGCGTGAATTCGATCTCGACTAGTCAGTTCCCCGCATCTATAACCGAGAGTGCACGCTGAAAGAGAGACATCATGGGGATTACGCACATTCCGCAGCAAGTCGCATCCACGGTTCAGGATGCCGCAGACACCTTGAAATATCAGGGAAATCGCCTTCTCGACCAGGATTGGAACAAGAACTGGGTGCGCACCGTGGCCGCGGGAACGCTGGTAACTGGAGCAATTCTGCTGGCCTCCGGCAAGCGCAAGTCTGGCTTAGCGATTGCTGCCGCTGGAACCATCTTCGCGCTGATCGAAGATCCTGAAGGAGTCAAGAAGGTCTGGAACAATATCCCGGATTATCTCGACAACGGTCACAACATGCTGAGCCGTTTTGAGAAGTTCGTCGGAGAACTGACCAGCCAGGGCGAGAAGTTGCGCTCGGTAGTCGAAAAAGTCGTGCGCCAGTAAAAGCGAGCTAACCGATTCCCAGTTGTTCGCGAGCTTTTTGGCTGATGCGGTCCGGGGTCCAGGGGGGCTCCCATACCAAGTTGACCAGGACGTCGCTGATTTCCGGGATACCCGCCAACCGGTTCCTTACCTGTTCCGTGATCATGACGTGAGAGGGGCAGCCCTGCGACGTCATGGTCATCTCCACTTCCACCCGCTGCCTGGGGAAGGCGCGTTTGGAATTTGGGTCGGGTGTCAGCATCACCTTATAAATCAAACCCAGGTCTACGATGTTCACCGGAATCTCCGGATCGTAGCAATCGCGCAACGCTTGAAAAACGTCTTCTTCGCTCAGTGCCATTAGTTCTTCCGTTCCACCAGGTAACGGGCCACTGCTTTCAATCGGTCGGCGCGCTCGCCATAAGCATTCAATTGCGCAAACGCCTCATCGACCAACCGTGCCGCATCTTTTACGCTCTGCTCAATCCCATAGACAGCCGGCCAGGTAGCTTTCTCGCTGGCAACATCCTTGCCTGCGGTCTTGCCCAGTTGGGACGAATCCTGGGTCATATCGAGCACGTCGTCCATAATTTGGAATGCCAGCCCTGCCTTACGTCCAAACTCCCGCAACCGCTCGATGTCGTTGGTATCGCCACCCGCGTAGATACCTCCTGTGATCAGGCTAACGCGAATCAGGGCCCCGGTCTTGGCGCGATGGATGGCTTCCACCATCTCCGCCGTCGGCTTATGCTCTTCTGCTTCCAGATCCATGACCTGGCCGCCGATCATGCCATCGACCGTCCCGGTAGCTTGGGCGATCGCGCGCACAATTTCCACTGTGCAAGAGGATGGGCACTGTAAGCCGGCGAGCACCTCGTAGGCCTGGGTCTGCAGCGCATCCCCGGCGAGGATGGCAATCGCCTCCCCAAAGACCACATGGCAGGTCGGCTTTCCCCGCCGCAAATCATCGTCATCCAGTGCCGGCAAATCGTCATGGATGAGCGAATAGGTATGCAGCATTTCGATCGCTGCTGCCAACTCCTCCACTCCTTGGGGAAGGGAGCCCGCGATCATGCGTGCTGCTTCCATGCACAGCACTGGCCGCAGCCGCTTGCCTCCGGCAAAAACACTGTGCCGCATGGCGCGGTGGATGGAGACGGGCGCCTGATCCGGACCGGGCAGCAGACGATCCAAAGCGCTATCGACAAGCGCGACACCGCCACTCCGAATTTCTTCGGCACTATCCTGCATTTCGGTAATCATACCCGACGCTCTACAGGCCGCAGACTAACTGGGTTTTGCATCAGGGCACGACACCCCCATTCGACACAACTTTGTACGGGTGCCCCACGTTCGCACCAGCGTACGTGGGCCGAAATCGATGGGGCAGAGCCCCAACCATTGCGGTTGAGCCGGCGGAAAGCAATCGAAGAAACTCGTTTTCGTCCCACGTACGCTGGTGCGAACGTGGGGCACCCGTACAGAGCTGTGTCGAATGGGGGTGTCGTGTGGAGGGTTCTGAAGGCTAATTTCGTCGCAACCTTAGAATTTTTCCCCGGCGCTCCAGCACGACCGTCCCTACTAACCCCAACAGCGCAACGGCACTCAAAACCCGCCCGGCCACGACGTCCCTGGTCGCGCTCCATTGCACCTCAATGGTGTGGTCCCCCGCCATCACCGGCACGGCCATCAGGCCATCCTCCCTGAGCGGGCGGCTTAGGATCTTGCTACCATCGACGAACACTCGCCAGGCAGGGTAATCCATCAACCGCAGCACGGCATAACCGCTCTTCGGGGTCGACAGGCTTACCACCCGGTGCTCACCATTCCACGGTTTGACCGTTACCTTCGCCGCAATTCTGCCCGGGTCTCCGGCTCGCCACTCCGGGTTCTCTCCCTCGGTACTGTCGGCGGTGTCATCCTGGGCTGCACTCAGGACCCGCACCAGGGGCAGGTGTTGTTGGATGGATGCATTGTCTGCCCCCACAGGAGTGTACTCATCGGTGCCTTCCGTGCCTTGTCCCAGGCGGAAGGCCGCCACTTGTGCCGCCACTGCGTCCTCGTCGTCGCAGGGTTGAAAGAACAGCCACCCGCCCCCGATTGCCAGGGCCGGAATCAAGGCGAGGCTTAGCAGGCGTGTGGCTGCTGCGTGCTTGGCGTTGATTGCCGCCCCCACAGCCATGGCGCTAAGCGCGCAAGTCACGACGCTCAGTGGCAATAGCCAGCGCCAGGGAAACTGCAGAAACTTTAAATGTGGCGTGTGTTTCCAAATCACATCGCTGACCGGCAGTTGCAGCAACAAAAACACGGGGAGAGAAGCGGAGAGCACAACTCGTGCGCAGCCGTCGGCTCGTTTTTTCCACGCCAGGTAGGCAGCGATCGCGCCCACCATGAGCTCTGCGACAAAAATCCATGACGCGGTCCGCAACACCTGGTTATGAAAATCGTTCGTGGTATGGCCAAACAGGAAGCTGTCCTCGACCCTCATCCCGGGCATGAGGGCGCGGCCGATTTGTACCCATCGTTGTTCGTATGCTGCGGGCACAATGTAGAACGCGGCCAGTCCTAGCCCCAGGGCCATTCCTTCCCCGGCTCGCACAGCCGGCCAGGATTTCCCCTCCGCAATCCACATTCCCAGTGCCAGAATAGCCAGTAAATAACTGCCCATAACCGCGGCGGGCGAATTCGTGAGCCACAGGGCCGCCACCGACAGGCCGAGCGGAGCCACGGAGGAACGCCTTCTCAGTGCGAATAGCACCATCAAAGGAAGCCACGCGGCTGCCAGCAATTCCCCAATGGCTGAGCGCTCATAAGCGACGAACATGGCATAGGGATTCACCATGTAGAGGCAGGCGGCAAAGGTTGCGGCGTCGGGTGGCGCCCACTCCCGTGCCAGGAGATACATGCTGCTGCCGGCAGCGAACAACGTCAGCAACACAAACAAAACCGGGGCCGCGTGCCAGCCAAAGATGGTCCCTAACAGCCCACCCAGCAGCCAGGAGACGGGAGGATAGAAAATCAACCGTGGCTCGCCCGCGCCGTAGTTCGCGTCCTGTACCCAGTGCGGGTAGACAAGAGCCGCATGCCACGCACGCGCGACTTCCATCCAGGAGAGCAGATGAAAGTCAAAATCGTGGCCGCACGAATTGCCGCGCACGATCAGCGTTCCCACTGCCAGCAACGCGGTGCCGGCAAGGAGAAGACCACCAATGTTTACCGCAGACCTTAAGCTTGCTGACTGAGTCACGGCACCAATCGCAGTGTATGCTTGGTGGCTGCGCTTACCGCGCCCTCGGTAAAGGGCATGGCAAAGGTTTTTCCGCTATACCAATAGGGCCACTGGTCCAGATAGTAGGCGCTGACCGGATCGCCTGACTCGCCCATCACAATATTCTCCGTCGATCCATCCAGATTGCTCCAGTCCACCGTAAGTCGCTGGCTCGCGCCGAGCAGGCCGCGCACATGGTCTAATGTGGTCTCGTCGCCGGCAAGTTGGTGGGGCCCGGTGCTGGTCCAATGGAAGAACGGTATCAACGCGTACAAAGGATGCTTGACATCGATCACATGCCGGCTGCCATACGTCCAGTCGCGAAGCGCCGGCGGAGCATGCTCGTCAACCATACCTTTTTCGACTGCCGCGGCAATCAGATCATCCCAACTCTTATACTTCGCCGGCAGCCACTCTGCCGGCGCCTTCTCCACCATCTCTTCCTGTACGAAGTTCTTACTCTGCCAATCGTAGAGTTGCCAGTCGGCGCCCAATTTAGGTTCGAGCACCAGTGGCCAGAGCGCTTGCTTGGTTGCATCCACGATTTCCGCCGCAACCGAGCCCGTGGTGATCACTCCGTCCCAGGAACGCATCAAGTCCGCAGCCTGGCGCAGTTTCGCGTCGGCAATTGTGGAACGGTCGATGGAGTAGGCAAAGCGCTGCGCCAATCCACGGTCCACCTCGGAAAAGGTGTCCGTCTGCAGGGTAAGCATATCCGCCGGCGTGAGCCTGGTATGACCCGAAAGCCATTTCCAGATCCGCTCGTTGCGATAAGGCGCGTCCCAGTTTAACGCCAGGGGGTACGGGTAGTCGTCGGGAGTGATGCGCGCATTCGCGGTAGCGACAATACCACTGTCCGGGTCCAGCACCGTCGGCAGTTGCGGGAAAGGAACATAGCCGTGCCACTCGTGATCGTTGTCGGCCGCGGTTCCCGTCTCCACGATGGGAACCCCGCTTGGCCCCGCGGGTCGCATCGGAAACAGCCCCACCGCTTGGTACCCGATATGGCCCTGATCGTCCGCGTAGGCCAGGTTTTGCGTGGGTCCCCACCATTCGCTGGTTGCCTGGCGAAACTCCGTCCAGTTGCTGGCTGAGTCCATAGCCTCGAGAGGTATGCCATGGAGTTGCGTTGAGTAGAGGGTCCACTTGAGCGACAGCATGCGCGTTTCATGAGGCAGCATCGGGGTAATCACCGGCCCGTGATCCGTCGTCTCCACATCCAGCACCACATCCTTACCCAGCCGCACGTGGATATATTCCCGATCATGTTCCGGCTGGCGCCATGCGTTGCCCGCCCAATACTCGCCCTGCGGATTTGTCTTCTCCACGTAGACGTCCTGCACATCTCCGTTGAGGGTGGTGAAGCCCCAGGAAATATGCTCGTTGTGTCCCTCGATGATGAAGGGGATGCCCGGCGTGGTGACCCCCGAGACGTGGAAACTTCCCGCCTGCAAATCTTCTTCATGCCAGATATCGGGAATGGAGTGCTCCAGGTGCATATCGTTCGAGAGCATGGGCTTGCCACTGGCCGTGCGCGCGCCGCTGACGGCCCACTCGTTCGATCCAGGCTTGCAGCTGTCGCACCTGTCTCCTCCCAGCCGGAGGATCGCTCGCAGCCGCAATAAATCTTCCAGACTCGATTGCGATTCGTCCAGGGGGACATCCGGGATATTTTGCTGCGGTGCGGTTAAATCGGGAATCGACTGTGTGGGCGGATGATCGCGCCAGGTGGTGGTCGGATATAACTCCGTGATCAGGTTCGGCGCCAGCCTGGCTTGCACCTTTTCCCGCTCCAATTTCCAGGGATAGAGCGTATCCAGGCGAGCCACCATATTCAGCGCCACCAGCCAGGAATCAACCGGTTGCCATGGCCGGGGCTTGTACCCCAGCAGCCGGAACTCAGCCGGTAGACTGTCCTGGTGGCTGGCGATAAATGCGTTCACTCCCCGGGCATAGGCTTCGAAGAGGCGCTTTTGGTCTTCAGGCATGGTGGCTGTCAGGCGTTCTGCGGAGGGCCGGATCTGCAGCACCCGCTGCACTTTATCGTGCTCCACTACGCTCGTGCCCAGCAGTTCGGCCAATTCGCCGGCGGCGAACCGCCGGGCCATATCCATCTGCCATAGGCGGTCCTGGGCAACGACATATCCCTGAGCTTCGAGCAGGTCATCCATGCTTGTAGCCTGGATGTGTGGTATTCCATGGGCATCGCGTCTCACCATTACGGGAGCGGAGAGTCCCGGCAGTTGCAGAGTTCCGTCCAGCACTGGCATTTGCTTGTGCATGGCGTCTTTCAGCCACGCCACGCTGCCCGCAGCGCCTATTGCCAAGGCAATTAACAGGCTGATTACCAGTCCCGCAGCAATCCGGATCAACAGCCGCATTCTCCGCCTCGGAGTGGTATCCAGTTCGAGCCTCGCCATTATTTATCCATTGTCCCAGGGCTCATTGTCTCATCGCGGGTCGAATTTCTCGGGGTGGCAGCTTGACAGGCAAGCGCCTCCCGGCAATCCTAGTCATTCGTCCATGAGTGAGGAAGATACCTGTTTGAATGTCCGCGTTTTCTATCACGACCGCTGTTTTGACGGAGCGTGTTCTGCTTCGCTCTTCATGCGCTTCCACCGCCAATGCATTTCTCCACATGCAAACTACGGCTATCACGGACTGGTGCATCGAGCCGGAGCGCTCTTTCAGGAGGCTGATTTTGTCGGTGACCAGAACGCGATTGTCGATTTCAAGTACAGTGCTTCTCCGCGCATCACGTGGTGGTTCGATCATCATCTGAGCGCCTTTCTCACTCCTGCCGACCAGCGTCATTTTCTTGCTGGGCAGCAGGACGGCAGTACCAGCAATCGGCAGTTCTACGATCCGCATTACACTTCCTGCACCAGTTTTATCGCTCATATCGCGCAAACCCGCTTTGCGTTTGACGCCGCCCCGCTCGCCGAGTTGATTCGCTGGGCTGACATTGTGGATGGTGCTCTGTACGAGAGCCCTAAGGCTGCAGTGGAGATGGCTGAGCCGGCGATGAAGCTTACTCTGGTCATTGAGTCGAGCCAGGATCCGGCATTCATTCCCAGGCTGATTCCGCTGCTCACCGAAATGAGTCTGGGTGAGGTATTAGAGCAGCCTTTCGTGGCCGAGCTTCTGCCCCCGCTGCTCGAGCGTCACCACCAGTCTTTGGCGATCATCGGTGAGCGAACCGAATTGAGGGATGGCACGCTTTACTTTGACATTACTGATCAGCCGTTCGAGGGCTACAACAAATTCGTTCCCTACTTCCTCCATCCTGAGGCGACTTACAGTGTGGGTTTGAGCAAGTCGAGTTTTCGCACCAAGGTGGCGGTGGGCTCCAATCCCTGGACCAGGGCACGGTCCGAGCAGATGGTAAACCTGGCGCAAATCTGCGAACGTTACGGTGGGGGCGGGCACGCGCGGGTGGGTGCGATCTCCTTTCCCCCGGACCAGGGAGACCGGGCACGCGTCGCCGCCGCCGAAATCGTCAGCGAGCTTCGCGCCCACAATCCTTTCCCGTGAAAACAAAGTTGCGACCGCCACACGTTTGAGTGGGTTTCTCCCGGCGGAAAATTCTGGTTGTTGATTATGTACGGGCAATAGCCCGTACATATCCGGTTGAATACAGGTCCGGCTTTAGCCGCTGAGGGTCGATTCTTTAGTCCCTGGGGAGCGGGTTTTCATACCCGCGAGAACGCTTCGGCATATAAATTGAGGGCTTTACCCTGGTGTACGTAGTCTTCTAGAACAAACGGGCTTTAGCGTCTGCATGAGAACTGGGTTTTGTATCAGGGCACGACTTTAGTCGGGCCGTAACCGCTTTGAAATATTTCCGGGCTTTAGCCCCTGAGGGCCGGAAGGCGAACCGCGAATGAAACTTTACCGCACCACCGGCGGGTACATCATCGAGCAACAGGATCGATTCTATGCAGGCGCGAACACGTCATGGGATCAACTCGTCATCCGCGAGGACCTCGAATCCCATTTAACAAAATCCATGCAAAACCCAATCGCCGCCGCCTCCTTTGCCGACATTGAGGACTTGTTGGTAGCACCCATCGGCAGTCAGGAAGTTTGGGCCTCTGGGGTCACCTACTATCGCAGCCGCAACGCCCGTATGGAGGAGGCAAAGACCGCCGGTGGTGGAGACTTCTACGACCGCGTCTACCTGGCCGAGCGTCCTGAGCTCTTCATGAAAGCAACCCCCAATCGCGTGGTTGGCCATCGTGGAAGAGTCGCGATAAGAAAAGATGCCACCTGGTCGGTACCCGAGCCCGAACTGACACTCCTCGCCAGTCCCGGCGGAAAAATCCTCGGCTACACCATCGGCAACGACATGAGCTCGCGAGACATTGAAGGGGAAAATCCTTTGTACCTGCCGCAAGCCAAGGTCTATGACAGAAGCTGTGCGCTCGGTCCCGGGATACTCCTCAGCCGAGAGCCGATTCCTACCTCAACCGAAATTCACATGCAGATCCTGCGCGCCGGAAAAGCTGTTTTTACCGGTTCGACCACCCTCACCGAACTGAAGCGTACATTCAGCGTCTTGCTCGAATACCTCTACCGCGACAATACATTTCCCCATGGCTGCTTCTTGCTCACGGGAACCGGCATCGTTCCCCCGGATGAGTTCACCCTGCAGCAGCAGGACGAGATCCGCATCACCATCACCGGCATCGGCACTCTGGTCAACACCGTGGGTTAAGATTTCGGCGCGGTGATCTTATACGTGAGTTTGTCCGATTCGAATCGTCCGCTCGGTACCGCGATTCCGGCATCCTTGAGCTTTTGATCGTCGTCCGGGGTGGCGCTAGGCCCGTCATACACCACGTGAAACTCGTAGGTGCCGTGGGCGTTGGTGTCGACGCCCATAGCCAGCGGCCGCCTGGCCTCGTAATTCTGACCCGGCTTCAGCATCAGCCATTTTTTCGCCCGTTCGCGAATGTCGGGCAGACCTCGGCCGTCCACTTCCAGGCCGCAATCGATGGCCGCCTGCGGCTGGTTGGAATTCTCCGGCACGTACTTTACTTCCAGCGAAAGCGCCCCGGGCGCGCTCTTGCACAGCAAGGGCGGATCGGGAATATGCAATGGATGCCCGGACTGGTTCAGTATGTGGATGACCAGGATCGGCTGTTGTTCCGGCGCCTCCATGTCGAGGGATGCCGTCAATTTTACGTCAGGTTTGTTGGTCTGCTTGCCGCCCGCACCTGACACCATCAGCATCACCATAAGTCCGACTGCGGGCAGAATGCGCATAGGGTTCCTTAACCTACGATCCTAGTACATTTCTGCCCAATGCATAGTTACGGTCGCTCCAGGTCGAAGCGATCGGTGGTCCGCACATAGGTGGACCCTGCCATACGGCCGACCGCACGCAATTGAGCCGGGTCGATGCGAAAGTTCTCGATCATCGCCTCGCGAACATGAAAGCGCAGCACCTCGCCCAGAACCAGGGTCCCGCCACCCGGCTGGTCGCTCACCTGCACCACCTGAAGCAGCCTGCATTCCATATGTACATGGCTTTCCGCAACTCTGGGCGGCTGGATGAGGTCGCTTTTGAGAGGCGTCAGGCCGGAGAGTTCGAACTCGTCCACCTCCGGACCAACCTGGGCTGCCGTCGCATTCATCTCCCTCACGAACTCTTCCGACACGATGTTGACTACAAATTCGCGCGTCTCGAGGATGTTGCGCAGCGTATCCTTCGCCATCGGCGGGATGGGGCGCAGGATCGGGCAAAACACCACCACCGGTGGATTCGAGCTACAGGCGGTGAAATAGCTGAAAGGTGCGAGGTTCCGCACGTTGCCCTGATCGAGCGTAGAGACCAGGGCAATCGGACGGGGCACGATCGAACCAACCATTAGCTTGTAGATGTCACCCGTGGAACAGGTTCCGGGATCGAAAGCCAGCATGCTCAAAGGTTGCCGCGTTCCGCCTGCTCTCGCTCGATGGCTTCGAAGAGCGCTTTGAAATTACCCTTGCCGAAACTGCGGCTCCCCTTGCGCTGAATAATCTCGAAGAAAAGCGTAGGCCGATCTTCCACTGGGCGGGTGAAGATCTGCAGCATGTAGCCCTCGTCGTCTCGATCCACCAGGATGCCCAACTTCTCCAGTTCCTCGATCGGCTCGTCAATCCGGCCCGTTCGGGCCTGCAGCTGAGTGTAGTAGGAGTGGGGCACACGCAGAAACTCGATACCTTGCGCCTGCATGCGGCTCACGGTGTGCACGATGTCGTTGGTCGCCATCGCAATATGCTGCACCCCTGGACCGTGGTGGTACTCGAGATATTCTTCAATCTGCGACTTCTTGCGTCCTTCTGCGGGCTCATTCAGGGGGAACTTTACCCGCCCGTTGCCATTCGCCATCACCTTCGACATCAGTGCCGAATACTCAGTGGAGATGTCTTTATCGTCGAAGTGCTGGTACAGGGAAAAGCCCATCACAGTCGCGTAGAAATCCACCCAGCGGTTCATCTCATTCCAACCCACATTGCCGACCACGTGGTCAACATGCAAGAGGCCTGTCGGACGGGCAAGGTGGTCCTCACCCTTGGAAACGTACCCGGGCAGAAATGGTCCACGATAATCCTTGCGCTCCACAAAGGTGTGGATCGTGTCCCCGTAGATTGCGATGGACGCCATGATGACCGTTCCGTGGTCATCGGAAGTGGCGAAGGGTTCCTGCACGCTGCGCGCACCTCTCCGCGTTGTCTCTCGCCACGCTTGCTTGGCATCGTCGACCCACAGTGCCACGTCGCGAACACCGTCGCCGTGCAGGCGGATATGCTCCGCCACTTCGTTGTCTGGCCGAAGCGGGGTAGTGAGTACAAAGCGGATTTTGCCCTGCTGCAAGACATAGGAGGCACGGTCCCGCTGGCCAGTCTCAGGGCCGGCATAGGCCACCAGGCTGAAGCCGAAGGCCAGGCGGTAAAAGTAGGCGGCTTGGCGCGCGTTGCCTACGTAAAACTCGACATAATCGGTGCCGTTCAGCTGAAGCAGATCTTCAGTCGTCTGTTGCTCGTGATGGGTAAGCGTGGTCATAACTCTTGTGTCACTCCTTGGGTCGCCCTGGTTCTACCAGGGCCGGAAGAAAGATATACCTTTTGGCCGGTTCTTGGATAGGCCCCTGAAGGTAGGATTAACCTTGTGTATACGTAGTGGGAGGCTTTTTCGGACATCTGCAACTTTGTTGGATGCGCTGCAGAGAGGAAATGCCCAAAAACGCGTCTTAACTAGAGACGAAAAGAGGAGGATCATGGCCATTGCTTCCGCAACCCTTGGAGCAGCCGAGCCTTTTTTGATCCAGCAGGATTGGGGAGCCTACACCCCGGAACAGCACGCCACGTGGGCTGAGCTGGTGGGCCGCCGCATGCCTCAGATCGAGGCACATGCTTGCGAGGAGTATTTACAGGGCTTTGAGCAGATTGGTCTTAGAACCGATCTGATTCCCAACTTGGCAGACGTGAATCAACGGCTTAGGCCGAGGAGTGGTTGGAGGGCTACGCCGGTTAGCGGCTTTCTTCCCCCCGACGCATTTTTTGCCATGCTGGCGGCCCGGCAGTTTCCTACCACCACCTGGCTGCGCAGCCGCGAATCGCTCGCCTACATTCCGGAACCGGATATTTTCCACGACGTCTTCGGTCATGTTCCCATGCACGCCCATCCCGTATTCGCCGATTTCCTGCAGCATTACGGGGCGGTGTGTGCGGCCCTTACGGACAAGCAGGCGCTCGAAAAAATGGGACGCCTGTTCTGGTTTACGGTTGAGTTTGGCGTAATCCGGCAAAAGGGAAGATACCGCCTCTACGGCAGCGGTTTGATTTCGTCCCAGGGCGAATCCAACTATGTCATAAAGGGTGGGCCGGAAATCAGGGACTTTGACGTGGATCAGGTTTTGAACCAGGGGTTCTCGACATCGGAGATGCAACCGGTTCTGTATGCCGTCGACTCGTTTGACCAGATTTACGAGGCGACCCGTGAAGCCGAGAAGCGGCTAGGAAAATAGCCCAATTTTCTTCCAACTGTCACAGGCGATGATGCACAATTTCTGTACTAGGGGGCTTTTTTGCCGCGTATCCATTTTCAGCAGCAGCTGGCCGCGCTCAAGGATAAGTTATTGGCCATGGCTGCGCTCTCCCAGCAGGCGGTGATCTCTGCTGTGGATGCTTATTTGCAGCGAGATGCCGGGCTCTGCCAGTATGTGCGTGAGAACGAGACGGCGATCAATGCCGCGCAGCGGGAAGTGGACGAAATGGCCTATGAGCTCCTGGCCCAGGAACAACCCATGGCCATTGATCTGCGCTTCATCCTGGCGGTGATCAAAATCAACGGCGACCTGGAGCGGGTTGGCGACCAATCCATGAGTATTGCCATTCGGACCCAGGAATTGCTCGAGTACCCGGCGGCTGAACTGCCCGTGGACATCGCATCCATGGGGGAATATGCCTCGCGAATGATTCGTTCGGCTATTCAGGCCCTGCTCGATGCCGACGCTCAATTTGCAGAAGCGGTGGTGGTGATGGACGATGAGATTGACCGCATGAACCGGGTAGCTCGCGGAGAGCTCATGAAGGTCATGGAGGAGCAGCCGGAGATCAGTTTGCAGGCCTTGAATGCGATCATCATTGCCAGGGCGTTGGAACGCATTGCCGACCACGCCACCAACATTTCCCGCGATGTCATCTTCTGGATCCGCGGGGCGGACATCCGCCACCAGGTAAGCACCGCCATCGATTAAAGAATCCGAAGCCGACGCGCTTTTTAGGCTTTATCCCCGCATCAATCGCCGGGTGCCCCACATCTCGCTCGTCTTTCGCGAGATGTGGGATACCGCAGGCCTACCCCTCAAACCTGCTCCGGTCCCCACAACTCTGCGGGTGCCCCACGTTCGCACCAGCGTACGTGGGACGAAAACGATTTTCTTCGATCGCTTTCAGCCGGCTCAACCGCGATGGACCCCTTAAGGCGCAATTGTTCCGGCCCCGGTGTGTCCCTCCGTCCCTTCCTGTCCGGACTTCCAAACACCGGAAAGCCAGCTGTGTATTGACTTGAACCCGTTACGGGATTACGTTCTACCTATGACCTTGTACTGTAGCCGTAGCGCTGGTTGTTGTGCGATCCCATCGCGCCGTACGGGTCCGTCCTAGAGAATTCAGCTAGTTATCATCATCGGAGACCCGGGTGTCGGCATCAGCGACGCGCGGGTTTTTTCATTTTGGGGGGAGTGTATCGATGGCCGAGGTTAAAGAAACAAAAGCCCAGCGCATGGAGCGGCTGAAGCGGGAGAAGAACCCGTGGGAGGCAATGGACGAAGTGCGGGCCTTTGCCGCCGCCGGCAGGGAATCGGTGCTCCCGGAATGGGCTTCCGCCTACTTCAAATGGTGGGGAATCTACACCCAGGGAGACGGCGCCGGCGCACTCGGCGGTAAGGGCGGGGAAGGCAAGGCGACGGAATATTTCATGATGCGCATCTCCCTTCCCAACGGTGTGGCTACCTCGCAACAGATGGAGGTGATCGCAGACATTGCCGCCAAACACGGCCGCGATCTGGTCGATATTACCGTCCGCCAGGCCATCCAGCTACACTGGCTGACCATCGAGGCTCTGCCCGGGATCATTGACCGTCTCGATGCCGCGGGGATGTCCCCCAAGGGCGCTTGCGGCGATGTCGTGCGCAACGTGACCGGCTGCCCGTTGGCCGGTTTGGCCGACGATGAACTGATCGACGCCTCGCCCTTTGCCGTGGCCGCAGCCGGAGACTTGAATGGCAACGCGGAACTATACAACCTGCCGCGAAAATTCAAAGTCTCGATCACCGGTTGTTCTGTCTGGTGCTCCTATCCCGAAATCAACGACATTGGTCTCACCCCAGCCAGACGTGGGCAGGAGGTGGGATTCTCTCTCCGCGTGGGTGGCGGCCTCTCCGCCGATCCCCATCTGGCGGTGCGTCTGGATGCTTTTGTTCAGCAGCACCAGGTCGCCGCCGTAGTGCGCAAGATCACTGAGCTGTTTCGCGACCAGCAGGGTTTGCGCGAGAGCCGCGACCGGGCCCGCATGAAGCATCTGTTTCTCCGCGAAGGGTGGACCGCCGAGACCTTTCTTGCCGAGTTGAACCGGCGGCTCGGCTACCAACTCGACCCCGCGGTAGAAGAAGTGGTTCCCAATGACATTTTCCGCGACCATGTCGGCATCCACCGCCAGAAACAGGCGGGCCTCTGCTACGTGGGACTCTCCGTGCTGCGCGGGCGCATGACCGCCGTCCAATTGAACGCGGTAGCCGGTCTGGCGGCCCGCTACGGCAACGGCCAGCTGCGCACCACGATCATGCAGAACCTGCTGGTGGCCAATGTGCCCGCAAACAAAGCCCAGGAACTGGCCCGCGAGTTGGAGGCGCTTGGGCTGCCGGTAGAAGGTTCCGCCTTCTGGAGAGGCGCGATTGCCTGCACCGGCAGCGAATTCTGCAAACTAGCCATTACCGAGACCAAGGGCTTCACCCGCTGGATTGTGGATGAGCTCGAAGAGCGGCTGCCGGGATTCGATCAGCAGCTGAAACTGCACGTGACCGGCTGCCCCAACAGCTGCGGACAGCATTGGATCGCCGACATCGGAATGGAAGGCAAGAAGATCAAGCATGAGGGCAAGCTCGAAGACGCTTACTACTTCTGCGTCGGCGGTGCGGTAGGCCTGCATCAGCAGATCGCCAGGCCAGTTGGGTACCGTTGCCTGGCAACCGAAGTGCCGGATGCGCTGGAACGGCTCCTCGGTGGCTATCTGCAGGCGCGCAAGCCAGGTGAAAACCTGCGCGCTTACTTTGCCCGCACCAGCGACGAGCGGTTGCGGGAGCAGCTTGCCGGCGCGGTGCTCGAGCCGGTGACCAGGGATGCCGCGCCCGTCGGGGGAAAACACCTTGAGTGAGCCTGCCAGTCTCTTTCCTTTATTTCTGAAGCTTGAAGCGAAGCGGTGCCTGGTCGTGGGCGCCGGTTTCATTGGTCTCGAAAAAGTGGAGAGCCTGCTGCGCTGCGGCGCCTCCGTTTGTGTGGTCGCACCCCAGGCAGTCGAGCCCGTCCGGCAGCTCAGTGCAGAAGGAAAGATCGAGTGGCTGGATCGCTGCTATGAGCCGGAAGACGCGACAGGCTGTGACCTGATCATTGCGGCCACCAATGACCGCAACGTAAACCGGGGAGTTTTTGAAGAAGCCTCTCGGCGCTCGATCCTGTGCAACACCGCCGACGATCCGCCTTTATGCGACTTCTTCTTTGCTTCCATCGTCCAGCGAGGCCGACTGCAAATTGCCATTTCGACGGCCGGGCAGAGTCCGGCATTGGCGCAGCGGCTGCGGCGTGAGATTGACGCACAATTACCAGCAGACTTAGGACCGTGGCTCGCGGATCTGGGGCAGCTGCGTCGTGAAGTGTTGCAAGCCATGCCGGCTGGGGCGGAGCGCAAGGCCCTGTTGCACGAACTGGCGCATCGTGAAGTTTGTGCCGAGGCGGCTTGCCCGGCACGGACCAGGTGGCGTCATGAGTAGCGCCGAGGCGGGCAAGGTCTACCTGGTGGGCGCTGGCCCCGGTGATCCGGATTTGCTTACCCTGAAAGCGGCCAGGCTGCTGGCTGAAGCCGGCGTCGTGCTGCACGACGACCTGGTGCCTCAATCCGTCTTGGATCTGGCCGGGAAGCAAGCCTTGGTCATCAGCGTGGGTAAGCGGTGCGGGCGGAAAAAGATCACCCAGGCGGCCATTCACGACTTGATGATTGTCTCCGCGCGTCGAGGACTTTCTGTGATCCGGCTCAAGTCCGGGGACCCCATGATTTTCGGCCGCGCCGCGGAGGAGATCGATGCCCTGCGTGAGGCCGAAGTGCCCTTCGAAGTCATTCCGGGCGTAACTGCGGCCTCGTCTGCAGCGGCGTTCGTAGCGGCGTCGCTGACCGACCGCCGGGTCTCTTCCAAGCTGATTATTCTCAGTGGGCACCGCACTGTACCCCAGCAAGATCTGTGGTCAGGCGACCTGCCAACCGACGCAACCCTGGCGATCTATATGCCGGGGCAAGACCTCCGTCGTGTGGCGGCTTCTTTATTGCGCAGCGGGCTTCCCGGCGCCCTTCCGTGTGTAGTCGTCAACGATGCATCCCGGCCGCAAGCAGCCTACTCAGCCTCCCGGCTAAATGGGCTGGCTGATCTACCGTCTTCTCTTGCGCCCACCCTGCTGTTAGTGGGCCACGCCTTTGCGGCAGTGTTGTGCCGGGACTCGAGCGATGCCCTCTGCTCTATCGAAAACCAATCGACAATCCCTCCACCCTTGAGTCCGTTCCCCTTGCGCGAGAGCCAATGATCGGGTGCCCCATCCTTCGCGCTTTTGGCGAAGGGTGGGATACTACTGCACTGCACCCGGACGCCCTTCCCCGCACATTCTGCTCATCCCACCCTTCGCCAAGAGCGCGAAGGATGGGGCACCCGATCATTGGTGTGAAAGTTGTTGCTATCAAATCTGCCCAGTTTCCGGCACGTATACTGACCAGGCATGCAAATAGTCGCCACGGCCACTTCCTTTCCTCCGCACTACTTTTTACAGGAAACGGTAACGGAAGCGCTCAAGGGCCAATGGGAGCAGGGCCTGGAAAATGCAGCCGTGCTGGAAAGGCTGCACTCCCGGACCGGCGTCGCCGGCCGCTACTTTTCCCTCCCTTTGGAGCAATATCCGCCGCTCGATACCTGGGGCAAAACCAACGACGTCTGGATTGAAACCGCGGAACGCCTGGGCGAGCAGGCGATTGATTGTGTGCTTGCGAAAGCAGGCGTAGACCGCAAGCAGATTGGCGCCCTGTTCTTCGTTTCCGTGACCGGAGTCTCAAGTCCGTCTGTAGACGCGCGCCTGGTCAACCGCATGGGCCTTTCCCCGCGCATCAAGCGCAACCCAATTTTTGGTCTGGGGTGTGTTGCGGGAGCAGCCGGTCTTGCCCGGGCCGCCGATTATGTGCGCGCTTACCCCGATCAGATAGCGGTGCTGCTTTCGATTGAGCTATGTTCTCTCACCTGGCAGCGAGACGACTTTAATGTGGCCAATCTGATTGCGACCGGTCTTTTCGGAGACGGCGCAGCCGCGGTTCTGGTAGCAGGGGACCAGGTGAAACTGAAGGGCCCGAAAATCCTCGGAAGTGCCTGTTCCTTCTACCCCGATACCCAGGATGTGATGGGCTGGAAGATCTCCGAGAAAGGATTCCAGGTCGTACTCTCACCCTTGGTGCCGACCGTCATCAAAGAAAACCTGGGCCGCGATGTGGATACCTTCCTGGCTGAGCAGGGGATGACCCGGGACGAGGTCGACACCTGGATCATGCATCCCGGGGGCCCCAAAATAATGGAAGCCGTACAGGACGCCCTGGGGCTGCACAACGGCGAACTGGAGCTTTCCTGGGAAGCGCTGCAGAAGGTGGGCAATCTCTCCTCGGCCTCGGTGCTGGTAGTGCTGGATGAGATCATGACCCATCGCCGGCCCAAGCCTGGATCGCGCAGCATCCTGGCCGCCATGGGGCCGGGATTCTGCTCTGAGATGTTGCTGTTGGAGTGGTAAACCAAAAGACCGATGCATTGTGATGCACTCATTATCGGTGGCGGCCCCGCAGGCCTCGCGGCCGCCATCGCACTGCGGCAAAAAGGTCTGGATGTTGTCGTCGCCGACGCCCTTCGTCCGCCCATCGACAAGGCCTGCGGCGAGGGCCTGATGCCGGATGCGCGAGAAGACCTGGCCGCACTGGGCATCGCCGCACACCACGGCGCGCCCTTCGAAGGCATCGCTTTCCTCGCCGGTCGTCACCATGCGGCGGCTCACTTCGAGCGCGGCAGTGGCATCGGCATCCGCCGTCTGCAACTGCATGCCCTCCTGCTGGAGCGTTGCCGGGAACTAGGTGTGCGCCTCGCCTGGGGCACCCGCATACACATAGCACCCCACGAGCCCCTGAGCCCCCATGAGCGCCTGAGCGTAGACGGCCGGTCTTGCACGTATCGTTACCTCATCGGCGCCGACGGCCAATCCTCCCGTATGCGTCTGGCGATGGGCCTGGGTCAAGGAAAAATCTTTAGCCGTCGCTTCGGCGCGCGCTGCCACTACCTCGTAAAACCCTGGTCTCGCATGGTAGAGGTGCATTGGGGCGATCTGGGGCAAGCCTACATCACCCCTGTCGGAAAGGAAGAAGTCTGCGTGGCCACCGTCGCCGGCTCACCCGCGGTTCGCATGGAAGCAGTCCTGGGCGGCCTGCCGGCGTTACGGGAGCGTCTGCGAGGGGCCACCGTATTGAGCACAGTGCGAGGAGCGCTCACCACCACCCGCAAGCTGCGCCGTGTGACCGCCGGCAACATGGCGCTTACCGGCGACGCTTCTGGATCCGCGGACGCCATCACCGGCGAGGGCATCGGCTTATCCTTCCGCCACGCGTTGCTGTTGGCCGAAGCCATCGCGGTCGATAATCTCGACATCTACGAAGCCGGTCATCCTGCTATTCAGCGTATGCCGCATCTCATGTCGAGAGTCCTGCTCCGCATGGATGCATGGCCTCGGACGCGGGAGCCGGTCATGGGTCTACTCTCAGGTCAGCCACAACTTTTTGCCCACCTGCTCGCCTTCCACCTTGGCGAACGCTCCGTGGGAGACTTGCTGCTTAGGGACGCACCAGCGCTCGGTTTGCGCCTGTTGAACGAGGGACATTGAGAAAAATACCCGCCATCATCGCGACAGTAATCGTTCTCGGGACCCAACTGGCACAGGCCCAAAGTCACAGCCTGAAGGTCGTCCTCGATCCGGCGCAGACGCAAATCCACTGGAAGCTGAGCGGGGATGTGCACACTACCCACGGCACCTTCAAACTGAAGAGCGGCGAATTTATTTTAGATCCCTCAACCGGTGCGGCCGAAGGAGAGATCCTGGTCGACGCGACCAGCGGCGAGAGCGGCAACCCTGACCGCGACAAACGGATGCACGAAGAAGTGCTGGAGAGTAACCGTTATCCTGCGATCTTCTTCCACCCCACCCAGATCAAAGGTGGTTTCAAACCTGGCCAGGCCACTCAACAGGTGCAAGCGCAAGGCACCTTCAATATTCACGGGGCCGATCATGCTATGGAATTGCCGGTAACCGTGGAGACCGCCGGCGATGTGGTGACGGCAACCACGCGGTTCACCGTGCCCTATGTGGCGTGGGGAATGAAGAATCCAAGTAAGTTCCTGCTGCGGGTCAGCAAGCAGGTGGAAATTGAAGTCATTGCCAAGGGGACGATCAAAAAGGTGGAGTCGGGGCAGGCGGAGTAGGTGCGACGGCGAGGGCCATCGCACCTAAAAGATGAAAAATGGCTTACATGTAGAAGGTCTTAATAGCATCCCAGGCGTAAATGCCGACGATCGCGGCGGTTAAAACGCTGGTCACGCCGGTAAAAATTTTCAAATAGGGTTGGATTTTGTCCAACTTGCGAATAATGGCGTCATTTTCCTGGTGCTGGCGGGCCGAAATGTCGTCCAGAAACAGCTGGTCGTCTTCGTAGCGGGTGATGGTCCCTCGATAGAGCAGCAGGCTCAGTAAGCAAACCGCGAACACGGCCCAAACGATCCATAAAACCGAAATAACGTGCATAATTGCCTCCCGGGAATTTTCCAATAGTCCCAGATACCGAGCGGGTCCCGAATTGCTGGGCTCGGAGGGTAGGAGGGGCTTACGGCATAAAAATATAGTCCTGGGGAGGGTCGATTGCCCAGGATTTTCTCGTTTACCGGCCAGGTTCCCGGCAACTTGTCCAGCTTTGGGACCCTCTCAGAGTGTTAGCAAAAGGAGCAAGAAAATGAACGCCAAGACGCCACGCAGTCTTTTGGTAATCGCAACCCTTACCGGTCTTCTGGCCGCCTGCAACCCTCCCGCCTCCGATCAGCACCTGCAGGAGCAGGCCGCGCAAGCGACCGAGCAGGCAAAACAAGGATCGAAAGTGGCGCTCGCGGACGCCAAGGTAGCGGCGGCCAATGCTGAGCAGGCAGTGAATGATGTGGCTGCCGGCGTCAAGCAGGGCTTGGATAACAAGACTCCGGCAACCGGGGGATCCCGCCTTGACCTGAATGGCGCCTCGCAGGCCGATTTAGCATCTCTGCCGGGCATTACGCCGGCTAAAGCCAGGCAAATCGTTGATCATCGGCCCTACACCTCCTCCCATGACTTGGTAAAGGCCGGGATATTAACAGAGCGGCAGTTCGAGGACATTGCGGCCCAGGTAACGGTGCGCTAGGGTGAGTCCCGGAACACAAAATAGCATCGAACAAGCAGGGTCTGCGGGAGCGCGATGGGCTTTACAGGCTGCCGAAAAACGCCATGTTTCCGCAGGTTACGGCCTTGAGAGTCTGCGAGAACTCTGTTTTGTGTCAGGGCACGACTTTAGTCGGGCCGTAGCTGCTTGAAATATTCCCGGGCTGGTGTGTGAGAACTCGATTTTGTCTCGGGAAACAGCTTTAAGGGTGCGGAAAATGCTCTGTTTTGTATCAGGGCACGACTTTAGTCGGGCCGTAAACGATTGAAAACATTTTGGGCTTTAGCCCCTGCCTCTCTTGCCCGCTCTCGAATTTCTCCGCCCTGATGTTTGCTCCTAGGGTTCTCACACACCCCTGAGGGCTCCTTTTCAAGCGGATTGCGAATTTTTCCCCAGCCTGTTTACTCCCCCGCCATCCGGGGCTAAACTATAGAAGACAGATAGCAAACGGAGATAACCACAATGTCAAGCGTCGCCGAAGCAGTAACCAACCTCAATCCCGTAGCTATGCCCCTGACGCTCACCCCGCAGGCGGTGACAAAAGTTCACGAGATCATGGCCACCCAGGATCCCCTGCCTGCCGGGCTGCGCATTGGCGTGGTCGGTGGCGGATGCTCAGGATTTCAGTACTCGATGTCCTTTGAAAACCAGGCGGGCATGATGGACAAGGTCTTTAAGTTTGACGACCTGAAAGTCTTTGTTGACGCGACTTCCCTCATGTACCTCAATGGTTGCGTGGTCGATTACGTGGAAACGCTGGAGGCGGCTGGGTTTAAATTTGAGAACCCGGCAGTCAAGAGCACCTGCGGGTGCGGTTCCTCGTTTAACGTCTAAACTCCTCGCCTCAGTTCGCAAAAAGGGTTCCGCCAGACAGCGGAACCCTTTTTGCATTTCCAGACAATATTTGCGCTGCAATTTCGTCTTCACTCTAGAACCCCGATGCCGAGTCTCGACCAGGTAACTGCGGAGCAGGATCAGTGGATCGCGCAGGCGATAGAACGCGACGGATCGCGTCTGCGCAATTACATCCGCAAGCAGGTGGTCGATTTCGGGGCTGCAGAAGACATCCTGCAGGAAGTTTTTGTGGAACTGGTCGAGGCTTACAGGCTGGTCAAGCCCATTGAGCAGGTAAGCGCCTGGTTATTCCGGGTCGCGAAAAACCGCATCATCGACCGCTTTCGGGGCCGCCAACTTGAGTCGCTCAATGAAGCCAAATATGGCCAGGACGACGAGGGAGCTGTTTCACTGGAAGACCTGTTGCCTTCGCCGGACAAAGGGCCGGAAGCCGCCTATGCACGCAGCGTTCTGCTGGACGAGATAGAGGAAGCCCTGGAGGAGATGCCTCCGGAGCAGCGGCAAGTCTTTATCGCCCATGAATGGGAAGGGGCCAGCTTCAAAGAGCTGGCCGAGGAAACCGGCGTCAGCGTCAACACGCTGTTGTCGCGTAAGCGTTATGCGGTGCTTCATCTGCGCCGCAGGCTGAAATCGATTTATGAAGAGTTTCGAACGAAATGAGGAATATATGAGAAAGAAATGGTTTTACAAGATACCTGGAATACTTCTGATGGTAACTGCGGCAGTAGCGATCTTTGGTTACGTCGTCGAGCAGCTGTGGAATTGGCTGATCCCCGCGATTGTCGGCTGGCGCCCTATTAACTTCTGGCAGGCGGTCGGCATTCTGCTACTGAGCAAGATACTTTTTGGCGGCTTTCGCGGCAGAGGCGGAAATTACTGGCGGCACCGTATGGGAGAGCGCTGGGAAAAAATGTCTCCCGAACAAAGGGAAAAATTCAGCCGCGCGCTGCGCGCGCGCTGTGGGCATGGCGATTTTCAACCAGAGGAGCAGAAGATCTAATGCTGGCTACGTCTCAAATTCTTGCCGACTTGGAACAGGAGAACGCCAGGCTGCAAAGGCTGGTTGCTGAGCTGCTCGCCAGGAACCAGCAGTTGCGGCAGGCCCTGGAGTCTCCAACCCCTGCGAGACGGCCTATCTCCGGCGTGAGATAGTTACTGTGTGAAAAAACGACTTCTCGCTCTTCTAGCTGTCACCTTGACCATTGCGGCATTGGCGCAGGCGCCCCTGGGCAAGCTTCCAATCTGGGCCTACCCAGGTCATTTTTCGACTTCTTCGGTGGCCGCCAACGGTCCCGGGCAACACCTTTCCGGCAGCAAAGCAAGCTATACCAAGAGCGAGATCGACGATCTTTTCGCTGTTCCCGATTGGTATCCGGGTGAGCACCCGCCGATGCCTGACGTGGTCGCTCATGGACGCAAGCCGGATGTGTACGCCTGCGGCCACTGCCACCTGCCGAATGGACAGGGGCGCCCCGAGAACGCCAGCGTGGCCGGCCTGCCGGCGGCCTACATCGTTGCCCAGATGGCGGATTTCAAGAATGGACTACGCCAGGGCTCTGATCCGGAAATGTTATCCGTCACCAATATGGTGAAACTCTCCAAGTCCACCAGCGATGAGGATGTCAAAGCCGCGGCGGCCTATTTCTCCTCGATCAAGCTGAAGCCGTGGATCCGTGTGCTCGAAGTGGACCAGGTGCCAAAGACTGAGCCCGCGGGAGGCATGATGGTGGTGATCGATGGCGGCGCAACTGAGCCGATTGGCGACCGGGTCATCGAGGTATCGGAAAGCCTGGAAAAAACGGAACTTCGGGATCCCACCTCGGGCTTCATCGCCTACGTCCCCAAGGGAAGCCTGGAGAAGGGGAAGGACCTGGTCACGACCGGCGGCAATGGAAAGACCATGGCGTGCACCATGTGTCACGGTCAGGACCTGAAGGGTACGGGAAACATTCCTTCGATTGCGGGGCGATCGCCCAGCCAGATGACGCGGCAGATTATCGATTTCCAAAACGGAGCCCGCAATGGCTCGATGGCTCCCATGATGAAAGGCGTGGTCTCCAAGCTGACCTTGGAAGACACCGTCGCCATCACGGGCTACCTGGCCTCGCAAGCCCCCTAAGCCGCAAGAAGAAACCGGAGGGACCTGCGGTTTCTGCGCCCTGCCACTCACCCCTACATCTTTGCGGGTTCAGCAATCGCTCCAACCCTCGGCTTCTTACGGCTGAAAAACTCCAGCGACGACTTCACAATGACATAAAGCACAGGGATGAAGATCAGGTTCAGGATGGTCGACAACAACATGCCGCCAACCACCGTAGTGCCCACGGAACGGCGCCCGAGGGCGCCCGCGCCGGTAGCAAAGTAAAGCGGCAGCACGCCGAGAATAAAGGCGAACGACGTCATCAGAATCGGTCGCAGGCGCAATTCGGCCGCCTCGATCGCAGCCTCGAAAATCGGCTTGCCCTGACCGCGAATCTGCTCCGCGAACTCGACGATCAGAATGGAGTTCTTCGCCGAAAGTCCAATCAACATCACCAGCCCGATCTGACAGTAAACATCGTTCGCCATACCCCGCAGAGTCACCAGACCCAATGCGCCCAACACTGCAGTCGGCACCGCCAAAAGAATGATGAAAGGAAGAGCGAAGCTTTCATACTGGGCAGAAAGCGTCAGATACACCACCAGAATGCCGAGTCCAAAGATGAGCACAGCCTTGCCGCCGGCCTCGATTTCCTCCAGGGACAGCCCCGTCCAGGAATAGGTCATGCCCTGGATCATGTTCTTCTTCGCCAAAGCCTCCATGTTGGCCAACCCTTCTCCCGTACTGTAACCGGGAGCCGCCGAGCCATCGATTTCCGCCGATCGGAAGAGATTGTAATGACTAATAACCTGTGGGCCGGATTGCTGCGCGATCGTCACCAGGTTATCGAGCGTGACCATCTGCCCGGAGTCGGAACGCACATAAAACTTGCGCAGATCCGCCGGAGTCATGCGCGCGGACTGTTTCGCCTGCACATAAACCCGGTAAGAGCGGTTGTTGTAATTGAAATCGTTCACGTACGCCGAGCCCATGAAGACGCTTAAGGTGGAACTGATCTGGCTGAGCGGGACACCCAGCGCTTTCGCCTTCTCCCGGTTGATTGAGATCAACAGCTGAGGATCACTCGCCGTGTAGCTGGTGTACAGGTTGACCAGCTTATGGTCTTGACGGCTGGCTCCCACGATCTGATGCGCAACCCGGTCCAGATCCTGTAGCGTATTGCGGCCCAGATCCTGCAGTTCAAAAGAGAATCCGCCGAAGTTGCCCAGGCCCTGAATGGCCGGGGGTTCGAAGATAGCCACCAGGCCGCCGGGTACGGCGAAGAGTTTGGGGGCAAGCGTGAGGTAAATATCCGAAGCCGAATGGCCCGCTCCCTTCTTCTTGCGCAGGTCGACCGACTTGAGCGGAACGAAGATGAGTCCATAGTTGGAGGAGCTGCCGCCGCTAAGACTGAATCCCATAACCGCAAAGGTTCCAAAGACGTCATCGTTCTTGCGAATGATTTTTACTGCACTATCAGCTACGGCCGTGGTGTAGGTAAGGGACGCGCCGGGCGGTGTTTGCACAATGCAGATCAGATAATTCTGATCTTCCGTTGGCAGAAAGGCGGTCGGTGTGTGCTGATAAAGATAAACCGTTCCTGCCAGGCCGGCGACAAAGAGCAGCAGCACCACGTAACGCAGCTGCAACACATGACGGATCGCCTTGCCGTAGAGAACCGTGGTGGAGACGATCGCCCGATCGATCAGCCCCAACAGGCCGCGTTTGTGTTTCTCCCCGCGTAGAAAAATCGCCGCCAGTGCCGGCGACAGTGTCAGCGCGTTGAAGGCGGATATGGCGATGGAGAAGGCAATGGTCAGCGAGAACTGCTTGTAGAGAATGCCGGTGGTGCCGGGAAAGAACGAAACCGGCACAAACACCGAAATGAGCACCAGGGATGTGGCGATGACGGCGCTGGTTACCTCAGCCATGGCTACCGAGGTAGCTGTATGGGGATCGGTGTGGTCATCATTGATGTGGCGCTGCACATTCTCGATCACCACAATGGCATCGTCCACCACCAGACCGGTGGCCAGCGTAATACCGAACATGGTCAACGAATTGATGGAGAATCCGAAGATCTTGATAAAGGCGAAGGTCCCGATCAAGGAAACCGGGATGGTGATGGCGGGAATGATGGTGGCCCGCCAGTCGAGCAGAAAGAGAAAGATCACCACGATCACGATGAGAATCGCTTCACCCAGCGTGCCCACCACTTCGCGAATGGAGTCGCCCACCACCGTGGTGGTGTCAAACGGTATGACGTACGTCATGCCAGGAGGAAATGACTTGGCAAGTTCGTCCAACTCTGCCTTGGCCGCGCGGTCGACGGCAAGCGCATTGGCATTGCTCAGCTGCTGCACCCCTACACCAATCGCATCGGCGCCGTTGTAGTTGAGGTCGGTGGAGTAGGTCTCCGCGCCTAACTCGGCATACCCAACATCCTTCAACAGAACGATGCCGCCAGGGCTATTCTTGACGATAATGTTGTCAAACTCTTTGGGTTCCGAAAGCCTGCCGATCACACGTACGGGGATCTGGTATTGCTGCTTCTCATCCGAAGGCGGCTGGCCCACCTGGCCGGCAGGAATCTCGACGTTCTGTTCCGCCAGCGCACTGGTTACATCCGTGCTCGTGAGGCCGCGCGCGGCCAATCGCTCCGGATCGAGCCATAGGCGCATGGCATACCGGCGCTCGCCGAAGATGACCACATCGCCCACGCCAGGGATTCGTTTGAGAGCGTCCTTCACATAAACGTCGAGGTAGTTACTGATAAAGAGATCGGAGTAGCGAGCGTCAGGAGAATAAAAAGCAGCCGCAAATACGAAATTGCTGTTGGCCTTGGTGATGGTGATGCCGGTGTTATTAACCGCTGCCGGCAGGCGGCCGGTCGCCGCCGAGACGCGATTCTGTACGTCGACCGCAGCGATATCGAGGCTGTAGCCCGTTTGAAAGGTGGTGATAATGGAACTGGTTCCGTCATTGGAGCTGGTGGAGGCGATGTAACGCATGCCCTGCACGCCATTGATCTGCTGTTCCAGGGGAATGGTGACCGCGGACTCGACCGTCTGCGCGTTTGCTCCCACATAGTTGCTGGTTACACTCACCTGCGGCGGCGCCAGCGTCGGGTACAAGGAAATCGGCAGTGTCGGAATGCAGACTGCTCCGGCAAGGATGATCAGCAGGGCGCAAACCGTAGCGAACACCGGCCGCCGAATAAAGAAATCAACCACGAGAACGCTCCCGGTTCCTAAAGCTCAAAGACGGTTGCCTATGGTCTAACTGAGCGGCTGCACAGGGGCCCCATCCTGCAGGAACTGTATCCCTGACACGATGACCTTGTCCCCGTTCTGGAGCCCGCTCAGCACCGCGTAATCGTTGCCCACCGTATCACCAACGGTGATCGGTCGTTGCTGGGCGACGTACTTGCCACCCTGGTTAGTAGCGACGAACACAAAAGTTTGGCCGCCCAGCCGAGTAACCGCCAGTACGGGTACGACCGGGACAGAGGACGTAGTCCAAATCACCCGTGCCTTGATCTGTTGCAGGTTGCGCAGCTTGCCCAGGTCCGCATGGACTGGAGCCTTGACCAGAATCCCCTGCAGTCCGTTGTCTACCTGAGGAGAAACGAAATCGATAGCCGTGCGCTCCAGCACATTTTCCTGGTTGTCGACCACCACGATCGGCAGACCTTTGCGGATCTGGGTGACTCGTTCGGCCGGTATGTAGACGTAGACTTCCAGGTCGCGGTTTTCATCCACCGTAGTCAGCATCGTGGTAGCCGAGACATAATCGCCCAGATGCACGGGAACATCGCCCACGACACCGTCAAAGGGCGCGGCAATGTGGTAATAGCCCAATTGCTTTCTCTGACTTTGGGTAGTCGCGCCTGCGGAGTCGTAGTCGGCCTGTGAGTTCTTGTACGCCTGGTCAGCCTGGTCGAGAGCATCGCGGCTGGTGACACCCTGCTCAAAGAGTTTGCGCTGCCGCTCCACTTCAATCTGGTTGTATTGAAATACCGCCAGCTTCTGCTGTTCCGTTGCCTTGGAGGAGGCCACCGTCGCCTCCTGCTTGGCCGGGTCAATTTCCATCAGCACCTGTCCGGAGTGAACGCGGTCGCCGGAGTGAGCGTAGATCTTCACCAGGTTGCCGTCCACCTGGGGTTGGATCGTGGCTGAGCGGCGGGATTTGATGGTGGAGACATATTCGTCGTATTGCGGAACCGGAGCAGCCGCGACGGTTGCTGTTTGCACCGGCATCGCCTGCGGCGCCGCTTGCGGGGGTGCCTGCTTGGCGCAGGCTGTGAGTGCCAGCACGGCGAGGGGAAAACAATGTTTGATCCAGACGGTAGGCCTTCTCACTATGAAAATCCTCAAATGCAAACAACGCTGTTGAAACGCCCAACGTCTCTTGGCCGCTCGCACCTTTACTAGGCTCCCCTGATGGAGGAGCAGGAGAGATTAACTCTGACAGTGACCCTTGGATGTGACTGCGGCGAAGGTTGCTTCAGAAATTTTACCGCGTTGCTGGAACGGCGGCCTCCTCGCATTCCAAAATGATTTTGCCCGTATGCTGTCCCGTTTCCATCCAACCGTGGGCTTCGGCTGCCTGCTCGAGGGGAAAGACTCGGTCGATGATCGGACGAATCTGTCCGCTAGTGAACAGTGGCCACACTTCCTTCTCAGCGCCGCGTGCCAGCGAAGATTTCTCCTCGACCGAGCGTGGGCGGAGGGTCGAGCCGGTAATAAGCAGGCGTTTGATCATGACGACGCGCACATCCGTCGTAACTTGGCTGCCGTGCGAAGTAGCGATGTGGACCAGCCGGCCGCCGGTGGCGAGCAGATCGATATGCTTGGGGAAGTAGTCGCCGGCCACCATATCAAGGATGGCGTCGATGCCGTGAGGTTGGGACCAGTGGGCCAGCTCCGCCGCCCAATCCTGGGTACGGTAGTTGACGGCAACTTCCGCGCCCAGGCTAAGGCAAAAACTGCATTTCTCAGCGGATCCGGCGGTGGTGGCGACCCGGGCGCCAAAGGCCCTGGCCACCTGGATGGCGATGGTGCCAATGCCGCTCGCGCCCCCTTGCACCAGGAAAAGATCGCCGGGGAAGAGGCGGCGCGGCTCGAACAGATTCGCCCAAACCGTGATCGTCGCCTCGGGAAGGGCCGCTGCGTCGCGAATGGATATACCCGTTGGCACGGCCATGCATTGGCCTTCGGGTACAGCACAATATTCGGCATATCCGCCGCCGGCGAGCAGGGCACACACCGCGTCGCCGACCTGCCGGCGGGACGTCGTCCCGGGTCCTAGCTCTGCAATGTACCCTGACAGCTCCATGCCGAGGATGGGGGAAGCGCCGGACGGAGGCGGATAGTGCCCTTGCCGCTGCAGCAGGTCAGCCCGATTGAGTGCTGCCGCCACCGTGCGGACCAGCACCTCACCGCGACCGGGCCGGGGGACCGGGGTGGAAGCGAGACGGAGCACCTCTGGTCCGCCCGGAGCCGTGATATCGATGGAGCGCATGGATTGGGGGATGGAGGTCACCTGCCCCAGAATACCCAACATCGTCTTATTACTACCGCGGCGTAAGGATTAGGTGAAGAAGTGGGCTGAAACCGCAAAGGTTTCCAAGGAACGCCACCACAAACCGAAGTCCGGGGGAATTGGCTCCTTTTGCGCTGCTCAACAGGATGCGGAAAAACTGTGGTTGTTGTAGGGCAGGGCTTTAGAGCCTGCGTGGGGACTCGATTCCCACCGTAAGGACACGGCTTCAGCCGTGGCGTAATTGATTCAGAACTCCCGGGCTTTGCCCTGAGGGCTTCTTTTATCAGCGCATAAGAGAATTTAGATGACGGGAAAAACGTACCTCCGTGCACGAGCGTCCGGTTCGTTTGTTTGGGGACGGCTGCAGTGCAGCATTGAGTATGGTTTTTGAACGTTCGGGGGTGCCCCACGAGTGGCAACGATTGACACGATTTTGCGACGCTGAGCTTTGGTTTTGTATCAGGGCACGACTTTAGTCGGGCCGTAAACGATTGAAAATATTTGGGCTTTAGCCCCTGCCTCTCTTGCCCGCTCTCGAATTCCCCCACCTGATGTCTGTTTTTCGAGTTCTCACGCAGACTCTTTCAGCCCGTACGTTTCCGATTGAAAACGGGTCGGGCATTAGCCGCTGAGGGCCGCTTTCTGCTCGCAACGGCGACTTTTCCCGCAGCCTCTCAACCACGCAGGGCGAAGGGATTGAAGTCGGTCCGGGTATCGAAAGCGTCCACGCCTTCCCGCCGTTTGAGCCACGCGACTCCGGCATAGGTCAATGGTGTCGCCAGCGTCTCGTAGACCACCTTGATCAGGTAAGACGAAAGAATGAGACGGACCAGGGTGGGCCGAGAGACCTGCCCTGCGAAGGAGATGACCATGACCAGAAAGGTGTCAAAACCCTGGCCGACGATGGTGGATCCGATGGTGCGGGTCCAGAGCCATCGTCCGCGGGTCAGCACTTTGAGGCGGGCCAGAACGAAGGCATTGGCAAACTCGCCGACCCAGTAGGCGATCAGGCTGGCGGCCACAAATCGCGGCACCAGGCCGAACACTGCCTCGAAGGCGGCCTGGTTATGCCATCCCGGGTCGGCAGGCAGGGCCACGGCCATGGCGCCCGCGGCGCTGAGCAGCGCAGAAGCGAAGAATCCGATCCAGATGGCGCGACGCGATGCCTGATAGCCATAAACCTCGGTGAAAACGTCGCCAAATATATAAGTGACAGGGAAGAGCAGTTCGGCGCCGCTGATGGTGAGGGGTCCCAGGCGGCAAACCTTTTGGGCGACGAGGTTTGACACTAGCAGGACAACAACGAAGATGAGCACCAGGGTATCGAGGAATTTGTAGCGAGGCATGAGGAGTCTGCTTTTAGCGTACAACGGGGTCAAGCGCAGAGGAAAAGGGGATGGAACGGGGTGAGTGCTCGAACTTTCCTCTGCTTGCATAAACATGAACGACTGCCGATGAAACAACGCAGCGGGCGACGCGGAAGCGGCTTTGACACGTGTTTTCCGAGTTGCTACAGTTGAGACTGGTCGACTCCGGCCGGCCCGGAGGCTACGGGCCAAAACAAAGTCCCCGTCGTCTAGCCCGGCCTAGGACACCGCCCTTTCACGGCGATAACACGGGTTCAAATCCCGTCGGGGACGCCAACAAAAACAAACAACTTACGGGGGATCCCCTGTTTTTTCCGTGGAGCATTTTGTGGAGCAGTTAAGCCATCTTTTTGGCCTCCGGTGCGGTTTTCTCCGACCGGACCATCTCCACCACTTTCTGTTGTGCTGCTCGTTTCGCGGGCATCTGAGCTTGGGCGTAGATGTCCATCGTGATGCGTGACGAGCTGTGTCGCAACAACTCCTGCACCACCTTCACGTCTTCCCCATTGGCATGAAGAAGGGTCGTATAGGTGCGCCGGAAGGTGTGCCACGTCACCCGTTTCTTGATGCCGAGTCTCTTGACCACCGGCTGGATGTAGTAGCGCATGATGGTAGACAACCACAACGGTTGCTTTCCTAGCTTCTTTCCCGCCCGGCTGCTGTTAGCCGCAAAGACGTAGTCATCGGGATCGCGGTATAGCGTTTGCTGAAACCAAGCCAGCAAATCCTGTGCCGTGTACTCGTCCAGTGGTATTCGCTTCTGCAATGCCTCTGTCTTGCACCGGCCAACGACTTGGTCAACAACCGACCGTTGGACGTCGATGTCCAAAACCGCGAAATCGAAGTCTTGCCACCTGACTCCAGCTAACTCGCCACGACGCAATCCGGTCGCCATATCCAGGAACAACAACACTCGCTCCCGTAATTGAAGTTCGGCGACAATGGCCTGTATCTCGGACACTTCTAGGATGTCTGGTACGCTCTGCCGCTTTGAACTCTGGCGAACGCCAGCCCCTTTGTTAGGTCCCGAGATTGGGTTGCGGTCCGTAAATTCCCAACGGATCGCATGGTTGAAGAGCACACTCATCAGATCACGAATTCGTGCCTTGCTGGCTGGCGCGAGAAGTTGCATGTCCTTCTCTTTTTCCTTCTCCTTTCGGGCAAGCCGAACAGCCTTCTTTTGTCGCCAGGTTGTATCGAACTTCAGATCCTTCAGCCATTCTTCGACTGCCGGTGCCTTGATGGAGGTCAACTCTTCCTTCCCCCAGCGTGGCCCGATCCAACGGTCTAGTAGCTCTCATACCGATCACGGGTCGACCAAGCGCGTCCGTTCTCGCCGTTGTCGACCAGCTCCTTCAACCGGAAGTGTTCGATTACATCCTGCATCGTGATTGCACTGAATGCGTGTACTTGGTTACAGGAAGAAACTCGCGATTGTAAAAAGCAATCCACGGTGCTGCACTAAGGGCTAGAAGAGTGGTCCAGATGAGCAGCGGAACGACAAGGTTTCCCCCGGTGCCGAAGAAGCTCTCTGAACCTCGAATGACACTCCACGTGAAGGGGACCCTGGACAACTCCGTACGTGCGGCTCAGAAGAAAGTTCACGACATGAAGCTCGTAAAAACATACGACAACAACATGGCTTTGTACTACCTCGCGCTGTTCTCAAAGCCCCAGAGAGCCTACGAGTTCTGGAAAGACGTGTTGAAATATGGAACAGATCAGTGGGCACTCTGGGACTAGCCAATGTCGACGAAATCAAAAATTGAATGGACCGACGCTACGTGGAATCCGATCCGCGGATGCACAAAGATAAGCCCCGGCTGCAAGCACTGTTACGCGGAGCGCTTCGCGGAACGATTTAGGGGGGTCCCGAGCCATCCGTTTGAGCAAGGCTTCGACCTGCGCCTGGTGCCCGGGAAGCTAGCTGAGCCGCTGCGGTGGAGCGAGCCTCGAATGATTTTTGTCAATTCAATGAGCGACCTCTTTCAAGATGCAGTCCCGGTCAGCTTCATCTTGCAGGTTGCAGCTACCATGAGGTTTGCCGACTGGCACACATATCAGGTCCTGACGAAACGCTCCAAGCGGATGAAGGAAGTCCTTTCAGGACCGTTGCGGGAGTGTGCGGGGCAAAAGCACATATGGTGGGGTGTATCGGTTGAGGATAAGAAGTACGGCATCCCACGGATTGGCGATTTGCAGAGAGCGCCGGCCTCAGTACGGTTCCTTTCTGTGGAACCGCTCCTTGAAGACCTTGGGGAGATCCCGCTGGAAGGCATTTCCTGGGTGATCGTCGGGGGCGAGAGTGGACCTGGCGCGAGGCCTATGAAGGAAGAGTGGGTAATTTCAGTCAAAGAGCAGTGCGCCGTTGCGGGCGTGCCGTTCTTTTTCAAGCAGTGGGGCGGGGTTCATAAGAAAACGCACGGCAGATCCCTTAGGGGCCGAACCTATGATGGATTCCCCACGCGCATCAGGAATCCTGTCTTGCCCGCTTTAGTCCGGCAGCAACAGGCGAACAGCATTGATGCTTCTTCGCTGGTGCAGCCTCTGCTCACACCGGGTCAACCATGACGAGAGGTCGCAGACCTGACGACTTCCTTTAAGGTCATGTTCCTGCAGAGGCTGACTTCATCCTTCATGCGCAGTCGGTGAGACTTGATGTCGGTGCCGCTAATTGTCTTCAGCTGTTAAAAGTGGAGGTATGACCTGCACAAAAGTTATCGCGTCTGTCCCAGCTCCGAGCGTGATGCGATACTCCTGGCCGCGGCGAGGATGGAACACCAGGGCTGGACGGAAGCACGCAATGCAGGTGCCGGAGGAGTAGCGGACGCTCGGATAGACAATCCCATTTGAGCCTGCGTACAAAAGCGCGTTAGCCAGTGCCTGCGATGCCCCGTAGCATTGTGGGATTGGTCCGGGCTGGAGGCAGGCTTGTGACTCGTTCGAATCAAGATAATGAAATTGACCGGAGAAATCAGCGAGGAAGTCTTGATAATCAAAAACGTACTGGCCAGTCAATCGCGCATCGTCGAGGAAGCGTCTTTTGTGAAACGCCACCTCTGCAACTGAGGTTTCAAGTTCCACGCCAGCGTACCAGGCACCCCGCTGCGGCCCGTGAAATCGGCCGCCGTGCGGACCGTGGTGGGTAAACGCAGCGTTGATGATGTGGGCTTCAGGAACACCATACAGTAATTCACCCGGACCGATGGCGCTGTTGCCACCGTGTTCCGCGATTGTACGTTCGTTTGTTGCGGCATCCAGCTCGCTTAAATCCGTGACGACTTCCGCTGGAAGTGACAGCGTTTCAAGAACGCTCTCACCACTGTACTTCGTCGGAATCAACCTATGAGTGCCAGCACGTTCAAACAGATCAAGGTGAGCCAATCAACCGCCGCCCCGGGCCGCATCGACCAAGCTGCGGACCTGCTGCAATCCTGGTATTCCCGCTCGAACCATGTAGTCGAGGGGAGGCCGGCCACCGAACAAGAAATTGTCATTTGGAAGGATCACCCAGTCATCGGCCAAGTTCTCGGGCAAAAGAATATGCAGGGCCTTATAGATGCCGATCACATAAGAGATTCGGGTCAGTTCGTCTTGGCGGAGAGTTCCTGCAGCCGTTTTTAGCTTGTAGACGGTCGACCGAGGCATTCCCCCGAGCAAGTCGCCCGCCCTCTCGATCGGCACGTGCCACTTGTCCATGATTGCGAAGAATCCATCAATGGCCGATTGACTCAAACGTTCCCGGGTCTCGAGACGGCTGAGGTCCGGTGAGGCGTCGAATTTATAGCCTGGTGCGGGGTACGTCGGCTGAGTAGCCATTTCTTAATTCCCCTGACCAGCCATTTTCTCAAGATGGACATAATTTGTCTACCCGTAGAATCACACAACTTTCTCGGGGCACCCCTTTTTTGAGGCAGTTTTCGCCGGTGGGACGAAGCGCGTAGCTCAGGTTTCGCTCAATCTTCAGACCTATGGAACCCATTGATCGTCGGATGGCTTCAGCGCAGCGAGCTGACCATCCCGAGGTTTTGCGGACACTTGCGGAGCATTTAAGCTGTTCGTTAAGGTTGCTGTGATTCGTTCCGATGCATTCTGATTCTCAGCAGTGCCTTAATGTTGCGAGTTGATAGGGGTCTTTCACGGCGATAACACGGGTTCAAATCCCGTCGGGGACGCCAACAAAAACAAAAGACTTAGGCGGAATACCTGGTTTTCAAGGAAACCTCTAGTGACGCTGTGGTGACGATAGAACCAAGCTTTTGCACCTTATTTGCCTTCCCCTGTTCGAACGGATTAGGCTTCAGGATCAAATCGACATTCCCGGACTACTTGCAAAGGTTCGCGAGGAGTTGGCACTTCACCGCGGCGTAAACTCTGAGCTGACGCTGAAGGTGCAAGGACTCACTCATCTGGTCGAACTGGTAAAAATTTTTGCTGAACTTGACGGACACAACTGCTCGGGAAGGCCCACGGCGTACAAAAGGCTGGCAGCCCTCCGGCTTGAGAAGGCTTGGCCAATGAGGGTCAAGACTGGAACTCCGGCCCACAGGGCGCTCCTCGCCGTCGCCCAGGCGTTGAACGGAACCGTGTCCAGGAAGAGATCCGCCGAGGATTGCCTTGCCGTATGTTCGCTCAAGGCCATGGCTCGCCGAAGAACAGCTCGCGCTCGGGACGACTATCAGCGCTTGATGACGAGCCCCTGACCCGTCGGCAGCGGGAACACACGGTACAAGCGCGCCTCGAACCATGGATCTTCAGCGAGCTTCTGGCCGCGATAACTCAGCGACCACTCGTAATCGTCCAGGATCACGATGCCGCCAGGCACCACGCTGTCGAACAAGGCGTCAAGCGCCGCGATCTCCGCGGGAGCCTCGTTCATGTCAATGTGCAGATAGGCGATCCGTTCGGGCGACTGACCAGCCAACACCTCGGGAACGCGGCCGCGAAAGATACGCACGGAGGGATAGCTGTTAAACCTCGCCTGCACTTGTTGATAAAGATCGGAGCCGTGTCCAGGCACCGCGTGATGCACTTCGCCAGCGGCATGTTCGAAAAGGTCGTATGCCCAGAAGGTCTTAGGAAACTGCTTGCCACCGAGGTAGTCGACCACTGTTTTTACGCCGGTTCCGGTATAACAACCGCATTCTACAAAGTCGCCGTCGAGCTGTACCGCGTGATACCCGGCGCAAGCCAGGATATACCGACGCCAGACTATGGCTTCGTAGCCTGGGATGCCTTCAAGGTTCTCCCGCCACGCCGCCACGAATGGGGCATCGTCGAACATCGAGTTGTTGCGGCCCCATGTGAGGAAACTATCCGCGAAGTGCGTGCCAGGCGCGACATTATCGACGATTATGCGGGCGAGCGCGGCCACCTGTTTGGGATCTTCGCTCTGGGATGCCGGATTCCTCGATTGCACCGTAGTCAGAGAACCTTAAAGGCACATCGTCGAAAACGTTAAATCTGATTTAGGAGTAATCACATCACGTGAGCAATCGGCGCAACGGTGGTGGAGCTTTCCCCTGGAGCTTGCGGTTTCTTTTGCTGTGCCTGTCGGGGACTCTCCACGACTAATGAGACCGCGGAAGCGATCACCATTGCGAAGAGCAGTAGGTCGACCATATATTCCTTTCGGGAGACTCCGCTCTTGGTTTTCTTACATTCACTTTCCAGGGTCCCATTCGGGCGCCGTTCACGTGTCGACACTTGTTTGATTCCGGAACCCGAAGGGAGATTCTTCATTCTTCGCGGCTTCAATGGACGCTTCAGCCGGCTATGCGGATCAGCATTTCCAACCCGCTGTTCAACGTGATCTTTTGCCGCCCGTGGAACGCCGTGGTTCCGAGCCCACCAGCGCCGCCAACGACGGAACCGATGCCGGCCCCTTTGCCGCCTCCGAAGATGCCGCCCAGCAGCGCGCCGGCCCCCGCTCCAATCGCGGTGTGAACAACGCTGGTTCTACCTCGTCCGCCAGATTGGATCGCGCCTTCGACGTCGACTTTCTCCCCCGACGGCGCATCGTAAAGCTCGACCAGCTCAGCATGGATGCGGGCGCGGCGCCCGGCCGGCATAACAAGCCTATCGAAGCGCAGCATCATGGTTGTGTTGCCCTTGAGCCTGCCCGACGTTGTGATATTGCTGATGTGGCCATAGACTCGGGCATTCTGGTACTCGCCGCGGTCGACGATTTTCTTTCGAAAGCCCCCGATGCGGCCACGGAGCGACCTTGGGGACCGCAACTCGAGATTCACGACAACTTACTCAGTCATTCTTGAGCCTTGCCTCAAAACAAGACTGTTAACCGTTAGATAAATACCCCTTTATCCTCATCTTTATTTGCAAACGCGATGGACGCCACAAGTATGCAGTAATACCTTTCTAATTAAGAATCCCCCACTGGCAGATCCTCCGACACCCCACCAAGGGGGAGATGGAGACGTGCGGACAAAAATGAGAAACACCCTTCAACAATCGAATCGACACACCGCTCCATCGCTTATAGAACGCCGCCCTTGGACCCGGCAGTCTCATTTATGCCTGGGTCATCCGGCCTTCGACACCAATTCGAAAGCGTGCAAGCAGGCAAATCATGAAATCTAACTCTTTCGGCGCGATAACCCGTCCATCCTTGCCTACTCTGTCCGACATACAACGTCGCATGGTCGAACTCACCGGCAAGCAACTGCAGCTTACGCCACAGACACAGCTACAGACCCGCCGCCCCGCGCCTTCCACGCCGCCAAAGCCCAGTCCGTCCCCGAATCCAATCCTCAGCGATGCCGCACTCTACGGCGTCGCGGGGTTGGCCGTATGCGGCTTGGCTCCGCACAGCGAAGCCCATCCCGCCGCCATCCTCCTCCAGCTGCTGGCTGCGTTCGGCAATGCCGTTGGTCCCGCGCCCCACTGCATGGTCGATGCCACCCGCCATGGTCTCAACCTTTTCGTGGTGCTGGTCGGCGAGTCCAGCAAGGCCCGCAAGGGAACAAGCTGGAACCAGATCCGCCGCCTCTTAGCGGAAGTCGACCACCCCTGGGTCACCGAACGCGTCACCACCGCTCGCTTGACGCCCGCTGCGCTTATCCATTCTCTGCGCGATCAGCAGCCGGCCACGGACCGCCGCTTGCTTGCGCTCTCGGAGGAATTCGCCGCCGTTCTCCATTCCCTGCGGCGTGCCAAGGGTCACCTCTCGCCCTTGCTCCGTTGCGCCTGGGATAGTGGCGATCTCCGCTCGCTCCATGGTCTCCACCCCATCCAGGCAACCGGCGCCCATATCAGCCTGATCGCCCACATCACGCAGCGCGAACTCGCAGAGAATCTCCACCCTACAGAAGCCCACAACGGCTTCGCCAACCGTTGTCTCTGGACTGCGGTGCAGCGCAGCCAATGCCTGCCGGAAGGCGGCAACCTGGACGCTCATGAACTATCCGCCGTCGCCGCCGAACTGCGTCGCGCTCTCGATTGGGTCGGCGATGCGCACACTATCCGCCTCGTCCGCGACGACCAGGCGCGAGCTCTCTGGCACGACTGCTACCCGGCCTTGAGCCAGGTCCGTCCTGACCTCTACGGCGCCGCCACCAGTCGGGCCGAAGCCCAGGTTCTGCGCCTCAGCGCAATATACGCTGTTCTCGACTGCACCCACATCATCGCGCTGCCTCACCTTCAGGCTGCCCTCGCCGTGTGGGACTACTGCTCCGCGAGCGCCTCCCTCTTCTTCGGCACATCCACCGGCGACCACACCGCCGACCGTATCCTCGAAGCCATCAACGCGTCCTCCGGCGGCTGCTTGTCCAGAATGCAAATAACTGCTCTCTTCCACGGCCGTCTCAGCAGCAGCCGCATCGAAGCCGCGCTCGAACAACTCATATCGTTGCGTGCAATCTACCCAAGCAGCCAGCCCAGCGGGGGCCGCCCGGCGACCCTCTGGTCTGCGATACCAGAATCCGAATCCTTGAACGAGCAAGGGTCACACGATGCCTCGACAACTGAGGAAACGACTAACGAGGAATCAATGCAGCAGCAGACTTAGTATGCTTAGTCAGCTTAGTTCGCACATTTCTACAGAGGAAAAGGGGAGTGAACCCCGCTGCAGCGTGAGTGGCTGCTGTGCGAAGCCTGGGCGAGACCACTCTTTGAGCCGAGGAAAGCCCGGCACGCTACCACTTAACCAGCTCCACGCGCCGGTTCTTCGCTTTGCCATCCTCAGTATCGTTCGATGCGACCGGCGCGTAGAAACCGCAGCCAAACGAACTCAACCGATCAGCCGCAACACCGTACTTCAAAGTCAGCTCGCGAACCACCGCCGCAGCTCTGCGGCGGCTCAGGTCGAGGTTGTAGTCCGCCTTTCCTTGATTGTCCGTATGCCCTACCACCGAAACTTTAAGGCCTCGATTGGCGGTGAGCAGCTTCGCAATCTCCTGCAAGGTAGCTTGCGAATCAGGTCGCACGGAATCTTTGTCTGTATCGAAATAGATTCCGTACAGTGCGATCTTGCCCGCATCCGCCAGCGAACGCGACATCTCTCCGGCATTCACGAACGCCATCTTCTGTTCCATCTGCTGCGGAGTTACTATCACTAACTCCGCAAGCGCAATATCCTTCGTCACCCGTGACTGAAGTCGATCCGGCATATTTCCGGCTCGATACGAGGTGACAAAGACGTAGTAGTACGTAGGCGAAGCATCCTTCGACCTGCCCACCAGGACGCGTTCCTGCTCCTGGTTATAGGCCAGAATGTCGCCAATCTTGTCTTCTACCTCTATCGGGTTCAGGGTCGGTCCAAACCAGCCCCCCTCGCCCGCACCTTTGTCGTAGAGTGTCACCAGGTCCAATCGCTGAAATTCGAGCTTGTAGTTACGAAGAAGTTCCGTTGGAGTTCTGCCCGCAGGAGCCACATAGGTGTACCTGCTGACCAAGCCCTCGGTCTTCAGGCTCTTTGCATATTTCGGAGGGTCTTGCGATGTAGGTGGACCCAGCGGCAGCAGGAATTCGTCGAACCTTGGCTCTCTGTACCCGATAATTTCGCTACCCTCGTAGCGCTTCATTCCCGGCGGGTCCTTCGAGCCGGGAAGATCCGCAGCAAGAGCGGCGATTCTCAACGCCACCATAAGCGATAAAAGTGTGAGAGTCCGGTTGGACATGGTCGTGCCTCCAAAGATTCACAACAGTCTATACCTCGGTTGCCGAATCTTGAGATCTGCTTCTCCTACCGCGGTGGCGCTCTATCCCCGCAATAAATCACGGGTGGCCCACATCGCGCTTTTGAGATGTGGGATACGCAGGCCTTGCTCTCAAGCCTGTCGCGATCTCACAGATCCGCACCGGTGCCCCAGGTTCGCCAAAGCGTACCTGGGCTGAAAACGATGGGCGAAGCCCCACCAGAGCCTTTCGTCCCAGAGCGGTAAGTCAATGCGTCCCGACGAGCCTTAAGGTGAGAATATCGATCATGATCACAGCATGGCTCGCCCTGTTTGTAACCATTTCGCTGGCCGCTCAAAGTTCGACTTCCGCCGCTGCTTCCAGTCGAGCGCCCAGTGCTGAGGCAGCGACCAAGGCGGCCCTCGCGCGAGTGCGGGCGGTGGATCCCAAAATTCATGCTGTGATCGCGCTCGATCCGACGGCCCTCGAACAGGCCCGCGCCATCGATCGGCGGAGGAAGACACGTGGGCTCCTCTATGGCTATGCGATCTTGCTGAAGGACAATATTGAGGCCGATGGTCCGCTTGCTACCACCGCGGGCAGCATGGCGCTGCTTGACAACGTAACCCATCGGGATGCGCCCCTGGTCGCGCGACTACGTGCAGCCGACGCGGTAATTCTCGGCAAGACGAACCTGTCGGAGTGGGCGAATATCCGGTCGAACGCCTCCATCTCGGGCTGGAGCGGGGTCGGAGGCCAGACGCGGAATCCGTTCGCGCTGGACCGCGATCCATGCGGCTCTTCCTCGGGGAGCGCGGCCGCTGTGGCAGCCGGCGAGGTAGTGGCCGCTATCGGCACCGAGACTGATGGTTCGATCACCTGCCCAGCCGCAGTGAACGGCGTGGTCGGGCTGAAGCCCACGGTCGGGCTGGTCAGCCGTGCGCGCATCGTGCCCATCAGCCACAGTCAAGACACCGCGGGGCCGATTGCGGCCGATGTTGCCATGGCAGCGCGAGTGCTTGGCGCGATCGCCGGCTCCGACCCCGCGGACCCGGCAACCAAGCAGGCGGACGCGCACCTCAGCGATTACCTGGCGGCGCTGAAGCCCGCTGCCCTCAGGGGGGCGCGGATCGGCGTGCTGCGCTTTGCCACTGGCTGGTCCGCGGAGACCGACAAGCTGTTCGCGCAAGCGCTGACCGTGCTCCAGGCACAGGGCGCGACACTGGTTGACATTACAACGCTGAAGGATCGGGAGGAGATGGAAAAGGCGGAGACGTTGGTGCTCCATACCGAGCTCAAAGCGGATTTGAACAATTATCTTGCCAGCACTCCCCCGGCTGTGAACACGCGTACGCTTGCCCAGGTGATCGCATTCAACCAGGCTCATGCCGGCCGCGAACTCGCGCTCTTCGGCCAGGAGACGTTCTTGAAGGCTGAAGAGACCAAGGGCCTGGACGATCCAGCCTATCTGGCTGCGCGTGCGACGTCGCTACGCATTGCCGGACGCGACGGGATCGATGCCCTACTCGAAGCCAACCACCTCGACGCCCTCGTATCGCCTACCATGCCGCCGGCCTGGAAGATCGATGCGGCGAACGGTGATCAGATCAGCGGCGCGGGAGCGGGTAACCTGGCGGCGGTAGCGGGCTATCCGCACCTGACGGTGCCGATGGGCGCGGTAATGGGTCTGCCGGTCGGACTGTCAATCATTGGCCCGGCCTGGAGCGAAGCGCGCTTGCTCGGATTTGGGTTTGCGTTCGAACAGGCAGCAAAGGCGAAGGTTACGCCGCGGCTTCTGCCATCGATCGAGGGCGCGGTGCCGATCGCGCCGTTACTTGAACCCCTGCATCGTCAATGAGTGAGTTTGCCGCGTTCTTGGCCGCTCGTCGGAAACTAAAATAGTACCGATGGCAACCAGGCGCCGGCAGGGTCGTTATACAGCCCAGTGCTCATCAGCGTCATGGGCTGAACAACGCGGAGACCATTCTGCAGGCACCACCGCAGCAAAACGCTGTTGCGAGAGGGGACGAGGATTCCCGGGCCGGCAAAGGACTCTACCGAAGCGAGGAGTGCTTGCATGTCCAGATTCGTTTCCGCCGTGGAGTGGCCAAAGAAGGCGAGGTGGGTGGTGTATCCGGTGACTCGGCCTCCTCGTTCGACCACGCGGGCGGTGCCGTGCGAGATGGCCTGTGCCAGCTCGACGGCACGGTCGAAGCCATGCACGCGGCGAGAGAGCGAGTTGCAGGCATCCTCGTCGGCCGGGGTAGTGGGTCGCACCTGGCATCCGGGAACGCTGCGTTCGCGAGTTTGTCCCTGCAGGCATGAGAGCGGCTCGCGCACGTCAAAGCCGAACGCGGTGTAGAGGGAAAGAGAGCGATTGTGAAAGGCCGCCTGGACCAGCCGTAATCCGGCGGCGCCACGATCGCGGGCGCGATCCATCACGGTCTGCATGAGAATTCGGCCAACACCCATATTCTGTACTCCAGGGTGAATCGTGATGGGTCCAACCCCGCGAATGATGGCGCGCTCGTCAAGGCCGTTGCTGCCGACAATCCGGCCGTCAATCTCTGCCACGACGCAGTAAAGGTCAGGGTTTGAAAACATCGAGGAGATAAGACCTGTTGCCACCTCGGGGTTGGGGAAGTCGGGCGGAAAACCGTGAGCAGTGTTAATGGCGGTGAAGGCGTCGTAACAGATCTGCCCGCAGGTTGCGGCATCCTCGGCTGTGGCAGTCCTGACAATCACGGCAGAGGTGCCTTTCGGTGGCATCGCGAAACTCCTCTCTGTTGGTGCAAGGAGTCTACCAGCCCGATAATGATGCCAGTCCGGAACCTCCACTTTGTCTTTTCATTCTCCTCGGAGGAGTCCCAACGTGACAAAAAATGTTTTCTCTTCAGCAACTATGCACCGCCCTCCACTTTGTCATCTCGACCGGAGCGCAGCGCAGTGGAGAGACCTGCGGTTCGGCGGTCCTCTCTTGAGATGTCTTTCTTGCAGAGGAGTCGTGGACCTCCGGCCCACCCAAGGTGATGAAAAACGGTTCTTGTTCAGCAACTAATCTCCCTGGAAGCACCGCCCTCCCCTTTGTCTACACCATTCCTCCCATAAAGGGATCAGTAAAGCTTGCCCTTCCCGTTTCCACCCGGCCGGCAAAGCGCGCTTCCGCGTCCGAGCCGGTTGCCTTGACAGTGTAGTCATACCAGCCGTGACTTTTTTCAAGATGCAGAACAACCGATGTTTCCTGGCCAGGTTCGATTCTTCTCGTCACAGACTTTGTTTTGTACGCATTGTCTCTCATCTCAACGCTGACAGGCTTGGCGGCTGCGTTCCGCAAACGCATCAGCACGTTGGGCGTCAAATTCTTGCCTCTGTGCTCGTAGGAGGTCCGCACCTCGATATGAGGTGAATCAGCGCGGCCGGTGAAGGATCGGTAGAAGCCGTTGGGGCCGTGCACTTCAATGGCATAACCCGCATCGGCAAACATGGCGAACGGATATTGGCGAGTCAGGCTGTCACCTGGCTTGACCGCGTAGGTGGCAGCCATCATCCCGCTCGCTTCTTTCAAATTCCACAGATAGACGTTAAAGGGGGCACCGGCCGCCCTCCCTCCATGCACCTGATTCCCAGCGCTGAGGCGAATCTCAAAATACTCTTTGCCGTCTGCACCAGGATTCCCATCCGCATACAGTTCATACGGAAGTGCGCATGCTGGACAAATGCCTTTTTCTTGTCGGGGCATCAGCGCAGAATGCTGCGGCGAGTGGTTGATCTGTTCGATCTCGCCGGCAGTGAGTTTTCTGTAGTTCGAAGGGATCTCTTTGTAGCGAGCCTTCTCGATACTCTCGACAAACTTGTTCCGGTTGAGAAAATCAAGCGCGGCTTGTTTAGGATCATAGGGGCGAAAGACCGAAGTGAGGTCTCCGCAGATCGCTCGGCGCCACGGGCTGATGTTTTCTTCGCATACGGTCTTGCCGTACTTCTCCTGAATAAATCGTTCGAGGAACATCAGCGTGGAGGTGTGGTCGAAGTGTTGGGAGTTTACCCACCCGCCGCCGCTCCACGGTGAGGCGATGATCATTGGGACGCGAAATCCCATGCCCATTGGTCCAGACCGCGCCTCGTTCTGCGCCACGCCCTGAAGCAATTCATCTTCCTTGTAGCTGTACTCGAGACCGGTATCAATGCCGGCAGACGCGCCGCCGGTCTCAGGGCGCCTGGGGTCGGCCGCCACGAACGACGGCGCATGATCGAAGTAGCCGTCATTCTCGTCGTACGTAAGGATGAAGATCGTCTTCTTCCAAACCTCGGGATGGCTGGTCAGGATGTCCATCACCTCGGAGATGTACCACGCTCCATACCATGGCGAGGTTGGATGATCAGAGAACTTCTCGGGAGCCGAAAGCCAGGAGACCGTGGGCAGTTTGCCTTCGTTCACATCCTTGCGGAACTGATAGAGGATGTCGCCTGCGGGGACCTTCATGCTCTGCGATCTGCCTTCCCATTCGAAAGACAGTGACTCGAGTGCGTGGTAGTCAGCGTCGCCGGCATTGGTGACGAATGCGGCATGATGCAATGCTTTCTGCTGCTCAGAGAGTTGGCTGTATTTCGCTTCGCCGCCTTTGGCAACCGACGCCTTAACAGCTTCGATCTGGCTGTGCATCTCGCCCAGCCGTGCGTGAAGCTTGGCCACTGCCGCAGGATCTTTTTCCGCAGCGATCGCCGATTGGAGCTTCGCCGCTTGGTCCGAAAGCTGAGAAATCCATCGCTCCGCCGCCGGAATGTATCCCGGATATGCCTCGACATTGTAGGCGGCGAAGCATTCCAGGATGTTGTCCCCGAAGTTCGAGAGCCACGCATCCTTTTCACCGGCAAGCCCAGAGCGGGTCAGCTCATTCTGGTAGGACTTCCAGCTGATTCCAGCATCCTGCAGCCGCTCTGGAAAGGTCTTCCAACTCATCCCGCCGTAGTCAATTTCCTCATTGCGCATATAGACCTTCGAATCCGCGCGCTGTTGGTCGCGGATGGTCCCGGTCCAGAAGTAGCTCCGGTTGGGTGAGGTACTGGTCATCACGGAGCAGTAATTCTGATCGCAAACTGTGAATGCGTCTGCCAGAGCGTAATAGAACGGCAGATCTTCCCGGGTGTAGTGGCCCATGGTGAGCGGCAGATGCGCGTATTCCTTCGTTCCGGAACGCTTGGCCTCCAGCCACCCATCGTGGCGTCCTTCATTCCAGGCATCGACCTGGCTGTTGCGCGAATGCGGCAGATCGCCCATCCAGGTGGCGCGCGTATCATGGATGTCAAGCCGCCACGGAGCGCAGGAGTTGCCCGACGCATCGGTCTGCACAAAAACAGAGTTGCCGTTCATGAGCCGGATCGCGCGCGGGTCGTTAAATCCGCGGACACCTCGAAGAGTGCCGAATGCGTGGTCGAACGAACGGTTCTCCTGCATCAGGATCACAATATGTTCCGCGTCAAGGTAAGTCGAGCCAGGCGTCGGTTCAATTGCGTGCGCACGCTGAAGGGATGGAATCAGCTCCGAGACTCCAGCCGCCCCGGATACCATCGCTGCAAGTTTGAGAAAGTCACGTCGAGTCCGCATACTCTTTGTTCTCTCACTATGCTGTTAGAGTTTCGTGAAGACAGCTGTGCTCTGTCTACCCGGGCCCCATAATGATCAAGCTTCAGTTTATGGGTTTGTCGAGTCGCTGGGATCGGGCGGTATGGAAGATCGAGACACACCTCCGCCGGGCCGCGGCTGCAAAGGCGCTGCCTTCGGCGACTGTGATCAACTCCGGCTCAACCTCGAAACTTCCTCGACCAGAGCTTTTGGGCAAGAGCCTAGTGAGGACAAGCGACGATGCACATAATCCGGAAAGAGGATCTACCCTTTATCGGGAGTTCGTATAACTTCGTCGGGGCGGAGCAGGGGGATGTTGGGGTTTCGATCTTCCTTGTCGAAGCGAAGCCGGGGCAAGGCGCGCCGTTGCATTTCCATGACTACGACGAAATCGTCATCGTACAACAAGGAAATTCTCGATTTGTAATCGGGGACGAAATCCAAGATGCGGTTGCCGGCGATATCCTGGTTGTGAAGGCACGTACACCGCACGGGTTTATCAATAGTGGCGAGGGCCCCTTGAAGCAAATCGACATTCATGTGAACCCGAGGTTCAAACAGCAATCGTTGGAACCCACCGAAACGTCGCGGAAAGCGAACTTGCCGTTACCGCGATAGCGCTGAACGAGGCTCACTGCGGCTTATGTCTCTTCCAACGGAAGACCCACATAGTTTTCTGCGAGGGACGTTGCCGCCGCCCGTGAACTCGCCACGTATTGCAATTCGGCCTGCTGTCGCTTGTAATCAAAGGCCGGCTCATTCTCAAAGCGATGCAGCAAAGAAGTCATCCACCAGGAGAAGCGCTGAGCTTTCCAGATTCTTTTGAGGCACGTCGCGGAGTAGCCCTTGAGTGCTTCGCTGTCATTACCCTGATAGAAGGCGCGCAGTGCCTCGGAAAGATAATGCACATCGGCGAAGGCCAGGTTCATGCCTTTGGCGCCCGTCGGCGGCACGATGTGGGCAGCATCCCCGGCCAGGAAGAGCCGGCCGAATTGCAGCGGCTCAGCCACAAAGCTGCGCATGCCGCTCACGCCTTTCTGAAGAATTTTGCCCTCGGCCGGTTGCCATCCATCCCGGCAACTCAGCCTGGTCACCAACTCACTCCAGATACGATCGTCGCTCCACTGGGCGATGTCCTCGTCGGGACGGCATTGCAGGTAGAGCCGGGTAATGCGCGGCGAGCGCATGCTGTAGAGAGCGAAGCCACGGTCATGTTGCATGTACACAAGTTCATCGCGAGATGGCGCTGCTTCGGCCAGAATCCCGAGCCACGCAAACGGATAAGTGCGCTCGTAGAAAGTGAGGGATCCGTCCGGAAACGACGAACGTGAGATTCCATGAAAGCCATCGCAACCAGCGACATAGTCACAACCAATCTCATCTACATTGCCGTTCTTAACCACACTGATCGAAGGTCGGCTCCCATCAATATTGTTAAGCGACACTTCGCCGCATTCGAAACGCACATCCCCTCCGTCTGCTAAACGACGGGCGATCAGGTCCTTCACCACCTCGTGCTGTCCATAGACGGTCACGTGTTTGCCCGTGAGTTCTACGAAGGGGATTCTGTGCAGCACGCCATTCATTCCCAGGTCGATGCCGCCATGGCGCAGGCCTTCGCGGTCGAGACGGTCGCCGACACCCGCATCGCGCAGCATTTGAACGCTGGTGTGTTCCAGCACTCCGGCCCGGATTCGTTCCTCGCAATAATGGCGGGACCTTGCTTCAAGAACGATGGAGCTGATGCCATTGAGGTGGAGCAAGTGCGAAAGCATCAGGCCCGCAGGGCCCGCGCCTACGATTCCGACTTGAGTCTCAAAGCGGCCCATCGTTCTCCTGATCGAAAACTTCTTTTGCTGCATGGAAGGCGGCGTTTGCTGCGGGAACGCCGCAATATATGGCGCAATGCAGCAGCACTTCCCGGATCTCCTCGGCGGTCACCCCATTGTTGGCGGCCGCACCAAGATGCAGCCGCAATTCTTCGCCCCGATTCAGCGCCACCATCAATCCGATCGTGAGCAAGCTTCGCGTATGCCGCGGCAGGCCAGGCCGCGTCCAGATTTCTCCCCACGCATAGCGTGTGATCAGGTCCTGAAAATCCGCATCGAAATCATCCTTTGCTGCTTCTGCGCGCCTCACATGCTCATCTCCCAGCACGCTGCGTCGTACGCGCATTCCAGCCTCGTGGCGTTCATTCTCATCCATCAAGCGCTCCTAGGTGTGTAGAAATGCAAGAACTGCGCCGGCAAACTCCTCCGCTTTCTCCCACGCGGAAAGATGCGCCGAATCAAATTCCACCAAACTGGAATTTCGCAGCGCGGAGTGTATCGCCCGTCCATCCGAAGGAGGCGTCGCTGGATCATGAGTTCCCGTAATCACCAGGCAAGGAGCCTCGATAGCCGCGATTTCGCCTCTCAGATCGGTGTCACGGAGAGCGGCGCAACAACCGCAATATCCTGTCGGATTCGTAGCGGCGAGCATCTGGCGTATGGTCTCCATCTCCGCAGGATGCTGCTCGCGATAAGCGGGCGTGATCCAACGCTCCACGGTCTGCAGGGCCAACCCATCCATGCCCGAACTCTGCACCATCGCAATTCTTTGCTCCCACCCATCGTGCGTACCGATGCGAGCCGCCGTATTGGCAAAGATCATCCGCTCGAACCGCTCCGGGGCGTGGATTCCGAGCCATATCGAAACCAGCCCGCCAAGCGAAAGCCCACACACATGCACGCGGTCGATCGAGAGATGATCCATGAGCAACAGCAGGTCACTTCCCATTTGTTCGATCGAGTAGGGCGCCGGCGGAACGCTGCTTTTGCCGTGACCTCGCGTGTCGTAGCGTAGAATCCGCAAACTCTTTTCGAGCCAAGGCAGAACCTTGTCCCACATGTGCAGATTCGATCCAAGCGAGTTCGACAGCACCAGCACCGGGCCGCTTACCGCACCGCTCTGTTCATAGCGGAGACGCACGTCCCCCAGCTCAAGCGTCGGCATCTGCTTCCCCCAGAACTCGTGTTATAAATCGCTGCGCGCTCCCAAGGTAAGCACCAGGGTCAAGCAGCTGATCGATCTCCACCTCGGTCAAGTGCGCGGTGACTTGTGGCACTTGTTTCAGAATGTCGGCGATGTTCCGTTTCTCAGCCGTCGCGCGCTCGGTCGCCGTGCGCAGAAGATCGTGTGCCGTCGATCTGCCCACCTTGGGCGCGAGAGCAGCGCTCACTGCCTCCGAAAGGGGCAAGCCGAGCAGACTGTCCAGGTTTGACTTCATCCGCGCCGCATCCACCTGTAATCCTTGCGCAATCTCAATCGAATAGGCCAGCGCCGCCGCAGTTAGCCTGAATGCTTCGGGCACCGTGTCCCACTCCGCCTGCCATAGCCCAAGGCCGCGTTCGTGTTCCTGCGACATCGCGTGCAGCATGGTGGCCGAAAGTCCCGGCATCCTGGCATTCGTCGCAATGACTGCGGCACAAGCCACGGGGTTATGTTTGTGCGGCATGGTGGAAGAGCCGCCGCGTCCCTCGCTGCTTTCCTCCGCGGCTTCACCTACTTCGGACTGCATCAGGAGAGCAATGTCCCTGGCGAATTTTGCCAGTGTTCCGGTCAAAATCGCGAGCACCTGCACCATCTCAACCAGGTTGTCTCTCTGCGTGTGCCAGGGCAGTGGGGGTTCCTTTAATTGAAGAAGTCGCGCCAGTTCCGCAGAGACCGCCCCGCCGGTCGCCCCTACCGCCGCCAGCGTGCCCACCGCGCCTCCAAACTCGACGACCAGCGTCCTCGCTGCAGCTGAACGGAGGCGATCGCGATCCCGGCGCAGTGCGGCGAGCGAGCCGGCCAGCTTTAGACCAAGTGTCGTCGGTGGCCCTGCCTGCAGCCATGTCCTGCCCATCAGCACGGTATGCCGGTGCTTCCGCACCTGATGGATCAGGGCATCCTCCAACTGATCGATCGCCACATCGAGTAGCTGGACGGCCTCTTGCATTTGCAGCACCAACGCCGAATCGAGAACATCCTGGCTGGTTGCGCCCAAATGAATCGAGCGCGCAGCCACTTCGCTGCGTGCTTTCACTTCGGCTGTGAGTTGCTTGACAAACGGTATGGCGATATTCCCCGCCGCCCGGGCCTCTTGTACCAGCAGCGCGGCGTCGACGAAGCTCGCGTCAAGCAGCAATTCCAGCACCTCGTTCGAGCCTGTCTCGGCGAGGCCGTGCTTCTCGAGCGCGCAGGTGAGAGCCCATTCAAATCGCATCATGGCACGCAGTTGCTCCGGGTGAGAAAAGACGCGAGTCATCTCCGGCGTGGAAAAGAGAAACGAGTTCAGCCCGTTGCTCATTGAGGATGCATCTCTTCTACCATGCGAAGAACACAGTCTCATCCTGGCCCTGTAGATGGACGGTCCATTGATAAGAATTCGCCTGATGAGTTTCGAGTCGCGCGGTGAGGGTGGCTCGACGCTCTGCTGGAATTTCCTGCAACACTGTATCGGCCGTATTGCCGGGCTCGTCCTCGAAGTAAACACGCGTGAGCAGATGACGAAGCAGCCCCCGGGCAAATACCAGCACCAGCATATGAGGCGCCTGCATCCGTCCATCCTCCAGTGGAACCGCTGCCGGCCGCATAGCCGCTACCACAAAGTTGCCGTTGGTGTCCGTTGCCGTGCGCCGGAACCCGGCAGGGTATGGATCCTGTGCCGATGTTGACACCGTGATGCGTGGCGCCCAGAATTCAAGCACCGCATCCGGCACCGGAGTGCCATCCCGGTCCAGCACTCGCCCGCGAATTTCGATTCTTCCAGCTGTATCCGCGTCGAGTGCTGGAGCCCGATCGATCAGATACTCGAGCCCGATGCGAAAGAACGGCCCGACTGTCTGCGAACCGGCCGGGATCAGCCTGCTATCCTCCGTCATCTCCCGGCCTCCTCAAAAAGAGTTTCGCTGCGGCCGCGCAGCACGATGTCCCAGGCATAGGCAAGCGCGTAATTCGGTTCCGAGCGGTCCATATCGAGGCGCGAGATCATCCGCCGGCGCGCCGCCTCATCCGCAATGCTATTGAAGATGGGGTCCAACGGCTGTAGCGGATCGCCTGGGAAATACATCTGCGTCACCAGGCGCGACAGGATCCCAGCTCCGAAAAGCGAAAAGTGAATATGCGCGGGCCGCCACGCGTTGTAGTGATTACCCCAGGGATACGCCCCCGGCTTGATGCTCTTGAACCAGTAGCGGCCCTCTTCATCGGTAAGCGTCCGGCCCGCGCCAGAAAAGTTTGGATCGAGCGGGGCATCATGATTGTCCACCTTGTGCAGATAACGGCCCGACGCATTTGCCTGCCACACCTCGACCAGAGCGCCGCGCACCGGCCGCCCGTCTTCATCAAGCACGCGCCCATGCACAAAGATGCGTTCTCCGAGCGGCTCGCCTCCGTGCTGCGCGGTCAAATCATGATCGTGCTGGCGAATCAACCCATGCCCGAAGACTGGCCCTGTTTTTTCCGTAATTGTCTCGGGTAGGAGGACCAACGGCATGCGTGGCGAGCGCGCAATCGACGACACGTACCCCGGGAAGTGATAGTCAGGCTGGGTGCCGGGTATCGCGGTTGCAACTGTGCGCAGCTCAATCAAAGTCCCTCCTCAAACGCGTTCCATCGCCAGCGAAATGCCCTGGCCCACTCCGATACACATGGTTGCCAGAGCGAGCTTGCCGCCAAACTTCTCCAACTGGTGCGCCGCTGTAAGCACCAGCCGGGCGCCACTCATCCCAAGAGGATGGCCAAGCGCGATTGCCCCTCCCGTTGCGTTCACATGCTCAGCCTCGTCGGGCAAGCCCAACTGCCTCAGGCAAGCGAGTGACTGGCTGGCGAACGCTTCATTGAGCTGAATCCAATCGAAGTCGCTGATTTGTTTCTTCATGCGCGCCAGCAGCTTCCGAGTCGCCGGCACCGGCCCGATACCCATCACCCGTGGTGCCACCCCTGCTGTTGCCATTCCCAGGATCCGTGCACGCGGGCGCAGACTGTGGCGTGCGACTGCTTGTTCAGAAGCAATGATCAGTGCGGCGGCTCCATCGTTGACGCCCGACGCATTGCCTGCCGTCACCGTGCCGCCCGGGAACAGTGGTTTCAGCGTGGCGAGCTGGGCCGCAGTAGTATCCGGCCGGGGATGCTCATCACGCGCGACGATGGTCTTACCAATCTCCACGGAAACAATTTCCTCGGCGAAGAATCCACTCTCCATCGCGCGAGCCGTGCGCACCTGGCTTCGCCATGCGAACGCATCCTGTGCGAAGCGATCCACCGCACAATCGCGAGCGACGTTCTCGCCCGTTTCCGGCATGGAGTCGGTTCCGTACAGCTCGCGCATCCTAGGATTCACAAACCGCCAGCCGATGGTTGTGTCATAGATCGCCGCGGAACGATCAAAGGCGATCGCCGCCTTCCCCATCACAAAAGGCGCGCGCGACATCGACTCCACACCACCCGCAATGACAAGTTCCGCCTCGCCGCCGGCAATCGCCCGCGCCGCGGTTCCGACTGCGTCCATGCCCGAACCGCAGAGCCGGTTGATGGTCGTTCCGGGAACGCTTTCGGGCAGACCGGCGAGCAGCAGAGCCATCCGCGCCACGTTGCGATTATCCTCTCCCGCCTGGTTCGCGCAACCCAGCATCACTTCGTCCACCGCACTCCAGTCCACCCCTGGGCTGCGTTTTACGAGTTCGCGAATGGGGGCCGCTGCCAGGTCATCGGCACGCACCTGCGCCAGCGCGCCGCCGTATCGGCCGATGGGCGTTCGCACCGCATCGCAAATGAATACGGGCCTCATGCGGCGTCTCCTTCTACGCCGTGTGCCGCGGCAGTTCGTTCCTTGAGGTCGCGCAATGTTTCCAGTTCCAGAGAATTTGGCTCCGCTGTTTCACCGCAGCCCTCGGCAAAGCGGAGATCCCAGCCTGTGCTCTTCAAGATCGACTCCCGATTCACTCCGGGGTGGACGCTCGTCACCTCCAGTTCGCGCGATACCGGATGGGGCCGGAGGATGCACAGATCCGTAATCACCGCCGCCGGGCCGTTTCCAGGAAGCCCGGCCGACTCCCTCGAGTTGCCTCCGCTAAGAAAACCCACCGATGTAACGAAGTCGAGTTTCTCAACGAACGTGCGTTTCGTCTGTTTGACGATGATCAACACTTCCTTTGCGGAAGAACTGATCTCTGGTGCCCCGCCTGCTCCCGGCAGGCGCACCTTTGGATTCTTGTACGAACCCACAACGGTGGTGTTGATATTCGCAAACCGGTCTAACTGAGCAGCGCCCAGAAAGCCCACATCGATGCGCCCGCCCTGCAGCCAATAGCGGAAGATCTCCGGAGTCGACACCACTGTATCCGCCGTTTCCGCCAGGTTGCCATCCCCAATCGATAGGGGCAGCACTGGCGGCTTGGCTCCGATGGGCCCGGACTCATAGACGAGTACTGCGTCGGGAGCGTGTGTCAGTCGCGCCAGGTTGGCGGCCGTCGACGGAAGTCCAATACCGACAAAGCACACCGCACCATTGCTCAGCATGCGCGCCGCTGCAACCGTCATCATCTCCTCGGACGTGTAGGCAATGCTCACTGCGACACCGCCTGGAGATACTCGGCGAAGTCTTCTGTTTCAAGGATGTTCTCTTTGATCCATGCGTTGAAGCAATCGCGATCGCGCGAGATATGATCCCATGCCCGATAAAATACGTTATCGCGATCGTAGTACCCGTGTGCATACGAGGGAGTGGCGCCGCGCGGCACCTCACAGACTGCGGTCACTACCCAACTGGGTAGAATGCAGGCATTGGGCGGAGCATTGAGTTCACGGACGCGCTCCTCTACGGTGACAATTGCGCGCTTTGCTGCCAGGGCGGCTTCTTTCTGCACCCCCAGGATGCCCCATAAGAGAACATTCCCTTTCCAATCGGCTTTCTGAGCATGAATCACGGTAACGTCCGGGCGGACAGAAGGAGTTGCTGCCAGCACCTCACCCGTAAAGGGGCAGGTCACGCTGCGTATCTTATCGTTCACCCGCGGCAAGTCAGAACCTGCATACCCGCGCAGAACCGCGAACGGCAAATTAGCCGCTCCCGCGACGTACGCATTTGCTAAATCGCTGTGGCTGCGTTCCTCGATCTCGAGCGGCCGAGGCCAGCTATTCTCCACTGCGTCGCGAAAGCGGTGCAAAGACCCGACGCCGGGATTGCCACCCCAGGAAAACGTTAGTTTCGCGGCGCAACCGGCGCCGATCAACTGATCATAGATAAGGTCCGGCGTCATCCGTATAAGGGACAAATGACGACGCTGCTGGCGGATGATCTCATGGCCGGCCGCAAAGGGTATAAGGTGGGTGAACCCCTCCAGGGCGACGGTCGCGCCGTCGTGCACGTTGGCTGCAATCGCTTCCGCCAAGGTGACCCACTCTGCCATTGGACCTCCATGGAACGACCTCGGCATTATTACGCAAATGTGCAGAGTTGTACAACATGTGCGATAATCGCCCACATCAAGGGAGCATAAGGAGGAGCGCAGAATGAGGGCGACTAAATCCGCATCCCCTCTTGCAGAAACCATTCCGCACGACGAGTTTGCTGCGCAGGTGGGGAATCCTGACTTCGTTCTTTCGCTCGCCAGAGGGCTGCGGGTGATCGAGAGCTTTGAAGGTCATCACCAGGGCCGGAGCATCATCGAGATATCCCGGTCCACAGGTCTTTCGCGAGCATCGATCCGCCGCCTTCTGTTAACACTGCAATTGCTCGGTTACGTCGAGCGCTCTCGCCAGGTCTATCGGCTCAAAACTCAGGTTTTGCGCCTCGGCTTCTCCTATCTTTCCTCCTCTTCTGTTGTCGAAGCGGCCCGTCCGGTGCTCGAGCGCATCACGGAACAACTGCACGAATCGTCTTCGATGAGCATGCTCGATGCGGGGGAGATTGTGTACGTTGCGCGATCGGCGGCCAGCCGGGTGCTTGCCGCAGGCCTCTCCGTTGGCAGCCGCTTGCCCGCATTTTGTACCTCGATGGGCCGGGTGCTGCTCGCAGCCTTGCCTGACTCCGATCTTGACGCATACCTGCGCGAGTTGAAGCCGCGGGCTTACACCCCTAAAACCATCACCCGGATTCCCCAGCTGAAGAAAGCGATCTTTGAAGTGCGGAAGGTAGGGTACGCACTTGTCGATGAAGAATTGGAGGCTGGTTTACGATCCATCGCTGTTCCTGTTTCTACTCGCAGCAACCGGGTTGTTGCCGCAATCAACGTAGGAACTCATGTGTCACGGGTCGATCGTGCGACACTCATAGGCCAGTGTTTGCCCGTGCTCCAGGAAGGGGCACGCGCTCTCCGAAATATATTGATCTGAACGGTAGTGTCGTTTTGCGCCGATCACGTGGGGGAGTCTTCCCCGATCAAGCGTTCTTAAGAGGACCTAACCAATTCACGATGGATTTCATGACGATTACATTGCGCTGGTTGTATACCGTCGTACGGGAGCGAATGATACCGTACCCCGGGCGGCTTACTGAGCGGCGAACTTCCAGTACTTCCGACTCGGTGCGTAGCTTGTCTTCGGGACGTACAGGATGAGTCCAGCGTATCTCGTCGACGCCGGCGCCGATCATTCCCCTTTACATTGATCGATTCCACTCGAAGGCGCATGACGATCGCGGCGGTCAGCCATCCAGATGCGCAAAGACCGCTGAAGAAGGAATTCTCGCCTGCCCCCTCATCGATGGAACGGCTGGGGATCGTAGCTCTCGCCGAAACTGATGATCTCTCTTGCTGTGACACGGTAATTTCGCAGCGAATTGAACTTCTGGCCCGGATAGAAGTCTTCGAAGTGCATCTCCTCTTGCATTGATCCTCCTAGGGACGTCCCGTTTAGCATGTCTATCTCGCCTGTTAGCTGATCGCCCGACTACCCCTGGTTCGCCGCCGCGGGGCCAAACGTGGTTCTGGAGATCCGGGCTCACGCTCCTATTTCGCCGCCAAATTTTCCCCTTTTTGCGTGCCACACGACTCGCGCACCACCAGCTCGAAGGGAACCAGCAGATCGATTCCAGGACGCGCCGGGTTCTCCATCCGATCGAGCATGAGCTCGATGGCGGCTTCGCCGATTTGCTGGCAATTCTGGTGGATCGTGGTGAGCGGCACGGGAAGAAATTTCGCGTAGCTGACATCGTCGAATCCCACCAGACGCATCTGCTCCGGGATACGCACCCCCAGTCCAATCAAAGAGCGCATGAGCCGAGCCGCAGTCAGATCGTTCCCGCAAACCACGGCGTCAGGTTTTTCCCGGCGCACGATTTGCTGCACAAATTCGGCGTTTTCGGCATCCCCAAAGAAAACGTTTCCTAAATACTTCGAGCCACACTCTCTCAGCGCGAAATAGTACCCGGAAATGCGCTCTACGATGGTCGTCGCGGAGCGCTTCTTGGCCAAGAACACAATGCGTCGAGCACCCTGATTCCAAAGATGTTCGGTCAACATGAAGCTGGCACGATGGTTGTCAATCCCTACCCGGTCGAGATTGGAGCGGAGCGGATAAGTCTTGTAGCAACGGTCCAGCAAAACGATAGGAATGTTCGCCTGGCGAAGCTCGGCAACGATGGTTTGGTTTTTCAGGTCTTTTCCGTCCGCATGTTCGAGAGGAGCAAAGAAAACTCCGGAAACCTTTTGGGCAATAAACTGCCGGCAGAGGTTCGCCGCGGTTTCCTGCCGGCCGCTCTCATCTGCAATGGCATGACCCCACACCAGAGAATGCGTCCTGGCCTGGGGTGAGCGCATGATCCCCTGGCAGATGGGTTCGAAAATTTCTGTGCTGCCTAATTCCGGAATGAGCAGCCCAAACTGGTGGCTGCCGCTGGGGGTGGGCAGGCGGATGTAGGTACCCGACCCAGCCTTGCGGACAATCAGACCATCCAGCTGCAAGGTCTGGAGAGCCTTTGCTACCGTAATACGTGAAGCATGGAACTGCTCGCATAGCATGGCTTCGCTGGGCAGCTTGTCGCCATGCTGGTATTGCCCTCCAAGAATGGCGGTCCGCAGTTGTTCGCAAATCGTCCGGTGTAGCGGCGATCGCAAAACGAGAGGCGCCGTACTACGTGGCCCGAGCTGTTTCATCGCCCTTCTCCTGCTCCACCCTGTTTGAAGAGCTCGACTGACTGCTTAACCTGTTGCCGCACGCTATCGAACGGTCGCGATCCACACGCCATAAGGCTTTAACGTGAAATCCCTCAGCGAAGTTGCGGAGGGGGAGGTCTTATCTGTGGAAAGCAGTGTATCAGCCGATGTTCCGGAAACTCCTGCAGAGGTGAGGTCCAACGACATGTGTTGCGGCTGCTCCGACATGTTGATGGCAACCACCACCGGTTCGCTTCCGTGGACGCCCGTACGAAGATAGCTCAGCACATCAGGGTTGTCTTTCTGCAGCATCACCAAGCCGCCATCGCGAAGCGAAGCGTTGTCGCGTCGTAACCCAATGAGATGCGTGTACCAGTTCAACAATGAGTCGGGATTCACGCTCTCCACCTCGACGTTGACCGTCTTATAATTCGGCGGAATGGGAAGCCAGGTTTGAGGATTGGTGGAGAAGCCCGCCTGCGGTCCGGGAGTCCATTGCATCGGGGTGCGTTCCCCGTCACGGCCCTTTTCCTTCGGCCAGCCGGTGATCCCGATAGGATCCTTCACCTCTTCGCGGCGCTTCGGAGGCGTAGTCGGCATGCCAATCTCCGCGCCGTAGTAGGTCATGGCTGTCGCCTTGGTAGTCAGCAATATAGCGGCAATGCCCTTAGCAATCGCGCCATTATGGACACCGTCGCCGAATCGATCGATGGAGCGAATGTTGTCATGATTGTCGAAGACGAAGAGCGGTTGCGCGCCGCCCAGCTCTGTCTCTGCCTCGCCTATATACTTGCGAAAATGGCCGGCCGTGTAGTGCGTGCCGGTCGCGAAGCCGAGCAGCAGATCCATGGGTAGTTGCAACTCGTCTTGCGCGGCGCCACCGTACCATTTCTGCAGTTCGGCTGTATTCGGTAAGTACGTTTCGCCGATCAGCACCCGGTCGCCGGGATAGCTCTGCACCATGGTCCGCATACGGCGGATGGTTTCGTGCACCCGGGGAAGATTGCTGGTATAGATCTCCTCCAGAATGGGATCGCCGTAAGCGTTGACGCCGCCCTTCTCCGGCTCGTTACGCAGTTGGGGGTCTTCAAACAGGGTTGGGATGGCGTCCAGACGAAACCCGGCCACTCCCCGGTCGAGCCAGAAGCGCATGGTGTCGAACATGGCCTTCTCGACCTCTGGATTTGACCAGTTCAGGTCAGGCTGCTGACGGTAGAACTTATGATAGTAAAACTGTTTTCGTGCCGGCACCCACTCCCATGCCGAGCCCCCAAACACCGATTCCCAATTATTGGGCGGCACCAATCCATCGTGTTCGAATCGTTTCTGAAAAGCCGTGACCCCGGGTGAGTTGGCGGCTACCCCATCGTTCCATACGTACCAGTCCGCCTTGGGATTTTTTGGTGAGGCCGCCGACTCGACAAACCACTTGTGCTTGTCTGAGGTATGGTTCAGAACCATGTCGAGCACAATGCGGATATGGTGTTGGCCGGCCGCAGCCTGAAGCTGGTCGAAATCTGCCAGGGTACCGTATGCCGGGTCTACCGTCTCGTAATCAGAGATGTCGTATCCGAAATCAACCTGGGGAGAGGGATACATGGGAGCGATCCAGATAGTGTCTACCCCGAGCTGCTGCAGGTAGTCCAAACGGCTGCGGATGCCGTTCAGGTCGCCAAGCCCGTCACCGTTAGAGTCCTGAAAGCTGCGTGGATAGATCTCGTAGATCATCGCGTGCTTCCACCAGGTTGAGTCAGGCGCAGGCTGAGCGTTTGAGATTGGCGCTCCGGCTACGCAGACCGCCAGTGCCAGCAGCCAACTTCTTAGAAACATTGTTTTTCTCCCAACACACAGGCCGACACCATAGCATGTGGTCATGACAGCTGTCTAAACCTGCCAAGGCGGCTTCGGTTGGTGAAAGAACCGCAGGTCCCTCCACTACGCTCCCACACCCTCTTTAGCCCTCATCGTTCCCTGAAGGCACGGCTGAAGCTGTGCGTTTCCCGTAGAGATTTGTAAATTGCGGCTACGCCGGCATCGGCATGGTCTTCATCACCTTCCCGCCCTCTTGCACGACATACAACGCGTTCACCGGCAGGTCTTTCAAGTGATCTCGAACTCCAGACGGCCAAATGATCTCGACGGAAGCCACACGCGCGCTCTGCAAACCGAAATGCAGACGCAAATCGTTTTGCGAAAAATAGCTGCCACCTGAACGCACTTCATCCACTTGTTGCATCGTCTTGCCCGGCAGATTCTCTGCGGTAACAATGATGCGGGCGCCAATCCCGGTGCGGTTGCTCTTGACCCCCACCAGACGAAGCTTAATCCAGTTGCGGTTGGCAGCCGGCGCACTCGCGTCGCAGCGCAGAAGCTGGGGCGGAGCGTTGACACAATTCACCACCACGTCCACGTCACCATCATTGTCGTAGTCGCCGAACGCACAGCCGCGCGCCGGTACTGCCTCCATAATGCCCGAGCCCCCCAGCGCGCTTACGTCTTCGAATTGCCCGTTGCGCAGGTTCCGGTAGAGGTATTTGTGTTCGGCGTAAGGCGCTTCGTTGCTCGAACCTTCTACCTCCGGATACACATGTCCATTGCAGACCAGGATGTCCAGCCAGCCGTCGTTATCGGGATCGAAGAAGCCCACGCCCCAGCCCAAATAACGCGTGTTGATACCCAGGCCCGCCAGGTACGTCCGGTCTTCGAACACTCCGTTGCCCGCGTTCATATAGAGCGAGTCCGTGTCTCCGGCGAAGTTGGTTTTAACAATGTCCAGCTGCCCATCGCGGTTGAAGTCGCCGATACTGACTCCCATGCCGGCCTGCGGCTTGCCGTCTGGTGAGAAGGCCACTCCGCTTTCGATCGCCTCATCCTTGAATGTGCCATCACGTTGGTTGCGGTAATAGGTGGCTGCGGTCGAATCGTTGGCTACGTAGATGTCGGGCCACCCGTCGTTGTCCAGATCGGCTACCGCCACGCTGAGACCGTAGGTGCCGACCGTATCCAGGATGCCCGCCTTGGCACTGACATCGGTAAATGTGCCATCGCCGTTGTTGCGATAGAGGATGTTCTTCCCACCCTCCAGGCCGGGTGGACCGCAGGCCACCTGGATCCCCTTGTACGAACACGCGGCGGCTTCCGGCAGCGGAGCTGTCTTGATGTCGAAATCGATATAGTTGGCGACAAACAAATCGAGATGGCCGTCGCGATCGTAATCGAGGAAGGCGCAGCCGGAATTCCACCGCTTCTTGGCCTGTAGCAAACCCGCTTTGGCAGTCACATCGGTGAAGGTCCCATCACCGTTATTGCGATAGAGCGCGTTTTGCCCGTAGTAGCTGACGAAGAGATCATTCCAGCCGTCGCCGTTGTAATCTCCGACGCAACAACCCTGACCCCAACCCGTTCGCCCCAGGCCGCTTCGCTGGGTGACATCGGTAAATGTGCCGTCGCGGTTGTTTTTGAACAGCCGCGAAATCGGCTCCTGCCCTTTGGGGAAACCGTCGAGCCGGGTTCCATTCACCAGGAAGATGTCTACCCAGTCGTCCTGGTCGAAGTCGAAGAAGGCGACCCCACATCCGGTAGTCTCCAGCAGATACCGGTTTTTGTGTTCGCCTCCGTATATCGTCTTGACGTTCAGTCCGCTCTTAGCCGCCACATTCACGTACTGATAGCCCAACGGCGTGCCTGCGACTGGCGAAGGCGCAACGGGAGGAGCGGGACGCGTAGGCGTATTGTAGGGCGTCCGGGAGCCCATCGGTGCTGAACCGCTCTGCTGAAGGGGAGCAGCAAGAGCCAGCACGTCGTGAAGCGTGAGTACCAAAGCCGTTCGCGATAGGGAACTGAGGAAGTTTCTTCGAGACCAGGCCATCAAGGGTTCATATCCAGTATAGGGCGGGCAACGCCCGGCGACTCACCGGGCCCGGGTTCTCACACTCTCTATAGCTCCTGAGGTACGTCTTTCCTGCCCGGCCCGGACTTTTTCCGCAGCCTCTTCACGCATTAACCATCAAGGCGGCCGGTCGCCGCAACACGCCCATACCAAAGACCCGAATCCTTGATGGTTCGGCGTTGGTTTCGGAAATCAACATAGGTGAGCCCGTATCGTTGCGTGTAACCGTCGGCCCATTCGAAATTATCCAGCAAGGTCCAGGCGTGGTAGGAGCGAACCTTGGCTCCGTCGCGGATGGCTCTCGCTAATTCCATAAGATAGCTGCGGAAGAACTCGATTCGCCGGGTATCGGGAACCCGGTTGCCTTGCTCGGCGTATGGGGCGTCAAGATAACTGCAGCCACTCTCGGTAATCTCGATGATAGGGGAATTGTATTCACGGGAGATCTGGGTCACCAGATCGTAGATCCCACGCGGAAAGATCTCCAGTCCAGCGTCGGTAAGAGGCCCTTCCGTCGGCATTTCTGCGTGGAACCGGGTGTAGCTGTCACGGCTGCCGGCCCCTCCGCCATCCAGCTCAGTCTCTGTTCCAAACTGAGTTCCGGCGGATGAGCCCGCGCCGGTGTCCGACACGACGCGCCGCGTGTAGTAGTGGAAACCGACCCAATCCAGCGGTGCTTTCATGATTTTTTCGTCACCTGGCTGGAAGCCCATCGCCTGGTAGGGCATTTCCCCAACGAAAGCTTTGGGATATTCGCCGAACATGGCTGCGTTCAGGAAAAAGACGTTGTTCATTGCGTGATAGCGGGCGGTGGCGGCGCGGTCGCGCTCGCTATTGGTTTTCGGATAGGCCGGCGCCATCCCATAGGCGCTGCCCACGGTTGCCTGCGAAGAAGCGGCTTTGAGCGCGCGCAGTCCCTGCGATTGAGCCAGGCTGAGCGTATGCGCTGCACGCAGGAAAAGTTTGTAGTCCGATTTGCATGGGGGGAACACACCCGCTCCATAGCCCAAATACGCCACCGTCCAGGGCATATTGAACGGAGCCCAAATGGTGACACGGTCGCCGAACTGTTTGCCCAGAATTCCCGCGTAATCCGCGTAATAGTTCGCCAGATCCCGGTTGGGCCAACCGCCTTTATCTTCGAGCGCCTGGGGAAGATCCCAATGATAGAGCGTACAAAAGGGACGAATGCCCGCAGCCAGGATCGTATCGATAACCCTCGAATAGTGATCGAGGCCTTTCTGGTTTGCCGGTCCGGTTCCATCCGGCTGGATTCGTGGCCACGAAACCGAAAACCGATAGCTCTTGAGATTCATCTGTTTAACGATAGCCAGGTCGTCCCGGAAGCGATGGTAGTGATCACAAGCGACGTCGGCCGTGGCCGCACCTCGAATTTTGCCGGCAGTGTGGGAAAAGCGGTCCCAGTTCGACTCACCTTTTCCATCCTCATTCCAGGCGCCTTCAACCTGAAAGGCTGAGGTGGCTGTGCCCCAGAGAAAATCCTTCGGGAAATCGGGCATGGAACCTTGAGCAGCCCACAAGTGGTCAGGAAGAGCCGCCGAGCCCGCGGCAGCGAGAGAGTAGCCTACGAATTTCCTGCGATCCATCATGCGGGGCTCCCATGCGCCTGCCCTAGTGGACTGTAACAGTTGATTCAGGAGGAGAACCAAATCTGCGAAAATGCGCGCCTCTTTTAGGAGTCGCGGCTCTCATGTTTTGTATCAGGGCCCAATTTTAGTCGGGCCACAAAGGGTTGAATGAGAAATGGGCTTTACGGACTGCGCAAAAGCTCTGTTTTGTATCAGGGCACGACTTTAGTCGGGCCGTAAACGATTGAGAATACGTCGGGCGTTAGCCCCTGAGGTACGGTTTTCCTGCCCGGCCCCGACTTTTTCCGCAACCTGTTTAGCCCCTGCGACTCTTCTGAATCAGGCAAGCAATCGTCTGAGGAATTCCTTCCCTGGTACCTCACGGATGAGGATTTGCGGTCGCGCCCTGGCGCTCAAGGTCCGTGGCGCGCTGGCGCTCGACCGCGGCGTCGGCGGATTTACCTTGCCGGGTGTAAGCCGTGGCCAGGAGGTTGTGGGCTTCGATCAGCTTGGGGTCGGCCTGCACCGCAGTATTCAGTTGCAGGATGGCGTCGTCCAGCTTGTTTTGCTCCAGCAGGACGCGGCCGCTTTTGAGCGCGAAGCTGGCCCGCTGGCGGCTGTTGGCGTCCCGGCTCAGGTCAGCGGCGATCTTGCGTTCCGCGGCCGCGGCCTCTTTGTCGCCTGCCTGAGATTCCAGGGTGGCGAGCTGCACGTGCAGGCTGGGCTGGCTGGGTTGGAGAGCAATGGCGCGCTGCAGGGCTTCGGTGGCGCCTTTGGGATCGTCGGAATCCTTGAGCACGCTGCCCAGCAATGCCCAAGCGTCGCCGTTGGCGGGCTGGAGCGTGGTGGCTCGCTGCAGTTGGGCGGCGGACTCGGGAAATCGCCCTTGCTGCATATAGATGACCCCCAAGGTATAAGCCGGGTCAGGGAGCATTGGGTCGAGTTGGGCGGAATGTTCGAATTCGGGAATCGCGGCCGGGAGATCGTCTTTGAGTTTAAGAGCCAGGCCCAGGTCGTAGTGGAGCTGCGCATTTTCGGGCGCCAGGACAAGGCCCATCTTGAACTGCTCGATCGCGTGCACCAGATCGGCTTGCTGCAGATACGCGACGCCGAAGTCCTCGCGGAGAACGGCGCTGTCGGGCCCGGCTTTCAGCGCCCGGTGGTACAGCGGGAGAGCGCCGGTTGCGTCGCCAGTCTGGACGTGAGCCAGCGCATCATTGATGAGCGCGGAGCTGTTCGCGACGGTGGCATCGGTGAGCGCGAACTCGAACAGCGGCAGCGCGGACTTGGGATCTCCGCTTGCCTGCAGAGCCACGGCGAGCGAATAAATGGGAGCGGGCGGCGTGGTCGAGGCCCGGAGTTCAGCGGCGCGGTGCAGATGGGTGAGTGCTTCTGTGTCCCTATGCAGAGCGGATAGGGCAAGGCCGAGCTGCAGCTCGACGTCAAAACTGTTGGGCGTAGAAGCAGCGGCGAACTCCAGCGGGCCGAGAGCATCCTGTGGCTGATCGCTCGCCAGCAGGGCTACGCCGAGATGATATTGCGCGCGGGAGAATGCGGGATCATGGGCGATGGCGTGGCGAAAGAAAGGCAAGGCCTGGTCGATGTGGCCGCTTTGGGCCAGCAAAGTGCCGAGAGCGTCGTTAAGCTGGGCGGAATCGGGCGCCCTGGTGTGCGCGCTGCGCAGCGTGTTCTCTGCCGAGGTAACGTCGCCGGTACCCGCGAGCGCCTTGGCATAGGCGAGCGATTCCTCTTCTGAAAAGATCGGTGATGGCGAGCTTGCGAGGGCGGCGCGAAAGAGGGGAACCGCGCCATCAAATCCGCCCACCTCGACCTCTGCCCGGGCGAGGTTGAGGTCGGTCGAAACGTCTCCCGGATCGAGCGCGTGGGCCCGGTTCAGTTCTTTAAGGGCAGCTGGCAGTTGATTTTGCGAGAGCAGGACAGAGCCCAGCGCGGCGTGCGTGGCAGACACATGGGGGGCCAGCTTCACCGCCCGTTCGAACGCCAGCCTGGCCTGGTCAAGGTTGCCGGAATTGGCGGCGGCGATACCGGCAGCCATGGCAGATCGCGCCTGGTTCAGATCTGGAGAAGCCTTCTGAGCGCTGAGAGGCCGCCAAGGACCTGCCGCCATGATTGCCAGGAACATGGATAGCACCCCGGAACGACTGTGGGTTGAGATCGAAATCATAGGTACTCGAATTTCATTCCGTTAAGAGTCTAAAGGGCAATTTCTCCTCACTGCCGGTGCCCGGGGCGCCCCAGTCCGCAAAAAGGCCTCCTTAGGCGGCCCGGCCATTCCGTTTTCCGGTTTCGGAACCTGCAGCGAAAGGGCTGTAAACGGCCCACACGACAGCCTTTGCCGCAGTCAACCGTGTGTCTTCGAATGATCCACCCAATAAAAAGGCCTTGACAGGCCTTCATTGGCTCCGATACTTTCCAGCCGACGGAAAAATGCCTCTGCAACTGCTCTGTATTGCGGGGAAAGCATGTTTGAAGTTCAAACAAAGCTGTCATGTCAAATAAAAAGCAATGGCGTCAACTTTTGGAGGTATGCGATGAATCGGATGAGAGGGGCTTGCCTTGCGGCACTAGCCACCATAGCACTTTTACCCTGTAACTCCTTTGCACAGGCTGTTTACGGAGCTATCTACGGAACCGTCACGGACGCTACCGGTGCACTGATACCGAATGCGCCCATTGTCGTCACTGACACCGCCAAGGGAGTTACGGTCACCGTAAAGGCCAACGAAAGCGGCGAGTTCCGGGTCGAACACCTTATTCCCGACGCGTACTCCGTAACCGTCGACCAGCCCGGCTTTAAGAAATATGAGCAAAATAATCTCCAGGTGAATGCCGATAGCTCGGATAATGTCGCCGTTGTGCTTACTGTTGGCACCGCCGGAGAAGTCGTCACGGTCAATGCGGATACCGTCCCACAGCTCAAGACCGACCGTGCTGATGTGGCCGTCACTTACTCGGCGCAGGACCTCGAGACATTACCCATCCCCGACCATAACTTCACCAACTTGCAGCTATTGCTGCCGGGTGCGGTGCAGCTTGGTTGGGCCCATGCGGCCTCGGAAAACCCGCAAGGTTCCAAGCAGATTCAAATCGATGGTCAGGCCTTCGGGGGCGTGAACTATACCCTGGACGGTACCGACAATCAGGATGCCATTCTTGGCATCATCGTCATTAATCCCAACTACGAGTCCATGTCTGAGGCCAAGATCGCCACCCAGAACTTCGACGCGGAGTTCGGTAAGGCCGTCGCCTCGGTGCAAACAGTTCAGACCAAATCGGGCACCAATTCCTTCCACGGAACTCTTTTTGACAATCGCGAAAGCAATGCCAACCTGGCGCGTGACCCGTTTACGGTGTCAAAGGCTGCCGGTTACCCGGGTGGACTCAAGAACCAATTTGGCGGTTCTGTCGGCGGCCCGATCCTTAAGGACAAGGCATTCTTCTTCGGCGATTACCAGGGTGTGCGGCAGAAGATTGGGTCTTCCGGACTCGGTACCGTCCCATCGTTGCTGGCATTGCAGAGTTGCACCGGCGCCACCACCGCGTCGAACGGAGCACCTGGCTGCGACTTCAGCCAATACCTGGCCGTTCCAGGCCACCAGCTGTATAACAATTCGACCGGAACGCCGGTAGAGTACGCCAACAACATCATTCCCCTGAGTCAGCTCTCGCCTCAAGCCTTGAACCTGTTCAAGTTGTTGTTGGCCAACGGAAAAGTGCCCAACACCTTCACCACCGATAACGGTCTCACCAGCAACTACGCGGGCACCGGAACCGGCATTTTCAACAGCAATCAGTGGGATGTTCGCCTCGACTCAACGCTGTTCTCGAAGGCACACGCGTTTGTCCGCTTCAGCCGCTTTACCGACACTCTGAGCGGCGCCAGCCTGTTTGGTCCGGCCGGCGGTCCTGGTCTGGGCATTGCCGGGTACGGTGGCGTGTCAGAAGGCGCCAACGACAGCACTGCTGCGGGCATAGACCTTGCCGTTAACTCCAACCTCGTGACTGACGTTCGTCTGGGATACTTCCGTTACAACATCCTCACCCACAAAAACGATCCCGGGAATACAAACCTGCCGTTTCTCGGACAGAACGTAAGCGGCACCGCGCCCAACCAGGTAGTTACTACAGACTTTGGCACGCCGAATATCAACATCGCAGACGTGACCAGAACCAATCCCACTGATACCTCGACTGTTCAGAACAGCGGTCCCCAGTTCGGCTCCGGCCTGAATATGAACCACTGCAACTGCCCCCTGAAGGAAAAGGAAGACCAGTTCCAGTTAGTTAATAACTGGACCAAGACGATTCGCAATCACGCGGTAAAGTTCGGTGTCGATCTTCGCTATGCCCGCAATCTGCGCGTGCCGAGCGACACGGATCGCACCGGTCTAGATAATTTTGCTAACGGGCCCACCTCCAACGGCACCACCGGCGGACTGGGTTTTGCCAGCTTCGTCCTGGGCGACGTCGCCAGTTTCGGCCGTTACGCCAGCACCTCGACCAACGCCAAGGAATTTCAGCCGCGTGACTACTTCTATGTGCAGGACACTTGGCGTTTTTCGCCCAAGCTGACGTTAAACCTCGGCGCACGATACGAGTACTATGCTCCGGAACGCGTGAACGGGAAGGGGAACGGTGCCCTGCTGAATCTTAAGACGGGCTTCATCAGCGTCGCCGGGGAAGGCAATGTTCCGCTTAATATGGGCGTTGCGGCTGCCGGGAACACCTGGAACCCGCGCTTAGGTGTCGCTTATCAACTCACACCTGCGACCGTCATTCGCGCCGGTTACGGACGCAGCTTTGATTTGGGCGTCTTCGGCTCTACCTTCGGCCACGTGGTCACGCAAAACATTCCTGTACTGGCCGACCAGTCACTGACCGGGACCAACGGTCCCACCAGCTATGCCTTCAATTTGTCTGACCCTACCAATGCCAGCATTCCGGGCGCAGGTAAAATCGCGACCAGCCCACTGGCGAACTACGCGCCCCCCGCTACCAACTCTGCCGGCCAGATCCCGATTACTGAGACCCTCTCTAGCGGCGCATCCATTGGCTCGTCCGTGAACGTGAAGGCGCGGCCGTTCACCGAACGGCTGCCCACCCTGGACGCCTGGAACGTGGCGGTCCAACACTCGCTCAGCCCGACCATCTCCATCGAAGTATCCTACGTTGGCAACAAGGGAACGCATACCCTGAGCGATGGCGACGGCAATAACACCAACCCCAATGAGCCAGCAATCTTTCTGCCTGGTTCTTACACCCAGGATGGGGTGGCGCTGCACTACGATCCGACGGTTAAAACCGGAGTCTCTGCCACTGGCGGCACTTCGAACCAAACCCAACTGCGGCGTTTCACCAACGGCACACTTGCGGCCTGCGCTGGGGGCCCTTGTAACTGGACCCAGGACATCAGCTACTACGGAGACGACCAGGACACCCATTACAACGCTCTGCAGACCAAATTTACCAAGACGTTCACGCAGGGTGTCAGCCTCAACCTGAATTACGCGTACCAGCGAGGGACAGACACCGCAAGCGGCTTCGCTACCTGGGACAAGCAGGCCGTGATCGGTCCCGATCAAGCCATCCGCCGCAGCGCGTTCACGTCTTACGGCTTGTGGAACCTGCCCTTCGGCCGAAATCAAATGTTCGCCGGTAACGTCAACTCGTGGGTGAATGGCATAATCGGTGGCTGGGAGCTTAGTCCGACTTTCATCTGGCAGAGTGGACTGCCCTTCTCCCTTAGCTATTCCGATTGCGGCGCCTCGATACCGGGTAGCGCACCTTGCCAGCCGAACGGCAATGTGAAGAAGATCAATTATCAGTTGCAAGGGACACCGGGAGTGGGTTCGGGCGTCCACCTGTTTTCCGCCGTCATTGGTGGGGCAGACCTGACCGCTGGAAATAATCTTTGCAACTCAGCCTCCGTCACCGGCGGATTCACTTGCCCTGGCCTGGATCAAATCGGGAACATTCGGCGCAATACAGCTTTTGGTTCGAACTTCATAAACAGCGACATGTCCCTCATGAAGAACGTTTCCATCTATGAGCGAGTGACGGCGCAGTTCCGCTTCGATGCCTACAACGCGATCAACCACATCAATTTTGCTACTCCGAATGGCGCTATTGATTCGAGCAGCTCAGGTGCGATCACCAGCGGTCCCTACCCGACTGGTACCGGCGGAACCACCAACCCACGTCAACTGCAGTTCACGCTCCATTTGCAGTTTTAGCCAGCTACTCTCCAAAGACGGGAAGGGCTTCGGCCCTTCCCATTCTTTTTGCTCTTGGCATGGTCATTCTGCCAAGGATGGTGAATGAGTTCACGCCAACCATTTGATCTCGTGGCTGCCGCACGCCGCTCGATGACCGAGCGCGGGTTCGTGCCGGACTATCCGCCGCAGGTTCTTGAGGAGCTCGCAGCGCTCCAGGCCCATCCGCCAGAGACGAATCCTGCGGCTGAAGATCTGCAGCATCTGCTTTGGTCTTCGATCGATAACGACACCTCGCGAGACTTGGATCAGATCGAATATTCCGAAGTGCTTCCGGATGGGCACACCCGGGTGCTGATCGGCATTGCGGATGTCGATCGGTATGTACCCAGGGGCTCGGCGATCGATCAGTACGCGGCCCAGGAAACGGTCACCATCTACACCGGCGTGAAGAACTTCTCCATGCTTCCGGAGGCGCTCTCGACCGGGCTCACCTCTCTGCTTGAGGGTGAGGTGCGCGCCTGTATGTTGACCGAATTCGTGCTCGATGCCGGCGTGTGTGCGACCGCGACCTGCGTCTCCTCCAGCCGCATCTACCCGGCGGCGGTGCGGAATAAGGCTCAACTGGCGTACCCGAGCGTCGGACCATGGCTGGAAGGCAAAGCGGGGGCTCCGCCCAAAGTTGCCGCGTCTGCTGAATTGCAGGCGCAATTGAAGATGCAAAGCGGGATCGCTCAACGGCTGCGCGCGGAACGATACAAGCAAGGTGCTCTCGAATTAGAAAGTATGGAGACGCAGGCTGTCGTACAAGCAGACGGAATCCAGCTGCAGGCCCAAGCGAAGAACGCAGCTACCCGGTTAATTGAAGATCTGATGATCGCGGCCAATGGCGTTGTCGCACGAACTCTGCGGGAGAATAAGATCGCCTCCATCCGCAGGATTGTGAGGACTCCAAAACGCTGGGATCGGATCGTCGAACTGGCAGCAGGCCTGGGAACCGCGTTGCCGGCGGTTCCGGATTCGAAGGCGCTGAACGATTTTCTCTGTAAGCGCAAGGAACAGGACCCGGACCACTTTCCCGATCTTTCGCTGGCTGTGGTGAAGTTGATGGGACCGGGAGAATACGTAGTGGAGCGGCCGGGAGATCCACCCCAAGGCCACTTCGGCCTGGCGGTGGAGGACTATGCTCATTCGACCGCCCCCAATCGCCGCTATGCGGATCTCATCACGCAAAGGCTGTTGAAAGCAATGGTGGCCGGCAAGTCTTCTCCATATTCCCAGGACGAACTGGCAGCCATCGCCGCCAACTGCACCGCAAAAGCAACGGCCGAGCGCAAGCTGGAGCGTGAGATGCAGAAGCGGATCGCGGCTGTGGCGTTGGCAAATCGCATTGGTGACAAGTTCCGCGCAATAGTGACCGGAGTGAACGAACACGGAACCTTTGTGCGCACGCTGACTCCCCATGTGGACGGCATGTTGGTGCAAGGTCAGGGTGGTTTGGACGTCGGCGATGCCCTGGATGTGAAACTGGTCCGCACCGACCCCGGCCGCGGCTTCATTGATTTTGCGGCGGCCGGATGAGGAAAAAATACGCAGGCCGTGGCGACCAGCGGCATAAGAGCCGCGGCCAGGAACGCCGATGCCGCCGAGAAGCCATGTGACCGCATACGAGAATTGAAACGCTCCGACGATCCTGAATGCCGGCTACAGCTTGATCCGTGCCACTCCGTTGGTGTAGCCCCGGACTTCAGTCCGGGGGAGCGGGCTTTCAAGCCCGCGGGAACGAACGGTATATAAATTCCCGGGCTTTAGCCCTGGTGGCTGCGGCTTTTTCCAGCCTCTTTAGTCGGGCAAGTAACATGCTTAAAAATCCCGGTGCTTTAAGGCCGTACATAACCAATCTAGAATCAGGACGGCTTTTCAGATCGAAGGGCTTGTTGCATCGGATGCTCGCGCTTTCGGCGGACACAGCCCTGGGTCGATGCCGCAACGACGCAGCCCCGCAGAGCTTGCCCTGAGCTTGTCGAACGGGGACGAAACGGCCTGGAGCCCGGCACGGCAGTGCCGGGTACGATTAGGTCTATGAGGCGAGTCCCGATGGGACGACACATCGCCCATCTCTTTAGGGCTGAGGCCCGTGACTTTTCCGCAGCTGTTCAGCCGGTCCGTAGACCTGGACCATAGAGCGGCTTGACGGGCTGCGGAAAAACTCTGTTTTGTATCAGGGCACAACTTTAGAGGCTGCGGAAAAAGTCGATACCCAGCGAAATCGTAGCCCTCAGCGGCTAAAGCCGTATTGATTCTACAGTTGTTACGTACGGCCTAAAGGCCGTACCCTTCAAAAACCTGGGTTTTTCCGCAACCTCTTTAGTCGGGCCGTAAACGTTGAAAAAACGTCGGGCTTTATTGATGACTGCATAATTAATGTCCTGTTAAAGCCAAACGATCGGGTGCCGCGGCTCAGCACCTGTTCTCCGCATATTCTGCTCATCCCACCCTTCGCAGAGAGCGCGAAGGATGGGGCACCCGATCATTTGGTCAAAATAGGACATTCATTTTCCGCAGCCTCTTTAGTCCCACGGGGAGAGCGGGTTTATAAATGGAGAGCATTAGCCCGTACGTAATTAATTGAAAACAGCTCCGGCTTTAGTCCACTGGTAACAGCAACATTTTCAGCAGCCGCTTTTGGGACAAAGAAATCCGCTTCTACGTGCGCGGGACTACAAACATGCTGGTGGATGCTCGCATCAGCTTGTTCCTGATCCGTCCGGATAGCGAAAGCGTTGAGGTGAGAATTTTCAGATCCTACCTGATGACAACCAGCGCTCAAGTCGATTTGCGTAGGTGCGGCTCGAGCGATGCTCCGAGCCGTCCGAGAGCTTTACCATATATTCGCGGTTCTCGATGGATCGCAGTTCCAATATGCCTTTCGACTGCACAATTCGGGAGCGGTGTATGCGAAGAAACCTTGCCGGGTCGAGCCTCTGTTCGAGTGAAGCCATCGTCTCGCGCAACAGGAAAGAACGACCGTTGACGTGGAGTTCCACATAGTCGCCGGCAGTCCCAATCCACTCGACCTCCTCCACAGTGACGATTTGAATGCGGGACCCACTTTGTACCGTAAATCGGGACGCGTAATTATCCGGGGCGCGGTCCAGCAATTTCATAACCCGCTGTGCCATTTCGGCCTTTAATGAGGAATCGACCAGATCACGAGCTCGACCGACCGCTGCCGCGAAGCGTAAGTCGTCCACCGGCTTGAGCAGGTAATGCAGTGCATGGACATCGAATGCCCGCAAAACATGTTGCTCATACGCTGTGAGAAAAATGACTGCCGGTATGCTTTCCCTAGGCAACGCACGCAGAACCTCAAAACCGTCCATGCCCGGCATCTGGATGTCGAGGAACACAACATCGGGAGATCTTTCCAAAATTCTCTCCACCGCGGATAGACCGTCTCCGCATTCTCCAACGATCTCCACATCCTTGAATCGACGCAGCCGATGAACGACGCCTCGCCGCGCTAAGGGCTCGTCATCGACGATTAGAACGCGCACGGTGAAGCCTCCGGCTGGTTCGGAGCCCGGCGTAAAGGCAATTCCAGCACCACTTCGCAACCGCCCACTTCAGGCCATCCAAGCGAGAATTCAAAATCCGTCCCATAAAGCGATTTCAGGCGCTCCGCCGTGTTTCCGAGGCCGATTCCATTTCCATTCTTCCTTTGCTCGCCTTCACCACGGCGTCCGGAGTTCACGATCACAATGCGCAATCTTTCGGCATGCAGCGCGCTGTTGATGGTAATCCACCCACCCTCGATCAGTGGCGCGACGCCATATCGCACTGCATTCTCTACCAGAGGTTGGAGCAACATACTTGGCACCAATGCATCCCGTGTTTCAATCGGTATTTCCATATCGAACTTCAACCGGTCTCCCAGCCTTGTTTGTTCAATGGCAAGATACCCTTCGGTAAAGACCAATTCCCGAGCGAGAGCCACTTCGGCCGTAACTTCGGAGTCGAGGCTTGAACGCAGAAGATCTCCTATCTGCGCCAGCATCCGCGTGGCCGCACGAGCATTTCCATCCAGGATGAGAGTGGAGACGGCATTGAGAGAATTGAATAGGAAGTGTGGATTCAATTGATAGCGAAGCGCAAGCAGGCGCGCCTCTCTGACCTCAGACTCGGCGCGCAGCAGCCGCTCCTTCTCCATGCTCGATTGCTGCCATTGCTTAATGCTGAAATACAGACTGCACCATATGAAGAGAATAAAAAAAGACCACATCAAAATTGCAACCAAAGCGTGCCAGGGCACATGATCGAAACTCTGCAGAATGAGGCCGGCTGCGCCGGCTACAGGAATGGATGTGACCATGGCCGCCGCGGCTGCCTTCAATTCAAAAGCGATCCACGACTGCGATTGTCGCAGCAGCCAACGGCAAACAGGGCGCAGGGCACAACTTCCCAGGAACATAAAGACGATAGGCACCGTCTCTTCATCGAGAGACACACGCTTAGTCAAGAAACTATGAATGGACTGCAGAAGGTCGAAAAGATAAAAGCAGGCCCATCCAGTGATCTGGATTTGCCAGAAGGACCTCAAATTCAGGACACTCTCTCGATTCATGAATAGCATTTTAGCGTAGGCGGTGAAGCAGCATTCCACGGCCTGGCGCGCCAAACCTTCGACTCGTCGCATTTCTCAGTCGTCCAGCGGATTGGGTCCAGCTTATCGACTTCATTGAGCTAGGCTCTTCATACGGTTCGCATTCCGATGCGATGTCTTCCCGGAGAACCCGATGAGCCGAAAAAGATTCGCCGCAGCCGCCTCCTTAGTATTCGTCCTCGGTTCTATCTTTGGAGTCTGGCGACAGACTTGGGCGAAGGATGCCCAGACTCAATACCTCAGCATGGCCTCGCTTGACCAATATACGATGGCGGATCCGGATGCAGAAATAGCCCTTGCACGGAGTGCGGCGCCTACATCCATATCAGGCGGTGCAACGGTTCTCGTGCTTGAGAAAAGCGGCTACCAGACCGCAGTCAAAGGGAAGAATGGGTTCACGTGCCTGGTGGAACGCTCGTGGATGAATCCATTTGATAGTCCGGAGTTCTGGAACTCTAAGATGCGAGGCCCGATTTGTTATAACCCAGCTGCGGTGCGAACAATTCTTCCCTACACCATCAATAGAACGCGGCTGGCGTTGATCGGATTATCCAAAGCACAGATCCGGGAAAATATCACTGCCGCGATCGCGAAGAACGAACTTCCAATGCCTGAAGCCGGCGCTATGTCTTACATGATGTCGAATGCAGGAAACCTTGGTGATTCGGTCGGACACTGGCGCCCACATCTCATGTTTCATGTTCCCAAGACAGACGACGCGACTTGGGGAGCAAACCTGGCCGGCTCACCGGTGGTGTTCAACGACGAATATCGCGACGTTCCGGAGCCGGAAATCATTTTGATGCTACCCGTTTCCCATTGGTCTGACGGCACCGCTGCGCCACATCAGGTGCTTAATTGAGGTCCCCGGATTTACCCGGCAAAAGTGAGAGCGAGGCTTCCAATCATGCATCTCTTCACGCGCTATCCGCGTTCGAGACGCATGCCGCTGATTACGTTCTTAAGCCCTTCTCGAACGAACGGATCGAGCAGGCTTCGCATACAGTGTTCCCTAGATCGGCCTTAGAGCGAGCTACCAGGTTGGTGGAGACTCTTCCGCAGCTGCAAAAACTCTCTCAGCAGAAGCGCGAGAGGATCGCGATTAAAGCCAACGGCAGAATCCTGTTCATTGCGCCGGATGATGTAATGGCCGTCCATGCTGAGGGCAATTACGTGTTGCTACAAGCCGATGCCGAATCCTACCTCTTGCGCGTTTCTATCTCTTCCATCGCGAAGAAGCTGAGGCCCTACGGATTCTTGCGGATTCACCGGTCCGTCTTGGTCAACGCGTCATTTGTGGAAGAGCTTCAGCCGCTGCCTACGGGCGAGTACACGCTTCGGGTCAAGGGTGGTAAGGAATATACAGTAACGCGAACATATAAGAGTAATTTGAAAGACCTCGCTGGTTGCTGGATCGGCTTTGATGGCTTTGTTGATTAAGCAGCGTCTAAATCAGGCTTGCCCCGCGGATCGAACGTTCGGTACTTGCTGAAGGCCCTCAGGACCTACCGCTTTTGGAAGCCACTCTGGCAGTGGTGTAGACGGGATGACGCTACATATTGCAGTTACTAAGAGAAGAAATCAGAGTTTGAATTGACAATTATCGTCCCTTGACCTTCCAAGTCGGTATTCCATAAAGCATAAACGCCTCCCGGACAACGATTGATATCTATAAGGAAAATAGGCAAATAGAGTTTGGCCATTTAGGTGCACTCCATAGCTCAAGTGACTCTGTGTAGCCGGCTACTGCTTCGGCCCACATGACATTCGACGACTCATTGGTGTTTGTCGTTTCCATGGCCACAGTTCTATCAACCACGTCTTGTTCTACCCCTGCCACGTCGCAGGACATTTGTCCTGGGCATCCATTCGGTTTTTTCCTGGGTAGTCGGCTCAAAATTTAAAACTTGCCGTGCCATTCGATTGAAGGAGGGGAATTATGAAAACATTCTTGTATTTCTTTAGAGGCCTTTTCGCCATCGCCTGTCTATCCAGCGTCTTTGTGCTGGCACAGGTAGAGAGCGGACAAATTGCCGGCACCGTTGCCGATCAGTCCGGCGCAATCATCCCTGGCGCAACTGTTGCGGTCAAGAACGTTGCAACCGGCGCCGAGCGAACCACTCAAACCGGCGCCGCTGGTGGCTACCTGGTGGGCGGGCTGGAGCCCGCCACTTATGAGGTCCAAGTGACTTCCGGCGCCTTCAGGCCATTCAAGGCCACCGCGGAGGTGACGGTTGGTGGCCACACAACGGTGGACGCCAGGCTTTCTGTCAACTCGGAAATTACCGAAGTGCAGGTGGTCGGCGAGGGCGGCGTTGCGGTCAATACGCAGTCCCAAGAGCTTTCGCAAGTCATCGACACAAATCAGCTAGCGCATCTGCCTAGCCTCACTCGCAATCCCTATGATTTCGTGCTCTTGTCTGGGAACGTCAGCAACGGGGATAACACCACGAATAGCATGTCAAGCGAGCAGAATGTCGCCTCCCAGGGCGTGGGCGTTGCTATGAACGGCCAGCGGGAAGCCGGTACGGAGATTTTGTTGGACGGCGCCGAGAACGTAGGCGTCTTCAGCGTTACCGTAGGCAATCAGACCCCCATCGATTCCGTGCAGGAATACAGCGTTGTTACCAACAACTTCTCCGCCGAGTATGGACGCGCGTCGGGTGGAGTAGTCAATCTAAGCACCAAGTCGGGCACCAATCAGATCCACGGCTCGGCCTGGGAATTCAACCGCCTTGCCGCCTACACCGCCAACACTTACGCCAACAACGCGTCGAATCAAGCCGCGGGTTCCATCGTGGATCCCAAGGGCGGGTACACCCGTAATGTGTTTGGCTTCGGTGCGGGCGGACCCATCATGAAGAACAAGCTGTTCGTCTATGAGAGCACGGAATGGACGCGGGTTCGGAGTTCGGCCTCTGAAACTCAGGAGATCCTTGACCCGTCATTTATTAACTTACTGCCGGCCAACACCCAGGCTTATTTCAAACAATATGGGACCGGCGCGGCGGCAGCTTCCGGTTCCGTCGTGACCGCTGGGCAACTGGCGAATGCCGGTCTTAATACGATTGGCCCGATCAACGGCGTTACACCGGTCTCCCCTGGACAGCCGGTCTTTGATGTAATCAATTTCAAGGTGCCGTTCGATGCCGGCGGCGATTTCCCTCAGAACTCCTACAGCCTCGTTGGGCGCGTTGACTTTAATCCAACCGATAAGACCACGATGTTTTTCCGTGCTGCCCGGCAAAACCAGGATCTGTTCAACGGCTCCAATACTTACAGTGCCTACCCGCAATATAATACCGGCACTACCAACGTGAACTCGAGCTACCTGTTTTCTCTGGCCCACGTTTTCAACGCCAGCTTGCTGAACAGCGCCAAGATCAGCTACTCCCGCTTCAATAACCAGACCTCGTTCGATACCTCCCTGTTGAATACCCCAAACCTGATGATCACTCCGCCGGCGGACCCGGTCACGGGCGGGGAACTTCAGCTGCCTGGGTTGCAAAATGCCGGCTCGCCCGGCGTGGGTGGTCTGCCTTTCGGCGGACCGCAAAACACCATTCAACCCCAGGACGATCTAACGTGGACCAAGGGTAGGCACGCCATGCGGTTTGGCGGCCAGCTTACTTATATACAGCTGAACGTAGCTTACGGGGCTTACGCGCAAGCGGTGGAGCAGCTTGGTCACACGCTCCAGGACAGCTTCACCGATTTAACCAACTCAGCCGGAAATCCGAATGGAAGCCAGCTGGTTCAATTTGAAGCCAGGGTCGATCCCCAAGGCAAGCTGCCTTGCGCCCTCGATACCTATGGCAATCAGACAACCGGCGCATCCTGCGCAGTGACTCCTCCACTGCAATCGGCTGTCTATGGGCGTAGCTACCGGTACAACGATTGGGCTACGTATGCCCAGGATAGCTTCCGCGTGTTTCCACGCCTCACGCTGAATTACGGTTTGCGCTACGAGCACTACGGTGTGCAACACAACAACAAGCCACAATTAGATTCAAACTTCTACTTTGGACCCGGCTCCAGCATTGCGGAGAAGGTGCGAACCGGCGGTGTGCAAATTGCAAACCAGAGTTCCATCGGCCAGTTCTGGGCGCCGAGCTGGGGTACCGTCGCACCCAGAATCGGTATTGCCTTTGACCCTGCCGGAGACGGTAAGAGCAGCATCCGGGCTGGTTATGGCATCAGCTACGAGCGCAACTTTGGCAATGTTACTTACAACGCCAGCTTCAATCCTCCGGCCAGCGCGGTCGTGGGTTCTGACTGCGGGCCGGCCTCGGCTACTTGCGGCACGGTGGTCACTAACAACAATCTTGGTCCTCTGGGTCTTCCCGGTCCTACATCCTACCTCGGCCCGGTGGAACTACGGATGCCGGACCCCAACATTAAAACGGCGCAGACTCAGTTTTGGAGTCTGGCGCTGCAGCGCTCAGTCCTGCGAAATACGGTGGTGGAGGTGTCTTACAGTGGCGCGAAGGGTACGCACCTATATGACATCGAGAACGTTAATGAGGTGGGTGCCGCTCAATATCACCTCGGCGATCCACTCGTAACTGGCTCCGCATGCGCCAATACCGGCTACAGCAATCAAGCCACGGGAACGCCGATCTGCCCTACCCGCCCAAATCAGCAATATGCGGCCATCAACATGCGCGGTAGTTTGGGCAGCAGCAGCTACAATGCTGTCAACATCAAGTTCCAGACACAAAACCTTCACAACACCGGTCTGAGCCTGATTACCAACTACACCTGGTCGCATGCATTCGATGATTTGAGCCAGACCTTTGGCGGGGACGGACAGGGCGGCTCGGCGTTCGTTGGATCGCTTGGGTACACCGACTACACCCAGCCGGGCCTCGACTGGGGCAGTTCCGACTTTAACGCGGGTAATCGGATCGTTGTTTCTCCCATTTGGGAAACCCCCTGGTTTAAGAGCGGGAATCTTCTTGGTCGTGAGGCGCTGGGGGGCTGGAACCTTTCGGGAATCATTACCGCTCGCACCGGCACTCCTTTCTCAGTATTTGACTACAGCAACATCCTGATCGGGTTCACGGCGCCGCGCTTGACACCGGCAACCCCAATCACCAACAAGAAGGTGGCAAAATCTCCGCAGGCAGTGGGTCCGAATCTCTTCAATGGCTTGACAATTCCCCTTCCGGCTAGCTTCGCACCCCTTAACTCTGAATTAGGCTACTCGGATCTGGGACCGTTTCCGGGAAACATGAGCCGGCGCAATACGTTCACTGGGCCGGGGGCGTGGAACAGTGACTTGGCCGCGAGCAAAACATTCAAGGTCACGGAACGCGTCGGGTTGGAGTTCCGAGCCGAAGGATTCGACGTTTTCAACCACCACAACTACTACGTGAATGAGGGCAATCTAGATTATTCCGGTGCAACCACAACCCCACTGACCGTCAATATGTTGAAAGGCGGGCTCGGTTCTTTGGCCATCGGCGGCAACCACGATGAACGCCGCTTCGGCCAGTTCGCGCTGAGGGCCACTTTCTAACCCGCAGGGGAGACTGTTCTACAAAGAAGATTCGGCATCAGAGCTAAGTTTAATGCTAGCCTGATGCCGAATCTTTTTGATGGTCAGCCAGATGTCAGTAATGATAGTAGTGGGCAAAACATGGCCCATCTCATGTTTTCACGTCGCTCATGGATGGTGCAGATGGGGCGCAAATCCGATAGACGACTCAAACCATGTCTCGTTTACATTGCCGAACTCTCCGATATTTCTAACTCCACAGTTCCTAGGTGACCCGGAACCAATGGATCATTTCGTCGTTCCCACCGGCGTGTGGTTGGATGGAACTCCGGATCAGATGTAAGGAGGGCCATTTGAGTGCAGCCTCGGAATCATTGAGTGACTCAAGAGCATGATGAAAACTGGATTCGAGAAAGCGAAAAGGACAGTCTGGCAGTGCAGGAGGATTCTGCTGGCTGCGTTGCTTTTACCCTCCGCAATGGCACTGGGACAAACGCAACCGCCGGCGAAGCCGGAACCTGCCCCAATCCGGCCGTTCAAAATGCATGTTCCCGACCGTGTTCTCATTGATCTTCGCCACCGTTTGGCGGAAGCCAACTGGCCCGATCAACTTCCAGGCACGACCTGGGAGTACGGCGCCGACATCAAGAAGGTTCGGGAACTCGCGGACTATTGGCAGAACGGCTACGACTGGCGTGCGCAAGAAGCGAAGATCAATCAGTTTGACCAGTTCACAACGGAAATTGATGGACAGCAGATTTATTTTATCCATCAGCGCTCTCCTCGCCCCGACGCCATACCGTTGATGCTGATTCACGGATGGCCCGGCTCGATTGTGGAGTTTGAGAAGCTCATTGGGCCGCTCACCCATCCCAAGGACAAAAATAGCCCGGCATTTGACGTTGTCATTCCTTCGCTTCCTGGCTTTGGATATTCCGGACCCACCACCACCCGTGGCTGGGGCCCAAAGCGTATGGCGAATGCTTTAGTCGTTTTGATGGATCGTTTGGGCTATTCCAAATACGGCATCCAGGGTGGTGACTGGGGTTCGGCAATAGCCCAAGACATGGCTTACCAGGCGCCCACGCACGTGATCGGGTTGCATCTGAACCTGATTTACGTGCCACCGCCGAACCAGGAAGCCGTTGCGAAAATGAGCGATGCGGAGCGGAAACGGTATGCCTACTTTGACCGGGAAGAGAGCAGCTTCTTTTTCCTCCAGGCCAGTGAACCGCAGACTCTTGCCTACGCCCTTACTGACTCCCCCGTGGGGTGGCTGGCCTGGATGATTGGCAAATTTCAACTGCTTACCGACAACAACGGCGATTTTCTTACGGCTGTGGACCGCGACACATTTTTAACCGATGTTACGCTCTATTGGGCGACCGGCACGATCGGCTCCGCCATGCGAATTTATCGTGAGAACCGGCTCACCAGAGAGGCAATGGTGCCGACGCCACACCTGGAGACTCCTGTGGGGTATGCGGATTTTCCCAAGGAGGTGGCTGTCCCGCCGTTTAGCTGGATTACTCAAACATACAACATAGTACAAAAAACTGACATGCCGAAGGGCGGACACTTCGCGGCTCTGGAGCAGCCCGATCTCTTGCTTGCCGATATACGGAAGTTCTTTGCCAAGATTGATCAGAAGCAAGCCGAAATTGCACCCTGATACGAAATGCATGGGAGACAGATTGGCCCACTAAATCTCGGTGCCAAGCCATATGTCCGCAAGAAATCTCAGATTGCTGACCAGTGAGGGGGAATTATCCGCGCAGTGCGGCGGAAAGACGCGCATCGAAAACAGGCGTGGCAGATTCCAATGGCCGGCACTTAGATTGAGGGTGATTATCATGGCCACGATAGAGGCTAGTTTCCTGCACGGTCAACTTGAGGAGCGCAAACGCCGGTTGGAAGTTGCGGTTGCATCCGCGCCGAAAAACTCCGGTCTGGCCGGCCTCTTGCGCGAAGTAGATCGGCGCTGAACCGGATGACCGAAGGCACCTACGGCCTATGTTTGGAATGCCACGATTCGGTGGAACGGGACCGTTTGCTCGCAGATCCACTGGTGCGCTACTGTCTAGACCATCTGACCCAACCGCAACGCGCCGCGCTGCAACGGGACCTCGACCTGGCTTGCCAGGTGCAGCGTAACTTGTTGCCGCAAAACGGCCTGCGCGTGGGCGGCTGGGAGACAAGCTATCATTTCGCCCCTATCGGCGCTGTCAGCGGTGACTACTGCGACTTGATCCCGTCCGATGGGCGTCTTCTCTTCTTATTGGGAGACGTCTCCGGCAAGGGCGTGGCCGCTTCCATGCTGATGGCACAGCTTCATGCCTTGTTCCGCAGCCTGACCGGCATGTCCCTGCCGCTCGGCCAAATTGTCACCTTCGTCAACCGCTTTTTCTGCGAATGTGCGCTGGCGGGACAGTACGCCACGCTGGTGTGCGGGCTGGCCAAGCCGACCGGAGAGGTAGAAATCCATAACGCCGGCCAATGCCCCGCAATCGTCGTTGGACGCGGCGGCGTATTTTGCATTGAACCTAACGGTTTGCCTCTGGGGATGTTCCTCGAAACAGAGTTTTCCGCCACGCCCGTGCAACTGGAAGCCGGCGACACGCTCTTCCTTTACACGGACGGTCTTTCAGAAGCCAGCAACGAGAGTGGTGGGGTACGGCGTGGATCGCGTGATGACATTGGTGCACCAGCAGGCTGCGCGGCAACCTGCCGAGTTGATCGACGCCTGCCTTGACGACGTGCGGGCGTTTACCAGCGGCGTCCCAAGTTTCGACGACATGACTTTGTTGGCCCTTCGGCGCTGCGGCTAAGCTGCCCGATCATCGCCCGGTGAACAGATGAAGTTACTGAAAATCCCGTTTTTCCGGGAGCATGCTGAAAAGCATTTGAGCCGAGATAAGCTGCGATCACCGAGAGGCAGCAATACAGCCCCAACCGAACACGCGCTATCGAAGAGACACACAGATTCCTTCCTGCTACTTAGTGGGAGAAATCACATTGGCGGTTCGACCCTACACGACTGAATCACTTAGCCGCTTGCACGTTACAGTCGGTCAGTTTGTAGTGCCAGACTTCGTGATGGCTCTCCCGGTTGATCGCAACTTGCTCAGGTAATTGAAATCCGCCAACGCTCTCGCCCTGCGGCTCTCTCAAATTCTTCCTGAGAAGCCACCCGAAGGAACCATCCCTCCGAAAAAAGAATGCACTTTGTGAGAGAAAAGAGAGATAAGCCCCCCGGCCGGCGCTTTCATACGGGAATGCGTGCCGCTAAGTCCTTTGTTTTATCGAAGGTGCTCAAGTTTGACGGCTAAGTCCTTTGTTTCATGAAGATGCTCAAATTTCTGAATTAAATAATTTGAGCATCTTGCTTCCTTCTTATCGGCCGGGCCGTATCAGGCTGGCATTTCGCGAAATCATTCACAACGTGGGGCGCTCGCCGCCGCCGCGATCAACTATCGCTAAGGCTGTTAGTCGACCTCCTTGTCCGGAAAATGTGCGCGTTAAGCGAATTAAGGGGTGAGACGCTACGCTGAAGACGATGTTGTGCTCGCACGCGCTCCCTAACTGATCAGAAACGGAGCTCATTGGAACCGGTTCGGCGGCTCTTACAGCTAAGTCCTCTATTTCGTCGAAGGTGGCCAACTTTCGCAGCTAAGTGCTTTGTTTCACGAGGTGGCCAAATTTTTAACTAATTAATTTGGCCACCTTGCCTCCTGCCGGGGCTATTGCCGGCGTCAGTAGCAAGCTGCTCGCCGGCGTGCGCGGTCGTTCGGCCTCGGCTAGCCGGGTTTTTGCGCCGGTGTGGTTCTCTAGTTGTCAAAGACTTCATCAAGAGGGGCGCACTGGGCGCTCCCTGCTCATGTGATGTTTTACTGCTCGCCATCGCGCCCTCAGGGCGCGAGAATGCTGTGGGCAGCGTTTTTAAGCCATTTCGATGTCACTTTGTCGTTCGAGGTCACCGACTCATCATGCTTCCAGCGATGATGGTTCCTTGTTGTTGGCGGCAGATGCATGCACAGAGCGCGTTGGTGCAAAGCCAAGCAGAGCCGTCGTGGCAAGAGGGCTCCGACATACAGTTCTTACTCACGAGGATAGTGCGATTTTCGGAACCCAACAAGAGGCTAAGAAGAATTATTTGGTAACGATGACTGGTACCGCTTCCTCCTCGACACCTTGCCCGGTTCGACCATTCCTTTGTCAATCTGACCCTGAGCGACTACCGGCTCGCTCCGGGGAGATCTGGGACGGGCTTTTCGCGGGGGGTTTCACTTCTGGGGGAAAGGAGGGGGGAAAGGAGGGACAGCCTGACCTGCGTGATTTACTTCTGTTGAGGTTAGAGGAAAATCGCGCAGATCGGGCCGTCCCCCATTCTTCCCTCCATTCTTCCCCCATTCTTCACGCCTACCTCGCATCCGAGCGCAATATGAAATGGCGCCGAAGCCGAAAGAACTAATCGTTCTAGATGGTTCTGCGAACGCTCAGTTTCTCTTTCAAACGGATCAGAATACTCGGATCATGCACGAGATCGTGCGATTTCTATCAGCGCCATAGGGGTGCAGTTCTGGATAGCATCCGCTGGCCCGTTACACCAATTCGATGCGGAGATCGCGGCCGACGGCATGAGCGGCTCTGGTCAAGGTTTGAAGTGTGACAGAGGCATTCCCTGGCGTAAGCAGGCGGTCCAACGCGGCGCGGCTTGTGCGCATCCGTCTCGCCATTTCGACCTTGGTGATCTTCTCCTTCTCCATGGTCTTCTGAACCTGCCAGGCGATCGCATCCTTGAGCGCGACGGCACGGGTCTCGGCAAGGATCCCTTCTTCCTTGAGGAACTCATCGAGAGGCGACCCGACATGCGTATTGCGCTTCCTCATTGCGTAACCTCCTTCAATCTCCCTTTCGCCAATTCGAGATCCTCTGTAGGTGTTTTCTGCGTCTTCTTGATGAATCCGTGCAATACGATTACCGTCTTCTGGTGGAAGCAAAGTATCAGCCGAGCTGTCTTCCGGCTTGGCAGATGAGATCGTACCTCCCAAAGGCCGTCTTTCAGGCTCCGCACAAGGGGCATGCCGATTGGCCAGCCAAACTGCACGCGCATCAGATCTAATCCGATCGCTCGCCTGTCCTCCCTCTCGAGACTGCGAAGCCACTCAAGGACGGGCTCGCGTCCTGCGGCAGATCGGTAAAACCGCACCGGCACTTCCGGTGCTCGCTCCTTGGTCACCTGTGGCTCTCTCGATGTACCAAAAATGATACATACCTTAGACGCAATTTGCAAGAGCCGCACTTAAGGGGAGCGGCTTCGCCATTTTCTTTTGACAGATTTTGAACTAGTTGTTGTTCAAGGCGGAGTGAGGATGCTGGCGGAGAGCGGGGGATTCTATCGTTTGGTAAGATATGTTGCTCACTACGAGTAGTTTATGTTTTCGTCTCTTGCGACAGCACGACTTTCGCACGGCAATCGACCACCAGGAGACACAATATGACCCAGGCCGTACCGTTTTCCGCACGGCTCTCCGACATCGCCAATACACGCCCAGCAAACACTGGTTTGACACGACGACGCTCCTCGCTTAGCGTTTCTTAGACATGAAAACTCTGGAGGGCCGAACGGCTCTGGTTACGGGCGCTTCGCGCGGTCTGGGCGCTGCGATTGCCTTGGAACTTGGCGCCAGAGGCGCCAAGGTTGCCGTCAATTATTTTGCCAAGCGTGATCGTGCCGAGCAGGTCTGCGCGCAGATCAAGCAGCAGGGCGGGGAAGCGGCTGCCTTCTACGCGGATGTGCGCCAGGAAGCGGATGTCGCAAAAATGATCCAGTCCATCAACCAGACGTATCAGCACATCGATATCGCGGTCATGAATGCCACCGGTCCGCAACCGTTTCTGACCATTGAAGAGCAAACCTGGGAACGATACCTGGACCAGCTGGAGTTTTTCGTGAAGTCGCCGCTGCTCATCCTGAAGCAGGTGGTGGCCGGCATGAAGAGCCGCGGCTTCGGGAGAATCATTCAAATCGGGAGCGAAGTGTTCGAGATCGGCAATCCCATGTTCGCCAATTATGTAGCGGCCAAAGGCGCGCAGCTGGGGCAGACCCGATCCTGGGCTCGCGAACTGGCCCCAACCGGCATTACCGTGAACCTGGTCGCTCCTGGCTGGATCCCCACCGAGCGGCACCTGCACTCAACCGAGGTTGAGATTCACTCTTATACGGAAAGAGTGCCCATGAAGCGCATGGGAACGCCCGAAGATGTGGCGAATACTGTAGCCTTTCTGGCCAGTGACGCGGGAAGATTCATCACCGGGCAGAAGATCTCAGTCAACGGCGGCAATACTCTCGAGTGATTTCAACCGAGTGATTTTAATGCTGGGCTAACCATCAACGGAGCCTCCGTCGCCGCCCGCAGCTCGGCAACGGAAACTCCGGGGGCGATTTCTTTCAGCACCAGACCCTCAGGCGTGACGTCGATCCACGCCAACTCAGTCGCGATGGAATCGACTACGCCAACCCCGGTCAGCGGCAATCTACAGGCATTGAGGATTTTCGGGCGGCCGTCGCGCGTCGTGTGCTCCATGGCGACGATGACGCGCTGCGCACTGGCTACCAGGTCCATCGCCCCGCCCATCCCCTTGACCATCTTGCCGGGGATGATCCAGTTCGCCAGGCTCCCTTTGGCGTCGACCTCCATCGCTCCCAGGATGCTCAGGTTGATGTGTCCTCCGCGGATCATGGCGAACGAATCTGCACTGGAAAAAAAGGACGTTCCGGGCAGTACAGAAACCGTCTCCTTGCCGGCGTTGATCAAGTCGGGGTCCAGCTCCTCCTCCAGAGGATACGGCCCGATCCCAAGCATGCCGTTCTCCGATTGCAGCACTACTTCGATACCCGGTGGAACATGGTTGGCGACCAGCGTTGGCATGCCAATGCCCAGGTTGACGTAAAAGCCATCCCGCAGCTCCCGGGCAACGCGTTTCACGATGCGGTTGCGCTTTTCAATCTCCTGCATTAGGTCGCCTTACCGTCCTGCGCTCGATACGCTTCTCGCACGAGGTGCACTTGAAGATGCGTTTGACGTAGATCCCCGGGGTCACGATCACGTCGGGGTCGAGTTCGCCGGGCTCTACCAGCTCCTCTACTTCGGCGATGGTGATGCGCGCGGCGGTGGCCATCATGGGGTTGAAATTGCGCGCCGTCCGGCGATAGACCAGGTTGCCTTGGCGGTCGCCCTTCCAGGCTTTCACCAGCGCGAAATCTGCTTTGAGCGCCGTCTCGAGCAAATAATCGCGTCCCTCGAACGTGCGCTGTTCTTTACCCTCAGCGACCAGGGTGCCCACACCGGTGGGGGTGTAGAAGGCGGGGATGCCGGCGCCGCCGGCACGGATCCGCTCCGCCAGCGTGCCCTGCGGAATGAGCGAAACCTTGAGCGTGCCGGCAATGACCAATTTCTCCAACAGCTCGTTTTCGCCCACGTAGCTGCCGGTGTGGGAAGCGATCATGCCCGCTTCCAGCAGCAGCCCGAGGCCGAAGCCGTCTACGCCCATGTTGTTTGAGATGGTATGCAGACCCGTCACCCCGCGCCGCACCAGGGCGGCAATCGAGTTCTCCGGAATGCCGCAAAGGCCGAACCCTCCCAGCATCACGGTCGCCCCCGGCGGGATATCGGCGACCGCGTCGTCAGGGGTGGAAAAGACTTTATTCATGGCAAGGCGAGTCTACCCATTTAGGATCTAGTTTGAGAAGGAAACAACGTGGGCACTGAAAGCTTCCGCTCCGCCGTTCGGCAGGAGCATCCTTTGCAAGTGATTGGCGCCATCAACGCCTACACGGCGCGCATGGCGCAGGCTACGGGTTTTCGCGCACTTTACCTGTCCGGCGGCGGGGTGGCTGCCAACTCACTGGGCATGCCCGACCTGGGTATCAGCAGCATGGAAGACGTGCTGGTCGACGTGCGCCGCATTACTGACGTCACCAGCCTGCCGCTGCTGGTGGATATCGACACCGGCTGGGGAGGCGCCTTCAACATTGCCCGCACCATCCGCTCCATGGAGCGTGCCGGGGCTGCGGCGGTGCATATCGAAGACCAGGTGGGGAGCAAGCGTTGCGGCCATCGGCCCGGGAAGGAACTCGTTCCCGCAGCGGAGATGGTCGATCGCATCAAGGCAGCGGTGGACGCCCGCACGGATCGGGAATTTGTCATTATGGCCCGTACCGACGCTCTGGCGAGCGAGGGCCTAGAGGCCGCTCTCGATCGCGCTGCCGCTTACGTTGCGGCTGGCGCGGACATGATCTTCGCCGAGGCGGTCACCGACCTGGCCATGTACCCGCGGTTCAAGCAGGCGTCCGGCGTGCCCGGCGTCCCCATCTTGGCCAACATTACGGAATTTGGACAGACCCCTCTCTACACCGCAAAGGAGCTGGGCGCGGCCGGGGTGGACATTGTGCTCTACTGTTGCGCCGCCTACCGCGCCATGAATGCCGCCGCCCTTAAGGTGTACCATGCCATCCGTGACGAAGGTACGCAGAGCAGTGTGCTCAACCTGATGCAGACCCGCGCCGAACTTTATGAGTTCCTGGGATATCAGGCCTATGAGCAAAAGCTCGACCAGCTTTTTGCGGCCGCTAAGCGTACTTAAGTTTGGGAGATGACATGGCCACCACGACTGATTCGCAGCCGGTAGCATTTAAACCAAAAAAATCTGTTGCCCTCTCCGGAACGCCTGCCGGCAATACCGCCCTGTGTACCGTGGGTCGGACCGGTAACGACCTGCACTATCGAGGCTATGACATTGCCGATCTGGCCGCTCACTGCGAGTTTGAAGAGGTGGCGTACCTTTTGCTACGAGGCAAGCTGCCCAACCCCACGGAACTCGCTGCCTATAAACAGAAGTTAACCCGCCTGCGCGGTTTGCCCGCCAACGTGTATGAGGTCTTGGAGCAGTTGCCCGCGGCGACCCACCCCATGGACGTGCTGCGCACCGGCGTCTCTGCGCTGGGCTGCGTGTTGCCGGAAAAAGATGACCATAGCCCGGCGGGAGCGATCGAGTGCGCCGACGTGCTGCTGGCGACCATTGGTTCGATGCTGCTTTACTGGCACCACTACAGCCGCAACGGGCAAAGCATTGACGTGGACTCGGGAGAGGACACGCTGGCCGGGCACTTTCTTGCCCTGCTCCACGGAGAGCCGCCCAGCAAGGAATGGGTTCGCGCCATGCAGGTGTCGCTGGTTCTTTATGCCGAGCATGAGTTTAACGCCTCTACCTTCGCCGCCCGGGTGATCGCCGGCACGGGCTCGGACATTTACTCCTGCATAACCGGGGCGATTGGAGCACTGCGCGGACCGAAGCACGGCGGCGCCAATGAGGTCGCGCTCGAGATTCAGCAGCGCTACCCCTCGCCCGATGCCGCCGAACGGGACATTCGCGCGCGCCTGGAAAAGAAAGAGGTAGTCATCGGCTTCGGTCATCCCGTTTACACCGTCAGCGATCCGCGCAATGCCATCATCAAGAAGGTCGCACACGAACTGGCGGAGGCCAGCGGAGACTTCGCCATGTACCGCATCGCCGAGCGTCTGGAAGCGGTCATGTGGGAGGCCAAGCGCATGTTCCCCAACCTTGACTGGTTCAGCGCTGTTTCCTATTACCTGATGGGGATTCCTACTGCCATGTTCACCCCGCTTTTCGTTCTGGCCCGTACTTCCGGGTGGAGCGCCCATATCCTCGAGCAGCGCGCCGATGGCAAGATCATTCGCCCCGCAGCCAATTACATCGGGCCTGAAGACCTTCCTTTTGTGCCCCTCGCTGAGAGACCCTAGACCGCATGTCCATGCACATAAGTGGGGAACGCCCACCCTATGACCAGGTTCTGATCGACATTGCCGATTACGTCTACAGTTACACCATCGAGAGTGAGCTGGCGTACACCACCGCGCGCAATTGCCTCATCGATACACTTGGTTGTGGCCTCGAGGCGCTCGAGTATCCCGCCTGCACCAAGCTGCTGGGCCCTATCGTTCCCGGAACGATTGTCCCTAACGGCGCCAGGGTGCCCGGTACAGCCTTTCAACTAGACCCGGTTCAGGCTGCGTTCAACATCGGCGCCATGATTCGCTGGCTCGACTTCAATGACACCTGGCTTGCCGCCGAGTGGGGCCACCCGTCTGACAACCTGGGCGGCATTCTAGCCGTTGCCGATTGGCTTTCCCGCTCCCATCCACAAGCCCCGCTCACCATGCGGCAGGTGTTGACGGCGATGATCAAGGCCCACGAGATTCAGGGCTGCCTGGCGCTTGAGAACTCCTTTAACAGAGTTGGCCTCGACCACGTTGTGCTGGTGAAGGTAGCATCGACGGCGGTGGTGGCGCAGATGCTTGGTCTGACCCGTGGTCAGATCCTGGATGCGCTGTCGTTGGCGTGGGTCGACGGGCAAAGTCTGCGCACCTATCGCCACGCGCCCAACACAGGTTCGCGCAAGAGCTGGGCAGCCGGCGATGCTACCAGCCGGGCCGTTCGTCTCGCGCTCATGGTCCAGGCTGGGGAGATGGGTTATCCCTCAGTGCTCACCGCCAAGGGATGGGGATTTTACGATGTCCTCTTTCGTGGACGGCCGTTTAGTTTCCAGCGCCCGTATGGCTCTTATGTGATGGAGAACGTTTTGCTCAAAATCAGCTACCCGGCGGAGTTCCATGCCCAGACCGCGGTCGAAGCCGCGATGACATTGCGCGCCAGGCTGCTTGCTACGGGTAAGTCGCCGGAAGAAATCAGTTCCATTCATCTGCGCACGCACGAAGCTTGTCTCCGCATTATCGACAAGCAGGGGCCGCTCAATAATCCTGCCGACCGCGACCACTGCGTACAGTACATGGTTGCCGTTCCTTTGCTGTTTGGCCATCTGACCGCTTCTGATTACGAGGACTCATTTGCCGCTGACCCGCGCATTGACCGCCTGCGGGAAAAGATGGTCTGCAGCGAAGAGCCGGCCTTCACCGCCGACTACCATGATCCGGAGAAACGTTCCATCGCCAATTCACTCATTGTTTCTTTCCCTGATGGCAGCAGTTTCGCTGAGACCGTCGAGTATCCTCTGGGCCATCGCCGGCGCAGAAGTGAGGGTATCCCGCTATTGGAAGCGAAGTTCCGCACCAACCTGGCGCGTCGGTTTACGCCGCAGAAGCAGGGGGCCATCCTCGACGTCTCGCTCAACCAGCAACAACTCGAACCCATGCCAGTACACGAGTATGTGGATCTTTACGTATAAGGAAAACGCGAATGATTTTGCAAACGAAAAAGAGGCTGCTGCTCCAAACTTTGCTGCTCGGGTTGATGACTTCCGTGGCTCAGGCTCAGGTCGCAAAACACTATCAACCGACTCTTGAGTCGCTCAACCAGCACCCTTTGCCGCAGTGGTATGCAGATGCCAAGCTGGGGATTTTTGTCCATTGGGGTTTGTACTCGGTTCCCGGGTGGGCTCCGTTGTCGCACCCGGAGCATGACTTCCGCAACATCGACTACATCAAGTACAACCCGTATGCCGAGTGGTACTTGAACGTGATGCGTATCGACGGCTCGCCCACCCAGGCTTACCATCGCGAGCACTACGGCGCTAACTATGACTATTACAATTTTGCTTCCGTGTTCGACCAGGACAGCATGAAGTGGAAGCCGGAGCAATGGGCCGGCATCTTTCACGACGCAGGCGCGAGGTATGTGGTGCTGACGACCAAGCATCATGACGGGTTTACTTTGTGGCCCAGCTCCATACCGAACCCGACGCTACCCAAGGATCGTCAGCACGCCACGCGGGACATCGTAGGCGAGCTTACGAACGCGGTCCGTCAGCATGGGATGCGTATGGGGCTCTACTACTCAGGCGGCTACGATTGGACCTTCGTCCCTGGGCCCATACGCGTGCCTGCCGATTACCAGGCGGTGAAGCCGCAGAGCGTGGCTTATGGCAAATATGCCGATGCACAAATCCGCGAGCTGATCGCGCGCTATCATCCCGCGGTTTTGTGGAACGACATTGATTGGCCAAAGTCCGGCGATGCGCTTGGAATCATGGCCGACTATTACAACACCGTGCCCGATGGCGTCATTGATGACCGTTTCGGGGTGAAGCATTCCGACTTCACTTCGCCGGAGTACAAGAAGGTTGATGAAATCCAAACCAAGAAGTGGGAAGAGTGCCGCGGGCTCGGCCGCTCGTTCGGCTACAACCGGGCTGAGGGCGAGGCAGAGACTATCGCCCCGGATCAGTTGATTTACCTGTTAGCGGATATTGTGAGCAAGAACGGCAACCTGTTGCTGGACGTCGGCCCGGAGGCGGACGGAACCATTCCACCCGTCCAGATGGAGCGGTTGCGCGCCTTGGGCGCATGGCTACAGCAGAATGGAGAAGCCATCTATGGCACCCAGCCATGGAGCCGGGCGGTGGGCGCAAGCAACGAGGGCATCGATGTACGCTTCACGCAAAAAAATGGTGAACTGTATGCCATTCTGCTGGGTACACCGAAGCAGTCCGAAGTGACGCTGATTGGAGTAGCAGCCAAGGCTGGAACGGCGCTCCACCTGCTGGGGTACGCACAGCCGCTCAAGTGGAGTGCGGATGGCGGGAACATGCGGGTCGGGTTGCCCGCATCTCTTCCTGGAAAGTATGCGTATGTGCTGCAGTTTCAGCCAACGACGAATTGATCATTATTTGAGTGGGGGAGAGAATGCTTACTTCTTTAAACGGCCAGGTGGTCGTGATCGTTGGGGCATCGAGCGGGATTGGCCGCGCCGCGGCTGTGCTGTTCGCACGAGACGGGGCGAAGGTGGTCGCCGCCGCGCGGCGCGCGGATCGATTACAAGCTCTTAAACAGGATCTGGCGCGAGAGCAAAGGGAGATTACGGTTCGACCTGGCGATGCGTCAAAGCCCAGCGAAATGCAGCAGCTTGCCCAGGATACACTCGCACAATTTGGAAGAATCGATGTCCTTGTGTTCGCCACCGGGACCAATATCCGCGATCGGGCAATCGATCGCCTGACGCCAGAGTTATGGAATTCGGTGATTGAGGTCAATCTGAACGGAGCCTTCTATGCCACGCATGCAGTTCTGCCCTCCATGCGCAGTGTTGGTGCGGGCCATCTGATTTACATCGCATCGATCAGCGGAGTGATCACAGACGTTTCTGGTGCCGCGTACCAGGCGTCCAAGCGCGGCATGCTCGGCATGGCACATGCGATCCGCCTGGAAGAAAAACAAAATAACATCAGAACCTCGGTCATCTGCCCAGGCCTTGTTGATACAGAATTGTTGGAACAAAGGCCGGTGAAGCCGGACCCCGAGACATTGGCAAAGGCCTTGCAGCCTGAGGATGTTGCCGAGACCATTTTGTACGTCGCCAAATTGCCGCCGCGGGCTGCAATCCCGGAACTGCACCTGATGCCGACTTTCCAGTGATGGACAAATTTGAAACCGCAGGTCCCTCCACTACGCTTCGCTCCGGTCGGGATGACAATTCTGTTGCGGCCGCAAAAGCTTCAGCGGGACATACTTGCCCCCGCAACAGAATTGTCATCCCGACCGGAGCGAAGCGTAGTGGAGGGACCTGCGGTTTCTTGCCCGGCCTCAGCTGGATGTTCAATAGCCCATGCCGGCCAGAACACGGCGCATGTAGGCGAAGCTGCTTGTCACCCCAGGCATTGGATCGTCGCCGTGAACCTCGTATTCCAAGTCGACGAAGCCCTTGTATTTCATCGCAATCAAGGTTTCAAAAATCTGGCGAACAGGCATCTTGCCATCCCCGACGGCGACCTGGCTCTCCTTGGAATCAAAACTCGTCAGATCTTTCATGTGCATGTTGAATAGACGTGGACCCACTTGCTTGATGGCCTCAACTACATCCGTGCCGGCACGCACCGTGTGCCCCACATCAATGCAGCATCCCATGCGTGGATCCATATTGCCGACCGCCTTCAGCACATCAAGCGGGGAATGCCAGATCTTATCTTCCGGCCCGTGGTTATGGATGGCGAAGCGTATGTCGTACTCCTTCACGAACTTCTCAATGCGGGGCAGAACAGCCGGCTCCGGGTCTCCTGCGACGATGACCGGGATCGCAGCCCGCTTGCAGTATTCAAATTTGCTGCGAATATCCGCATCGTCGTCTTTGGTGAAATAGATGGCCCCGGCCGCGTGCAGCTGTATGCCGGCTGCATGGTAGTCTTCGACCGCTTTCGCCTCCTCCGTGGGATCCATCGGGAGATGATCCTTGACATCTTTGGCATTCAGCTCGGACACGTTGAGTTGTTTCATAAACCCGATCAACTGGGCGCGGTCAAAATTGCGGAAGGTGTAGCTGGCCAAACCCAGGCGGACCGGAGATGCCGTCGCAGTGGGCGGCGCTGCGTGCATCCTGGTAGAGGTGGCGCAGGCGGCCGCGGCAAGGGCGCCGGAGCGAACAAAATCGCGACGGGATAGGATCATCTTCATAGTTGGGGGGCCCAGCCCTTCTCGTACTCACGGCCCCACATCTTCATGGCCTCGCCATCTCCTTCAATCTTTCCATCCTTGGTATCGAGCTTGAGTTCGCGGTTTACTTCCCACGCGATGTTGGAAAGTTGCAGCGTGGTCACGGATACATTGCCGACGGCAATGGGAGCGTTCAGTTTTTCTCCATTGCAGATGGCGGCGATGAAGTTTGCGAAGTGGGCATCGGTCATGGAATCCGCGCCTCGCAGATCAGACGACGAGGTCATCTTGCCGGTTTTAAATTCGCTGGTTTTCTTTCCATTCAGGTCGTAGATTTCGTAGCCGTCGCGGTCCACTAGTACCGTTCCTGTGGTCCCCATAATCGCCGCGCCGCGGTCGCGATTATAAAACCTCATTCCCTGGCAGCTCTTACCTTCCCACGAGATCATTTTGTCCGCATAATCGAAGCTGGTCACCAGGGTGTCGTAGAACTGCCAGTCGTCCTTGAACTGGTATCTTCCTCCAGTCGAGGTAACCCGCTGGGGATAATCGACGTCCAGGGCCCAGCGGCAAACATCCACTTCGTGGGTTCCATTGTTAAGCGCTTCGCCGGTGCCGTAGGTCCGGAACCAGTGCCAGTTATAAGGCTGGATGTTATCGGTATAAGGCCTGCGCGGCGCCGGCCCCTGCCACAAGTCCCAATCGAGCTGGGGTGGCACAGACGCCGGTTTGCCAAACCCGATCGACTTGCGGGTGTTCGAGTACCAGGCCTTGGCGTAATAGGCCCGGCCAATCAGCCCACTATGAATTTTTCCCACGATCTCGATGGTGTGGGGCGATGAGCGTTGCTGGGTGCCCATCTGCACCACCTTGCCATATTTCTTTTGCGCCTCCACCAGTAGAGCCCCTTCGGCCGGGTTGTGGCTGCAGGGCTTCTCCACATACACATGCTTACCGGCCTGGAGACCGGCGATGGCCATGGGGGTGTGCCAGTGGTCGGGGCTGGCGATGCTGATGGCGTCCACATTCTTTTGCTCCAGAATCTTGCGAAAGTCCTTTTCCGTCGCAGGAGCAGATCCCATCGCCTCTTTGGCGGTGGCAGCAAATTTATCCATGGTGTGGCTGTCCACATCGCAGACATACGCAATACAGGCGCTCTGCTTGTTCGCCTGCAGCGCGGAGAGGTGCGCATAACCGCGGCTGTTTAGTCCGATTACGGCAAAGTTCAGACGCTTGTTGGAGCCGAGAATCTGGCCGTAGCTTTTGGCGTTGGCGCGGATTGCCAGCCCCGCCGCCCCTACAGCAAGTGCATCGAGAAACTCACGACGATTGACCATAGTTCACCCTTTTATTCGACACCACAACAATATACCCGCGTTGCCCCAATGCGCCAAAAGCATGGGGCAAAGTAACTAATATCAGGGAGTTACCAGAGCTGCGTTGACAGTGATCGGGAGCCGGGACTAGCGTTAGCCATCCGACCTCTTTCTGCCGGCTCTGGATCCGAGCCTGGATTCTTCAGGGAGCCTCACCCGAACTTGAATCTTTGGCCGCCATGTACGTGCACGAGGAGGAAGCCAGCAACCATGAATCGTCGTGAATTTTTTGCCCTCACTGGAGTCGCAGCGCTGGGCAGTCTGCAGATGAAATCGGAGGAGCTCACTTTGGACGCGGAACAGCTTCAGACTGGCAATGGCGAATGGACCTATCGCGTGGTGTCGAACTGGGGCCAGCTGCCGCCCGGAAAATCATTCGGCGGCACTCACGGCGGCATCGCGACTGACATGGCCGGACTTCTCTATGTGAGCACCCAGAGCACGACCGGGGTGTTGGTTTACGACCGCGATGGAAAGCTTCTGAAGACGATTGCCAATCAATATCCGGAGATTCACTCCCTGGTTTACGCAAACGAAGGCGGCGAAGAATATTTTTACACCACGGTGCAGAAGGGAACGCCCACAGAGAACTGGCTCTTCCTAAAAATGAAACCGGATGGAACAGTCGTTGCGAAGATTACCGCTCCCGGCGAAGCAGGATTTCACACAGCCAACGAATGGCGCCTGACCGCCGCTGTCCCGGGTCCGGATGGCTCGATCTACATCGCAAATGGCTATGGTGATTCGCGCATTTTTAAATTCGATAAGGCGGGCAATTATCAGGCAGCCTATTCAGGGAAGGGAAAAGCGGACGGCCTTTGCGACTGCAGCCACGGCCTGGCTGTGGACACGCGATACGATCAGCCGCTGTTGCTGGTGTGCGACCGCGAAAACCGGCGTCTCAGTCATTACGATTTCGATGGCAGGTTTGTGCGCAATATCACTTTCCATTTGCGCCGTCCCTGCCAGGTAAGTTTTCTTGGGGATTACGCCGTGGTTTCCGAGTTGGAGGGCCGGGTCACCATTCTCGATAAAGACAACGTCCCGGTGGCCTTTCTGGGTGACAATCCAAACAAGAACCAGTGGGCAAACTACAAGGTGCAACCCGGAGAGATCGCTCCGGCAAACTTCAGCGCCGCCCACGGATGCCACATCGATCAAGACGCCAACATCTACGTATCTGACTGGAATCAATCCGGGCGCGTCACCAAGTTGGTGCGGGTCAAAGCGTAACCCCGAGAGCCCATGGTCACCGGCATCCGCTCATGTGGAGGGACCTGGTGTTTCCAAGCTGTATTCAACAGTGGTTAGTTGTTCTGCGAACCGTAGACGCGAAAACGTGTCCAGTAGGTTCCGTTATCCCAGTTGATGCGGTTGCCGTTGTTACTCACCGTTCCCCCAATGGTGGTTCCATTCCAGTTGGTTGTCAGGGTGCGCTTTCCATTCATCTGGCCGCTCGCATTGTCACCCGATTGGTTGCTCAACTGCAGATTGTTTCCCCGCTGGTGGATGGAGCAGGATTGAGAACGATTCCCCTGGGCATACCACGTCCCGGTCAGGTTCAGACGATAACGGCCTCCACCGCCACCGGAATTACACCTGGCCCAAAACGTACCGTTCGACCAGTTGATCTGGCTGCCGTCCGGGCTGAGTGTGCCGGTGACGAATTGCCAGCCAGGCGCGACGATCCCGGTTTTTCCTTGGTATTGGCCCGGTGAGGTATCGCCGTTCTCATTGGTCAAGCTAAGAAATCCGCCGTTATCAGCAATGGAGGCTTGCTTGGAAGGATCTCCCTGGGCGCACCAACCTCCGGTAAAGGCGGCAGATTGCGGGCTTGGCGGAAACTGGGCAACAGCACTCTTCACGCTGAGCGTGAGACTGAGAGCGACACTCAACCAGAGCCCTAAGGTGTATCGAAAGAAAGTCACGGTCTCCTCCACGACTCCATCTTGAGAGTGATATTGGTTGCGGATAGCCCTGATTTAGTGCAGCACAAGTCTACGCTCCTGCGGAAAAGGGCAACGATCATCCTTTTGCCCTAAATTGGTGCAGTTACAACGACTCCCAGCCGAAGTCTAATGCGCATGACCCATCGTGACCGCTCGCATCAGCATTCAAGGGCAATTAACATTATGGAAGGGACGGTGTTTGAACCCTGTAAGAAGGATGGTGTGTGATGACTCTCAAACCGACGGACATGCTGGAAATCCAATCGGCAATCGACGCGTACGAGAGGAAGTTCCCGCGGCGGGCGGAACCCTCGGCTGCGGTGGCGCTGGAATGGCGGCTGGGTAAGCGGGAATGGGCCAATCGGTTGGCGCGAAATCCCGACTTGGCGTTTGGTAGCAAAGAGAAACCCGACCCGCTAGTCGCGGAACAGGAATGCAGCCGGTTGGTCTGGGCCTGGGAGCAATTTAGGATCAAGTTGCAAACCTGCCGCGATGCTGAAGACGGGTTGGTGCCTTGGGTCAGAAAGGCATTGCTGGTCGGCTGGTGGGGTGTGGTGGCGCTGGTGGTCGCGTCCGTCTTCTTCTTCGGCGCCCTGGTTGGCGGTTTTAAGTGACTGCCAGGCGGGTTCTGTGGCGAGCGGGCTTCGCGCTTGTTTTCGCCGGAACCTTGCTTGGCGTTTTGTATGCACAGCGGCCTTTCCGTCAATATCCTTCGGTGGAATATGGCGAGTCGTTACCCCTACCCAGTGATTGGCATCAACCAGCGGAGTTTGCCTTCGCCCGGTTGATGTATCCCCCAGGGCCATTGGACGGCTATCGAGGAAGATTCGACGGGGATTGGCGGCAGGGGCTTTCTTTGTGGACGCAGGATTACCCTCGCGCCGACCGCTCGTTTGCCCAGGCCGTCAAGCGTTTGACCCGTGTCGATACCCGATCGGTGGAGCAGCCAGTCAACCTTGACGATGGCGATGAGGTTTACAACTGGCCCTGGCTTTACGCTGTCCAGGTGGGCGAATGGGGCCTGACCGAAAAACAAGCGAAGAAGCTTCGCGACTATTTGCTCCGCGGCGGCTTCTTCATGGCCGACGATTTTCACGGCTCCGAGGAGCAAGCCTACTTCGAAAAAACCATGAAGATGGTCTTTCCCGATCGGCCCATCGTGGACATTCCCAACGACGATCCTATCTTCCACACGGTCTTCGATCTTGACGATCGCTATCGCATCACCGGTGCGGAGCATCTGGCCACGGGCTACAAAAAAGACGGTCGGGTTGCCCGCTGGCAGGGCATCTACGACGATAAAGGCCGGATGATGGTAGCCATCTCCTTGAATTCCGATATCGGTGATTCCTGGGAATGGTCGGACAGTCCGGAATATCCCCTGAAGTTTTCCGATCTGGGAATCCGTCTGGGCGTAAATTATGTCGTTTATGCCATGACGCACTGACTAAAACACGCATCCAACCTGTTCAGTGGATCTAGACAACGAGTGCGGTCCTCGACTTTCTTCTTGGGTTGGTGAACCATAGCTTCGGTAACCTGATTGTTAACAAAATTTGATTACTACAATGAGCGGGACTGTTACCGAAGAGCAGTGGCGTATTCCTTCGCAGCCGCTATCCTCAGGAACAAGCGGCGGTTCTACTCAAACCCATTTCATCAACTCTTTCGGGGGAGGGAGTTGATGAAATCAGATGAGGAGAACCGCCGTTACTCTTTAGTAAACTAAACCCTTCTCTCGAAATTTGGTTCGTGCCCTTTAGTGTGAAGCCTGACTTCACCCGCGCCATACTCTGCTTTTCGCTCGAGGCTGGGCGGCGCGCACATTGCCCGAAGCAACTTCTTGTTGGTCATTTTGCATCAACACTGTCGCAAATTCATTCATTGAAAGGGCGAATATTTGAAGATAGCATTCGTCAACCAGCCGTTCGACACCATCATTCCACCCAACCAGAATTCAGTGGGCGCCTGTACGTATTGGGTAGCCCGTCCATTCGCCAAATCCGCCAAGGTGCTGGTTTACGGGATCAAGGATACCAACCCTGACCCGGCGTTTCTCGCGGCACGGTCTGGAATAGATTTTCGCCTGTTCCCGGCGACCCAGTCCGATCGTTTGATATTCAGCGCACGAAAGAAATACGGAAAGATCTTCCGCCCCGGTTCGCAAATTTCGACGTCAAAATGGACGTTTCCGGATTATGGCCGCCAAGTGGCTCTGGATCTCGCGAAGGAGAATTGCGACGTAATCCATTTGCAGCATTGTTCCCAATATCTCCCGATCATCCGCACCCACAATCCGCAGGCGAAAATTGTGCTTCACCTCCACAGCGAGTGGTTTTCTCAAAGTGATCCGGCCACACTCACCGGCCGGATAGAACAAGCCGACCTGTTGACCAGCGTAGGGAACCACATTACGGAGAAAACCAAGCGCACCTTTCCCCTGCTTGCCGACCGTTTTGAGACGACCTATAACGGCATTGATGCACAAGAGTTCCTGCGAGAAAAGGATTATGCTTCTCAGCGGAGACGCCGGATTAAGCGCATTCTCTATAGCGGCGCTGTTTCCCCGCACAAGGGGTTGCACGTGTTGCTGGACGCGTTTGTCAAGGTTGCCCGCGAATACCCTGATGTGGTGCTGGACATCGTCGGCCCGATCGGTAGCTATCCGTTGGAAGAGAATTTTGATCTGCGGGACGACCGGGCATTGATTGCGCAGATAACGCCGTTCTATAAGACGAGTCTGTGGTCCCTGGCCAAATCGAGGTTATTTCCCAAGGCCTCGCGCAAGGGCACCTATCTTCGTTACCTGGAGGGCAGTCTACCGGCCGATTTAACGGAAAAGGTTTCTTTTCGCGGCTTCATCTCCCGGGCAGAGCTCGTAGAGTCCTACTATGAATCAGATATTTTTGCCTTTGCCCCCATTTGGGATGAGGGCTTTGGACTTCCCCCGTTAGAAGGCATGGCTGCCGGGACGCCGATCGTGACCAGCCGGTCTGGTACTGTGCCAGAAACCGTAATCAATGGCACCACGGGCTTGGTAGTCGAAAAAAACAACGTGGAAGAACTGGCGCAAGCGCTGCTCATGCTCCTAAAGGACGATGAGCTCAGGGAGGCCATGGGCCGGGCGGGCCGCCGCCGGGTCATGCGGCACTTTACCTGGGACGCGATTGCTGAAGGCATGCGGAAGCGTTATGAGACCCTGGTGCAAGAAGGCGGGGAAATTCGCTTAGGACCTAGTGCTGCATAGGGAGTTTGCTTAAGAATCGACACGCCCCAGAATCTCCCTGGGAGCGCGTAGGGGGCTTAGGGGAATTCCTCTCCGCGCCCGTTGATGGTTCCGCAGCGCAAGACCCCAATTGGTTAATTGACAATCCCGGTTGGGCAGGGAAAACTTATCTCATAAAGTCAGGGTTTGTAACCAGCGAAGAACAAGCATTTCCCGATCGCAGATCCGGGAAGCGCGAAAAAGTGATCAGGAGATGCCGAAGAGGCAAGATGGACAGCCGTTCAGCGGTCGTTGACCGCAAGACAATGGCGACATTAGCGGTTCCAAACCCTCTGACCAGAAGGTTGGCTCGAAGTTTATTGGGCCGAGTGGCTCGTCATGCCGCGCCTGCTGAACTGCAAGCGCCGGCGCTTGTCTTCTCCCCACATCCAGATGACGAATCTTTGGGTTGCGGGGGGACGATCTTAAAAAAGAAACAAGCGGGTGCGAGCGTCAAACTGGTCCATGTGTCCGATGGAGGAGCCTCAACCACCCTCATCCCTAGGGGAGAATTGACGGCGATGCGCAGGAAGGAATGCATGGACGCGGGCCGTGTCCTAGGAGTGGACGACATCTACTTTTTGGACTTTCCAGACGGACATCTATGGGAAGACATGCCGGCCGCCAGCGATCGAGTGGAAGAGATATTGCGCCGGGAATCGCCCGAGCAGATTTTTTTGCCCTACTTCCGTGAGCCCATGAGGCAGGCCTCCGACCACGTAGCCGTGACCAGGATTGTGCTGGAAGCGCTGCGCCGTCAAACCAAGCGGGTCACGGTCTGGGAATATCCAGTTTGGTTCTGGCTGCAGTGGCCGTGGGTTGGTTTCCAGCAAAACACCCCGCCCATCAAACCCAAACATATATTGAAGAATTCATTACTCGGCGGTTTCGGAATGCGGGCTCTTCTCGAACTGAGGCAGCAGGTAAATGTCGCCGATGTGCTTGAACAGAAGCGGGCAGCGATTGCACAACATAAGTCGCAGACGGAAAAGCTGATTGACGATCCCAGGTGGATTACGCTGGAAGAGCTCTCGAACGGCGAACTGATGGACTGTTTCTATCAAGATCGGGAATTTTTCCGGTGCTACAGCTATAAGGGGGAGTGATGGCGCGACCCGTTCTGGTGTTTAACGCCGTTCCTCACGTGGTCGTCGCGGTCGCGCGTTCCTTACACCGCCAGGGGATTCCTGTAACCTTTGCCCACGTGGACGGCGGGGCCACGCCGGCGTCTCGCGCCTTCCAGAACTCGGTGCGGTTGCCCAGTCATCGGGTGGCACCGGACGAATTTATCGATGCGCTTTGCGCGGTCATTGAGAGCCAGGGGCACGACATGCTTATCCCCTGTAGCGACCCGGGATTAGCGGCGGCCCTGGAACACTATGATCGCCTTTCCTCCCTGCTCCATGTCGGCTGTCCGGCGGCGGATATTGTCAGAAGCGTTCTGGACAAAGGAAGGACGATGCAGGCCGCAGAGGCTTGCGGCATTCTCACTCCTGCTGACTGCGCCCTGCCCGACTTGCGGACTTTGGAAAGCCAGCGCAACCGGCTGCAATTTCCCGTCGTCGCCAAACCGCTCAGCAAAGAGGACGAGCGCAAGCACGCCTTCAAGATGCGGTACTTCGCCACTTTCGAGGATCTGCGGGATGCTTTCCTTCTCGATCCGGGGTTCGGAGTGCACAATCTGCTGCAGGAATTCTGCCCGGGGGACGGCGTGGGCATCGAAATCCTCTTCCACCGTAACCAGCCGCTGACCATGTTCCAGCACCGCAGGCTTAAGGAGTTCCCGGTATCGGGCGGAGGCAGCGTAACCTCAGTTTCCGAGCCGCTCGACCCGCTGCTTGGCGAACAAGCAGTGGCCCTGCTACGCGAACTCAAATGGGAAGGCGTGGCGATGGTTGAGTTCAAATGCGATCGAGCCCAGGGGAAGTCGGTGCTGATGGAGGTGAATGGACGCTACTGGGGGTCTTTACCCCTGGCAATCGGCGCCGGCATCGACTTTCCGTTTTACGAATGGCAGCTGGCACACGGCCAGCAACCCGTCATCCCATCCTCTTACCGCGCCGGCTTGCGTTTCCGCTGGCTGGGCGGAGATATACGCCGGCTGGGAAGTCTTTTTGACCAAAGCAAGGGGGATGGGTTTCCCTTGCCGTCGAAAACCGGCGAGTCGATTCGTTTTCTCAAAGATTTCGCTGGTCCGACTTGTCCCGCCATCTGGTCCTGGACGGATCCAATGCCGGCCGTGGAGGATTGCAAAGGCGCCGTCCGGAATGCAGTGGGTGCGTTGCTTCGGGGGATGATCCGCAACGTTAAGCAGACGATCGCCGAATATCGCTATCACGGCCGCCGCAACTCCATGGTCGCCCTGCGTTTGCGTGCTCTCTATGCCGCCGGATTGAGGCGCGCCTATGCGCCGCGCAACCTGGCAGGAATCCGCTCCGTTCTCTTCGTTTGCCATGGCAACATCATTCGCAGTGCCATGGCAGAAGCGATGCTGCGCAAATACCTGCAACAACTTCCGGGCCGGCCAAGCATTACCGTGGCTTCTGCGGGATTAACCGACCAGCCTCAAGAGCGAGCAGACTCGCGCTCGCGAGCGATTGCTGGCGAATTCGGCGTGTCGCTCGAGTCTCATCGGCCACAGCGGCTCACATTCGAACTGATTGATCAGGCCGACCTGATCTTTATCATGGATTACTTCAACGAGGCCCGAATGCTGGTATCGTTCCCGGCGGCAAAGGATAAAGTGTTCTACCTGAGCACCTTGAGCCGACCGCGCGGCTCGCGCAACCCTGAGGTCCCGGATCCGAACCTGGGCACATTGGAAGATGTCCGTCGTTGCTATCGCGCTCTTGATTTACATGTCCGCGGGCTGGCGAACGCGCTGGAAGATGGCCCGATGCTGCCGCTTGAAACGAATGCCGTATTCTCCGCCCCGGGCGTCTAAGTAGGTGTGCCAACTTTTTTGCAATCAGGTGCCGGCGAACGGAATCGACTGTTCAGTGGAAGTAAATCGTTGCTAGAGTGTGCCTTAACGGTTACGCCACATTTGGGCCAGATGCAGGGCGGCGCACTAATTGACATGACTAAGGAGCAGGACTAGATTACGAGAGAATACTGCCCCCCAGCGTTTGGTGCTGAAAGGCCCTCTTTCTGTGGTATTCAATGTAAGCACCTTTACTTTATGTGAGATACGTGAACGGTGCATAAGTTGTAGGGCAAGATTTCCGCCGCAGGCGGTTTACTGTTTTCCCCGTGGATGCTTTTTCGAGTGGACAAGCGGGGTTTAGCGGTTTTGAATGCTTGGTTATAGTGAGCTGCTTCCAACAGGAAGATGATGACAAGCTGTGCAAATTTTGAGTGAGCCTGATCTCCCGGCGTGTAAGCTTCGCCGGTTAGGTTGTGCGCTGGAAAGTTAATGTCACCTTTACAGTTACAAGAAACCGGTGGTACGAAGCGCCTGCTGCAGGTGGTCAAGCAATTCTTGACTATCGACGCGCTGAAGTCATTCCTTACCAAGAGGCATGGGAATGCGGGGCGCGAGCGTTATCGCAGGGCTGGTTTGACTGCTTCCGCGTCGTTCATTTCTAAAGCGCTCACCATTGTCATCAGCTTTGTTTCTGTACCGCTCACGGTGCACTATCTGGGATCGGAACGGTATGGGGTATGGCTCACGATCGGCAGTCTTTTGACTTGGATGTCGATGACCGATTTCGGCATCGCAGGAAATGCTTTAGTGAACCTGCTGGCCGACGCACATGGCAAGGACGACCGAAAGCTGGCCGGCCAGCACTCTTCTTCAGCGTTCTGGACGCTGGTGGGCCTGAGTCTCTGCATCGGGGCTATATTTCTGTTCACCTTCCACTTGATTCCATGGCCAGCGGTATTCCACGTATCTTCCGCCGTGCCGGTGTCTGAACTGAATCGCGCGTGCGCCTATTCACTGATCTTTTTCGTGGTGGGCTTTCCTTTGAGCATGGTCAGCTCGGTCTATGGGGCCTACCAGGACGGCTTCATGGCGAATGTCTGGAATATCGCGGGCAGTTCGCTGGCCTTGGTCAGCCTGATCGTCGTAGCCCAGATGAAGGGCGGATTGCCGCAACTGGTGCTGGCGATTTCCGGGACCCGTGCCCTGGTTGGATTCGCCAACGTCTACTACATGTTCTTCCGCCGTTATCCGTGGCTTATGCCGAGGCCTTCCGCAGTGCGGGTAAGCTCCATCAAACGCCTGTTGTCGCTGGGCGGGAATTACATGATTACTCAGCTGGCGGGCTTGGGTATTTATCAAAGCCAACCGATGATTATTACGCAAATGCTGGGACCGTCGTATGTAGTCATTTTCGTGGTTGCACAAAAGATCGTCACGCTGCCCAATGACCTGGTCTTCATGGCCACGGCGCCGTTTATTTCCGCCTATGGCGAAGCCAAGGCGCGAGCGGATTGGGGCTGGATCCACCGGGCGTTCAGGAATTCCTTGCTTGCTTCTCTAGCCTTCGGCGTTCCGGCAACGATTGCCATCGCGCTGATGGCGAAACCCCTCATCCGCATCTGGGCGGGGAGGGCAGCGGTCCCCAACACGCAAGTCGTTCTCTGGCTCAGTGTCTACACCCTGATCTGCGTTGGAATGCTGTCCGTCGGTCAGTTACTTTGCGGCCTGGAGCGCGCGGATGTATTGGCTTATTCGCTTTCCCTATGTGCCTTTTGCACTATCGGTCTTGGCATTGTCTTTGCCCGTTGGTGGGGCGTGGGCGGGGTCGCGTTCGCGATGGCAATCAGCAAGTTCTGCACCTCGTCCCCCATACAGTTGTTTAAAATACGCGGCATTTTGCGCGCAAACCGGGCGCCGGCCCTGGTAGGGGAGCCGTCGGCCGCCTGAAAGGACGCCAGAGGCGACGCCAGAGGCGAGGCCAGAGGTCATATGAAAATAGCTTTCGTCAACCAGCCGATCGATACCATTCTTCCTCCCCGGCAGAACTCCGTGGGAGCGTGTACGTATGGTGTCGCTCCTATCCTCGCCAAGTCGTGCGAGGTGGTTGTCTATGGATCGAGAGATAGCCATGAAGAATTGGGAGCTCAGTTCTTAGAGCATGGGGTGACCTACAAGTTTTTCCCCTCTACGCGCGCCGACCGATGGCTGTTCCAGGCAAGGAAGAAGTATTCGCGATTAGCTCCAGGTGCCGCCCCGCTTTCTACCTCCAGCCTGCTGCACCCTTCTTTTGCGCGTCAAGTGGCCATCGATTTGCAAAGCCAGGCATGCGACGTGATTCATATCCAGCACTGCTCGCAATGCGTGCCGGTGATTCGGGAATATAACCCCAGGGCGAAAATTGTCCTGCATATGCATGCGGAGTGGTTCTCGCAGGGCGATCCCAGCATTTTCGAGCGGCGCCTCAAGAGCATCGACCTGGTTACTGCGGTGAGCGGTTATGTCTCGAACAAAACCCGGCGGGACTTTCCCTCGATCGCCGACCGTTGCGAGGTCACCTACAACGGCATCAATGCGGATGAGTTTACCCGGGAAAGAGACTATTTCAGTTCGAGCCAACGCAAGCCAAAACGAATTTTGTATGCGGGCGCGATTTCCCCCCACCGGGGACTACACGTTTTGCTAGAGGCATTCAAGATTGTGGTTGAGCGATTTCCGGATGTTCATCTTGATCTGGTCGGACCGCAGGGAAATTATGCCTTGCAGGAGACCTTCGATATTAGAGATCAGGCGTTGCGGAAAAGCGTGGCACCCTATTACGCATTCCGTCCGCTGTCGCTGGTCAAAGGAAAACTGTTTCCCAACTCTCCTAACCGGGCATCGTATAAATCCTGCCTGGAAGAAATGATGTCCACCAAAGTGGCGGAGAGAGTCACGTTTCACGGATGGGTGGGCGATCGTCCGAAGTTGATCGAGCACTATTATCAGGGCGATATCTTTGTGCTTCCGTCTATTTGCAATGACAGTTTCGGTATCCCGGTGGTGGAAGCCATGGCCGCTGGAGCTCCGGTAGTCGCTTCGCGGTCAGGTGGGGTAGTCGAAACCGTGAAAGATCGCGAGACCGGATTCATCGTAGAGAAGAATGATCCGCACCAATTGGCCCACGCAATTCTCCGGCTGCTGGAAGATGATATCTTGCGGGAAAACATGGGACGGGCGGGACGAGAACGAGCACTGGCACACTTTACCTGGGATAGGGTTGCCGAGAGCTTGCGCCAGCGCTATCAGGCGCTGTGCGGAGCCGGTTCTTCCCTTGGCGCAGAAGTGCCGTCCACACCCGCGCTGGAATATGCACCTGCACATGTGGCCTCTTAAGCAAGACTGAACTGTCCAAAAGATAGTTAGACAGTCAGTAAGATAGTTGGACAAGCGGTTATTTGTAAGGCAAGATTTGGTTACGTAGTTATTGCATTAAGCAATTTCCCCCACCATGTTGCCTGAGTCATTGAAACTCTCTGCCTTAGCTCTTGCCCCCGAATTTTGAGCATTGACTTCCAGGCTGCTATTTTTCGCTCTCCATAGGGGGTGGAACGTATGAGTACGGGAGTAAGACAACAACAACAAATGGCGGAAGGCGCCCGCCTTCCCAATCACATCCCCACCCTGGACGGGTGGCGTGCTCTGGCGATCATTGCCGTAATCTGCTTCCATGGAAGATTCGCGTTCTTTCCCAATCCATCTATAATTCGCAGCATCTCCGAATACGGTTATCTAGGCGTCGATGCATTCTTCGCCATCAGCGGCTTCCTCATTTGTACGCTTCTGGTTCGGGAGTATGACGGGTGCCGATCCATCAATCTCAGAGGCTTTTATATCCGCCGGTTCTTCAGAATCATTCCGCCATACGTCGCGGCGTTGGCGGGGATTGGCGCCGTTGCGTGGCTGGGGTTCATTCACCTTCAGGGCTGGGAGATTCCGAGCTGCCTTCTGTTTCTGCGCAACTACGAGCCCACGGTTGCGCCACCGGGGGGACCGTACGATCCTTACGGGTTTTATACCGTTCACTTTTGGTCGCTTTCACTCGAGGAACACTTCTACCTGATATGGGCGCCCTTGCTGGCATTGCTTAAGCCGCGCCGGGCAGTGAAAGCAGCCTTGCTCCTCGCCGCCACAGTGGTCTTGTGGAGGTTTGTCGATGGGCACTATCAAATCATGCACAGGCTTTTGCCATCCGCGGAAATGGGTACACGTACAGATTCCCGGCTCGATGCGCTGCTATGGGGCTGTCTGGCAGCTCTCCTTTTTCCGCGGATCAAGAGCATCTTCCGTCATCGCTTGTGGTCATGGGCATGGATCCCGCTCTCACTCTACCTGGTGGTGCTGGAGCGTTTCCACCTTCCGCTTTTTCGGTTGCAGCTGGCGCTGCTCTTTCCTTGTCTGTTGCTGAGCACGGTCCTGTTTCCGCGCAATGCCTTGAGCCGTCTGCTGGAACTACCATGGCTGCGCTGGATCGGAGCCCTCTCCTACAGCATCTATCTGTGGCAACAGCTTTTTTTGCAGCCATCTCGCGGTGTTGGTTCGCTCGAACAAGCGAGTGGGTTTTATCACCTGCAACAATTCCCCTTCAACATCCTCTGTATCCTGGCATGCGCCAGCCTCAGCTACTACCTGTTGGAGTGTCCCATGATGCGGCTTGGGCGAAGGCTGAGTTCCCGCCAGCCGGTCTCATCGAATGCAGTTTTACCGGTGCCGGCAAAAGCGCCTCAACCGGCTTCGCACTGGGTTCGACTACGGTTTTCGATGCATGCGGCTGGTGGCGAAATGAGGGGCAGCGCGTCTGCAGATGTCTCTGCAGGGGTTGCTGGTGACAGCTAACCCATCTGCGGAGTTGCGCCACGGATAGGGGTCGGGCCGCTCGCTCATGCGTGCCTCTGGCCAGATCCCGCTGCCGAACCGTGGCCACACCCGGTTACCTTCCATCGGCCTGTCTGTTACTCAAGAGCCATAGCGTATGTCAGTGAAACCGCTGTGCTCATGAATAAGCGGCGACTCTCCGTGGAACATTTTCATTGATTCTTTCGGGGGAGGGATTCGATGAGGTGGAACGAAGAGAGTTGCCGTTCGTGTATCACGAACAATTCGTGGTCAATTTTGAGTGAGGCTCATTACCAATCCTGGTTACCACAATCTTCCCGCCTGTTACTCAAGAACCATAGCTTATTTCTTCAAAACCGCTATGCTCATCAACAGGCGGCGATTCTCCGCGGAACATTTCATCGATTCTTTCGGGGGAGGGATTCGATGAAGTGGAACGAGGAGAGTTGCCGTTCGCATTTTGGGGATGTTTTCGGCTGCCCTTCATCTCTGGCTACGCTTTCCTGAGGCCACCTGCCGGTTGAATTCCACCGATTGACCCCGGGGAACGCTTACCGACTGCCATTCATTTCCTGCGAAATGTTTGGCCAGGAGTACGATCTGCCCCACATGTAGTCCGTAGTGCGCGATCTGGCGATTGACGGCCTGCATGACCGAATGGGCCTCGCTGCGGATGGTAATTGTGCGCTTCAGGTCCTCATCCGAAAGGGATTCCAGAGTCTCGAAGAGTCGCTTCCACCCATCTTCCCAGGCTTCCAGAAGGTCGTGGCGGGTTGGCGGTGGATCGATAAACTCCAGGTCGCGGCTACGGTCTGGCTTCTCCCCGTCCGCAGTAAGAAAATCGGTCCAGCGGGAGCGCATATTGCCCGCCAGATGCTTCACGATGATCGCGATCGAGTTGCTTTCGGGGTCCAGGGTGGCATAGAGTCGCTCGTCGGTAGTTTGCTCCATTGCTCGTTCGGCAAGCCCTTTGTATTGCCGAAATAAGGCCAGACTGTCTTCCAGGTACGATGTGGTGAAGTGGAGCGCCATGGATTCAGTTTATTCGCCCCAACCGGTGGATTTCCTCGGCCTCGAGAAGCCTACCGGGACACCGCCCTTTGAAAATCAACATAGTCAACAGCCATGGTCACGCTGGTGGCGCTGAGCGCCGTTGCTGACCAGGACGCCGGGTACATGGTGGCAGACGGCATGCTCGCCACCCCGGTTCCGGTACCGCAGACCTGGGTGCCATTCACATACCAGTGCACATTGGTGCCGTCGCTCACGACTGTGAGACGCTGCCATCCAACCACCGCCGCTACCGTGGTGTCGGTCGAGGTAGAGCCATAACGGCAATACCAGTCGTTGGTCACACTGTTCGCCGAAGACAAGTAGAACTGCACCCCTGTGGTCCAGGGGTTCGCATTTGGCCCGTTCGTCAGGCCGGCTTGATACGCGCCGGCAGTCGTGCCTGGTAAGACGGGGATGTAGACGGCTGTTTCCCAGGTCCATCCCAGAGAAGCATTGACCGTAACCACGTCCGCTAATTCGTTCTGATATCCACAAGTGATGCCGGTCCCTGTCCCACCCGTTCCCGAAGTGAGCAATAGATTGCCCGGGTGGTTGATGTCCACGTAGGTTGTGTTGACTGCACAACTGGATCCGCTCGGTGTGCCGATGCTATTCGAAGCGTTGTTCGCACCCGAAAAGTAGTCGTCAAACAACGTCGCGTAGGGTCCGGCAGATTTAGTTTGGGGCCACAATCCGGGTGCGGTGACCGCGCCACTGGCGGTAACCGTCGTGGGCGTAATAGGTCCGGGATTCTGCGCGTAAGCCGTGGTCGCCAACTGGGTATTATTCGTGCCGGCGGCTGCGGTGGGTGCTGTGGGCGTACCGGTGAGCGCCGGCGAAGCCAGGGGTGCGTAGACCGAGAGAGTGTTCGTGCCCGGCGTAAATCCACCCAGCGACAACTGAACCGGCGGATTGGTGATGTTGTTCTGTACCGAGCCAACGTTGTATCCGCCCGTCCCAGACGTCGCCGCGATCGCGTGGCCTGCGGTAGTCGCCACCAGCAGGGATCCCAAGGCCGGCGCCGAAGATGTGAGCACCGTCGCCAAACCGCGGTTGGCGTAGGCCACGCATTGCCCCCCTGAAGTGTTGGTGGTCAGCGCCTGCTCTGCCACTCCGATCACCGGCTGCGTTCCGTTGGCGATGGTCGCGGATTGGTAGTTATAGACCTGAAGAAGGTCCCCTAGTACTGGCTCGGTCGCTGCCGGATAGATTGCGATCTCTCCCCCATCCCAGACTCCGGGGAGATGCAGCGCCACGTTCTGGCACATGGTCGATGCAGCGGTCGCCAGGCCGACAAACTCGATGGCTGAGTACTGGTTCAAGATGTTGTTCATATCGCCGCTGATATCAATGCCGCCGTCGTTGTATGCGGCGTTGTTGGCGATGATCCCGGCTAGCTGCCCGGTGGTGGGATAGAAGTTGCTCGCACCTGCATAAATGTTGCCCAGCCTGAATCCGTTGAACGAGCCGGAGCCGAAGTAGGCGTAGGGCCCCCGGCCGCCAGTGGTAAGCTTCTGCCCGCTGGAACTGGCGAACACGGTGTAGATCCCATTGATTTTCACCCCGCCGATACTGGCTTGACCGGTCTGCACGCCGCCGCCGGAAGTGGTCAGGTTGTCGTCCCACATGACCGCGTTTCCGATGGCTTCGCTCTGAATGATATCGAAATTCGCGTTGGCCATGAATGGGGTGTACGAACCCCCGTATGCTTCCCCGTAGTTGTCCGAGATCCCGGGAAACTTGATCCAGCCATACGGCTGATAGCCGGTGTACTCTTCCCCCGTCTGGTAAAAGCCGATGATGGACGCGTCTTTGTCCACGCAGGTGCCGGCTAAGCTATTGCCGCTCATGAACGTGTGGCCCTGCTGGATGATGTCGCCGACGAGGTAGATACTTGCAGGCGCCCAGTACATGCCGCAGAAGTCTTTCTCTCCGTCCAGCTGGTCCCACGTCATGTGGTCGCCCACCAGGTTGAAGCCCATGCGAAAGCCCCAGGCTCCGACACGGTGCAAATACATCCGGCCCCCGAGAACTACGCCGTCCATTTGGATGGGACTCCCGGAGTAGCCAGGCGCGGGCACGTTGATCATCCCCCGCGCGTAGCTGGTCGAGGTCACATTGACGAGAGCCCCGCCGTTGTATTGGTCCGAGTACGGGTTATAGAAAGTGATGTCTGAAATCCCGCCATAGCACGCCCCCACGCCTCCGTAGCGCCCGCTGCCCGCGCCCGAGTTGTCGGAGTAGGAAGCGGTGGGCAGACCGCAGGAGATCATCGCACTGCTGGCGCCAAAGTCGGCCACCGCCGGCTCAATCAGCGTGCCCCCCTCGCCGTCTCCGAGCAGATAAATGCCCTTCGAGGACCCGGTATAAGCGTCCTGGCTGTTAGGCAGGATGACCGGCTGATCCCAGATGTACGGGCCGCCAGAAAGCTTGATGGACCCGCCGGTGGACGTGAGCTTGTTCACCGCGTACTGCGTGGCCAGCCAGTCCATCTGGTTGGTGCATGCGGTGGCAAAGGAAAATTGCCCGCCATTGTAAGCCTGCAGCGCGGCGAGGTTGGGCAGGTTGAGGACGGTGCAGGCCTGGTTGGAGCTTCCGTTGCCAACCGCCCCGTACTGCTTCACGTTGGCGATGACGAGGTTGGTTTCGGCCGAGGTGACGGGAGGAGAGAAATTACCCCACTGGCTCGTGCTTCCATCGCAATTCTCCTGCACTCCAGTAATCGAAGCGGAGGAAGGGAGCGCCGTACTGAATTGGGTAAGCGGCCCACTGGTGGTCCCGGTGAACTTGGCGTAGCCGCCGAAATTCTGCGGGCTGCCTGAGTAACATCCGGAACTATTGACCGAGAAGTTGGTTGCGGCCGCGTCGATGAGGAAATCGCCCGCCCCGTATTCGTTGCCGGCATTGAATTCCGTGAATGCCCCCTGCACGGTGGCGCCCGATCCTGCAATGTACATCCCATACTGGATCGGCGAGTCCATTTCAGGCGCAGTGTGGACCCGGACGCCGCCGCCGGCAGACTCGATCAGGTAAGGCGCAGCGCAGTACGGGTGCTCGTGCTTGAGCGAGAACGGGCCGTTGATATACTCGCACGCGACCTTGAAATCGCCGCTGGTCACGATGTCGTCGACCGTGGTGTCACTGCCGCCCAGGTAGTAGGCCTCGTTCATGGTGCCGGCTTCGAGCACCCGGACATAGATGGTTCCACCGCACGACGTCCCCGCCGAGGTGAAGGTGATTCCTCCCACGCCGGAAGAGGTGTTGATCGACCCCCCGGTGAGCGCGATCGAGGACACCACCGGCATGGTGGCGCACGGTTGATATGAAGTGGACGTCGGCCCCTTGCCCAGGAAATAGGCCACGAGCCCGGGTCCGGCGGTGACCGGGAGGTTCAGGTTCGTACCGGTCGAACCCCAGGTGATTCCGGTGATCGCTCCGCTGGTAACCGTGGCAGTTCCATAAGCGGCAACCAGCCCGGAGTAGGTGGGGCCGCGGACCAGAAGATGCTGGTAGAGAGTTTCATAAGAGTCCGCGCCCTGACCGAGCCACATGGCGGAGGTTATGGTTCCCCCTGACTGCTGCTGCGGATTCCAGCAAACGATATCGTTTACCACCGATCGGCGAAGGTGATGACTAAGACAGCCTCCCGCGAGGAGATTTCCGTCCAACGTGATGCCCGAGATCGTCTGCCCGGCGGAGCTGTTCACATTGGGGGAGTTGACCATGTAATTCAGAGTCGAGGCCGTCTGATGGATCCAGGTCTGCCCGCGACCCTGGCCGAACAGCGAGAGGCTATAGCCGAAGGTGTTGTTCGGCATCACCCAGTCGCCGTTTTTGTTGTACCCGCCCAACCGGTCGCCGAACACCAGAGAGACGCCGGAGTACGCGGTGAAGCTAGTAGCCCCCGCCTGCACCTGGCCCCACGCGGAAAAGAACGCCGCGTCGGCTTGTGTCGCGGCCGAACCGGCTCCGGTCGAGTCAAACTGCGCCCATAATTGCGCTGATCCAGCGGCTGCTTGTGCCGGGGTCACAGCAAGACAGGTGCTGAGGCAGATCCAATCCGCGCCGGAATACGTAACCGTCTGATACTGCGTGTAGGTGGTGCCGGAATTGTAGGTCCCCGCATAGGTCCCGCCTGCAGACGGAAAGCTATCCACCTGAAGCACGGTGCCGGTACTCCCGCCGCACCCGGTGCAGCTGGCGACCGTGAGCGCTCCGCTTGGGGTAACGGTTGCGTTCGTGCTTCCGAGGTTAAGTGTCCCACCGGTTGCCGAGGCCGACAGAACAGCGGATCCACTGGTTGACCCATCCAATTGCACCTGGATCCCATTGGCGAATTCGAAGGTGTGCGTCTGGCCGGCGGGCGCGGTGCCCGGTGCGTGACCCACCTTGAAATTGTCCGTGCTCGGATTGGTGCCTGAGCCGACGCTGCAGCCCATCGACCAGCCCTCATAGGCATTGGCTGAACCCGTCCAGTAAGCCTCGTAAGCATTGAGCAAGGTGGGGCAGTTGTAGTTTCCGCTCGAGTTGGTCGCCGTGCCGTTGGCATTGATGTTCAGCACCGTGCCATAGGAGTTGGAGAACGTTCCCACATAGGTCGTCAACCCTGAGCGCATGTACGCTCCGGGCACGTTGGTATTGAGCGTAAAGCCGTCGAAGGGGTAGTTGCCCGTGTTGGACGGGGTTCCGGTATAGGCAAGCGTAGCCCGAAAAGCCACCCCGGCGAGATAAGCCGAGGTAGGGTTCAGCGGCTGAAGATCATCTTCTTGGCCAACCAAAACCACATTTGAAGTCAGGCCTGCCGCGTCGGTGGCCAGAGGGTTCTGCGAATAGGCCGTGGTCCCGTTGGCATACGCATACCCGTTGGTGATCAGTCCCACTGACTCAGTAGCGGGATCCTGCGTATAGGCGGAGAAGATACCTCCATTGGTAATTCTTGTACCGGACCCAGAGGCTGGCGCACTCACGCAACCGTTGACCGCAGAGGTAATTGACGTATACCAGGTGCTCGTTAAGGCGCAGTTGCCCGCGGAGCCTGTCGAACCGGTGACAAATGAATTGAGATAGCTGGCATAATTCGACGCGCCGTAAGTGCCTCCCGTAGACAGATTGAGCGGGTTGGAGATAGCCGGGTTGGGGTAGGTCCCCGAGAGGCTGCCACCCGCAGTTCCAGAAGGCGGTCCGCCGGACGAAGCGGACGCCGCCACGCAGGCGTTGGTAGCTACCTTCGTGTCGTTTTCGCCTGGAGTGCAGGTAGTCGCCGTGCTCCCGGCGGGGAGTGCGACCGGATTCGAGGACAGTGCGGGATTAGGGTAATTTCCGCTCAATGCACCCCCGGCCGCGCCGGTCGGGGAACCGCCGGGAGGGGCGGCTTGAACGTATTGCGAACCGTTCCAGTTGTAACTGGTGTATGGATTGGTGGTGATGTCCACCAGGCCGAAGCTGTAGCTGCCACTCACAGTACTGATGACAGTGCTCGCGGTTCTGGGCGCGATGAGTTCGTACCAGCGCGCGTTGAGGATGATGGTGTTGTTGCCGCCCGCGCGGATCTTCTCGTTATTCAACGCCTCTTGTAGTCCGCCGGTACCGGAAGTGAGATAGAACGAGGTGTGCTGGTAAGCCAATCCGCCCAGCGAAACCGCGCAATTACTGCCCGACAGAAATGCGTTCACCGTGGTCGAGACTTCGGTTTGCGCGGGGAGAGCATCGACTACCTTAACCGGGGTTCCCGTGGTGAAGGCAGGAAAGTTCTCGCCCCCGCCCGTGACGTTGCAATTGGCGGGGTCGAAGGCGAAACCGTTGCCCTCATTCTGCACCTCAAATTCGCCGTACTGGGCTGCAATCGGTTGGCCCTCAATATTCTGCGCCTGGGCACAATAAGTCATCGTTGCAGCAAACGCCAGCAATATAAGTGTGCGCGGAGACACGCTCCAGCGGTCCGCTAATTGATCGGCATCTATCAGCCTTGTTGCTTCTGTGCCCTGCACCATAGAAGTTATTCCCCTAATTGTCTCTGCAACTAGAGTACTATGTAGTTGTGACGCATCAAGTACTCTAGCGGGAGCGGAAGCATGTTCACGCAAACACGACCCTCCAAATTCTCTAGTCCGGCTCATAAGCAGCGCAGCAAAACACCGGCACCGTCGAACCGCTCCGGGTCGCACGGAGAGCATGTCGAGGAGCTCGTTCGGTCGTCCGAGGAGAAGCGTCTTCTTGTCAGGACCCTTCCTGTGCGGAGGGAGCTACTCTGCGATTTGGCAAACACGAAACCCGGGCCGGACCGAGTCAAGTGGTTTCAGGAAAAGTGGCATGGAAGGATTCGCGATGAATCATTGCCGGACCTCATTGAATTGGGAGCGGAGCTCAGGGCTGTCTGGAAGAGGCCTCGCATCGACGGCGCCGAGCAAGTCCTGGATAAGTGGCTAGCTTGGCGTCCGTCGCCGGCCACATTCAGGAAGTACAAAGAATCCGAGATCGAGCGCCCGGACGCGGTGAAGGCCAGGGATTACCTGCCTTTTGAGTGCTCGATCGGGGCCGGCCGTCTTGTGCCCAACTGGGTGCACTTGCGCGCGATGCTCATCCAGGGCGTCCTCGAGCACTGGAAAAACTTCAAGTTCTGCGCCAATTCAGACTGTGCCGCCCCGTATTTCATTGCAAAACGGAAGGATCAAACCGTGTGCGATGCTGAAATCTGCAAAGCAGAGAAGCAGCGCGCTCATGCGCTCAAGTGGTGGCACGAGAATCGGGCCAAGAAGTCAGACCCGCAGAAGCACCCAGCTGGAAAACCGATTGGGAAGGGAACTAGATAGACCCTCCACGTTCAGAGAAGTCGCGGCCCAGGCACCCTTTGACACCAATTTGCAGCGTATGGGGAAGCCCTCATCCAGCAGCTCGCCAACGATTTGGAGCCAAGGTTCGGGCGTGGGTTTGGCTGGCGCACCGGTGCGTCAACGCCAATCACTTTCTACAAAAGTTTTCAACCTTTCCCAAATCATGCCTCACCAAATGCAGCCTTAAGTTGCGAAAAGGGAGGCCGTCTCTTCTATAGAAATCGCTCAGAGACTCAGAGCGAAAGCAGACTATTTAGAGGCGAGATACTTGTGTGCATTTCTCCTGTGCAGGATAAATCTGTTCGAAACCCTTGACTCTATACCCAGGAACAGGGTTGAGACTTGCTCGTGAAGGCAGTCCGCAGGTGACACGCCTCCCCCAAAGGAGATTCTCGAGTGAAGAAAATCGTGGTGACATTCATAATGCTGTTCGCCGCTGCGGTGGCGCAGGCAACTCCCGCGCCAACGGATTTCTCGGGCAATTGGACGTTCGTTCCCGCGCAGGGCAAGAACCTCGGGATGATGGCACAGGGAGCCATTCAGACCGTCATTACGCAGTCGAAAGTGCAAGTCGTGGTAGACGACAATTCCATCTTCAACGGCCAGAAGGATACGCAGCGCACCGTCTATGACCTTACCGGCAATGCTGCGTCGAATGTGTCGCCGATGGCAGGCCCGTCGACCACGCGGAGCCACTGGGAAGGGAAACAATTGATCACCGAGTGGGAGAGCGCGGGTGCCATTGCGGGCACTCTAACGAAGCGCAGAGAGAAGCGCTATCTGTCGGCGGATGGAAAGACGATGTTCGTGGAATCTTCCCGTGCCGGCAAAGACCCGATCGTAATGGTCTTCGCCAAGGACAGATAGGCGATGGCTACCATGACTGCTTCCCTGGAACAGGCAAGCAAACCTCGCCAGCGGCTCGGCCTATGGCTTCTCTCGCTCTTTCTCGCCGTTACGCTCGTGGCTGCCTGGTTTTGGAAGTTTCGGCAGAAGTCTGGCGCGGAGGCCAACCCGAATGACGTCCGGTGGATCACCCCCGAGGCCCGGAGTATCGCCGCGAGCGTGACGGCAACGGGCACGGTCAAGTTGAAGACGGGCGCGGAAGTCCGCGTGGGGGCTCAACTTTCAGGCATCGTTCGACGCCTGAATGTGACCGTGGGCTCCCACGTTCATCAAGGCGATATCATCGCGGAGATCGATGCGCGGCCGACAATGGCGAAGATCGATCAGGCAAAGACCCAACTGGCTCAAGCCGAGGTTTCGCGGGCAAAATCGCAGACAGACCACGCACGAACTCAGAAGCTGTATGAGGCGGGACTGGTACCCGCACAACAATTCGATGACGCCAAGGCAGCACTGGACGCTTCGAAGGCAGCGGTCGCTTCGGCCCAAAGCGGGCTTGCGGCAGCTCAGGTGGACCTCGCGTACGTGGAGATTCTTGCACCCATCAGCGGCACAGTGGCGTCGGTATCGACGCAGCAGGGCGAGACTGTCGCGGCTTCGTTTGCGACTCCGACGTTTATGACGATCATCCAGGAGGGTGCGCTGGAGGTGATCGCGATGGTGGACGAGGCCGACATCGGCAACGTGCGGCGTGGGCAGCGAGTGGCCTTCACCACGGAGACGTATCCGGATCATGAATTCCAGGGAACCGTCACCCGAGTCGCGCCTGTAGCGACGATCCTGTCGGGCGTCGTCAACTACGAGGTCGCAATCTCGATCGACCGCGACATCGCCTTGCTCCGCCCGGACATGACCGCGAACGTCAACATCCGCATCTCGGAACACCGCGCGTTGCTGGTTCCGGCGAAGTGCATTCACCGCGATGGTCCGCAATCCTTGGTCTATCTCCAAACGGCTCAGGGGACGCCGGTCAAGCGGGTCGTATCCGTAGCGGATCGCGGCTCTGAAGGGGTCGAGATCGTTCGCGGCCTCGGCCCGAACGACAAGGTGCAGTTAGAGACGGGAGCCAACACACCATGATCGCAATCGATAAGATTTCCAAAACCTTCTCGCGCGACGGAGCGTCCGTAACCGCTCTGCGCGACGCCTGCTTCAACATCGCAGCGGGCGACTTCGTCGTGATCCGAGGCGTCTCCGGCTCCGGAAAGTCGACGCTCCTCAATATCCTCGGTTGTCTCGATTCCCCCACTACCGGCACCTACCTCCTCGACGGCGCGGATGTCTCCCACCAAAGCGATGCCGAACTCTCGAAGGTCCGCTCCCAAAAGATAGGCTTCATCTTCCAGTCGTTCAATCTGCTGCCGCGCACCACGGCCATTGAGAACGTCGAACTCCCCATGATCTACGCCGGCCGGGCTGTGAGCCGCTCCCGAGCGGTCCAGGTACTCGCCCGGGTTGGCCTCTCCCACCGCGAGCGGCATTTCGCCACCGAACTATCGGGAGGCGAACAGCAGCGCGTCGCCATTGCGCGGTCGCTGATCAACGATCCGGCGCTCATCCTCGCCGACGAACCGACGGGAAACCTCGACGAAGCTGCAGGGGAAGCCGTAATGAAAATCCTGCACGGCCTGAACGAAGAGGGCCGAACCATCGTCCTCGTCACCCACGACGATGCCGTCGCCGCCCACGCGCGGAGAATCCTGCTGATACGCGATGGCGTACTGCGGGAGTCGGAGGTGCGGGCATGAATCTGCTCCGGCTGTTTCACGCTGTCGTGCGCACGTTGACTCGGAACAAAGTTCGCGCCATTTTGATGATGGCGGGGGTCACGATTGGGATCGCCTCGTTGACCATCCTGACCTCGATCGGCGAAAGCACGCGCCGCGAAACCATGAAGCGCTTCAAGAACATGCTGGGGACGTTCGACACAGTCATCATTCGTCCTGGGTCGAGCAAGAACCGCGGCATGGTGACTCTGACCAATGTTGTGCCCAGCCTGAAGTTCGACGATGCCACTGCGATCGCCACGCAGATTCCGGAGGTCCGCCAGGTAGCGGAGATCCAGAACGCTTTCGATATCGACGTGAAGTACCAGGACCGCAGCGGGACGCCGGCGATCTTCGGCGTCTCCTCCAACTGGCTCGAACTCCGTGGCGATGAGGTCGCCGAAGGCGAGTTCTTCTCCGAAGACGATGCCCGCTCGATGGCGCGGGTCGCGATCCTCGGGGCGGAGGCGCAGAAGTTGCTCTTCCCCGACGAAGACTCCATCGGCAAGACCATTCGCATCGGTGATGTTCCGTTCGTGGTGCGCGGCGTGATGGTTGCTCGGGGCGCCGGGCCGGCGGGGGGCAGCCTCGACAACCTCATCTTCATCCCCGTCACCACGGCGTCGAAGAGGCTCTTCAACCGCGACTTTCTCACCATGCTCATCGCGCAATTGAAGGACCCAACCAAGGGTCAGGTCGCGATCGATCAGATCCAGACCTTGCTGCGCGGACGCCACCACATCGCCCAGGGCGCGCTCGACGACTTCAACCTTACCAATCCCGGAGCTGTCATGGCGCAGGTCAATCAACTCGGCTCGACCCTGCGCACGTTGTTGCTGGTCGTGGCCATCCTGGCGACAGGCATCGGCGGCATCGTCATCATGAGCGTGACGCTGATCGGCGTCTCCGAACGCCGGAAGGAGATTGGGGTTCGGCGAGCGGTCGGCGCCAGTCGCAATGCGATCCTCGCGCAATTTCTGCTGGAGGCCGTGCTGCTGTCGTTCGCCGGAGGCATGGCAGGAATTCTGATCGGCGTGGCCGGCACGCAGATCGTAGCGCAACTCCAGCATCTGCCGTTTCTGCTGTTGCCCATGGCGATCCTGGCCGCGACCATGCTGTCGATCGTATTGGGCCTACTCTTCGGAGTCTACCCCGCATGGAAGGCGGCGATGACCGACCCCATCGACGCGCTGCGGGACTGATGCGATGCCGATTCTGCGGCTCCGACAACTGCTCCGGCTCGCGACGAGGAACTTCTGGCGCTTCCGCCTGCAAGCTGTCCTCATCACCGTTGCCGCCATGACAGGAACCTCGGGGGTCATCGTCTCGACGGGATATGCAGCCGGCGGCCGGCAGAAGATCCTCGATCAATTTTCGCGGTTGGGCACCAACATCATCGTCGTCACGCCGCAGCCGAGCAAGGCGGTTGGCGGCCGCGCCCGCACCGGCGCTCTGGTCACGACATTGAACGCCGCGGACTTGAAGGCGATCCGGCAATCCGTCGCCGGCATCTCCTCATCCTCTCCGACCGTTGCCGGCGTACTGCGCCTTCGCGCAGGCGATCTCACCAAAAAGACAACCATCGTTGGGTGCGATCCGGAATACTTCGCCATCAAAGACTGGCCCGCGGTTCTGGGGAGCGTCTTCGACGACAAGTCAGCGCGGCGGCAGGCACGCGTTGCGTTGCTGGGTTCGACGGCGGCCAGAGATCTCTTCGGCACAAGCGATCCCACTGCAACCCACATCACGATCAACCAGGTCCCCTTCACGGTCGCGGGCGTGCTGGCGGAGCGCGGACAAGGACTCGATGCCTCGAACGAAGACGACCAGGTCTATGTTCCGCTGGAAACCGCCATGCATCGCCTCATGAATATCGACTACTTCAACGCAATTCTTTTCGACATTGCGGACTGGTCGCGCATGGACAGCAGCGCCGCGGAGATCAATCAATTGCTTGCGACCCGCCACCGTCACGCCACGTCTGCTCAGGACGACTTCCTCGTACAGAATCGGAAGAGCCTCATCGATACCCAACTCGCGGCGTTCGCGCGCCTGGCGTTTCTCGTCCGGTGGATCGCCGCGAGCGCACTCTTCGTATCGTCGCTGGGCGTCTTCGCCGTCACCTGGATCGGCATCCGCAACCGGACCCGCGAGATAGGCACGCGCCGCGCGATCGGCGCCGCACGCTCCGACATCCTGCTCCAGTTCTTCGCGGAGGGAACCCTCGGCGCATTGATCGGAGGCGTTAGCGGCATAGTTCTCGGCAACCTCGCGCTCCGTGTCATCGACGCGCGCCTCAACCAGCCATTCCTGTTCTCAACGAGAGCGTCTCTCGTCGAGGTCCTGGCATCGATGCTGCTCTACTCCACGTTCACCTTTATCTCAAGCCTGAGAGCTGTCCGCATTCAACCACTCGTCGCCTTGCGCGCCGAGTGACGGAAAACGAAATACCATATCCGAACTTTGAAAATGCAGCTCACTTTGATGAAAGGACGAAGAACGAATCCCGTTCTTCTTTGATCTTCTTGTTCTCATCCAGTAGGTAGACACAAGCTCTTGCCATGGTCACCATAGTCCCACCAGGACCCATGCCGATTCTGAAAGTGACCAGCGTTAGCGCGTTAATTTCATCGCCGATTGTTCCGATCACCCGAACGCTTCCTGGCTCTACGAGCTGCGCGGCCTTTACTTTGAGCGCCATGTAATTGGCGATGCCCGTAAATTCGCCGCCACTCACATTGGGCATTGTGGTTGTTACCACAGCGTGCACATTTGGCGCGAGTAGTTCTTTTGTCTTATCCCAATCATGATGACTCCAAGCGTCTATATGGGCTAGCGCTACTTTAACGGCCGGTGAATCTTGCATGGTCATCCCCCCAATATCGTCGACAGCAAACAGGAATGCTGGATTTCCGATAGTTAATCCAAACCAGGCAAGCTGCCCAATAATCGCTCGCCTGGATGGATGCGAAATGGCTATCGGTACTTCTGTTGGCTGTTCCATAAAAATACTACACCATAAGGTGTAATGAATTGCAAGCGTTTCTATTGTGAAAATGGCTCTTTGAGTATTTCCACGAACGGTGTGGGCCATATATGGCGATTGTCTGTGGTCAGTGCAGAGATGGAGCACTCCTATGAGGATGATTCGCGCCGCAAGGTTTTCTTGGCCTATGACCAGGGCGGGAGTTTTCTGGAACAATTGGCGTTGCGTTTTCTTGGTGAGTGTTTTCTTGGCGAAGAAGATTTCCACACAGCGCTGGCGTAGCCGTCAGTCCCAGCGCGTGTCTTCCAAGCCGGGGCGCAAGCCCCAAACCGGAATTGAAGCGCAGAATCAGATGGCTGGTTGGATAGCAGCGCAACCCAATCTCACGCTAGTCGAATTGCAGCCAAACATTACACCGTATGGTGTAGTATTGTTTATGGATCAACTGACCGATGTGTTGACAGCTATTTCCACCCTACTCGGCGCGCGATTATTGGGCAACTTGCAGCCGACCCGGCGCGGTTCACGGATATTGCAGAACCGTTCGACACTGCCTTATGGAAGATCAAGGAAATTTCCCGAAGAGAATCCCCGTATCCACTGCTGCAACGGGCTATCACTCGGGTGAGGCCAGGTAAAGGTTCAGGAGAGACGCGATGTGCCCAGCGTGTTTGGCGGCGATGGTGGCTGCATGCGCAACCTCAGGCGGTGGGCTCTGGATGCTCAAACAGATGGCAAGGGAGGCTATCGGTATGAAGACAGGTTCAGCGGAAGCACGACACAGGGTAGGAACACGGAACGAGTGGCTGGCGGCTCGGCTCGCGCTTCTTGAGGCGGAGAAGGAACACACGCGACGCGGCGATGAGGTGGCGCGGATGCGGCAGGAGTTGCCGTGGGTTCGGATGGAAAAGGTTTATCAATTCGAAACCGATGAGGGGAATGCTTCGCTCCCGGATCTGTTTCGTGGGCGGTCGCAGCTCCTTGTGTACCACCTCATGTTTGGGACCGACTATACCGCCGCGTGCCCTTCCTGCTCGGCGATCGCGGACGGGTTCAATGGCATCCAGATTCATTTGGCCAACCATGACGTGATGCTCTGGGCAGTATCGCGTGGGCCGCTTGCGAAGCTGCATGCGTACAAAAGGCGCATGGGCTGGACGTTTCCGTGGGCATCCTCGGCGGGGAGCGATTTCAACACCGACTACAGCGTCGGTTTCACCCCGGAAGAACAGCAGCGCGAGGGCGGCATCGAATACAACTATCGTCGCGAGGGCGCGTTGCCGGCTTCCAGTTCCGACAACCAGAATATCTTGGGGACTGGTGTCGATCGGGCCACGTTCTTGCGCGAGAGGCCGGGGGTGAGTGCCTTCGTTCTGGAGGATGGCGTCGTCTACCACACGTATTCGGCGTATGCACGCGGGGTGGATGCTCTATGGGGCATGTGGCAATGGCTCGACCGCGCTCCCAAAGGGCGCAACGAGACTGACCACTGGTGGCGTCGCCATGACGAGTACGACCGCTGCTGTTCCAGTTGAAGAAGGAGTTTCACGGCAGAGGGCGATCATGGCGAGGAGCCAGTTCGCGGAGTGGTCTAGGAATTTGCGCTAAGAATGCGACCAAAGTAGAGACACTTTGACGAGACACAACTCACTTTTGTGTTGTTTTTTGTAGAGCCAGGAATTTCTCCATATGGGCCTCTGCCAACTCAGGTTTATTCAGCTTCCGGTATAGCCTTGTCAGGAGAAAATGAATCTCGGCATCGCTGGCGCTGGCCTCTGGTAGAGTCAGGGCCAGTTCTCCTTCAAGCGCGGCATTCTCGAAATTCCCCTCATATTCCAATCCCTTTGCCAATACATAGTGCGCATCGCGGGACTTGGGATCGATCCCGATAGCTCGTCGCTCTTTTTCCATACCGTCCTGGGTCCGGCCCAGGAAAACCAGCAATCTTCCATATGCGACGGCGATCTCCGCACTTTGCAGTGATGTCTGCGGAGAAAGGTTCTGTGCCTGCTGGTAGAGCTCCAACGCTTTGTTCGGATCTCCCAGAGCTTGGTGGGTCATCGCGAGATAGAACACGGGCAGCGGGCTATTGGGAGAGAGTTTTTGGGCTGCCTCAAGCGGTGAGATCGCCGGCGTAAAATCATTTTGCTCGTAGAAAAGCACCCCGAGATAGAACTGCGCCTCTTCGGACGTTGGATCGACCGTAATGGCCGTAATGAGACAGCTTTTGGCAACGTCAGGACGATGCGCAAAGCTAGCTAACCGAGCCTTGAGGACAAGGGCCGAAACCATGTAGGGGTCCTCATGCAGGGCAGCATTGACTTCGCTCGCTGCCTCGGAAAATTTCTGTTGAGCTAAGTCCTGTTTTGCGTGCTCGTAATGTTCCGTTGCGCCGATTGCGAGCTGGATTGCGAGAAGCCAGATCATAGAAGTTCAGACCAATACGACGAGCCTACGCGCTGGCTACATATAAATCTAATGGATGGTCCGGGGTTCCCGAGAATTCAATTTGGACGACCGGACTTTGTTTGAGCTGCTACTTTGTACGATTGTCAGGATCTGATCGGCCATCACATGATTAAGCACTTGTTTCACGCCCGTGGGCCATACGAGTTCAATTTGGTCCACAACGGTCGCATTCTGCAACCCGAAGTATACCCGCTTGTCACTGGATGAATTGTAGCCGACGGCTGTCGTGGCCTCATTGTACTGAACGCCATTCGCGGTCGTTATCTTCACCCGTGTTCCTAATCCATCCCGATTGTCAGCCACGCCAATCAGCTTCAGAATGATCCAATGATTGTGATTCTGAGACCGATTCATGAGTAACTGGGGCTCTCCGTTAAGCACTGTGACAACAATGTCGATCTTCCCATCGTTGTTTAAATCACCGAATCCGGCGCCGCGGTGCGCAGCCGGAACGGAAAAACTTTCTCCCGCCTCTCCACTCACATCCTTAAACCTCATGTTGCCGAGATTGCGGTAGAGAAAATTGGGAAGTGGGTAAGGCTTGTGATTCACCTCCATGGAATTGTCGAGAATTGCGGAACCGGCAGCAAAAATATCCTTATTCCCGTCGTTATCGAAATCGAAAAGTCCTGTTCCCCACGCCGTGAAACGGGTTGTCATTGCAGCGATACCCGTCGTCTCGGTGACGTCTTCAAATGGACCGTTTCCCGGATTGCGGTACAAGGGAAAGCTGTCACCGTACATCGCAGTGAGAAAGATATCAGGCATGCCATCATTGTCGATATCGCGGAAATCAGTTCCCATGCCAGCAACAGCCTTGCCGTTTTCGTTGTAGGCTACACCGGCCCGGAGTGCGACATCTGTAAATGTCCCATCGCCATTGTTGTGCAACAGAAAGTTTGGAATGGAGTCGTTGGAAACAAAGATGTCGGTGAACCCATCGCCATCATAGTCAGCAAACGCGACCCCCATGCCTTTGCCTAAATATTGGGAGATACGCGACTGCTGCGAAACGTCAGTGAATGTGCCATCACCATTGTTGCGGTACAAGATATTCGGAGTTCCCCGATATTCATCGGGAGAGCAATAGTCAACGATGTTGCCCGTCTTGCAGCTGTGGGCTGTGGAAAGCGAATAGTCCAAATAATTCACGACAAACAGGTCGAGCAATCCGTTGTTGTCATAGTCAATCCATCCTGCTGCGACAGACCACGGCTTGCTCCTCTTCAGAACACCGCTGACGCCCGCTTTTTCCGTTCTATCAGTGAAGGTGCCGTCTCCATTGTTATGAAAGAGTTGATTACAGTTAAATCCGGTCACATATAGATCCACAAATCCGTCATTGTCGTAATCACCTGCCGCCACTCCCATTGAGTAGCCAACACCAGCTAAACCAGCCTTTTCCGTTACATCAGTGAAGGTTCCGTCTCCATTATTGCGAAACAGTTTGTTGTGGAAGCTGGGGTTGCTCTTTTTGAGAGACGGGATTTCTGCTCCATTCGTAAAGAAGATGTCGAGGAGCCCATCATTGTTGTAGTCGAAAACTGCGACACCGCCGGTCATTGTCTCAATGGAGTAGCGCTGGGGACTGACACTATTCTTCAAAAGAAAATCTATTTGGGACGCCTTGATTGTGTTCTCGAAGACAATTGGCGAATCAGCAGATTGACCAGCGGTGGATACGCTTCGCCCGTCGATCCCGGCACCGGCGGAGGAAGTGTGCAACACCGACAATGCTCGGGAATGCACTGTTCCGCTGCTTATAGCAGCCAGGCCTCTCACAAACTCACGTCGCGTAATTGCCAACTTTAATTTTTCCCCACCAAATACTACCCTGACGCAGCGAAGTCGTCTCCACTCCTATTTCCCGGGCGGCGCTCGCACCTAGCCGTCGGCCAATGGCACTTCCTTGCCCATGAAACAGGGCAGATGAATTCATCCGCCCTGTCCGATTGAGTTCCCCCTGAAAGTGGCGCTTAAAACTGGATTCTCGCCACAAACTCGCCACTCCTCGGAGCATAGTTTCCGCCAGCGCCGGAGATACCGTCTCCGAAAAAGCCGAAACCATTGGAAATGCTTCCATCGCTCGCATACTGAGGGGTCTGGAAGGGACTCGAGGTGTTGTTCAGGCCGGGATAGGCCCAGCGGTTAAAGACATTGAAGAAATCCGCGCGGAGCGAGACGGTCAAGCCCTCCCTGATGGGGACGATCTTGCCGAAGCCCAGCTGCTCGCTGGGATATCTCGGTCCACGATAATCGCCGTAGGCCGGCTTGGAAGTCGCGTAGGTCCCGGGTGCCGGGTTTGCCCACGCAGCGGGGTTGAGAAAGAACGTAGTGCGCGGATTCACGCTGTGGTCGTTAAGGCTATGCAGGAACAGCGGCTGCCCCGGAACGCGATTCGCCCAAACTCCATTGGCAAAAGTCACCGAAGTCAAAGTGCTGGTTGAATTTGGTGTTTGTATGGGAAAACCGCTCTGGTAATGGAAGATACCGTCGGTCGTCCAGCCCGATAGCAAGAGGCTCCTCCATCCGCTCTGTGCGAAGCTGAATCGCGGCACCTCATAATTGAAGTAGAAGTTCAGCATCTGCGGTTGGTCGATGGACACATAGGATTTGGCGTTTTTGGCCGGCTGGCTGGGATCCTGTACCGGCATCGCGGCCGTAAAAGTTCCAGTACTGGTGATTGATCCCAGATTCTTTGACCAGTTGTAACCGAGGCCGCCCGACAAGCCGTTGCTGAGCCGCTTGATGACCTGTATTTGCAGTGCGTCGTACCACCAATTGCCATCGTGCTCGTAGTAGTCACCAATGTTGCCGAATTGCGGGTATGGCCGTAATGCCTGGGCGAGGGTCGCCCCGGACGGGAAAGTGGAGTAGGGAGCTGTAAAGCCTTTCGCGGCCACGGCGGGGGAGGAAATCGGCTGGGTCAGCAGGTTAAAGTCGTTGGAGTTGGTAACGTCTAAACCGTATTTCTTCAAGAGGATCGAGGGAGTGAGTTCATTGGTCGTGTTGGTCAGCCCGTCGGAGTTGAGCCAAACACCACGATTATTGATGTAGGACACTTTGACGCTCAGATTGTTGACAATTTCGCGTTCGACCCCAAACGTTGTCTGCTGGAAGCGTGGCGGACGGCCATTATTCGGAACAATGAAATTTGGAGGCGAATTGGTTTGGCCGACGTTTGGGTAGGCGCCAGGATCGTAGTGAGTGGCAGTGATAGCAGCGGGGGAGTAAGGTATGCCATTGGAAAGCTGGCCGGCGGCAATGCCATACGAAGGACTGGTCAAAAACACCTGGTTGAAGCCAAATCCCTGGTTGCTATAGCCTTCTTCATTCATGAAAAGCTGCGGGCCAGAATAGTAGCCAAACCCCGCATGGAGCACGGTCTTCGGAGTCACCAGATAGCTCGCGCCGAGACGAGGCTGAACCATCCAGGGATAGAACTTCTCGAAGATGCAGTTGCAACGCCCCGTCCCATACCCCTCGTATACCGTTCCACCGGGAAGACCGCCGGCTGACGGATTCTGGACTGTGGGACTAAATTGCGTTTCGCGATCATACTCTTCGCGCTGCATCTGTTCGAGATCCCAGCGCAGTCCGTAGTTGAGCGTTAGTTTGCGTGTGAGCTTCCAGCTGTCCAGGGCGTAGAAGCCGCTCTCCAGGCGGTGAAACCATTGAATGTTATCGTTGCCGATGCTTGCGCCAGACAATTGGCCGAGAGCGAAGCTGGCGAAACCGTCGCCGAGGCTGGCTCCATAGAGGTTTTGGCCCTGGGAGGACGGCAGAGACGTCTGAGCGGCGGAGAAACTGTAAACCCCGGCCGATAGATCGTTGTGCGTGCCAAACAGCTGGTGACGGACATCGCCGCCGAATTCGAGAGTATGGCTGCCGTGGGTCCAGATGGCCGATTCGGTGTTGTAGTAGTTGTCGTCGATGAACGGAGCGTTGTTTATGCCCATTTGAGGAACGCTCTGACGGTTGACGGTGAGTCCGTTGAAGATGGGGAAGGTATTCGCGGCGCCGCCGGGCATATTGGCTGCCGTATTCAACCCAAGAGCCGTCGCCTTGAAGTTCTGCACCGCCGAATCCTGCGCGGCGGCGTGGCGCGTGAAGTCGAACCCGGAGTGGAGTACAAGATTTGGCGTGGCCGTATAGTCCGCATTGAGATAGAGCTGCGGGGCTGGCGTTGTATTCCAGCGTGTCTGGGCTGCCACACCATTAATGCCGTCCGCCGCATTGTTCTTGTCGCCATACTCGAGGATGCCATAACCCGAGAGGTGCCACTTCTCACCGATCAGGTGATCGATTTTGATGCTCGTCAGGTACTGGTACTTGTTGTTGGGTTGCAAATTGGGGTAGTTGTTGGTCAGCGCGTTGGCTGTTGCCCCGGAGGGAGAAGGCAGGTACGCAAGAGCCTTCTGGGCCACTGGATCCCACGAGCCGGGCGCGCCAATAAAGTTGTTCGGGAACGGATCCCGGACGGTTTGGGTAGAGCCATCCGTGCAGGTTGCTGTTCTGGTCGTCGCCGGGTTATACACTGCGCCATTGATCATCTGCCGGCCGAGGCAATCCAGGACCGGCGTTCCGCTGGCGTTCACTATGGGACCAAGCAAGAGCGAGCTCAGATCGCCATTGCGATAGGCTGTCGTGGGAACCGTAATGGTTCCCTGGTTAAGGGTTTGCGTGTTGTGGTACTCCTCGTACGCGAAGAAAAAGAAGGTTTTGGCGCGACCGTTGTAGAGATGAGGAATCCACACCGGTCCACCGAGAGAGCCGCCAAAATCAAGCTGCCGCTGCACCGGGTTGTACTTCTGGCCGCTCGCGGTGTAGTTGAACGGCTGGCCGGCGTCCAGATCCTCATTCTCGAGATACATGAAGGCGGTTCCGTGCAGACGGTTAGTGCCGGATTTCGAAGTGTAGTTGAAGATTCCGCCTCCGGACTCGCCGAATTTTGCGGAATAGTTGTTGATCATCACCGATTCTGACCCAAGCGATTCGACCGAGGGCTGCTGCTCATCGGAGATGGCGCCCTTGACCGCCG
>Ga0302325_10000191_pt1 | contig 178407 bp, 137 predicted proteins | sample Palsa_T0_2_FD_201948 | JGI IMG/M metagenome (GOLD analysis project Ga0302325, IMG submission 201948) | Peat permafrost microbial communities from Stordalen Mire near Abisko, Sweden - Palsa_T0_2 | ecosystem: Environmental > Terrestrial > Soil > Palsa > Peat permafrost | place: Sweden: Abisko...
GGGATGACGCCGGCTGGGCGCAATCATTGAAGATTTCAAATTGAGCCACTACCGAACCACGCTTCACGTTTACAAAACTCTTCTCACCTTTTCAAATCTTCACTAATCTCTATACGACGTTTCTGCAACCCCGCAGTCTATGCGGCAGGGCGTGCACTTCAGCTCTTCAAGCGCCACCCGAGTTGAAGGCTTCGGCCTCCGAACGGACTTTCACAGGAGGTACCACATGTCTAACGATGGCTGTCTTCGCGCAGTATCGAACTTGGTCGCCTTCCTATCTCTGGCCAAGAAAAGAACCAAATGCGTACTCGTTTTCACCACTCTTCTGTGTGCTGCTGTGTCTTCGGTTGCGCAGTTACAGACTGCCTCGCAATGGGATTCGCAACCCACTCCACCCGACAGGCTCGCCTCGGCAAAGCCCGCGCCTGGAACCACCTCGGTCACGGTTCCCGCAGGGACCAGCATTGCTCTGGTGCTGACGCATCCGATCCAGAGCCGATACATTCATCGCGGAGACGACATCTACGCCCAGGTGATTTCTCCCATCGCTTCCGGAAACGAAGTCGTGATCCCAGCCGGCACGCTTGTTCAAGGGAAAGTCGATAGGCTTGGCCGGAATGGCGGGCGCGGAGAATTGCGCCTGCAATCCATGTCAATCTCTTATCCCGACGGTTACGTAGCGCCTGTATCCGGACCGATCACGCTCGAAAGCGATGAAGGCTACGCCATCAAAGATCCGGGGAACGGCCACATCGGCGCCGCCTTGGCGCTTCCGGCCGGTGGCGCGGGCGTCGGGGCTCTCATTGGACACTTCACTGCCAGTTCGCAGCCGAACACAATTACCAGCACTCTGCCGCCTGGCTGCATGGGGCAGCCGCCAGAGTGCCTCACCTCAAGCGTAACTGCCCCCGGCAGCACAGCGAAGAACACCATTATCGGCGCCATGGTGGGCGGAGCGGTTGGAGGCGTGGCCGCATTCGCGCTGCTCTTGCACACTCGCAACTTTTTCCTCGACGTAGGCTCTCCCGTCGAGATGGTCCTGGAACACCCACTCATTCTGCAGGGGGATCAGGTCTCCGACGCAGTCCGAGACTCCGAGCAACATCCGGTTCCCGAGCAGCCGATAGCCCAGCGCCCACAACCGCTGCCACCTTATACCGACCCAGGCATCTGCTACACACCCGGTACGCCGGGCACGCCCGGCGTAGACATTCCCGGAACGGGGGCTACCGCCAACTCGCCGGGAACTCCAGGCACACACATCCCCGGCATCCCACCAACGCCACCCACGCCATCCGTGATGGACATTCGTCTGAGTGGGACAGTGTTCTATTGGATTAGGCTCTGTTCAGGAGGGCGCGGTTTGCTCCGCGCCCTTTAGGGAGGAATTGAGTCTCCTGGCTAAATGGGAACCTTACTTCATTCCCAGGTCCGTGAGAATCTTGGGATTCTCTTCTTCCGCAGCCAGAACCTGGTGGCATGCCGAACAATCGTTAGTGATTGTCTGGCCATCGGCACTGGTATGACTGCCGTCGTGGCAACGGAAACAGCCCGGTGAATCATTGTGGCCAAGATTATTTGGGTGCGCCCCCCAGGTCAGGTGCATGTCCGGAAAGATGTTGCGCAGGTAAATCGCAGCAACCTCGTCGCCGGCTTGCTGCACAAGGGCGCGATGGGTCTGATAGATCTGCGGATAATTCGTGCGATAGAAACTGTTGAGCTCGCCGGTGATGTTCTGGCGGGCTACATCACGGGTGGGATAGTTCACCTTGAGAACCTCGACCGCCTTTTTCCGGATGTAGGGGAGCTCGGGGCTGATATGCCCGAGTGACATTTGCTTGTCCACGGCATTTTCGGGCAGGTCGAAGGCATGGGTGGGCCGATTGTGGCAATCCACGCAATCCATCGTGCGATGCTCGCCCTTGTCTAATTGTTCTTTGGTGGGCTTGACGTCCGTCGAGATAAATTCGGTGGTTTTTCCCCGGTCGTCGGTGTAATCCACAACCGGGATCGTCTGCCGCTCAGGGTCGGTGGAAATGTAGTGGATGCGGACCCCTTCGGCAAGGTGGTGGCCGTGGATGCCCACCGATCCCTGCCAGGTGCGTCCGCCCACTTTCAGCAGTAGTACGTCGGTCTGCGGCGTATTTTTTTCATCTTCCTTGTAGCTGGTATTCACCAGGAACTTGTCGCCGGTGAAGCGTTGCGGCCAATGACACTGCTCACAGGTCTCGCGCGCCGGACGAAGATTAGCTACCGGCGACGGGATTGGGCGCGGATAGTTGTGGAACGTTACCATGTAGACCTGCCGCAAGCCGGTAACCTTGGCTCGTACAAACCAACTCGCTCCGGGTCCGATATGGCATTCCACGCAACCTACCCGCGAGTGCGGAGAATTCTGATACGCCGAATACTCAGGCGCCATCACGGTGTGACAAGTGGTTCCGCAGAAACTGGTCGAATCCATGTACTCAACGCCGCGGTAGGATGCGGTCCCGACGATAAGGAGATTGAGTATGGTTGCGAAGGCGACCCACTCGAAAGTACGCCGCACGACCGGCAGCCGAAGATCGATGGCAGGATAAGAGCTTGGCAGATTCCCAGTCCCGCGCAGACTTGTCCGTCTCAGCCAGATGCCAAGTGGAATCAGCAGCAGGCCGAGTACAAAAACTCCAGGCAGGACGAGAAAGACCAGCAGGCCGATGTACGGATGAGGCGGCCCCGGCAGGAAGATGTCATAGAACCAGAAGGCAATGGTGGTGAGCGCCGTGCTCGTGGTGATCACGGCGCCCGTCAGTGTGATGGGATTCTGCCCCAGGAAATAGATGGGCTGTGCCCATTCTCGAATTCGTTCTTGCAGAGTCATAGGAACGCTACGCTCTCTCTTTCCTCTACGGCGCTGCGCCCACACACTTCCCACCTGGCCGCGGACTGTCCCCCGCGCTCAGCAAATCCTTGGTCTTTCGACACAGGACTGGTTCTACCTCTTTAGAGTGCGGATGTAAGCCACCAATCCCTGAATTTCTTCCGGCTTCAGAGACCCATACTTGGGCATCTTGTTCTTGCCATTGGTGATGATGTCGGTAAGCTGGGCATCCGACATGCCTTGCACGTCGGCAGTTGTAAAATCGTGCGCGCCCATCTTCTTCCCCATCGCCGAACCGGTTCCGTCAGCACCATGGCAGCCCGCACATTTAGATTTGAAAGTCGCTGACGCGTCTTGTGCGCGCGCGGATAAGGAAACGCTGAGAACAACAGCCAGCGCTGTTGCGATTGTAAACACCTTCACGTCAATCCTCTTCATCTCTAAGCTCCAGTCGAGTTTCTCTCTACCCCCACATTAAAAGCGAGGGCACTCCCGTAAACTGAGCAATATTGAACACCCTGGAGGGCAGGACGCTCTGTGATCCCTGTCACACGTGCTTGTGGATAGTACTCGTGCAGAGGATCGACCAGGAGGGTCGCCTTTGGGATACGTTCGTCAATTCTTAGTTTGTGGGCAGATGGTGTGGCCGCAGGACCAGTTTTGACTTAGACTCACTCTTCACCCATTTTCTTTGGAGGTTTTCTTTGGCGAGTGTTTCTAAGATCTCTCCTGCACTTAAGAAGCGCGCCGCACAAATCAAATTGCTTCTCATGGACGTGGACGGCACCATGACGGACGGCAGCGTCATCCTGCTTTCGCAAACCGACGGCACCGCCCTCGAAATCAAAACGTTTAACGCGCACGACGGTCAAGGCCTAGCCCTGGCGCAGACCGCCGGCCTGCGTACCGGCTGTATCACCGGTCGCGAAAGCGCTGCACTCCTTCGCCGCGCGCACGAAATGAAAATGGAATTTATCTACATGAAACAGCCGGTGAAGATGCCGGCCTATGAAGAAATCCTGCAAAAGGCGGGAGTTCCCGATTCTGCTGTCGCCTACATCGGTGACGATCTTCCGGACATTCCCCTGATGCGCCGCGCCGGCCTCGCCGTAGCGGTGGGCGATGCCGTGCCAGAAGTCAAACAGGCCGCACACTACACCACGAAGACTCTGGCCGGGCACGGCGCGATCCGCGAAGCCGTTGAACTTGTTCTCAAATCCAAAGGCATCTGGGAAGCAATCATCGACAAGGCGCGGGCATAATTCGCCGGCGCGAAAAAAAGAGACCAATTCCCGCGAGGCTGGAGGCTAACCTCTTACGTTGCGGAAATAGAGCGGCAAAGCGCGGCACCGCCGGCGATGCCAGCATCGGCGCCATAGCGGGCTATTACCAGAGGGATTTCCTGGCAATGCGAATTCACGCACCAATGGGGAAGCTGGTTTTCTATTTCTGGAAAGAAGGGTTGCAGCATGGAAGCTGCGCCGCCACCGATAATCATGACATCAGGTTCGAGCAGATCCACGATGTTTCCTAACCAAGCGGTCAAAACCAACACTGTGTCTTGCAAGACTTCCTTGGCGAGCGGATCTCCTGCAAGGTAAGCCTGGCCCACCATCTCACCGGTGATCCGCTCAAGACGGCCTGCTACCTGGTCCGCGATAGTCGAGGAACGCCCGGACGCGATTTTTTCGGAAGCTCTGCGGGCAATGGCGGGACCGGACGCCAGTACTTCGATGCAACCAAGTTTGCCGCACCCACAGCGCGGGCCGCGGTAGTCGATGGTCATGTGTCCGCCCTCGGCTGCGGCACCGGTGCGGCCATGATAGATGTGGTGATCGAACACGATTCCGGTTCCGATTCCCGTGCCGATCGTGGCACAGAAGACGTTTCGATAATCGCGACCTGCACCCCATAGAGCCTCCGCCAAGGCAGCAGCGTTGCCGTCGTTATCGACTCGAACCGGCAAGCTATAGGTCTTCGAAATCTTGGCGGCCAGCGGGAAATTGCGCCAGCCCGGAAGATTCGGAGGATTAATGACAACGCCCGTCCGCGGATCGAGCGGGCCAGGAGCGCAGATACCAATGCCGGAAACGGAAACGTCCGACCCAGAGTCAAGCTTGGTTGCGGCTCGAACCGAGTCGATGGATGCGACGACGGCAGCCAAACCGGCGACGGCGTCATTTGCCACCATGGGCGTCCGCGTTTGGTGGATGATTTCGCCGGCGGCGTTCACCAGACCGGCAGCTACTTTTGTCCCGCCGATATCCACGCCGATGGCGTACTCGTCTCCTGAGGCTGGCGTCATGCGGTGAGCACCGAACCTCGGCTACGGCTGCGTCGCCGGCTCAGGCGGCGGCCTGTCTCTAGGTTGACCTGCAAGCGATTTCCTTCCTCTCTCATCATGGAGCGAGAAGTCTGACGCAGGGGCAATGGTAAACTATTTGGACAAGGATGGGCGCGTAGCTCAGCTGGTAGAGCAATGCCCTTTTAATCCATTCCAGGCCAAACTGCACTGAAACGCACACTGCATACCCGATCACGACACGCTGTCTTTACCAAGCGAAACGAAGTTCGCGAGCGCACGAATCGCCGTGATTGAATGGACTGATAGGCCAGCGATTTCCAAGCCTTACGTTGTTCAGGGATTTACAGCAGCCGCGCACCCCTGCAAAATCCTGCACCTTGACGCAAAACGTTCCTCCACAGAACTCCCCCCGCCTCCCCAGCCGGTTTGTCCTAGGTGGTTGCTGACGTTGGCGCCGGATTTCCATTACATTGGATTAGAGTTCGCGACTGAATAAGGGGCTGACCCGTGGTGATTCCCCACTGGCGCAATGCCTAAGAAAACAATCTCACGCAAGGCGACGCCCGGGTCGCGGCCAGTGCGCCGCAAGACCGGCGGCGCTGTACAGCGCTCCCCACAAGGGGATCAGTGGCGTACATGGGCGCTCTGTCTGCTGCTGACGGTCGTTGTTTTTGCCGTATATTTTCCGGCATTGAGCCATCCCTTTGTTATCTATGACGATGTGGACTACGTCAGCCAGAACCGGCAAGTTCAGCAAGGGCTTACGCTCGGGACCTTCCGCTGGGCGCTGACTTCCATGCAGTTCTCAAATTGGCATCCGCTTACCTGGATGTCGCACGCCCTCGATTGTGAACTTTTCGGCCTGGATGCTGGAGGGCACCACTTTACCAGCCTGTTGCTGCATGCTATCGACGCGGTGATTTTGTTTCTGCTACTGTCGCGCATTACAGGCAAAATCGGGCGCAGCCTGATCGTAGCCCTCCTGTTTGGGTTGCATCCGGTCAATGTTGAAAGCGTGGCCTGGGTGGCTGAGCGAAAAACCGTGTTGAGCATGTTGTTTCTGCTGCTCGCACTCTGGGCGTATCTTTGGTATGCGCGAAAACCTGGCATCCGCCGGCATGGGTGTGTGGACGCGCTGTTTGCGCTGGCACTTGCCGCCAAACCGATGGCAGTCACGTTTCCGTTCATTCTGGTGTTGATGGATTACTGGCCGCTGCAACGGATCAAGGATTGGCAATCCCCCTCGGAGACACTTCCTTTGCCTCAGTTTCCGCCGCTTCGATTGCTCGGAGAAAAGCTGCCGCCGTTTGCGCTGAGCGCGGCCAGTGGCACGGTTACGGTGATCGCGCAGCACCGCGTGGCCCTGCAGACGATGGAGGCTTTTCCGCTGAGAGACCGCGTTGTGAACGCACTTTTTTCTTATGTGATGTACTTGTGGAAGGCTGTCTGGCCGGTGCATCTTTCGGTTTTCTACGCGCCACAAGGCTCGCGGCTGGCGATCTGGCAGGCGGCTTTGTGCCTTGGATTCCTAACTGCTGTCAGCATTCTGGTGTGGCGGCGACGGCGGTCGCGACCTTATTTGTTATTCGGGTGGTTGTGGTTTTTGGGAACACTGGTGCCGATGATTGGGATCGTTCAGGTGGGCGATCAGGGAATGGCCGATCGCTATGCCTACCTCCCCTATGTGGGAATCTTCATAGCTGCCGTTTGGGGCCTCGCGGACCTGGCGCAGACAATCCGCATCGAGCCACGGTGGAGCGTGGCGGCAGCTTGTGCAGTTCTCCTCGGACTATCTTTTCTGACCGGGAGGCAGCTGCAAACCTGGGAAAGCAGCCAGGCACTATTCACGCACTCCTTGCAAGTGACTCCGGACAATTACGTGGCGGAGGACATTGTGGGAACGGCCCAACTGGAGGAGGCATTCCGGGCGACCGGGCAAAAGTGCGCCACAGAAGCGCGGCTGCATTTCCAGAATGCCGTGCGCATTAATCCAGAAGACGCTCTCGGACACATCGACCTCGGCTTTTGCCGGGAGACACAAGGGAGTCTGCAGGAAGCCATCAAGGAATATCAGGCAGCGCTGCAGGTGGCGCGCAGCAAGTTTTTGAGGAAGAGAGCATTGCTCAATCTGGGAGGTGTGTACCGGGCGTTGCGCCAATTTACTCTTGCGCGAAACTATTACAACGAATGTCTGAAGATTGATCCCGGCGATCAGGATGCTCTGAAGGGTCTTGCCCGAGTCGACAAAGAAGAGAAGATGCCATCTTTGGAGGAAACCATAGCTGCGCTTTCCCGTGTGGCTGTCGAGCATCCGGACGCGAAGCTCTACCTCCAACTGGGGAATCTGCAGCGGGCGGCGGGACGGGTGCCGGAAGCGTTGATCTCGTATCAGAGAGCTTTGAGTCTTGATCCGAATCTGGCAGAAGCCCATGTGGCGCTGGAGGGATTGGAAACTTCGCGATGAAGTTTAGGAATCCGGGGAACCCGGGCCAGAAGTCGGCTCGGGGAAACACGGCGGCGACGAACGCCGACCCAGCCCAGAGTTCCGAGAAGCCCGTTTCTGGCTCGCGAGTAAGCGCTGAAGGGCTCATGGATGACTTCCGGTAAGTCGACCACCGCCCAGAAAGTCTGCTTGGTACCCCGTGTTCGTCACACGCAGGCACCAACGCGAACGCGGTTTGGCACATGGCCGAAGCCTACACACTGCGTTCTAGAGGAGATCAATGCGTACACAACACCCGGGGAAACGTAAGAACCCGACTTTAATATTTTTCTCGCAGCTACCGTAAGTGGAGAAAAACTACAGTCTGGCCTCTAGTCGTATTGATTGCGCGAAATCCACCACCGCCTGGCCGAAATCAACCAGTGTAAGTCAATCAAAAAGAACGGAACTCTCCCCCATTCCCAGTGTTCAATCTAGTAACAGGAATTCTGGGGGAGATTATGAAAACCAAATTATCTAAAACGCTTCTTACCGCGGTGTTGACGAGCGCAATGGCGCTCGGGACTGGCACTTCCTTGGGGGCGCAGGACCAGTCGATGGACAAGCCCTCGGCGGCTGTGGGAGCTCAGGTGGATCAGGCACCACCGGCAGAGCAGACCGCGCCGCAATACAATGCGCCGGAGCAGAGCGCGCCTCAGGGTGTCGCGCCTCCAACCCCGCAAGATCAAGATACATACCGAGACCAGGCGCCACCGCCTCCAACGGGGCCGGGTCAACGGCAGTACACACCGTTGCCGCGGGAGCAGTTGAACAAGCTGGTAGCTCCGATTGCGTTGTATCCGGATGCGCTCGTGGCCCAGATACTGGCCGCGTCAGGGTATCCAACGCAGATTGTAGAGGCGAACCGGATGGTACGGGCGAACCCGGATTTGAAGGGACGGGATCTGGCCGAAGAAGCGGACCGGCAGGATTGGGATCCAAGCGTGAAGTCTCTCGTGGAGTTTCCCACTGTGCTGGCGAACTTGGACAGGGATTTGTCGTGGACCTCTGAGCTGGGCGAAGCCTATCAAAACCAGCCGGATGACGTGATGCAGGCGATCCAGTACATGCGTCACAAGGCTTACGACGCGGGCAATCTGCGGAGTACGCCGCAAGAGCGCGTGTACGAGCAGGGGCCGAATGTAGACATCCAGCCGGCTGATCCGAATGTGGTGTATGTGCCCACTTACAACCCGGCGTATGTGTACGGATATCCCGTAGGCCTGTGGCCTGGTTTCTATCCGTGGTGGGGGGTCGGCCGCCCGTACATGTCGTTTGGATTTGGCTTCCCGATCTCGCCGTTCTTCGGTTTCGGCTGGGGATGGCATGGATGGGGTATCGGCTGGGGCTTCCACGGTGGAATCTTTTTCGGTGGCCACCCTTGGGCCTTCCGTGGCGGAGCGTTTTATAACCACGCCGCCTTTGCGCACGGAAATTATCGAGGATTCTCTTCCGCGCGTGGCGGATTCGGAGCGCGCGGATTTGCGGGCCGCGATGCGCACGGGTTTGGCGCAGCCGCAGGTCACGGTTATGCGGGCGCATCTCGAGGTTACGCGGGGGCGTCCCACGGCGTCGCCGGCAGCAATCGCGGGGCAGGCGTTGATCGGGGTGCCGAAGGTAACCGAGCCTACGCAGGCAACCGGGGATTCTCCGGCGGCGAACGAGCTTTCGCTGGACGCGAATCAAGCGCGCCGCGCGCTGGTGGATTCAGCGGCAGCCGCGGCGGTGAGTCGCACGGATCCTCTTCGCATGGAGGCTTCGGCGGTTCGCACGGTGGCGGACACTTTAGCGGACATGCCAGCGGTGGACACAGCAGCGGTGGAGGTCACAGTGGCGGCGGACACGGCGGCAGGCGCTAAGTCTTCCGTATAGTCGTCACCGTTCCAGCCCAAATCGAAGGCCCCGCTCTCACGAGCGGGGCTTTCTTGCTCGGACAATCCGGGTGGCGGCCAGTTCGGAAGTTATTCGGGCCAGAAGTCGGCTTGGGGCAGATCTCCCGGAAGCCCGTTTCTGGATAACTTCCGACTTGTCGACCACTCGAAAATTGCTCGATTAGTAAAGAGAAGGGCGTTTGAACGAAGCCGCTTTGCGGCGGACGCTGTCGCGTGCCCGAAGGAAGCGACATCGGAGATTCGAGATTGGGAGTCAGTCTTGCAGAATGGTTCGTCTCGGGTTACGATGAGGCGATCGTGAGCCCGAGCTTCATGAGTTGGATCGATGAACTTCGATTTGAAGATCGCACCGCAAACACTCTGCTCTTCAATAACTTCCAAACCAAAGTCGATTGAAATCCCATAGCGTCCGCCGCGAACAAAGCGGCCTCCTTCAAACGGCTGTATCGAAAGCGAACTCCTCAGGTCCGAATAACCGAAACTGTCGCGCTGGTTCGCTTCCGATACAGCTCTAACGTTTAGCAGTACCAATCTAAATCGGTCACAGTCGTCCGGCGAGATCGCCATTGGTAAATGAAGAGTGCAAATGCTCGGCATTCTGGAAGAAAATCACGTGTCCTTTGAAAGCAGATATTTAATCCTTTATCTATCTGCTGGACCGAACATCGGATTCGACCGCAAGATATCTACCACGAGAAGAATTCCTATCCTTACTTTGGGATCCCACTCATCTGCGAGCAGACGATTCCGAGTCCTGGTTACGAGCCAGGCGAAGTTTGACTGGGGCCGCCGCTTCCTCCACGCGTCAGAATGATTTGCACCAGATCCCCGAGTTGCTCAGCCGTGAACAGATTGCCTTCGAGGTTGGCCACCAATTTTCCCTGGCGATCGATGATTGCGGTATGCAAGGAATGGTCCATGAGCCCTTCATCCGGATAATAGTCCACTCCAAACAGGTTGCTGACGTGCTGAATGTCGGGCACAGATCCGGTAAGAAAGTGCCAGGTTGCGGGGTCGGCTTTCCAAGTCTTGGCGTATTTTGCGAGGACATCGGGGTGATCTCGCTGCGGATCGAAAGTAACGGTGAGCAACACTAGCTCTCGGCTCATTTTCTCCTGAAAGCGCTTCTGGAGTACGCCAAAATTATTGGAGTTGCGGAAGCAGAAATTCGGCAGGGCACAGCTCGTATAGATAAAGTTTATGACGACGACTTTGCCGGTGAATTGAGAGAGCACGACGTGCCGGCGATTCTGGTCTGTCAAGGTAAAATTGGGCACCTTTTGTCCGATGCTCACGGCTTTCGCCGAGGCGGACGCCAGATGGGAGAGTTGGTTCAGCAGCTTCCACCGGCGAGCCGTCATCGGATCCTGCTCGACACTTTCATAGCGGCGGACTTGGAGATGTTCGGCATAGTTCGACTCTTTCTCCACGACCAGCGTAAAGTCCACGGTCATCCCCGGCGTCAAACCTTGGAGTTCTTTGGCTTCGCGAACCTGGAACGGCATGACCATCGCATCCATGAAGCCGGGGATGCTCTGGCAAGAGGCGACAAAGGTCCCGTGCGAAGGGTCGACCTTCAATAGCATGCCCGTTACCGGATACTGCTGTTCTGCCCAGCAACAACCTGCGCCGAGGAATAGCAACGCTGCGAGCATAGCGATATGTTTCATAAACTTCGTTTCTCCTTTCCATGAGTGAACGATAAGCGAGGCATCTCATTTACTCTTTGCCGGACTCGCTTGAGATTGCGTGGCCATCGCCGGAGCATCTCGGTGTGCGCCTCCCAGCCGGACCGGCCGCCGGTCCAGCTTGGCGTATTCCTGAGCGAATTCTTTGATTTCGAGAAATTGGTCCTTATCCACGTTAGAGAAATGTTGCCGAGTATTGCTGGTGGGCCACCGAATTTCTAGATCGACGATTCGGGCGTCTTTGCCTAGGCCGATGTGCTGCTGCAGCGGAGATGCTCCGAACGATCCTCCACTGCCCACCGTGCGATAAATCGAGCGTGTCCCTTGTCCCTTGTTCTCTACCGTCACCTTGATCCGGACCCCGATCGCCGCCCGGTTAGTTTTCACGCCGACCAGCTTCAGGCTGATCCAGTCGTTGCCGTTGCCGGGATTCTCGAACACGCGCAGGGCATGACTGTCTCCTGGCGTGGCTCCGCCAACCTCGGCAACGATGTCCTCGTCGCCGTCATTGTCCAGATCGGCAAAGGCGATGCCGTGTCCTTTGTGCAACTCGCCTGTGCCCGAGGAGGCGGTGACATCCACGAAATATTTTCCATCATGATTGCGGAGAAGGACGTTGGGAACCAGTGAGCCGTAGGAGGGATTCCCGGTCCCGAGATAGATGTCAAGGAATCCGTCGTTATCGATGTCGCCGAAGTTGGCGCCCATCGGCATGAAAACCTTGTCCAGCCCAACTTCCGCGGTCACGTCGCGAAAGGTTCCGTCTTTCATATTCTTGTATAGCTTCAACGTTGTAGCGTTGTGGGGAAGGCCGAGGTAGGTGCGTGCCGACTCATCGACCGAGGTGAAGTAGCTGGTCACGAACAGGTCGGGCCAGCCGTCGTTGTCGTAGTCGAAAAACCAGGTTGCGAAACCGCGTGTGAGCGACTGCACGCCAGCCTTCAATGCGACTTCGGTGAAAGTATTGTCGTGGTTGTTGTGGTAGAGAAAGTTGGGTCCGTTCAGGTTGGAAACGAACAGGTCGGGCCAACCATCGTTGTCGTAGTCGGCAGCCGCTACGCCTTTGCTGAACGCAATTCGGTCAATGCCGGTGGACGCGGAAATATCCTCGAACGTGCCATCTCCCTTGTTCAGGAAAAGTTGGGCCGGTGCATCCTCGTTGGCCACAAACAGGTCAAGCAAGCCGTCATTGTTTATGTCGACCCAGACCGCGGCCTGCGTGCTCGTTGCCGGCACTGCCAAGCCGCTTGCGGCCGTGACATCCGTGAAGGTGCCGTCGCAATTGTTGCGCAACAGAGACTTACGCTGTGCTATCTCCCAGGCGCCCCGCAAAACCAGGATGTCCATGCAACCGTCGTTGTTGTAGTCGGCTTGCAGGATGTTCAGTCCTCCCAACTGGTCTGCCAGCCCGGTCTTGGCAGCCTGCTCCGTGAAGGTCCCGTCCCCGTTGTTGTGAAAGAAGTGCATGGGGCTGCAGCTATCGAAGCTCGACGTAACTACATCGAAGCGCCCCTTGTTCTCGAAGTCGTCGACGATTACTCCTCCCGCCATAGAAAAAGAATTTAGCCCAGCCTGCGGGGCCACATCGACAAATCGGCCGACGTTCTCCGCCGATGCGAACACGGACGGTGAAATTAAATACTGCGGCGGAACTTTCTCCGGATAAGCCCCCAACGTCATATAGGCCAGGTTGAGCAGCCATTTCACTTCGAGTTCGTCAGGCTTCTGGTCGAGATATTTCAGGAGATGGCCGACAGATTTTTCGGAATCGCCAGTTTTCGCATAAGCATTGCCGGGAGGTATGGGCAACAGACATCTGTCGCCGGGAGCGCGATACACGTCGTTTTCCATCTCGGACTTGTGCAAGTAAGCGATTCCGAGAGCTTCATTCATCTGGGGGACAGCTTGAGGCGCGTCCGAGACGGCGATCTGGTAGGCCTCCTCGTACTGCTCTACGGCTCGATCCATGTCGCCTTCGTAGGAGTGGATCTCGCCCAGAGAGAAGTGCGCATTCAGCAGATCAATCGGCGCGTAGGGGGCACGGGCTTTCTGGTTCGCAGGAGACAGAAAATCTTCCAGGGACTTCTTCTCATTGCCTAACGACTTCTTCCGCGTCTCGCAGATCTGACGTGGGTCCTGGCTCCAGTCACGTGTCTTGGGGGACTTCGTGAAACCCAGTTCGGCTTCGCCCAAACCACCAACATTGAACATGTACTTGACGCTTCCCGTCGCCGCCGTAGCCGAACTCCCTCCGGAGTTAGTGTTGCCGCCACTGCCGCCGCCCCTCTGCACCACCTTTAAAATCGCGTATCCCAGGGCGGTGTGAGCCACTGGGCTGATCTGGCCCGGGCCGACACCCTGCAAGGCATCTCTCAATTCAGGGCGCAACATCGAGACCGCTACACTTCCCATGCTGCCGCCTTCCTCCGCGGTCGAGTCGATGGATTTTTCTTTCGCCAGAGCTGGAAAGCTCTCGCCTTTCTTCACCCGATCGATGATGTGCTCCGCCTCTTCCGGAGAACCTACGACGATGATCTGCAAGGTAATTTCTTCCAAAGATGGGTTCGACCTGGATTGACCGGTCGCGAAGGTAGAGGCGGCCATCAAACCCAGAGCAACTGCCGCTTTAAGTAGTCGTCTTTCGCCCTTAAGAAAACGCATCGTCCTTGCCCTTGCTCCAACGTCCAGAGGGTCAATCCTTGGTTCACAGGCTTTGGCTGTCACTTCCTACTGGTTAATGTTTTGCGGTCCATCACGGTTTCGAGCAGGTTCCCCAACTGTTCTGCGCTGAACTCGTTGCCCTCCAGGTTCGTCACCAGACGCCCTTGGCGGTCAATAACAGCGGTGTGCATGGTATGGGCAAGCATGCCCATCTCCGGCCAGAAATTCATGCCGAACATCAAACACACTCGCTTCACTTCTGCGGGAGGCCCGGTGAGGAAATACCATCCCTTGGCGCTTGCCCTCCATGTGCTCGCATACTTGGAAAGAACTTCCGGGCTGTCACTGGTGGGGTCAAAGGTGATGGTGAGAAGCACCAAATCCTTGCCCAGGCGATTCGCGAACCGCTTTCCGACGAGTCCGAGGTTGTTCGACAGGCGGAAGCAATACTCGGGGAAGGAACATTTGGTGTACACAAAAGAGACGGCAACGACCTTCCCTAACCAATCAGAGAACTTGTCTTTACGACCGTATTGGTCGATCAAACTGAAGTCTGGGACTTTCTGGTCTACAGCCAGTATCTCTTCGGCGTTGGGCGTTGCCGCGAACGCCCCTTCGATCATTTTCAGCATGTGAACTTCAAGCGGCCGCTGGTCGAGGCTTTCAAACTGGTGGACCTTGATTTTCTCCGCATAAGGCGCGCCGGAATCCACAACCACGGTGAAGTCCACCAGCATCCCGGCGCGAATGGCCTTCAAGTCTCCGGAGTCACGAACCTCGAACGGCATCGCCATTGCGTCGATGAATCCCGGGATCTCCTTGCAGGACACCGTGAACCTGTGTGGACCGTTGATTTCCAACACGAGTCCAAACGCTGGATATCGCTGCTCCGTCTTAGCCGGTGAAACGCCCGACAACAACAGTGCAGCAACCGCTGCCGCCAGCAGACGTCGACATGAAGCCGCGGTTCTGATCATGGTTTACCGCCCGCGGCGGCGACCGGATGGCCGGCCCCCGCCAGCGACACAGGCAGAGGCTGGGCAGCTCCGAGGCGATAGGTTTGCCGATTGAGTTTGGTATAGTCCCGGGCAAACTCCTTGATCTCGATGTATTGATTCATCGCGACGTTCTTGAATTCCTGCCGCGTATTGCTCGTGGGCCACCAAATCTCGACCTTTGTGATCCTGGCAGCGGGGCCGAGTCCGACGTGCTGCTCCAGAGGAGACGCACCCCAGGAACCTCTGCTATCCACAGTGCGATAAAAAGAATGAGCTTCACCGTCGCGACCTTGCGTGGTAACGGTGACACGCGCGCCGATCGCGGCCCGGTTGGTGTTTACGCCGATTAGTTTGATCGCGATCCAGTGATTGTCATGTCCAGGATTTCGGAATACGCGAAGGGCATGTGCGTCCGAGGGAACCGCACCTCCCATCTGCACCACGATGTCTTCATTCCCGTTGTTCTCCAGATCCGCGAACGCGATTCCGTGCGTTTTATGAAGTTCGCCGGTGCCTGAAGAGACAGTGATGTCTACAAAACTTTTCCCTCCCTTGTTCCGCATCAGGACGTTGGGAGCCAACGTACCGTAAGAAGGATTTCCGGTCCCGAGGTAGAAGTCCAAGAAGCCGTCGTTGTCGATGTCGCCGTAATTCGCGCCCATAGGCATGAAAACTTTGTCCAGTCCAACTTCTGCGGTCACATCCTTAAATGTTCCGTTCCTCATGTTCTTGTAAAGCTTCAAAGGTCCAACGTTGTGGCTAATCCCCAAGTAGGTGCGCATCGTCTCTTCCACCGACGCGTAGTCGCTGGCCACGAACAGATCAGGCCAGCCATCGTTGTCATAGTCGAAAAACCATGTACCGAAGCTCTGCCACGATTGCTGCACTCCGGCGCGCGCCGCTACTTCGGTGAATGTCCAGTCCTGGTTGTTGTGGTAGAGAAAGTTATCGCCGCGGATGTTGGAGACAAAGAAATCGGGATAGCCATCATTGTCGTAGTCAGCTGTGACCACTCCTTTGCTGAACTGGGTACGATCAATGCCCGCGCCGAGCGAGATGTTCTCAAATTTCCCGTCACCCCGGTTGTGATACAGCTGGCTCGGCCCCTGTTCATCGGCCACGAAAAGATCCAGCCAGCCATCGTTATCGATATCAGCCCACGCGGCCGTCTGCGTCGCGAATAGGTGTTCACCCAGGCCGGACTCGCGGGTCACATCGGTGAACGTGCCGTCACAGTTGTTGCGCAGCAGAGAAAGGGGCATCGGTACCTGCCAACCTCCGCGCAGCACGAGGATGTCCATGCAGCCATCGTTGTTGTAGTCAGCCTGGATTACGTTCGCGCCGGCGGCTATCTTGGCGAGTCCAGAGGCTTCGCTGCGGTCGGAGAACGTGCCGTCTCCATTGTTATGGAAATAAAGCAGGTGCCCACATACGTCGTAGCCCGAGGTCACTACGTCGAAGAGCCCGCGATTCTCGAAGTCTTCAACGATGACCCCGCCAGACATCTGGAAAGCGTCCAACCCCGCGTCGTGGGCCACGTCCACAAAACGGCCAATGCTCTCGCCCGGGGTTTCGGTAGCCGGAGCCGTGAGCAGGTATTTGGAAGGCACGCCGTCCGGATACTTGCCCAGCGTCATATACGCCAGGTTCAGGATCCATTTCACTTCGAGGTCGTCGGGCTTCTTCTCGAGGTAAGTCAGAAAATATCGGATCGCTTTCTCGACGTCTTGCGTTTTTTCATACTTGGGATAGGCAGCGCCGGCCAGGGGAGGGAAAATACACTTGTCGCCGGGATCGCGATACGCGCCGTTTTCCATCTCTGCCTTATGCAGATAAACATCTCCGAGAGCTTCCTCGATCAGTGGCACCCGCTCTGGTAGGTCAGTTTGGGCGATCCGATAACACGCCTCCCAATGCATGATCGCCTCGTCCATATGGCCTTGATACGATTCGACCAGGGCCGCGGCATAATGCCTTTCGAGCAAATCGGTTGGACTGGCCGCTGAAGACGTTTGGGAATCCAACAGCGTTTTCAAGTAGGCTTGCAGGTGCGAAACGGAATCCTGATGAAGTTTGCAAATGGTACTTGCGTCATAATTCCATCGGTCGGGCTTGGGCATTGAGCGAAACGCGGTTTCAATTTCCGCCAGCCCGGAGGTCTCGGGTGTTTGGCGAACTACCGCGCGCCCAGTGACCGATAGAGTTCCAGCCGAACTCATCGTCGTCTGATTGCCGGGTACTCCTTCTGCCACCAACGTGGTAGGCGTGTTCTCTTCAGGGAGCAGTTGCAAAATGGCATAACCGGTTGGGATCTTAATGACCGGACTCACTTGTCCTGGTCGCAGCCGCTGCAAGGCATCGCGCAACTCGGCGCGCAAGTCCTCAGCTCTCATCGCGCCCAGCTCACCGCCTGCGTCTGCCGACGGATCGGAGGAGTCCTGCTTCGCGAGCGCGGCGAAATCTTCACCGCGATGGAGGGCAGCAATAATTTGGCTGGCTTTGTCGGATGAATCTACGACAATGATGCGCAAGTGAAGCCCGCCAGCAGCGTATCCTGGCGAAATAAGCGCCAGAACTACAAGGCTTGAGATACGCAGTAGCGCTGCGGCCGCCTTTAAGAGCAATCTTGACCCCCACCCCAACCGCTCGGGCTGTATCCCCACGAAAGAGTGGTCGAATTTTACGATCGCTGAAAGATATGCACCATACTGCAGAGGCGTTAACCGGAAGCCATTAATAGAAAACCGTTAACGAAACTTTGTTCGGGATTTGAGTTCGGAATTCTCAGCTCTGCCGCGCAGACGGTGCACGTCACCGGAACCTCTAATGCTTATCCAGTATTGTTCTCGGTGTACCGAAGCCCTTAACTTCTGTCTCACTTGGTGTGAGGGCGAGCAGTTACACGGACTGCGCTCTCATTAATCACCGGAACGGTGAGCCCTGCACTGTTCGCTTTGAGCGCTCTTTTCTTGGAGATGGGATTGATTCGGACTCTACACCGACTGGGCCGGGTCGTATGAAGGCTGAAAGAAGTCCGACGTCGCATGTCAGGAAGACTACGGTTTTACTGGTCGACGATCACGCCCTGGTTCGGCGCGGGTTTCGGCGCATCCTGGAGGATGAAGCCCACATCACTGTTGTTGGAGAAGCAAGCGACGGTGTTGAGGCAGTCCAAATGGCTTGCGATCTTGAACCGAAAGTCGTCTTGATGGACTTCGCAATGCCCAAGATGAATGGTTTGCTGGCGACGAGACAGATTCTGCAGGTTCGTCCTGAAATCGCGATCTTGATGTTAAGTATGCATTCCGAAGATAGTTGGGTGCGCCAGGCGATCGAGGCTGGAGTTCGCGGATACCTTCTGAAGAATGCTGTGAACTTGGATCTGGGTTCGGCAATCGACCGAGTAGCCTCCGGCGAATTTGTGCTTGATTCGCAATTGTCCGAGCCTGGTCCAAGCAGCGGGCGAGACTGCGCACTGAGTCCGCGAGAACTTGAAATTCTGCAGCTGATCGTACACGGAAAGTCGAACAAAGAAATCGCCGTCAACCTCACTCTTAGCGAAAATACGGTGGGCGTGCACCGTGCCAATATAATGCGCGAACTCGGCATTCATAAGACCGCCGAACTCGTGGTATACGCGATCCGCAAGAGACTGGTGAATATTTCGTGAGTAAGTCGCGGAGAGGGGCTTGGTCTGCAGATCTTTCAGCCGATGCCTCTCGAATCGGTGATCCGAAAGTAATCCGGCTTCGCCATAACGAGATTAGCAATGGGAAGTCGGCTTGTCGGAAGATTTGCTAGCAATTGCGGATGGGCCACGTTCAAATCGGAAGTTTATTCCGAGCCAGAAGTCGGCTTCTAGAGCGTGACCACAACTCAGGTGTCTTCCAGTCCGAGATGGTCGTTTACCGCTTGCCTGAGTTTCTGCTTGCAGCCGAGGTAGCGCTCAGTTGTCTGAACCGATGCGTGTCCGGGCGGCGAACTTGAGCAGATTCAGTTCTTGCTTGCTGCGCCCCAGATCCTATCGAGTCGACTCACTCGGCGGAAGATTGCGCCGTTGTTTATTCCAGCCGCTCTCATCCATTCGTCGACGGCGCGTTTCGTCCACGTAGGAATGGGAACGGTACGAATGTGTTTTCCTTTGCCAATCAAGTCAGCGATCACCCGATGCTCCTCGCGGACCTGGAAATCTTCTGTTCCCAGTCCAACCAGTTCGGCCCGTCGCAGTCCGCATCCGATGATGAGCGCCAGAATCGCGCGATCACGTTTCCCTCTGAGGCTGTCTGACGGTTCACCTAGTAGAGTCCTAGACTGATCGACAGTCAACCAGTTGCCGACGTGAACACCCAACCGCTTCGCTCCTTTGACACGCCAGATTCCGGGGGCCAGATCGGGGCTCAGAAGACCAGTATCGGATGCTTCACAAGCGAGCCGCCTCACGGCGGCTAAACGCACGTTGATGGTGGAAGAGGCGAGGTTCTTCTGTTCGAGAAAGAATCGATAGCGAAGAACGACAGACCGGTTGAAAGCCAAACGCGGTTCGGTGCAGTACCAACCGATCAATTCATCGATGGCATGACCGTAGGATTCTTGCGAACTGGCCGCTGCGAGAGAGTGAATGACTGCATTCTTCGACTGCTCTAAGTCGGGAAGCCGAAGTATTGTTTTAGGTTTGGAGCGTCTTGATGTCTTCCTCCTACGCCGCGAGGTCAGTATGGTCGTTCAGTTGGAGACTTATGGTCTCGAAGCCCGTTTCTGGGGAGCTTCCGGTTATGCTGACAATCCGCCCGGAATCGTGTTGACGGTCGCCAACCGATCCAGATCGATGGCTTATGTGGCCTATCGAGAGAGAATGCGCGTCCATCCGAACAGAGCTCTTCCCGTCGTTCCTTCGTCGCTCGCCAGGTCGAGGCAGGCTGTGACTGAAGCGTTCCTTTGTGAACAGATTCTTCAGCCTCGTCTGGTTAGACTCCCTTGATAGTCAGGCCTTCAAAAGGGGAACCTTCGCTGATTCGTAGAGGCCATTTAGAGTTCCTGATTGAACGGTTTCTATCCATTTTCAATGAATTAAAGAGGAAGTCTTGAAAAAAAAGTCCAAGGTATCGTCCCGCTGGATCAAGATTGGCGCGTTGTTGGCCCTGGCTGTGATCGCCGGCGCAGTTGTGTTGCTGCTAAGCCGCTGGCCGTTCACGCGTGACATCGTCGTCAGGGCGCTGCAGGAAAAGTTCTCCAGCACGGTCGAAGTGAAAGTGTTTCACGGGACATATTTCCCGCCCGGGTGCGTTGCCGAAGGAGTGACTTTCCGCCGCAACAGCGATCAAGGCGACCCGCCGATCGCCACCATCGAAAAGCTCACAATCCAGGGCGCTTACTGGGAGTTTTTCAGGACTCCTAAACGTGTTCGACGTGTCAGGATCGAAGGTTTGCGCATGTTCGTGTCATCCGGCAGTGAACGTATCGGGAACGCAGCGCCACTCGGCAGCCCGAAGCAGTCCGCGTTGATTATCGACCAGGTCACTGCGGACGGTGCCGTCGTGGAGTTTGCTTCCAGCCAATCCGGAAGAGAGCCCCTCAAGTTCGAAATTCACAAATTGACGCTGAACTCCGTAGCCGATGACCGGCCCATGTCGTTCCACGCCGCGCTGCTGAATGCGAAGCCTCCAGGAGAAATTCGCACGGAAGGGCAATTTGGCCCCTTGCAGCCGCAGGACGTGGGTCAAACCCGTCTCTCCGGCTCCTATGACTTTCAACGCGCGGACCTGGGCGGATTTTCAGGCATTGGGGGAACGCTAGCCTCCACCGGCAAATTCAATGGTGTGCTCGAACACATCGAGGTCGAAGGCAGTACCGACGCGCGCGATTTCAAAATTACCAGAAGCGATCATGCGGTACACCTGAAAACGCAATTCCATGGCATTGTGAACGGGCTCGATGGAGCCGTCTCTCTATCGTCAGTGCAGGCGCAATTTGAGCAGACGTCACTCGTATCGGAAGTCGAAGTGGCAAAGAAGGCGGCCTCTGAAGGTAAGACCATTTCGCTGGGCGCGACGGAACTACAGGGCCGGATACAGGACTGGTTACGCCTCCTCTCGAAGGCGGATCCTCCTGCTTTTACCGGAGCGATGAACTTCAAAGCGCAAGTCCTGGTTCCCCCTGGGAAGCGAAGCTTCATTGAAAGGGTGAACCTGCAGGGAGATTTTGGAATCGATGCGGCGAGTTTCGTCCGCTCGACAACGCAGGAAAAGGTTGACAATCTCAGTCAGTTGGCTCAGGGCGAGAAAAAGAACGACGATCCGGCGAGCGTCGTTGAAAATCTGAAGGGACATGTCGTAATGAACCACGCGGTCGCGACGTTCTCAGACCTCTCGTTCAGCGTTCCGGGAGCGCTTGCTCATGTGCATGGCACATTCGGCCTGCTGACGGAGCGGGTTAACCTTCACGGAACCTTGCAAGTCGATAACAAGCTCTCCAGGGGATCGAAGGGAGTGAAATCAGTTTTGCTTAAATCTGTGGAGCCATTCTTCAAGAAGAAAAATGCTGGAGAGATCGTGCCCATCAAGATCGGCGGAACCTTCAGCCACCCATCTTATGGACTGGATGTGACCCCGTAATCAATAGAGAAGACAAGTGGCGCGTCGTTTCTCCCGAGTGACGGGCGACTCTGAAGTTATGGGCCTGTTCGCGTCAACGCGGTCCAGAAGTCGGCTTCGGGGAAGCTTGTGGCCGGGAAAAAGCAAGCTTCTGCCCGATTCACAGCGTCAGCCGACCATCACGGCGCAACCAGTCATTCAGGCTGACAATAGGAAGATATTTGTAGGTCCGGACTTTGTCTTGGGCGGCGTCGCAACCGCTGTTATAACAAGACCGAATGTCTCGCAATCTGGATAGTTTTCCGCGACGGCTCCGCGCTTTTTCGCAAATTGCGAAAATCTGACCATTCAGAGATCGCTTCTCATGTAAGTTTCGGAACAGGTCGCAACGTAGAGTCAATAAAAGGGCGCACCTGCAGGGGATGCACTTTCGCGTGAAAAATCTGCTACCATCACTGTTCGGTGAGGTAGCCATGCCCCAATATGTAATCGAGCGGGAAATCCCTGGCGCAGGCAATTTGTCTGATGCGGAACTGCAAGCAGTGGCCAAAAAGTCGGTAGGCGTGTTGAAGAATATGGGACCGGAGATCAAATGGCTCCACTCCTACGTCACCGGCGATAAAGTCTATTGTGTGTACCTGGCGCCGGACGAGGAAACGGTTCGCGAACACGCACGCCGCGGAGGTTTTCCGGCGAATCGCATCTCAGCAGTGCGGCGCCTGATCGATCCCAGCACTGCAAATTGACTTAAGCAGAGTTTCGAGTCCGAGGACCTGATTCCGTGTCGCAGTCAAGCGCCTGGTGGACGGCTTGCTCAATCGGCATGGCCCAACCTTCCATCCACGCCGTTCCTGCAGCATTGCCGAGCGTTCGGCGCGCAAATTCCAGGGCCTTCTCAAGCCTGGGTTGCCCTGCGGGCGTGAGCGGAGCGCCCAATCTTTGCCGAAGCGCGGCGGCGGCTCCTGCCAAGTGTAGCGATAATTCGGCGTTCGATTGCGCCGCAGCGCTTACGGCGAGACATTCTAGCGCCCTCGCGATGCCGCGTTTGTGACCCAACTCTTGAAACACTTTGATGCTTTCGCCGTAAAGGCGACGAGCCTCGGAGTTGTTACCCTGATCGCAGCTTAGACTTGCCAAATCAGAGAGGGTGCTCGCAATTCCCCAGCGGTCACGCAGCCGGCGAAACTCCGACAGACTCTGTTCGCAAAATGAACGAGCGGCCACGAAGTCCGCTTTTTCCCGCGCGACGTCGCCCTGGTAGTTCAACGTCCAGGCGGCACCGGCGACATCCCCAACCTGACGGAAGATCGTTAGACACTCCTCGTAAAGAGAGAATGCACGCTCATATTCGCCCAGCAACTTCATCACGCTGGCGAGATTGCTGAGGGCTCGGGCGAAGTCAGTGGAATCGCCCAGGTCTTTCCATATCGCGACGCAGCGCTCGAAGAGTGCGGATGCGGCGGCGATTTCGCCACGATCACGAGTAATGACGGCCAACGCGTTCAGTGCGACGGCAACGCCGCGATTGTCGTTCAGCTCAAGACAGGTCTCGAGGCTATCTTCGAACATCTGCTGAGCAGGGCCGTAATCGCCCTGCTCGCTGGCCAGAACTCCGGCAGCGAACCGCAGGCGGGCGTGAAGCTTCGGGCGAGCCGCGACTCCTTCCAGCGCCAGGATCCTGGCAATGGCGTCGCGGCCCTCCGTAAGATGTTCTCGCGTTTCCCAGAAACGGAAAAGGGCGGCTCCGATGCGAAGACCCCAGTCGGCATCCCCAGTCTTGATCAGATAATCGAGCGCGCCGCGGAAGTTGTCGTGCTCAACTTCAAAACGGTCGAGCCATTCGGGGTGAGCGGCTATGTCCTCGGCACCCTCTTCGGCAAGCACGAGATAATAAGCAGCATGGGCTCGACGTGTTGCGGATTCATCGTCGCTTTCGGCGAGGCGTTCGAGAGCGTACTCCCGAAGGGTCGAGAGCATGCGGAACCGGGTTTCTGTATCCGCCTGCTCCACCTGCTGCGCGAGGCTCTTGTCCACCATCGAAGCCATGCCGTCGAGTACGTCGAGGCCCAGGTCGCCCTTGGTGTCGCACACCGCTTCCACGGCTTCCAGCGTGCATCCACCGGCAAATACTGAGAGCCTGCGGAATAGAGTTTGCTCTGCGGCATTGAGGAGCCCGTAGCTCCAGTCGATGGTGCCGCGAAGAGTTTGTTGACGGCTCGGCAGATCGCGAGCACCGCCAGTCAACAGGTTCAGACGGCCTTCGAGACGAGCCAGCATGGCTAGCGGCGAAAGCAGTTTGATGCGGGCCGCGGCCAGTTCAATAGCGAGGGGCAAACCGTCCAGGCGGGCGCAAATGGCCGCCACCACAGGGGCGTTTTCCTTGGTCAATGCGAATTCGTGCTTCACAGCCCGCGCGCGTTCCAAAAAGAGCTTTATCGCCGGAAGACCAGAAAGCACGTCGAGAGGCGGGATGGACTTAGGGTCGGGTAGCGCAAGCGGTGGCACAGGAAACTCCTGTTCGCCATAGATATGCAGCGGCGCCTGGCTCGTGACAACGACCTTGAGTTTCGGGCCAGTAGTCAGCAGTTGCGCCACGAGCGGCGCTGCGGAGACGAGGTGTTCGAAGTTGTCGAGCAAGAGGAGCGTCGGCTCGCTCAAGCCGCCCACGTACTCTATCAAGCTTTCCTGCCGCGACTTATTTCCGGTTTCGCGCACGCCCACTGATTGCGCGATCGTCGAAGCGATCAAACCACCTTCACCAATCGCTGACAGAGGGACAAAGCACACACCGCCTGGAAACTGGTCGGCGACTTCACCCGCTACCTGCAAGGCGAGCCGCGTCTTCCCGATGCCGCCCGGACCGGTGAGGGTCACAAGCTGTACGTCCACGCGGCTCAGGAGCTGACGGAGACCAGCCGTTTCGTGTTCCCGCCCAATGAATGCAGTGCGCTGGAGCGGCAGGTTGTTGGGGCGAGGCTCGGATTCGCGGGCAGGCGTATCGGCGAGGCGGTCGCGCACCGCGGCGAGGTCGCAAGCCAAATCGCGGGTGGAGGCGTAGCGCTGCTTCGGGTCCTTGGCCAGGCACCGCTCCACGATCCAAATGAAAGGGGCGGGCGCCTGAAGCGTTCTGGCGCCGAGGCGCTCGGGCTCATCGCGGAGGATTGCCGCCGTCGTTTCTGCATGAGTCTTTTTCTGGAACGCGGGAAGCCCGGTGACCATCTCGTAGAGCACCGATCCGAAGGAAAACTGGTCAGAACGAAAATCGACTTCGCCGCCGGTCGCTTGCTCCGGCGACATGTAGCCCACGGTTCCCATCACCGTTCCATGCTCGGTAATGGTGGTGGTCGCATCCGAATTCTGGGCGTGATCGAGCTTACGCAGTTTCGCCAGACCGAAATCCAGCACCTTGGCCGTACCGTCGACAGAAACCATCAGGTTCTCCGGCTTCAAATCGCGGTGAACGACACCAATTTCGTGCGCTTTGGCGAGAGCGTCTGCAATCTGCGCCGCAAGGGCGACCGATTTGCGAAATGGAATCGGGCCAGAGGCGAGCGACTGTCGCAGCGTCTCGCCGTCCACCAGTTCCATGGCAATGTAACGTGTGCTGTTCACATGCCCCAGCTCATAAATCGTGACGATGTTGGGATGATTGAGCGCGCTGGCGGAACGGGCTTCCTTTTCAAAACGTGCCAGGGCTTCCGGTTGAGCAAGGCGTTCCACGGAAAGCGTCTTAATGGCGACTTCACGGTCGAGGCGGGTGTCTCTGGCGCGGTATACCTCGCCCATGCCCCCGGCGCCCAGTTGCTGAAGGATCTCGTAATTCCCAAAGCGCGTGCCCGGCGACAAGGTGGACGACACGGAATCTGGCATGAGCTGCAGGTTCATCAACCTCGCTGGCGCAGCGGTCGACCGGCCAAGAATTGATCACTGGCCGCCGCGCTATGAACTTTGAATTCTGGACTTTCCGATCGCAATGGACTCTGCGGCCCGAAACCCCGGAGTGCGTTTATAATAACTCACACTTCGGAGGCAGTTCATGGATATTCGATCGGTGCAGCGGCCGCTAAAAGACCAGTACCGGCAAGACCCGGCAAGTTCCCGGATTACTCTGACGGCGCACGGCAAGCAGACCGAGGCGCCCATCTCCTGCTCGATCGACCTGGGGCGGGCGATATATAACGCTCAAGCTCACAAAGGAGTGGGCGGAGCAGGGACGGGCGCTTGTTCCGGAGACTTGCTACTGGGTGCGCTGGCTGCCTGTGCGCAGATCACTTGCCAAATGGTAGCTGCCGCCATGGGAATCCCTACCGAAGCCATCAACGTCAGGGTCGAGGGCGATCTGGACCTGCAGGGTACGCTGGGTCTGTCGAAAGACGCGCCGGTCGGATTTCACGACATCCGAGTTACTTTCGACGTCCGCGCGCCGCAGGCAACAGCGGAGCAGTTGAGCGCGCTGCGGGCGAAAACAGAGCAGTATTGCGTGGTGATGCAAACCTTGCAGCATGCGCCACGGATTGAGAGCGAATGGAAGGAGTAGGAAAGATCTAGCGCGACTCCAGAGTTGCCGGGGCCTCCGGAGACTGCTGATTTGTGCTTCGGATTGGACGGGGCAAAGCCCCGTCACCACACGAGCGACAAGAAATTCCAGTTTTCATTTCGGCTTGATGTTCTGATTTACGCGGAACAGGTTCCCCGGGTCGTAACGCTTCTTGATTTTCGCCAGACGGTCGTAGTTTTTGCCGTACGTAGCTCGGATGCGGTCTTCGCCCTCTTCCATCATGAAGTTGACGTACGCGCCACCGGCCGAATAGGGATGAAGCGCGCTCCAATACTCCTTCGCCCAGGTGGAGATTTTCTCATTGTTCGCCGGATCGGGATCGACCCCGACAATCACAGAACTCCAAGTCGCGTCGCGGTAACCCCACGGTGTGGCGCTGCTCTTGACGCGGCCAGCGGCGCCGTTGATCGGGTACAGGTGCATGGTCGACTGCATCGACGGCAAGTTCCCGGCGTGTTGCACGTGGATCGCGATGGATTCGTCCGGCAGTGTGCGAACGAAATCTGCCTTCCAGTACCACTGGTGGCCCGGAGGATAAAGACCGTCGTGCAAACTCTGGAGTACCGGATGTGGAATTGGGCCGACCATGTCGAGCGCCGGAGTCTTGAAGCTCCGAATCGGCTTGAACACTTTTTCTGCCTTCTTGATCGGTCCGGTGTAGCACCAAACGATACCGCACATTTTTTTGTTCTGCAGGTGTTCGGGGAAAGGAGCTTCTGGCGGCACCGTGAGGAAAGCAAAAAAACCATAGAGGTCATCAGGAGCCTTCGCGATGAAATCGCGGTACCAGCGCATCATCTCGGCCGCGTCTTCCATGGGCCACAGCATTGGGCCGCCGTAGTTGGTGTGCACGGGTTGTCCCTGGAACAGAAACGACGTAACGACGCCGAAGTTGCCTCCCCCGCCGCGCACGGCCCAGAACAGGTCGGCATTTTCCCTGGCGCTGGCGGTAACGAACCGCCCGTCGGCCAAGACCATTTCGACGGCGAGGAGGTTGTCGATGGTCAGGCCATAGCGCCGAGTCAAGTAACCGATTCCTCCGCCCAAGGTTAACCCAGCTACGCCCGTGGTGGAAATGATGCCGGAAGGAACAGCGAGACCGAACACGTGGGTCGCATGGTCCACATCGCGCCAGAGGGCACCGCCGCCGGCCAGCACGGTCTTCTTCTTTGGGTCGACGCGAACATAGTTCATCGGCGAAAGATCGATCACCAGTGCGTCATCGCATACTCCTAACCCGCCCGCGTTGTGCCCGCCGCCGCGGATAGCCACCACCAGCTTCTGCTCGCGGCCGAACTTCACCGCCGTCATGACGTCGGCCACGTCAGCGCAGAGTGCAATCAGTCGTGGGTGCCGGTCGATCATCCCGTTGTATACCTTGCGAGCCGCGTCGTAACCCGGATCGCCTGGCTCGATCAGCCCTCCGCGCAAGCTGGCTCTGAAAGCTGCAATTGTCGCTTCGTTCAGCATCGCTACTCGATCCCCGAAAATTTTGACCTCGTTATGTCACAGTTGGGTATACCTGCAGTACGGCGCGTCACCAGGCAAACCCCTGCGTCACCTGCCAAACTTAGCCGGAATTTCCGAACTGGACCCCTGGTTCGCAAATGGTACTGCTTCTCCTTCCCCCGACACAACGAATTTGCCCACCAACAGGCCCCACCGAGATCGAACCCCAATGCCTGATCAACGCGCAAACCGTACAAGTGACTGTACTCAACATTTCGATTCCGGCAACTACGCGATAATTCCCGATAGTCGGCAGGGTCTATGAATGCCGTACGACCCACACAGCGGGAGTAAGGTCTGGAAGGCAGCGGATCGGAAGATCGGCAAGCCCGGGTAGAATCGTGGAAAAGTAATCGCGCACCGGGACTTGCAGCCGACGGCAGCTTTCTACGACCGAGAGGATCGCCGCGACCTTCGGTCCCGCTTGTGGGCTGCCGATGTGCAACCAATTCTTTCGACCAAGAGCTACCGGACGCATGGAGTTCTCCGCCAGGTTATTGCTCAACTCAAGTTCGGGATGCTCCAGAAATCGTGTAAGTGGGCCAAGTTGGGTGAGCGGCCGAAGAAGACAAAGGGCGCAGCGAAGCGCGGGAGGGAAAGGCGACCATGAGGAGCCAACGTCGTACGAAGAAGGTGCGCGGTGTATTCGAGAAAAAGCTCGGATCCGGCATTTGGTGGATCCAGTTTTTCGACGCGGACGGCGACGTCGCGAGAAGGCTGGGAGCCGCGCCAATGCCATCGATCTCTATCGGAAGCGAAAGACCGAAGTGCTAACCGGCAAGAAGCTCCCGGAAAAACTTCGCTCTCGCGTAGTGCGGTTTTCGGAGTTGGCGGCGGACGCAGAAGCATATTGCAAGACCAACAATCAGGGACAGCAGTTCGATCTCTACCGCATCGGGCGCTTGAAGGAACAGTTCGGGACCCGGACAGCACTCAGTCCCGTGAAGGACCTCCGCGATTGGTTCGATAATCAGGAGTGGAAACCGGGAACATATAACCGCTACAAGACCACGCTTTCCCTACTCTATCGACTCGGCACGGAGAACAATAAAATTGAGAGCAACCCCGCGAAGCTGCTAAAGCACAAAACCGAGGACAATGAGCGCGTGCGGTTTCTGAATCAGTTCACACCGCGCGAGACCGAGTTGGAGTGCCTTAAGCCACACGGGGATGAGGAGTCACGCTTGCGTGCTGTCATCCTCAAGAACTATGCGGAGCACATGCCAGAATTCGAGATCGCATTACACACAGGCATGAGGCCTAGCGAACAGTACGGCCTCGATTGGCCCAGGGTTGATCTCGCTCACAATTTCGTGAGCTTACGCAAGACGAAAACCGGAAAGCCGCGCCACATTCGCTTGAGTGCCATCGCGCTCGCAGCGTTCAAGGTGCTTCAGCAGCGTCCGGTAAACCCAGAAGTCCGGGTTTTTGTTAACATACAAGGGCAGCCCTTGCGAGGGTACAAGCACTGGTTCGATCCGGCAGTCGAGGAAGCTGGTCTTCGGGACTTCACTTGGTACTGTCTCCGCCACACATTTGCGAGCAGGCTCGCGATGGCGGGAGTGGATCTTCTGACGATTTCGGATACTTATGGGGCACAGGACAATCCAGAGGACGAAGCGGTACGCACATCTCGCGCCAGCTCACAATCAGGACGCGATGGATCGTTTGGTGTCCTTTTCAGTTGTCGCAAGCCGGAAAGAGCCAGGAACCGCTCCGGCCGAACCAAGTGCCACCGCTACTGCCACCGGCACTAAATCGATCAAACCGGAGCGGACGGTGGCTGTGAGTTAAGCTATTTGTATTCTTTTAGTTTGCTGTACTGTGGGCGCGTAGCTCAGTTGGTAGAGCAATGCCCTTTTAAGGCATGGGTCGCAGGTTCGAATCCTGCCGCGCTCACCATTCTTCAATGACTCCACGTTCCCCGGCACGGCGTTCAGGGTGACTGACGAGGCGGTTTGACTCAGGAGAGGGGCGACGGTGTGCCCAGCTTGGGCCGCACCCTCCCAAGGGTAGTGTCCTAATTTGAACTTTTCAGGCATTGGCAGCGGCCCTCAGCGTGCTACGAATCCACTCCGACACGTTCTGCTTGCTGGCTCTGGCTTTGGCTGCGATAGCCTTTAGATCGTCCGGCGCAAAGCGCACGGGCACGATTCTGCCCTTCGCTTCGCCTTTTGGTAGTTTGGGCCGTCCGATTTTAGCTTTCTTCTGTGCCAAGATTCCTCGCCTCTTGCATGATTGCAGCCTTCACCGCATCCTGAGCCGAATTGATGGGATGAAGGTGCAGCACCGTGACATGCCGAATAGGTTTGTCTGGGTCATCCGTCTCATGCGCCCATGCGTACACTCTGTGCGCCGTCGCGTGCCCTGCTAAATCGAATACCTCAACAATCCCCTCCCAAACCGTTTGCCCCTGAAAGACTTCTTTCACTGGCACGCTTTCAACGTGCGCAGCCTCAGCGCCGTGCAAACGGCGGATTACGTCGCGCAATTCCTGGATATAGCTCACGCGGTAGCCTCTACCAGATCGGCCACAGTCCAAAAGTCCCGCTCTACCCCTGCTGCCATTGCCGGAGTACATCGCAGCGTATTGTGACGGAGCACGAAATTGTAATAGGCAAAGTGCAACGCAACGGCGGCTTGGAAGTTCTCAAACTTCTTGCTGAAGGCCAGCGTAAGGCGAGACAGCCGTTTTACGTGTAGGCGCGTGGTGGCGTTCAGCCGCTCGATGTGGCTAGTAGAAATAAACTCCCGCTCTGGATTGCCAGCAATGGGCCTACGGTACGCAGAGGCGAAGTGCGGGGCGCTATATTTCCGCTCTGGGTGCTGTGCGGCATCGTGCGTATACACCTTCACGATCTGGCCATAATCAACATTTGCGCCAAAGGCCCGTTCTACAGCTTCACCATATGCCCCTAGAGCATCGGTTGAGATTTGCACGCGATTACGAACGCGGTTGGCAATGTCCTGCACAAAAGCATTTGCAGTTTCGTGATTACGCTTCCCACACTTAAACGACGGCACTAGCTTGGTTTCGGAGTCAATTGCGCAGAACGTCCAAACGTCGCCGTATTCGGGGTTATCGTCTACCGAGCAATGCCGTTCTTTCTTGCCAATGAATCCCCAGAGTTCGTCCAATTGGAGGTAGTTGCAGGTTAAATCCTGCATCTTGGAATCCATTAGCATCTCGCAACCTTTGCCCACGCGGACACCTAACCGCATGATCGTATCGCGGTGTACGCCCGTGATGCGCTCGATAGAGCGGATGCTAGAACCTTCGGCCAAGGCTGCGATTATCGCGGATTGCTTTTCGGCGCTCACTACGTTTGCCATGAGATTAACTGTATTACACAAAATAGCATCTGTCAAGTCTTTTCGTGTTACAATTAAGAAAAAATGGAGCCAACAAACGGCGACGATAACAAGCCCCAGAGCCACGAGCAGGAGCCGCTCCCGCTCCGAAATGCCGACTCCGCGCCAGCCCCAGAGCAAGTGCTCGAATCTGCCTCCCAAGCGCCCATTATCCAGGAGAACATCGGAGGCAAGCCATCCGAAGAAACACCCAGCGATTGCGAGCGCAAAAAGTTTGGAGAATTCGAGCGTCTTTCGCTGCGATGGGCGCGACTTAATGCCGTTTTCGTCGGCCTTACACTCTTTGCTATTACCGGAACCGCTGTAGTGTTCTGGGATCAATTCAAGGAAATGTCCTCCCAGACTGACATCTTGGCTATCGCTGCCCGTCAGGCGAGGAGAGACTCCGCAGAATCTAGCGCCAACGCCGCAAGACAGCTTTCCATTGCCCAAGAGCAGGCAAAAGCTGCGCAGGATAGCGTCAACGCCATTCAGCGACAGACCGAGATCGGGGCGCGACCTTGGCTTGAGCTGTCTAAGATCGCAATAACCGGGGGAATGACCATCGACATTAATGGCGAGGCGCATTCGCAGGTCTACGTCGTTGCTACAAATGTCGGCAAGACTCCCGCCAGAGAGGTCTCGCTTTGGGTTGAACTCGGAGAACGCTCTACCGAGCGTCAAGAAATTCGTAGATTGTGTACGATGAACGTTCCTACCCCCAAGGACGCCGGTAAATACGGGCAGATTTTGTTTCCCACCAAAACGCTTGGGGAAGAAGAGACCCAAACTATTAGCATCAAACTCAGGCAACTCACGCTTGTCGAGAGAAAACCAGCAGGAACTGGCTACTCGGAGTCTTTTCGGTGGGATAAAGGCGGACCGCCGCCCTCTCAAGAACAGTTCATTTATCCCATCCCCTCTTCCGTGATCGGATGCATACAATACAAATCGTTCACCTCCGAAGCTCTCTATTACACGGGGTTTGTTTATGAGCTTCTTCCGCTGATTAAAGGGCGAGAAATGTTTGGATACAACATTCACTTTGACCGCAAAACCAAGAAAGCCACCGACATTCCGGCCACAATTACCCAAGAGAACGGAACTGTTACCATCCCGCTTGATTGGCTGAGGCTTACCCAAAACCGTGGGTGGGGAAACGACATAGTGAAATAGCAGCAATAGCCCAAAAATCCAAATTAGGACACTACCCTCCCAAGGATTCAGTTGACACTGTCACGCATGGCGGAGTACCTTCTTGTTTGCGTCTTCGTCACTCTCCCGGGACGCTCCTTCGCTTGTCCGCTGGAGGTCCTTGTGAAAATTAATCTGACCCTTACCCTGTTATTGTGCCTCCCTCTGCCCGCCCTTGCGCAGCGTCCCCTCGCGCATCCGATCCAAGACAGTGCCTTCCAGCAGCTAGCGGAAGTCGCTGGCTCGCAGGCGGGGGATGATTTTGGGGCTTCCGTCGCAGTGAGCGGAGACACTTTGGTTGTTGGTTTGCCGTTCTCCTCTGCGGCCTGCGAGAATTGTGGCGCTGTCTACGTGTACTTGGCAGCGAACGGAGATTGGGGGAACCTCACGCAGGTAGCCACCTTGACGCCGCCTACGGGCAAGGGTACCGGCGGTGGCTTTGGATACCCGGTTGCGGTTAGTGGCGACACGATCGTGGTTGGCGGATTTGATGCCAGTAGCCAAGAGGCCGCCGCCTACGTTTATGTGAATCCGTCGGGTAATCCGGCCCCGGCAGGCGAGTTGACCACGTCCGTCGGAACCGGGGATTCGGTTCAGGGCCTCGGAATTGAGGGCGGCACCATAGTGGTTGGTATACCGACCGCGAGCGTGGGAGCGCGCGGGGAGGGGGCTGCCTTCGTATATGTCGAGCCTTCTACGGGTTGGACAGACATGACCGAGACGGCCGAGCTTCTATCCACTGCTCCGAATACTTTTTTTGGGCAGTCCGTCGCGATTAGCGGCCATAACATCGTCGTCGGGGCGTTCGAAGTGAAAGTCGGTGGGGTGGAGCAAGGAGCGGCGTATCTCTTTGTACAGCCTGCGGCAGGCTGGAGCGGAATCTGGTCGCCAACGACGGAGTTCGAGGCGTCGAACGGGACGAGAAAAGCTGGTTTTGGGACCTCTGTGTCCGTGAGCGGCGAAACCGCAGCGGTTGGAGCACCAGACGAAGCCGTCGGTTCTAGCCAGAACGAGGGGGCGGCCTACATATTCTCCCGGCCCTCATCGGGATGGCCGAAGACCATGACCGAAACAGCCGAACTCACTGCTAGTGGCGCGAAGGCAGGAAGTGAGCTGGGTTTTTCTGTTGCGCTCAGCAGACAAACAATGGTCGCGGGCGCTCCCTTTGAGCACGGTGTCCAAGGGCTTGCGTATTTGTTCTCCGAGCCGACTGGAGGATGGCAAAGCAGCTCGCGGGCCGAGGCGATCGCCGCCTCTGATGGGACCGCTAACGATAACTTCGGCTATTCCGTCTTCATTGGCGACGGCGTGATCGCGGTGGGAAGCCCCGGCTGGCCTAGGGGAAGCCTCGCCAAGGACGGAGCCGGATATGTGTTCGGCAAGAGCCAGTAGTTTCGGTCTTTGGGTTAGAAGATCTGCGTCGTCCCCACTGCGTTCGCTGTGCCAAACAGGACACTTGCGGCGGCAGGCTGCCCGGCCGCCAGGCTCACGATTGCTGCCTTATAGCTGGTCTGATCTAACCCGCTACAGCTTCCAGTGCCCAGCCCGACCGCGCACTGCAGGTCCTGATAATAAATCTCCGCAGAGGTTGTCCCTTGCTCGCTGGAAAGGACGAACACCTGCGACAGTGTTTGGTCGCTCGTGCCCGTTTTAGCCTGAGACGCGTCTAAACAGTAGGTACCACCGCCGCCGGCGGTGCTGATGTTGCAATCCTGCAATTCAATAAAGGGCACTTGGCCGATGACCATTTGGCGCACGTTGCACCAGTTGTCAGAGCAACAGTTCGAGCCTGTGCAGGTATTCCAAAGCTGTATATCGAAGAGATCGCTGGCGAGTGGGGCGCTGACGCTGCCGGGAGTTCCGTTTTCGAGGCCTTGCGTCCCTATTGCGAACGGCTGATTGGCGAGCATGGTCTTGGCTTCCTCGATTGACCATGACGGATCGGTGCCGCCCGGGTAGCTAGTGAGGCTCTGCCCCATATTGACCGTCATCATCGGCACCCAATTGGGAGGCGGAAACTGCGGGCTAAGTTGAAACTGAGTGGCCCGCTCTGAACTTATATCGGAAGCTGCAGTGGCATAAGCACCGAGCCATGTTGTTTTCATCAGGGCGTCTCCCCCACCAAGAGCGCCCTCAAGATATTGGGTGCAATTTATCGTTGCCTCGCTACCGATAGAGAAGCCGAATCGAACGTAGTCGATCTGCGCAAGAGGAGCAGGCGCAGTGGCCCACTCTGAATTGCCTGAGGCCCAGGTGATAAGAGAGTCCCACCAGCCTACAACTGCCGTTTGAAACGGTGTCTCCCAAACCGCGGGGATGCCCGTAGCGAGAGTTCCGGCAGTACACTGCACCAAGTTGTGGGGGGGCGTCGCGTTCACGCAGTTAGAGGTGTTTATGTTTGTGTAGGCGTCCGTCGGCGGCTCTACGTTGTCCACGGTGCTTCCGTAATACCCTTGGCCACTCCCACCGCAGAACGCAACGTCCAGGCTGGTTGGCCCAAAGACCCAGGGCGGCGTATCCGAGTTCGTGGTTGGATTAGACACGGCGCGCGCGTCGATGTTAATGATGCATGCGTGACCGCTGCCCCTCCCGGGAAGGCTAGCACCGCACCAGCTATAGGCGCCGCTAGTGGAAATGTAAGGCTCAATCGAGGTGTAGAACGTCGCAAAGGTGTAGGGGCACGTGGCGGAATAGGTATTGCATGGCATTGGGCAGGTGGAACACCAAGTGATGGGTATCGTCACTCCGTCGATGTAGGGAAGTATGCTGGAGAAACTGCTCGGGATGCCGCTGCCGGTTGGAACGTTCCACGCGATTATGTCGATCTGGGCGGAGGCAATGACTGAGCTCGCAACGAGGGTAATCGCAGCAAGGAGCTTCATGAGCGACTCTCCTGAATCTTAGGCCAGTCTAGCTTCACGCCATCCGTTGTCAACCGCAATGAGGCTCGCCCCGTTGCCTCGGGTGGTGCATCGCGCTCCGGTCTGCCAGAAATTACTCCAGCAATATTACTTCTGAACTATTGATGCACGGCTCCCCGGAATTCTAGCCCAGTTTCGCTTCACGGCATCCTTTGTCAATTCCCATGAGTCTCTTTCCTCTCGTGGTACATACTCGCATCGCTCGCGATAATTGTGTACGTGCGTATTCAATCGTTGATCCGAAATACGGGGATAGTCACACAACACAGAGAAGGCGCAGGGGTCAGCCCCGTCTTCTGAAAATGCTTCATCCAGAACTTACGTAAGACTTGCAAAGGGACCCTCCGTTCTTGGCTGGCTCGTGAAAGCGATCCGCTGTTCCTGATGTCTCCTTATCAGGGTTCCACGAAACCGAATTGTAGTGCTGAGCGAGCTGGATTCCGGGCACCCTCCGGGCACCTAGTCCGCTGTCTTGTCGGCATCTCATTGATTTTGTTGTGTCCTGCATGGAGTAAGCCGGACGTGCAAGTTGTTGTTTGTAATTAATTTGACGACCCTTTTAAGGCATGGGTCGCGTCGCTCAAAATGACTCCACGTTCCCCGGCACGGCGTTCAGGGTGACTGACGAGGCGCTTTGACTCAGGAGAGGGGCGACGGTGTGCCCAGCTTGGGCCGCACCTCTCGACGCTTCCTAAACGCAATGCCGGCACGATAAAGACTCTTTCTCCGTGTGCGCTTCGCCGATCCCTCGCTAAGCCGCCATTCATCAGAAATTTACCCGTCTGTAACTATCCTGTAACACAATACCGATACAACCTGACTACTAATTCATCCAGCAGTCGGTCGAGTGATGCTCCGAATTTTGTTGGCTGGCCGGTCAGCGGCGAGCGGGAGATAAGGCCACCACTCAAGCGAAGCGAAGGAAATCGAGCCCAGTTCTTCCAGTATTTCGGAGAGAACTTCGTAGCAGGTTTGCCAAGTTTGGTAAAAGAAGGAGAGTGCGATGAAATCTGGGTGGAACTTGTGTGAGCTTATTAGCCGACGCTCTGTCGGCAGGACATGGCCTCGGCTAGGGGCATACAACCTGACACCGGCGCTCGGGGCAGTAGCGGAGGCTGGGGCTTCGGAAGCTGGGGGTCGGCTTCCGCAGAATTCCTTTCCGGAAATGCAACGAGATGCACATCCTTCCGGTGTGCGAGCCGATGTAGGGTTCCGTAAGACACTCAAACGACTGGCGTTAGGCTTGTCTCCGGAGTCCCAAGAAACGGACTCGCAATTGCAATGTCCGCAACGCCAATAAAGTCTATTAATACAATGTATTTTATGGCATAATCGCTGGCCGAGAAGGTGGCTGACAAATCTCTCTACAACTATGCAGGCAACAGATTGTGACACCCGAGCTGACAGCGTGACTTTGGAACCGCAGTGGGGTTTAACGCCGTCAACCGGAACCTCACACGCCAGGAAGACTTCCCCCAGTTTTCCGCGATTCGCAGTCTCTTGCTAAATGAAGTAGTCAGTTGATGAAAAAGCGGAGCGATTTGCCTGAATCATAACTCGGCCAATCAGTAGCAATAACGATAAGTCTATTTTCCGGAGAAAAAACTCGAGACCGGCTGAAAAGTGAAGGCGCGAGTCGACTCCAAATTGCAAAGAGTTCTGTTTTTCCCCCGGGGAAAGTGTTGTCCAACCTAAAACTCAAAAAGGAGAGGATTTAATTTATGAAACGAACCAAGCATCTATTTCTCACAGCTCTGTCGCTGGCGGCACTATCGGCTGGCGTCTGGGCAGAAAACCCGGCGTCAGGAACGCCGGCCGCGAACGGAACCGCCCCAGCGCCCACGGCGCCACCCGTTACGGCTGCGGACGTGCAGGCGCTGAAGGATGCGCTGGCCGCACAACAAAAACAGATCGAACGGCTCACCCAGCAACTGCAGCAGATGCAAGCCGTAAACCAACCGAAGAATGACGCCGTCGGCCTTACGAATGTGAACCAGACATCACAGGACACTCCGACCCTCCAGCCCGCTGTCTTGACGCTGCAGGAGCCGCAACAACCGGCGGAGGCCGCAACTCAGGGGCCGAGGATAAACAAGGATATGGAAGGCCCGCTCACCATCCACTTCAAGGGCATCAACATCACGCCCGGTGGATTCGTCGCGGCCGAATTTCTGCGCCGTTCGCGGGCCCTCGGAGCCGACATCGTCACGCCCTTTAACAACCTGACCATGCCGGGAGCTTCACAGAGCAGTCTGCCGGAGTTCTTCGCTACCGCCCGTCAGACGCGGCCCACCGTCTACATTTCCAGCCGCGAGGGAAGGGTGGATTTTTCAGGTTACATCTCCGGTGACTTTCTCTCTTCCGGCGTTACCTCCACGGCAACTCAGACCAATGGCTACACTTTCCGCATTCGGCAGGCGTGGGGTCAGGCCAAGTTTCCTGGTGGCTGGAGCTTCCTTGGTGGCCAGGCCTGGAGCCTTGTGACCGAAAACAAGGCTGGAATTGAGCCCAGCGACGACACCGGCAGAACCAACGATGCTCGCCCCGCGACCATCGATGGCGGGTATAACGTCGGATTCACCTTCGCCCGTCAGGCCGGAGTTCGCCTGACCAAGAGCTTCGGGGACAAGGTCGCAATTGCGTTCGCTGTGGAGAATGCTCAGGCCACTGTAACCACGTCGGGAAACACGAACGACTATGTGCTCGTCCAAGCCGGTGCGAGTAATACATACAACACTACTTCCACCTACGGGTTCAATCCCTCGCCCGATCTCATCGCCAAGATCGCCTTCGATCCCGGTTTTGGTCACTACGAGATATTCGGCCTCTCCGATCGGTTCCAGGATCGCGTCTTCCCCTGCGAGGACTACTCCGGCACACTTCCGGCAGCTACGGCAGTGCTGCCCGCCTGCCCGTCTCTTGCCAACGCAGGTACAACGACGGCGGACTATAACAGTAGCAAGAGCGGCGGAGGCTTCGGCGTCAATGCTCGCTGGGCCTTCGACAACAAGCACATCGTTTTCGGTCTGCACGGATTCGGCGGCAGTGGTGTGGGCCGCTACGGTGCGTCGCAGCTCTCCGATGTCTCCATCAACGCCGATGGGACCGTCCGCCTGATTAAAAGCCTGCAGGGCTTGGCCACGTTGGAGTGGCACAGCAAGAAGTTTGACGTCTACAGTTACGTGGGAAGCGAGTATGCAGGCCGGACGTATAGCTATGATCCCGTCCAAAATGTTCTCGTCGGCTACGGTGCGCCGACCTTCAACGACTCAGGCTGCTACACCGAAGTTGCGCCGGGAACAGGCACCCTCACGGGAACCACGCCGGTCCCGGGATCGCTCTCCAAATGCTCCTCTCAGACCCGTGACATCACTGAGGGAACGATTGGATTCTGGTACCGCCTCCATAACGGTGCTCGCGGCCGCTATCAGTGGGGCATGCAGTATTCCTACGTGAACCGCGCCACCTGGGCAGACGAAGTGCACGGCCTGGAACCACATGGACTCGACAACATGGTCTTCACCTCGTTCCGTTACTATCTGCCGTAAACCGAAAATGGTCCCGCGTTAGCGTTGACGCGGGACCACCAGGTTTCTAACGGATCAGGTTCCAACGAACAAGCCTTAAACGAACAGGCTTTTTGCGAACCAGGTCCAACGGTCTCTCAACTTTTCGAGGGGCGCCTTCCCTTCGGAAACGCCACCGGCCCGGTTTTGGCTTACTCTCCTTTTCCGGGCCGGTGGTGATAACTTTACGGTAACAAAGTCAGAAGGTAAATTTCGCTGGGTCTCGTTGACGAACGAGACCCACGAATTTCATTTTATAGGTTAACGAGACGGGACCGAGGCCAGAGCGAGCCAAGCCGTTTTCGCCGGGGCGCAGGTGTCCGCAGGACTATGCCTCCCTCGAGGCTTACGGAAAGCGCACATCGAGGCTGTAAATCTCCTGCGTGCTTCTATCTCGCATCAGCAGCAGCGAGTCATCGGGAGCCAGTCCGATCCAAAACTCCCACGGATCGAAGCCCCGCGGAATTTCCTTCAGGTCGAGCAAGCGTTCGACCTTGCCGCCGGTAGCACTCACGCGCACCAGGTCATCGGTTTTGTCGGAATAATCCTCGGCATACAGATACTTGCCATCGTGCGACCAGTTCTCGAAACCGAACCGCGACACTGCGAGCTGCGTCCAATTTTTCTTCTCGACGTCGTAGACCAGAAGCTTGGTCGAGTCCGTGGACAGGGCTGCCACATAGCGCCCGTCCGGCGAACAGCGCGGACTGAAGAGGTTTTCCGAGCCTGTCACATCCGTTATTTGCGACGTCTTCAAATCAACGATGTGAATGTTGGGACCGGCCGTCGCCTTGTAATCCATCCAGGGAACACCCGCGAAGACTATTGAATCGCTCTGCGGCATCCACGTGGGATCACCCTGATCGTGGTCTCCCGCGCTCAGTTCATGCGGAGCGCCGCCCCCGGCAGGGATTACGAAGATCCTCCAGGGTTTTCCCGGGCGCGATGCCATAAATGCAATCTGCGTCCCGTCCGGTGACCAACGCGGCGCGTGCGCCTGCAATGGCGGATACGTCAGTTGGGTCCGCTCGCTGCCATCCAGTTTGCTCTGCCACAGCGTGAGTTCCGGATGCGCCACGTAGGTGATCCACTCGCCATTATGCCTGCCATTACTCTGGATATCAGCCTCGCCCGCCGACACCCCGGGAAGATAGACGGAGAACTGCGACTTCCCATCCAATTCAATCAAGTCGAAGCGGCGCTGCTGACCGATCACAAACAGCTTCTTTCCACCCGGGCTCGGTGTCGGATTACTGAACATGAGCGGCCCCACGGTGAGCTGCATCGGTGCGGCGCCGGCGCGGCGCAGGAGAGACGAAGACTCACGAAGGGCCCAGATGTTCTGAGCGTGGTCGCGAGTTGATTCGAAAAGGAAATAATCTCCCTGCGGCGTCCAGGCGCCGTCAGACTCCTGCGCCGGCTTGTTCCAGTCGGGCAAAACCGGGTGCAAATCCTTCCCGTCGGCGGAAATTTCCCACAGGGAAGAAATGCGCCGGCCCGTGTCCCGAACGGTGAAACGCAAACGGCGGCCATCGGGAGAAAATCGGGGCGCGAAGGGAACTCCCGATACTGTGATGAGCTCACGAGAATCCGTTCCGTCCTCATTGCAGACGTACAAACTTGAATTCCGTGCGTACACGATGTGCTGGCCATCGGGTGTCCACGTGGCGGCGTGGGCGAGCATGTTTCCTATGAGCCTAGGTGAGCCTGCCGGGACGGGCAACACCCACACCGGCCACTCTGTCTCGGAACCCTCTGCCATGCCCTTCACCAGCAGTTCGGAGCGGCCTGGGTAAAAATCATAGATGTCGGCACTCGGCAGTGGGGTTGGTAGCGGAGCCGTTTCCCCGCCCGAAGTCGAAACCTGCATCAGGATCGAGTGGCCGCTCAGATGTTCGGAAAAATATAGCCGGGTACCATCCGTCACCAGAGATCGCTTGGATGCGCCGTCGTTGGTAATCTGCAGCGACGAAACGACCGCTGGCTGCGCCTGGGGCGATTTCAGGAACATGACGACCGCAACCACCGCTGCGATGGCGACAACGCCCGCAGCCAGCCACGGAGCGATCTTTGCCTTCCGTGGCGGGGTAACAGTGGTGAGTGCCGTAGCGAACAAGGCACGGATTCTCTCTTTCGAATCCGGAGCCGGTCTCGCGGCGGTCCCGGTCGGGGAGACCTGGCGGGACTCGATTTCCCGGCGCAGACGCTGCAAATCAACCCGCATCTCGCCAGCGCTTTGGTATCGTTGTCCCGGATCTTTTTCCAGGGCCTTCCTCACTATGCGTTCGAGTTCCGGCGGGGTTGCGGGGTCGAAGCGCAGCGGCCATTCGGGTACGCTGTGAATGAGAGAGTCGAAGAAGGCGGCCGTGGTCTGTCCCTGAAAGGGCAGGACTCCAGTCGCCATCTCATAGAGCACGACCCCAAAAGAAAACAGGTCGGTGCGAGCATCGAGCGGGCGGCCCAGCGCCTGCTCCGGCGACATGTAAGGGATGGTTCCCAGGGCGGAGCCGGGGCGAGTAAGGTCATCGGGCGATTGCGTAACCCCGCCGAAGGTATTGCCACTAACATGGGCTTCTTCCCCCACAGTGAGCTTCGCCAGACCGAAGTCCAGAATCTTGGCGTTTCCGCGCTTGGTGACAAAAATGTTCGTCGGATTAATGTCACGGTGAATGATGCCGTGAGCGTGGGCGCCATCCAGAGCATCGGCAATTTCGATTCCGAGGGTCAGCAGTGTTCCAATTTCCAACGGACGCCCCGCAATGCGGTGCTTCAGGGGCATCCCCTCCAGAAACTCCATCGCGATGAAGGCTTCGCCGTCCTGCTCGCCAATGTCGTGAATGGTACAGATGTTGGGATGATTCAGTGCGGAGGCGGCTTGGGCTTCGAATTGAAAACGGGCGAGCGCCTGCGGGTCACGGGCAGCTTTCTCGGGCAAGAACTTGAGGGCGACAAAGCGATGCAGCCGAGTGTCTTCGGCCTTGTATACAACGCCCATACCGCCGCCGCCCAGTTTTTCGACGATTCGGTAATGGGAGATGATCCGGTCGATCATTCGGGAGGTGTCCGCACTCAGGGTCAGTTCATCTTAAGGATGTGACATCCGCGAGTCAACGAAGGCAGGAATGAACGGCCGGACATGCGCCCCACATCGCTCCACATACATCGGAAACCCAGCATCGAAAGCCCGAGATTCAAAAACTAAGCTTTAACGAGAACTCGAGTGCGCGCGGAGAACCTAGCGCGAAAACGCCCGTACCCAGGCCTAGACGGTTGCTGCTCGGCTGCGAGTCCGGAAAGCAGTTCGCGCCGCCTGTGCCGTTGATGGACCCACAAGTCCCAGTGAGGGCTCCATTTAACGGATTCGAGGGTCCGTCGAAATTCGAGAGGTTCATTACATTGAAGAATGAAACTCCAGGCTGCACCTGGAATCTGTCCTTAATCTTGTAGGCCCAGCTGAAGCTGACATCGAGGGCACGCAACCAGCCCATGCCGGCTTCGTCATGGGGAGCGGCAGGGATGGGCGCGTACCCTCCCTGCGCCGTTCCGCCCTGCACCCCGCCCAGAGATTGCAACTGCTGAAGAGTGAACAATCCGTTGGTGATAAGCGCTTGCCCAGCGGGCGTGGTCTGACCGACGGAATTGTGGTTGTAATCGTTAATCACCTCGTTGATGTTGTTGGTGTTGACTCCATGCCCGAAAGAGCCGATATTGGTGCCCGGAAGCACATCTCCAAAGGAACCGTTCGAGGCAAAACTGCCGTCGCCTGTGCCATCGCCGGTAATATCGCTCACGAAGATGCCGCCCGCGCTTCCCGTTGGGTTGAGGGTTAGGGTCAACGGCAGCGGGCTGTAGAAGTGGCCGATCAGGCCGAAGCGGAAGTGGAAGGGCAAGTCCATAGTACCGCCAAAGGAAATCTCGTTCTTGCGGTCGAGCCCGTTTGGCCCCAGAAACTTCTGCGGCGTGTTGAAGTCTGTAGCGATATTGACGAAGTCATTGTCGGCTGCCGCCGCGATATAGCGTTCCAACTGATACGACAATTGCATGTCAAAGTTCGTAATCGCGGGGAACGGATGCTGCAAATGTTGTTTCAGTGACAGCTGCAAAGCTGTGTTCTTCGCGTAACCGATGGGAAACAGCATCTGGTTGGCGCCGAGATTTTCGTTGACACCGGGGAACGCAGCATTAGGACACGGGAACCCTCCGCAAAGCGAATAGCCGGAATCGAGGCCGTTGGTGGCAAAATCAGAAATGGTCGCTGCCCTTTGGGTATAGGTCTGGCCCGGCAGTAAAGGCACAGGGCTGGTGGGACAGTTTGTGATCGCCGCCTGAATCGTGCCAACTCCACAATTGCTGAGCGTTGTCTGGATTGCGGCGGTTGCATTCGTCAAATTGAAGAAGCGAGCATCGCCCACGTGATTGGTGTCGATCGCGAGCAGCGTGTGGGTCTCAATGTTGCGCAGATAGTCTGCCGTAAGGACCATTCCGGGCCTTAGTTCGTGCTGCAGACCGATATTCATTTGCAGGGACCGCGGGCTGACGTAGTTCGGCGCCAGCAAGTCCGTGCCCGTGGCGTCCTCACCATCTGCCAATGCCGTTCCTATGAACGAGGGATTGGGGGCAGTTGAGCCCACAGAGGCCGTAACCGCCTGGTACTGCGCCTGCAACGCAGCGATTGCGGGGGCTGCTTGCCCGATGGTCTCACCGCAAAAGGAAAGGTTTGGCACCTGCTGGTTCGGCAGTGTAAAGCTCGTATTTGGCGAACCGTTGGAGCAAACTGTGCTATCCGCGAGGAACAGTCCGTTCTGCAGCCGCGCCGGCCGGTCGAACTCGATGTTGTTCCAGATTGAGTTCTCATAGAAAAGGCCAACGCCCCCGCGCAACACCGTCTTACCCCGGCCGTAAGGATCCCAGGCGAAGCCCAGCTGCGGCGCGAAGTTGAGATTGGGTTGATGCACTCGATTGCCCAGGCTGGAATAGTACTGATTGTCGAACTGCTGCAGAGCCGGGATGGCAGCGAGGTCGCTATCGGTTCGGCCTGAATCCCGCACGTATCGCAAACCGTAGGTGAGCGTAAAGTTTGGTTTGATCTTCCACGAGTCTCCGACGTAGAACGAAATCCGGTTGTCCGGGCCGCTGCCGCCGGCGGGAAACCCAAAGGCCGGTATTTCCGAGTCAAAGCCCTGTCCGTTTCCCAGAACCACCGTATTCGCGGGATAGTTCAGCGGATTGCTGGCCCCGCCGGGTAACGCCAGGCAGGTAGAGTTGCAATCCGTTAAGCCCGCGCCCACCGCGGGAGCCAGCGCCAGGAAGCTGGCGAACCCGCCACCGAAGATATGGTTAAAGCCGCCGCCGTAGCGAATAATGTGCGCGCCCCAAGCCCGGCTGCCGTCGTACTTGATCTGGCGATCGGATTGGTAGGTTTGCTGTGGCGCCAGAAAACTCGGACCGGAACAAAAATCGTCCTGACCAGCAGCAAGGCAAGTGGGATCGCCGCCAATGGCCAGTTCGATGTTGGGGAGCGGGTCGTAAATACCAGTTCCGATGGTTGCGTCCACGATTCCGTTGCGGAATTTCATGTAGCCGAAGCGAATGCTGTGCGTGTAGGGTCCGGTGTTGAAGTCCAGGCCGAACGCATGGACGGGCGTGTGATTCACATTGTTGAAGGGCTGGAAGGAGTTGGGCAGGAAGGCTCGAATATCGCTGAGCTGATCGTAGGAGAAACGGTAAAAAAACTTGTACCTGTCATTGATCTGCCAATCGATACGTCCCACACCCTCCACTTCACGAACCGGCGAGTTGTAACTGCCGGTGATCGCGGCGAAGTTGCCGCCTGAAAGAACAGGGTCGAGCTGATCCTGTTTCGTGCGCTCGGCATCCAGGAAGAAAAACAGCTTGTCTTTGAGGATGGGTCCGCCAAAGTTGGCGCCAAATTGGTTGCGCTGAAAAGGATTGTCGGTTCCGCCGGGTTGGTTGGCATCCAGGGATTGATCGCGAAAGCCGTAGTATCCCTCGCCATGGTAGGCATTCGTGCCCGACCTGGTCGTCACATTCACTGAGCCGGAAGAGGTGAGTTCGGTGGAAAGATCGAGCGAGGACTGCTGAATTTGAAATTCCTGGATGTCGCTGGCGGGTACGTTTTGCGTGGTCGTACCGACTGTTTCGTCGCTTATATCCAACCCGTCCACTTCGATGCGCGCGGTGCGGCCGAAACGGCCTCCGAATGAAATGGAGGAAAAACCGTTCTTGGTGGGGTCAAAGTTCCCACCGTCCTGGATCTGCACTCCCGGTTCCAATTGCGCCAGGTCCAGAAAATTCCTGCCATTGATGGGAAGGTTCTCGATCTGCTGCATGGTGAGAACGCCTTGTACGGTTGCCTGCTGCGTGTTCACTTCAATCTCGGCGGCCTGCACCTCGACCACCTGAGTCGCCGGTCCAACCTGCATTTTGACGTTACCGGGTGCGGTTACACCCACTTGCACAGTAACCGCGACCTGGGACGTCTTGAATCCCTGAGCCTCGACTCGCAACGTGTAATCCCCGGGAGTGAGCGCGCCCGAGGTATAGGCTCCCGCCGACGTGCTCTTGACGATGATGACGTGGCCCGTGGCCTTATTGCTGATCGATATCTTCGCTCCACTCACGAGAGCGCCCGAGGGGTCTGTGACCAGACCCTGAATACTGCCGGTGGAAATGGTCGTCTGCGCCGACAACGTCAAAGAAGAGAGCAGGACAAACAAGAGCGAGACCGAGGCCAGACAACTCCCTCTCTTTCTCTTGCGCCGGACGAAACCGCGAACCAAAACCATCAGAAACCTTCCTTTCAACATGTTTATCCCGTGGCCGCTAAAGCGGATATTTGCCTTTTAACTTAAAGAATGGAAAGAGGAAAATTGTACACCTATTTCGCGCTCCGATGGTCTGCCCGAACCGAGTTTCAGCTCGCCGAACGCTTGCCGAGATTTCTTAACAATCATGGTTACTCTGATGCGCAGCAGGCTCCAATGTCTGCCCGCATTAGACTGAATTCGGGCTCCATCAGCGTCGGCGAAGTGAGTTTTCGAACTTGTGAAACAGCGGCAGATGGGCTGGGCCGGGCAGACCGCCAGCCTTCCTTGATTGTTCGGCTTGCTTACAGCGAACTGGAACCGGAAAGAATGTGCCTGCGTCGCAAGCGGACGGGAGGTCCTTTGTTCTCAAAGTGATCAACAGGAGGATTAATCCCATTGGATCCGTCCCGGCCTTTCGCCAAATCCGCAAAAAGCCGGGCTTATGCTTCCTCTATGCCGCCGCTTGCTTGCTTTGCTGGAAAAACGCGAGCAGGTCGGCATTGATTTGGTCCGAATTGGTTGTGGGCATTCCGTGCGGGAAACCTGGATATACCTTTAGTGTGGCATTCTTCACAATCTTCGCCGACATCAGCGCCGACGCGCCGATGGGCACGATCTGGTCATCGTCGCCGTGCAAAACCAGGGTTGGCACATCGATCTTCTTGAGGTCCCCAGTAAAATCCGTTTCCGAGAAAGCCTTGATGCAGTCGTAGCCCGCCTTCACCCCGCCCATCATTCCCTGGAGCCACCACTTCTCCCGGATGCCTTCGGAAATTTTGGCGCCGGGCCGGTTGTAGCCGTAGAACGGGAGGGTAATGTCCTTGTAAAACTGCGGCCGATTTTCCACGTACGCGGCTCGCAGGCCGTCGAACACCGAGATTGGAAGGCCGCCGGGATTGTTTTCCGTCTTGAGCATCAGCGGCGGCACCGAGCTGATGAGCACGGCCATGGCAACTCGCGTGGAGCCGTGCCGCCCAATGTAACGGGCAACTTCTCCGCCGCCGGTGGAATGGCCCACATGGATTGCTTTTTTCAGGTCGAGCTTTTCGGTGAGAGCCGCGAGATCGTCGGCGTAGGTGTCCATGTCGTTACCATCCCAGGTCTGGGTGGAACGGCCGTGTCCTCGCCGGTCGTGGGCAATGACTCGATAACCATGCTGGCCGAAGAACAACATCTGTGCGTCCCAGTCGTCGGCAGTCAGAGGCCAGCCGTGGCTGAAAACAATGGGCTGCCCCTTGCCCCAGTCCTTGTAGTAGATAGTCGTGCCGTCTTGCGTCGTAATTGTCGCCATGGAATGCTCTCCTTATAGTTGCCGACTTGCCGTTCAGTCACTCGCAGTGCCTGAAGATTCTGCTGTTGCTGACACGCCGAACTCCGCCCGCTGCATGTGCTCCGCGTCCGTCGGCTCTGACATTCTTGCGATCTGCGAGCGTAGTTCTCGGGCCTCGCGCTGCAGGTCTTGCGCCAACCGCCAGTAGATGTCTTGATGGATTTGCTCGGCGTATGGGAGGCTAGGTTGGTCAGGCAGAGAATTTCTGCTTCGAGACCTCCCAGGCGAGCCCGTAGCGCTTCTAAGAACATAAATGGTCCTACTGGTAAAGTTTATCCGAGTTCTGCGATTCTTTCCTCTCGTCTGGCGGGGTGCGTCCCACCCGTTGCGTTCTCTGCCAAGTGTGCGACTCTATGGTCGCCAATCCCTACAGGTTTCGATTTTCTTGGCCGCGTGTCAATCAGTACAAAAAAGAAAGTCAAGAGCACCCGGTTATGAGCCAAGGCACAGGATTTCGGATCGCAGCCGCGCGTGACGCTGGGTTTGGCGGAGGTAGGACATTTCGTCTCCGGCGCTCTTGGCTCGGATGAGCTTGATCAGTCGCTGCTTCTCGTCAGGCGTCCAGTGGGCGAGGTCAGGAATCAGAGCGAGAACCATCGACCAATTTTCCAAGGACTGATGCTGGGCCAGGGTCCAGCGGGAGGGATTTATCTTCAGATCTCGGGTTACGGCGGCAGTGGAGGCTTCACGGATTTTCTGGCTGTCGCCATCGAAGTCGCGCGACATACGGCGGTTAATTCGCAAGCCCAGGTTGCGGCTAGAGAAAGTGTCCCAGGCACCGGGCAGTCCCTCGGCGTCTAAACCCGGTGAAGATTTGGCAGCCTGCCGACTCGAAGTCGTGCCCTTCCCCGGCGTGCTCTTCACCGCTCCCTCTTGATTCAACTCATAAAACATGTGGGCTTCGGCGAGGCGTTTCAAAGTGCGGGACGGCGTACGGTATTGCGGGTTCACGGCGATTTTTATTTCTTCTTTTTCACACAACTGGCGCAGATCGGCGCGTCCCGAGCGGAAGCCCAGCTTGCGGTAGAACCAGAAAGCGCCGGAGTCGATGGCTTCGTCATTGTTCTGGCCGATCTGGTAGGGATAAATCGAAATACATTTAGCGGCGGTTAGGGCGCGCAGGCAACGTAGCGCTTGCGCGTAGATCCAGGCGGTTTCGCCCTGGCGGTAGGTGTAGAAAGTGTTGAAGCCGACCTCGATCCATTCGCAGAGTCCGATGGCTTCGATGTAGTTGATAGGGACGCCGTTCTTCAGGGTGTAGCCGGCGAGGTAGGCGCGCAACGGAAGACGTCGAGTGGGCGGCAATCCCCAGAAATGCATGACCACACCGCGGCCGAGATCGGCGCGGACCACGGTGTGCGGATCGCCGAGCGTGGTGCCGTAGAGTTCACGGTAGCGGACGGCCATGACTTCGCGAATGGCGTGCATCACGCGTTCTCCAGCCGCCGTGGAGAGCTTGTGGAATTTGGGCGCGGGCTGGGATAGTTCGCGGGAGAGAGACACTTCGCTGCGTTGGATGAGTGGAGCATCGTGGAAGTAGAAGCGGCGGGGATGGCTCCAGTTGCGGGTGCGGGAGAGTTTGAGGTTTTCGAGTCTCCAGCGAATTGGGAGGCAAAGTGAATCGTAGAGTTCGGCGCGTCGACGGTCAGAGAATGGGAGTTGCGCGAAACGTTTGAGGAGCCAGCTGAGGGCATTTTGACGGCCGCGCGCGGCGTCGAGCCAGTGTGTCCACGGGATGTTGGCTTCTACGTCGGCGTCTTCTCCGAGTAGAGGAATCAAACGCGGCCAGGTGTTGCCGCGAGAGCGCTCGGCTTGATAGTCGTCCCAATAATCCTCCCACGCGATATCGACGTTGCCCGGAATGCGGCGCGCGAACCAGTGGGCCACGTCGAAGGAGAGCGTGTCCTGCATGGTGGTGCCGGCGATGCCGGACGTGTCGAAGTCGTCGAACAGGGACATGTCGGCGTTCGCCGCGCGCAGCTTCTCGATGCGCTGGTGGAAGGTGCTGAGAAGGCGTTCGACGTGTGAGATGTGAGAGGCAGCATGCGGGAATGCGCGGACAAAGAGCAGAGCCTCGTGGAAGCGGATGAATTGGTGAGGGTCGTCGAAGTGGAGTTTGGCCAGCTGGGTCAGCAGTTTCGTAATGACGGCCGCGTGGCCTCGATCAAAGCGGCTTTTGGCGGTTTCTAGTTGGGTGAGGAGTTGGTTGGGATCGCGCCGGTTAGTATCGTGAAAAGTGGGGGGCATAAGCGGCGAGACAGTGTAACGCAGATCAGCGAAATAAATGGGCGCTCGGTGTGGCGGAATCAGTCGTAGCCTTTCTTTTTCCAAATATCCCAATCTTCGCGGACGGCCTGCAGCATAACTTCGGCGGCGGCATGCAGCCACTTCCCTTTTTGTTTGTCGAGATGGCGCAGGACTAGCTTGCGAGCGGCCGGAGTGCCGAGATGAATGTTGGCGGTTTCCCATCCCATGGCGTGGAGCAGGCGGAGTTCGGTATCGGGGACGCTCAAGGAAGCGAGTTCGATGCGGGAGCAGTGCGGACCGAGGCGGCGAGTGATCCAGCGTCCGCGAAGCTGGACGAAAGGATCGGGACAGCGGACGGCGTGGTTGACGATCACCTGATAGAGAATTTCGGCAGGGCCTGCGTTCTTTTGCGCTTCGCTGTTGGCCTCAAGATTCTGGGCCCAATGCGAAGCAGACGGGACGAGCGCTTTGGCTTCGCGGGCGATGCGGCCGCCGTGCCAGTCGGCGATGGCGACGTAGCGGGCGTGGCCGAGGCTGCCAAGTCCGGCAACGCGGTGGGCGATGCGAAATGGAATGCCGGGCGCGGGCATGAGATGTTCGATGGCATCGAGCGCGCTGACTGGGATTTCGGTTTTCACCGTGGGGAGGGCGTCGATCTTTGCCCAGAAGTGGACGGGATCGCGGAGTTCGCCTTCGGCGATGCGGCGCAGCCACTGATGCTTTTCGCCCAGCACGAACGCGCAGCCTTTTGCCTGCATGCCTTCACGATAGCCTTCGAGCATGGCGCCGCAGATGTCCTCGCGTTTGATTGGGAGGCGTCCAACTTCGGCGGCGAGGTGAGCGCTGACGGCAAGGCGGACTAAGTCGATGGTGTAGGCCATGGGCCACGCTTCGTCGAAATCGTTGACGCCCCAGATGAGGCGGCCTTCGACGTCCCGCCAGGTGCCGAAGTTCTCAACGTGGAGATCGCCGACGGCGAGCACGTGTGGAGCCTTGGCGAGTTCAGGACAAACCTGCGGCCACACCTGCGCCCAGCGGTAGTAAGTGGCGCGGAGGAAGGGAAAAAGCTCCGCTTTCATGTTGGCGTGTTTAACTCGAAGATCTTTTCGGTCGAGGTGCGTGCGTTGGGCGAGCCAGTCTTCGAACTGGCGGGTGGCTTTGACGACGTTCATGCGGGCAACGATAGCGGCGGTGAGAATGGGAAGTCAAATGGAGGTAGAGAACAAGGCTTTCACAAAAGAGGCACAGAGACGCAGAGAAAACCTCTGATCCTGATTTTCCTTGTCTCGTTTTTCCGTGTCTCAGTGGGGAAATGACGAAACTGCGCCTGAGAATTGCTGCGCGCATAGTGTGTGCGTCCGGACACACTGACTCCCGCAGACCACTCTCAGCGAATGCACACTTCCTTCTAAGTTGTTGGTTTTCAATCTATTGAAGATTGGCGTTCGGGCTGCGATCTACCTCGATGTGCGGCAAAGCGGCGCACGGGGAGGGCGTTATGCAGATGGCAATCACATTCATGGCAGTAGTGGCGGGCATGGTTTTTTCGTTGGCGGTGGCGCTGCTGGCGGAAGAATTCATTTTCGGGCAGGTGTTCCGGCTGTTCTTTGCCCGGCAAACTGTCCCCCACACGGTGCCGGTGAAACAGAACGCAAGCGCTGCGGCACGGGGGAACGCGACTGTGCGTTCAAGTATTTGACCCTGACGGTGGCATGGTGATGCGATTCGCGGCGGTGCAGAACCTGACCCATGCTGTGTATCGCCGCGCGTTGAACGGTGAGATATGATGCGAACGATTCATTAGAGTGGTGGCTGGACCAGAAGCGGGTGGGACAAGAAAGGCAATGATGTTTCGCCGCAAACTGCTGAGCGTATTCGCGTTGACGGTGTTTCTGTCGGTGGCGGCGGTGGCGTGGCTGGTGTCGAAGGTAACGCAACGTGCCTTCGAGCATAGCGAGGATGAAAGAACCGCGGCGCTGGTGACGCAGTTCCGGCGCGAGTTCAACCGGCAGGGCGAGGACGTGGCGCGGCGAGTGGAGGCGATAGCCGCGTCGGAATCCGTGAGCCGCATGGCGTTGAAGCTGAACAGTCCGCTGGCGGATTCCGGTCCGTATTTTGAGTTGGCGAAGACGACTGCGGAAAACAGTCAGCTTGACTTTCTGGAGTTTGTGGAAGGTGATGGAACAATTATTTCTTCAGCGCAGTGGCCGGCAAAATTTGGATATACGGAAGGAGCGGTTGGCGGTTTTTCTGCTGCGGCCGACCAGGGAGCATTTCTGAAGCAGGAAGAACTGCAGGACGGAACAGCCCTGGGCTTGTTTGCGGTACGCGCAATACGTGCGGGAGAGCGGCCGGTTTATGTGATTGGCGGACGGCGTCTGGATAAGGACTTCCTCTCTGGACTGGATTTACCCGTTGGCATGCGGGCTTTGCTGTATCAGAATCGCGGAGATCGCTTCTCGGCGGAATTGCTGATCGATCCATCCGCATCTTCTTCAGACAAATTGAGCTCTCCCGAAAAGCTGGAATCGCTGATCGATGCGGTGCGGCGGTATGGGCAGGAAATGACGGGGGTTGTAGCGTGGTCGGCGGATCGGGCTGAGGATGAGGTGTTCCATGCGATTCCGCTGCTGGGCGCCGGCACGGGCAAAGATCGGCCGTTGCTGGCAATCCTGCTGATCGGGAACTCGCAGCGGACGTATGTGGAGTTGCTGCTGCACATCCGCACCGCGGCGTTAATGGTGGGCGGCGGAGGAATTGTGCTTGCGATTCTGCTGAGCAGTTGGGCAGCGGCACGGGTGACGCGTCCGGTGGAGCAACTGGCGCATGCGGCGCAGGAGGTGGCGGCAGGAAATTGGAACGCGCGAGTGGAGGTGAACGGTGACGATGAGCTTGGACAATTAGCCGATTCTTTCAACCGAATGACCACGGAGTTGCTCGGGCAAAAGGAACGGTTGGTGCAGGCGGAACGGGTGGCGGCATGGCGCGAGTTGGCCCGGCGATTGGCGCATGAATTGAAGAATCCACTGTTCCCGCTGCAGCTTACGGTGGAGAATCTGGTGCGGGCGCGACAGCAGAATCCGGAGCAGTTCGAGGAAGTCTTCCGGGAGAGTTCGAGAACGTTGTTGGCGGAAATTTCGAATCTGAAAGGAATTATTGGGCGATTCAGTGAGTTCTCGAAGATGCCGCAGCCGCAATTGCAGCGGGTGCAGGTGAATGAGGTGATTCACGGCGTGGTGCAGCTTTTTCAAGCACAACTGGAAGCGCCGGGGCGTGCGAAGATCAGTTGTGAACTGCAATTGGATCCTCACCTCGAACCGGTCGCGGCGGACGCAGACATGCTTCACCGTGCAATTTCAAATCTTGTGCTGAACGCAATGGACGCAATGCCGCAAGGTGGAGTTCTGACGCTACGCACGCGAGCGGAGGACGGCAAGGTGTTGATCGAGGTTGCGGATACGGGTTCGGGCTTGACGCCGGAGGAGTGTGAGCGAATTTTTACTCCTTATTATACGAGTAAGCAACACGGCACCGGACTGGGGCTGGCCATCGTGCAGTCGGTAGTCAGCGATCATGGGGGGAGCGTTCGGGTGCGAAGTGAGCCGGGCCGAGGCACAGCTTTTGTGATCGAGTTGCCGAGCGGTTGGGATAAGCAAAACGCCGGTTGAGGTATCTGAGAAATTCGGAGGACGGGTGCCGACAAAAGCACATCTGCTGATTGTGGACGATGAAGCCAACACGCTGGCCTCGTTGTCACGAGCCTTTCGTCTGGCGGGGCACGAGGCCACAGTGTGCGACAACGCGACTAAGGCACTGGAACTAGCCAAAGGGCAGAACTTCGATGTGATTCTTTCCGATGTGGTGATGCCGGGGAAAGGTGGACTGGCTCTTCTGGAAGACTTGAAGTCGCAGGGAGTAACTGCGCCCGTGGTCATGATGTCAGGCCAGGGAGATATCGAGACGGCGGTGCGGGCCACGCGGCTGGGCGCGTTGGATTTTCTGGAGAAGCCGATCTCGACGGAAAAACTCCTGCTGACGGTGGAGAATGCGCTGAAGCTGCGCCGGCTGGAGAGTGAGAACTGGCAACTCAAGCAGCGCCTAGGCAAACATGAAATTGTGTGGCAAGGCGCGGCCATGCAGCGCGTGATGGCGCAAGTGGAGCGTGTGGCGGCGAGTGAGACGCGGGTTTGCATCCTGGGAGAAACGGGCACGGGAAAAGAGCTGGTGGCGCGGACGATTCATGAACGCAGCGCTCGCGCCGCTGGAGCGTTTGTGACGCTGAATTGCGCGGCGGTTCCGGCGGAGTTGATTGAGTCGGAATTGTTTGGGCACGAAAAAGGATCGTTTACCGGCGCCGCAGGACGGCACATCGGAAAGTTTGAGCAGGCGGATCACGGCACGATCTTTCTGGATGAGATTGGCGACATGCCATTGGCCATGCAGGCAAAGTTATTGCGCGTGCTGGAAGAAGGAGAAGTAGAGCGCATTGGCGGCGATAAGCCGGTGAGCGTGGATGTGCGCGTGGTGGTGGCGACGCATCGCGATCTGGAAGCCCGGGTACGCGAGGATAAATTCCGGCAGGATTTGTTTCATCGAATTTATGTTTTTCCGCTGGTGTTACCGCCGTTGCGAGATAGGCGGGAGGACATTCCGGCGTTGGTCGGGCATTTTGCAGCGCAAGTGAGCGCGCAGAATGGCTGGAAGCCTGTTCCGTTCTCAGCGGAGGCGATGGCCGAGTTGCAATCGCACGCGTGGCCGGGTAACGTTCGCGAGTTGCGCAATATGGTGGAACGGTTGATGCTGCTGGCCACCAATGGTCAAGTTGATCTTGCGTCCGTGGAGATGGCTTTGCCGAAAGGCGGGAGCGGTGGCGTGACGGTGACTGCGACGTTGTCGGGGGGAGCGCTCGCCGATCGCGTGGATGCTTTCGAACGCGAAGTCATCCTGGCGGAGTTGAAACGCAGCCATTCCAACGTGAGTCTGGCGGCGAAGTCGTTGGGGCTGGAACGCAGCCATCTTTATAAGAAGGCGGAGCAGTTGGGGATCGATCTGCGGGCGATGCGGCGGGAACAAGGGTCGACGCCAGAGTGATTCTCTCGTTCCCCACAAAGGATTTCAGGAGATTGGCTTGATCAGAGCGGCGCGTGGCGGGGTCGTTGGGGTTTTCTTTTTCACTTCGCTTACTTTCCTTTTCTCTTCCTCTTCTAACGCTTTCGCCAGCGAGCCTCCTTCCCCACCCAGCTACGGCGTTCGCATGGAGCAGGCGTGGATTCCAATGAAAGATGGGATTCGGCTGGCGGCAACGCTTTACATGCCGGACGGGACAAAGCACGGAGAGAAGTTCCCAGCCCTGTTGGAATATTTGCCGTATCGCAAAGATGATGGCACGGCGGCTGGCGATTACCCTAAGCATGCTTATTTTGCGCGGCGTGGGTATGTGAGCGTGCGGGTGGACATTCGCGGGTTTGGCGCGAGTGAAGGCTCGCCGCCGGAGCGGGAATATTCCGAGCAGGAGCAGGTGGATGGAGAGCAGGTGATCGCGTGGCTGGCACACCAGCAGTGGTCGAACGGAAATGTGGGCATGTTCGGCATCTCGTGGGGAGGTTTCACAGCCCTGCAGATGGCCATGCGGCACGCGCCGGGGTTGAAGGCAATTCTCGCGACAGATGCGACGGCGGAGTTGTTTCACGATGATGTGCACTACGTGGACGGCATTGCGCATATCGACGAATTCGAACTGAACATGGATATGGCGGAGGGATGGACCGGCGCGCCGGACTATACGCTCGACGAAAAAGTGCTGGGTCCACGATTCGAGACGCCACCGTGGTCGCTGCTTTACTTGAGGCATCAGCGTGATGGGCCGTTCTGGCGCGATCGGGTGCGATCTCTAAAAGAAATTACGATCCCTAGTTTTCTGATCGGTGGATTGCTCGACGGATATCGCGACAATGTGCCGGATATGCTGATGAAGGCGAGCGGACCAGTGAAGGCGATCGTGGGACCGTGGAACCATACGTTTCCGAATGATGCGGAGCCGGGTCCGCAGATCGAGTGGCGGAACGAAGCGGTGCGCTGGTTTGATCATTGGCTCAAAGGCCGTGACACAGGCGTGGAGCGGGATCCCCGGCTGGTCATTTATATGCAGCACTGGCATCCGCCTGATCCGAATCTGAAAGATGTGCCGGGCGAGTGGAGGGTAGAAGACACATGGCCGCCAAAAGATGCGACGGCATCAACTTTATTTTTGCAGTCGAATCACTCGCTCGCGGAGACTGCGGCGCAGGCTGATACGCATCAACTCAAGTATGTGCCATCGGTGGGCGTGGAGGCGGGCTTCTGGTGGGGCGAGTTGTTGAACGATCCGCGGCCGGTGGACGCTTTCAGCCTGGTGTACGATTCTGCGCCGCTGCAGCAAGATTTGGCTATTCTCGGCCGTCCGCATGCTTTGCTGAAGGCTTCGGCCACTGCGCCGCTAGCCGATTGGTTTGCGCGGCTCTCGGACGTGGCGCCGGACGGAACGGTTACACAAATTACCGGAGCGGGGATCAACGGCGCGCAGCGGGATTCGATGAGCGAACCGCGCGATCTGGAGCCGGGCAAAGTCTATCCGCTCACTATCGAAATGCATTTGACTTCGTGGGTATTTCCCAAGGGACATCGCATTCGCGTGGCGATTTCGAATGCATTGTGGCCGATGATGTTGCCTACGCCTTATTCCATGACGACCTCATTGGAATTGGGTGCCAGCGACGGTTCTCGGATCGTTATGCCGGTAGTGCCTGAACACGGTATTTTCCCGCCCGCATTTTCACGTCCCGAACCTTCTGAAGAACGCACCGACATCAAGAGCGAAGGGTTTCCGTGGCCGGGTGAGTGGACTGTGGAGCGCGACGAAGCTCGCCATAAGACGACGGTGCATTGGAAGGGACAGGAGAGCGCCGAATATCCCTGGGGGAAGGAAACTGATTACGAGAATCTGGCCTATGATGCAGACGATGCGCATCCGGAAACTTCTTCGGTTCGAGGTGAGGCCGAGACTGTGTTTGCGCTGAAGGGCCGCACCCTGACTTGGCGCGGGCATTTACTGGTGACTACGGATCAAAAGAACTTTTATTACAAATACACGCGCGAGTTGCTGAGGGACGGCATGACGATTAAGTCGAAGACATGGCAGGAGACGATCGCGAGGGATCATCAGTGAGAAGCCGCGCCCTCGACACAAATCTCGTTTGCATTACGCTCTGCGATTTCCTAGTCGGCCGCAGCGGAGACCTGCGCTAAGTCGCGCTTTAGGTCGGCCGCGAGCAGACGGTGAAACAACTGCTCTCCGGCCTCGCGGCGCACGGAAAGACGTCCCGCGCGATAAGCTCGCGACTTCAGGCCGCGCTGCACGTCTTCGCAGATGCCTAGATCCTCCTCCTGCACTCGATTGCCAACGTTAACCGACTGCTCGTTGTAATCCCGGCTTGCATCGCCGATGTCTGCGAAGTAGAAATCGAAAATTACGGTGCAGTGATCGGCGTCGACGGGGATTACGAGATTGGTGTCCATGTATCCCTCGTAACAGTTGATCATCAGGTTGGGATGCTGCCAGAAATACCAGGCGCGGTCGCCTTTGCGGGTGGCGCCGGTGGTGGCATCTTCTTCGGAAGCCACCATCGGACTGGACTGCAGGCAGTAACGATCTTCGTTCTCGATGGTGTAGTGCTTGTAATCGAGAACGGAGTTCAAGCCTTTGTGCAGATGAGGAACGTGGTAGCCGCCGTCGAGATAGTTATCGACAAACACTTTCCAGTTGCAATGGATGTTGAAAGTCCGGCGGTCAAAGTAGTGCAGTTTGCTGATGCCAAGGGGAGCAACACGCTGGACGAGGCCGCCGAGAAATTCCGCCAGCGGGGCTGCGTTGTTGTCGAGGTTGATGAAGACGAAGCACTCCCAGGTTTCGACTCGAATGGGAACGAGGCTGTTTTGCGCACGGTCGAAGTTCTCCACGCCTTCGAACTCGGGCATGCCTTTGAGAGAACCATCAAGGCCGTAGTTCCAGCCGTGATATGGGCAACGCAAGAGCGCGGCATGGCCGCAGGGTTGCGTTACGACAGCGGCGGCGTGGTGGCGGCAAACGTTGTAGAAGGCGCGCAAGGCACCGTCGTTGCCGCGGACGACAACGATCGGTTCGCCGGCGACGGTAGCGCTCACGAACTCGCCCGGCGTTTTCACCTGATCGGTGCGTGCGACGAGTTGCCAGGTTTTGCTGAAGACACTGAGGCGTTCGAGTTCCGCAATGCGCGGGTCCACGTACCACGATGCGGGAATGGTTGAGGCCTGAGACAGAGGAGCGCGGTCGTCGTAGCTGGACAGGATCTGCTCGATGGAGGGTTGCATGGTCTGGGTTTTTCTCACAATTAAGTTCGACGTATTTGTGAATTCGGGTTTGGCGCGGCTCCGTTACAGCCTTTTCGGTTTTGCCACAAGATCAACCGCGGCGATTTTCCGTATTTCGCGTCCGCGGATCTGAGACACTGCAGCCGCGCCAACCGCGCGCTGCAAAACCGCAAGAAACTGCTGAATGCGTGCCTCTTTCTTCTCCGGCATCTCGCCCTGTCTGCGGAACAAGCCGGGATCGAGTTCGGCGGTGAGCAGGGCATCCTGAAAGCGCTCCATGGTCCAATCGAGGATGGACACGATCATCTCGACATCGATGTCCTTGCGCAGTTCGCCGCGATCGAGGCCGAAGCGCACAAAGGCGACCGTTCCGTAGGGATCTTCGGTGGTGAGAAAGCGATTGATTTCACGCTTCAGCACCAGATCGGTGCCGTAGTTGCCGAGCAGCGAAATGCGATAGGGGATCCAGTCTTCGCGCAGCAGATGCTCGGTGCGGACCAGCCAATAATAAAGAACATCGAAAAATCCGGCGGCACGCACATCGGCAGGGGCGTCCAGATACTTAGAAAAGGAGCGCACGGCACGTTTGTAGACTTCGAAGAACAGGCCGTCTTTGCTGCCGAAGTGCTGGAAGACGGAGCCTTTCGCGATGCCCAATGTGGTGGCGATGTCGCCGACGCGCGCGGCGTGATAGCCGTTCTCAGCGAAGTGCTGCATGGCGGCGTCAATGATGCGGGAGCGCTTGGCGTCGGATCGGGGACGAGGAGCGTGTTGGCGTATATAACGTGGGGGCGCGACGGGACTACTGGCAATTCCGCTCATGAATGACTCCAAGTCACGAAAGCATATAGGAGAAACACCTAACATTCAACTTCATTTTTAGCGGCGGGTGCGGTAATGTATGGTTCCGCGGCGCAGAGCGGCGTGACTTTGAGTCAGATTTGGTGAAACAGTCGTCCAATTTCATCTACGACGCGATCATAGTAGGCGGCGGTCACAACGGTTTGACAGCAGCCGCGTATCTGGCGCGGGCCGGCCTTTCCACGCTGGTGCTGGAGCGCCGTGAAATTGTGGGCGGGTGCTGCGTGACCGAGGAGATCGCTCCCGGCTGCCGGGTTTCGACCACTTCTTATATCGCCAGCATGTTGCGGCCGGAGGTGGTTGCGGAACTTCGGCTGGCTGATTATGGATTGCGCATGATTCCCTGCGATCCGGCGATTCAAGTTCCCTTCCCCGATGGGCACGTGGTTCCGTGGTGGGTCGATCGCGAGCGAGCAAAGGCGGAGTTCGGAAAGATTTCCGCGAAAGATGCGGCGAGATTTGTCGAGGTCGACGATCAGCTAAAGAAACTTGCGCGCTACTTGCAACCGTTTTTCATGGAGCCGCCGCCGGAAATAGACATGTCAACGGCAAACGGATGGATTGACTTGTTCCGGGTGGGCAAACGGTTTCGCGGGATTTCAAGCGCGGAGATTGGACAACTGATTTCGTTTCTCACCGGGAGCCTAGGCGAGTTTCTCGATCACAATTACGAATCCGAGAAGATGAAGACGATGTTTCTGGCCAACAACGTGTATGGCAAGCATGGCGGCCCGTACCAGCCCGGGACGGCTATCGGACTGCTGTTTCACCTGCTGAGCGGCGGCGAGCACGAACTGCAGGGTTTCTACGGGCACGTCATGGGCGGGATGGGAGCGATCACGCAGGCGCTGGCGGCGGCGGGAAAGAAGCTAGGTGTGGAGATTCGAACATCGGCTTCCGTGGCGCAGATTGAAGTACGCAACGGACGAGCTTATAGCGTGGTTCTGGAGGATGGCAGCGAAGTTCGCGGGCGAGTGATTCTTTCGAATGCCGATCCCAAGCGGACATTCTTGAAGATGGTTGCTGCCCGCGAGCTGCCTGAAGAATTTCTATTCGCCGTGTGTGGCATCAAGATGGATGGACCGTGCGCGAAGGTCAACTTCGTGCTCGCGGAAGAACCTAGGTTCACGGGGACGTCGACGCAGGCAACGCCTTTGGAACGCACGTTCTACACGCTGGTCCCGTCGCTGGAATTCGCAGAGCGATGCTATGACATTGCGAAATTTGGCGAGATACCGGAAGAGCTGTGGGTGGATTGTGTGGTGTCGTCGAATGCGGACAGTTCCCTGGCGCCGCCGGGCAAGCACATCCTGACTTGCTTTGTGCAGTACGTTCCTTACAAGCTGCGCGAAGGAAGTTGGGATGAGAAGCGGGAATTGCTGGGTGATCGGGTGGTGAGGAAGATTGCCGAATATGCGCCGAACGTTCCGAGCGCGATCGTGGCCCGGCAGGTGCTTACCCCACTGGACTTGGAGCGGACCTACGGATTGACCGAGGGCAATATTTTCCACGGCGATTTGCGGTTGGAGCAGCTTTTCTTCATGCGTCCGGTGCCGGGCTGGGCGCAGTATCGCACACCGATTCACGGGCTGTACCTGTGCGGAGCGGGGGCGCATCCCGGCGGCGGCGTAACTGGCGCACCGGGAAGGAATGCGGCGGTGCGGGCCTTGAGGGACTGGAAGAAGGGCAGATTCAGAGAGACGGCGGCGTGAATTCGAGTTCGCGCGCGAACATCTCGTCAAAGAGAAATGCAGTTGAGTAGCTATCAACTACCCAGGAGCGAGCATGAAAAAGAAAGGCATTCTGGAAAGGCTGAAAGAAGGCCCCGTGTTGGGCGATGGCGGATACCTGCTGGAACTGGAGAAGCGCGGGTGGGTGCGCGCAGGTCCGTTCACGCCGGAAGTGGTGCTGACGCATCCGGAGGCGTTGCGCGAGTTGCACGTGGAATTTCGCGAAGCGGGATCTGAAGTGCTGCAGGCACTGACCTTCTATGCGAGCCGGGACAAGCTGGCGACCGTCGGACTTGAGGATCGATTGCAGGACTTGAATCGAGCCGCAGTCCGCATTGCGCGTGAAGTTGCGGGAGATCGCTGCCTGGTTGCGGGAAACCTGAGTCTGACATGGATGTACGAACCCGGCAGCGTGTCGGCCGCCGACCGGGTGCGGAAGACCTTCGACGAACAACTGGCGGTGCAAGTGGAAGAAGGCGTGGACTTCATCATCGGTGAAACGTTCTCCTGGCTGGGCGAGGCGCTGATTGCGGTGGAACGCGGAAAGAAGACCGGTTTGCCCACGATGGTGACGATATGTTTCGAGAACAAAGATGAAACCACCGACGGCAAGAACGCAGCCGACGCCGCAAACGCTCTGTTCGATGCTGGCGCCGACATTGTTGGCATGAATTGCCTGCGCCCTCCTGAGCACATGCTGGGACCGATGGAACAGATGCGCAAAGCGGTTTCGGGATATCTGGCATGTCAGCCGGTCGCATACCGCACTCCGAAAGAAAAACCCGATTTCACCAGCCTGCCCGAGTTTCCTTACGCCCTCGATCCTCTGCAACTCACGCGAAAAGAAATGGGGGGATACGCGGTGCAGGCACGCGATATCGGCATCAACTTTATTGGAGCATGCTGCGGCACGGTGGCAATGCACATCCGTGAAATGGCGAGTGTTCTGAACAAGCTGCCTGCTGACTCGCGCACCTGGAAAAAGGGCGGCGAGAAACCGATGTCGGCCTATGAGTACTACGACCACGACAATCTGAAAGTGGACAGCCGGACATAAGCCAAAAGCAATTGCGTAATCAATCGAGCAGGCCTCATACGAGAGAGCCTGCTCGATTTATTTCGCGACCGAAGTCAGCTGGCATCGCGCAATCGCGTCTGGTCGGCCTTTACAAGGGGCACATCCACCAAGTGCTCGCTGAGGAACCAGACCTGCAATTCATTGGCGCGAAGCACGTCGCTGACGACCAGATCGTTGGTGCCGGCGTCGCCTAGCTTATTCGCAAGTTCTGCCAATTCGCGGCAGTGGCCGATGATGATCTGATGCGCATCCAGCAGGCGCGAAATTTGTACCGGCACTTCTTCCCTGCCGCGGGGCGGACGCGCGATGCGCGTGGTCTCGGCCACGTCGGCGGCCATGGCAATCGAGATTCCACCGAGGAGCTGTATCCGTTCGGCGATCGTATCCACGATCTCCGATTGCTCGCCAAAGTGTTTGTCAAACAAGAGATGGAGCTGATAGAAAGTCGGCCCGGCAACTTGCCAATGCGACTTCTTGTAGAGATCGCGCAGGGTCATGGTATCGGCCAGCAGCAGATTAAGTTGCTCGGTCATTTCCAAGCGAATTGGCTCCTCCAGATCGAGAGGCAGCATGTGCGAAACTGTGCCGTAATCCTGAATTTCGGGAGAGCTCTGGTGAAGACGAGGCTGTGCGCTTACTTTCCCTCGCTCGCTGGTGGGTGCTTTTGCGTCAAAATCTTTCTTGGGCATAAATAATATTCTCCTTGCTGTTTCAGTAGCTTAAACACCGACACTACAAACTTGGCACCTGTTCGATGCCCTCGACGTGCCATAGGATGCGAGGGCGGGCAATCGAAGGAGACGGTTCTTCAACTAGGAATGAGGCGCTGGTAGGAAACATCGATCGAGGAGTCTCTCCATGGCTTGGAAAAGAACTCCGCAAGCCCTCCGCGAGAACTGGAGGTTAAAGAGCGGCGTCGGAAGGTTTGACGATGTCGAAGCCATTGTTTATGATCAACCTGCGGGGTGGAGCAGTCTGGTAGCTCGTTGGGCTCATAACCCAAAGGTCGGTGGTTCAAATCCACCCCCCGCAACCATTTACGGATTTGAGGGACTACCGGCGTAGTCCCCAATTCCAAATCACTGGATCGTGGCTGTTTGTGGCCTCAAATTCTTCAGGGAAACTTCCTTCGCCCTATCCTTCAGCTGGCTTTTGATCGCGGGTGGCAAGACAATATCTGCTACTCGGCTGTTGGCTCGGCGCTTGGTTTTTTCAAATGCTGAGCCGTGAGGCTTGATGGGTATGCCTGAAAACAGAGACCATGCGAATTTCGTTTTTCGCGTTCTTCCGTCCCCGCGTCACCAGCATGTCCGTCCTAAGTACGCACGGCCAACCACAAACCGCAAGTCCGAGAATCATTACCAGTCGTCAATTCAGATAAACTTGCGGGTTGCCCCGCTCTGCGGAAGGTACTGAGATTGCCCCCAGGAGGAAGCGGTTTGCCACTACACCAGGATGTGCTTTGGTACAAGGATGCGATCGTCTATCAAGTCCACGTCCGCACGTTCCAAGACAGCAACGGGGATGGCATTGGTGATTTTCCGGGGCTGGAAGAGAAGCTCGACTACCTTCTGGAACTAGGGATCAACGCGATATGGCTGATGCCATTCTTCCCCTCGCCTCTACGCGATGATGGTTACGACATCGCGGATTACAGCACAGTCCATTCCAGCTACGGAACATTGGAGGACTTCCGGAAGCTTCTGGGGTCGGCCCACGACCGGGGAATTCGAGTCATCATCGAAATGGTCCTGAATCACACCTCCGATCAGCACCCGTGGTTCCAGGAGTCGCGAAGTTCGAAGGACAATCCACGCCGCGATTGGTATGTCTGGAGTGACACCAACACCCGGTACCAGGGAACCCGTATCATTTTTCTCGACGCGGAAACGTCCAACTGGGCGTGGGATCCGATTTCGACATCCTACTACTGGCATCGCTTCTTTAGTCACCAACCTGATCTCAACTACGACAATCCCGCGGTCCGGGAACAGATGTGGAATGTGATGAAGTTCTGGCTGGAGATGGGAGTTGACGCCTTCCGCCTCGACGCGGTGCCGTACTTGGTGGAACGGGAAGGCACAAATTGTGAGAACTTGCTGGAGACCCACGAAATCCTGAAGGAGTTGCGGCGACAACTTGACGAACACTTCCCCGGCAGGATGCTTCTGGCGGAGGCCAATCAGTGGCCCGCGGATCTCCGCCCCTATTTCGGTGACGGAGATGAATTCCACATGGCGTTTCATTTTCCGCTGATGCCCCGTATGTTCATGGGGCTGAAATTGGAAGACCGCAAGCCCATCACTGAAATCCTGCAGCAGACTCCGGAAATCCCTCCGTCGTGCCAGTGGTCCCTGTTCCTGCGCAACCATGACGAGCTGACCCTGGAAATGGTAACCGACGAGGAACGCGACTACATGTACGACATGTACGCCCAAGACAAGACGATGCGGCTGAACCTCGGAATTCGGAGACGGCTCGCTCCATTGTTGAACAACGACCGCAGGCGCATCGAGTTGATGAACGGGATGCTGATGTCGTTACCGGGTACCCCTATCATTTATTACGGCGATGAGATCGGAATGGGCGATAACATCAATTTAGGCGACCGCAACGGGGTAAGGACTCCGATGCAGTGGAGCGGGGAATGGAACGGCGGATTTTCTGCCGCGGATCCGGAGCACTTGTATGCCCCCCTGATCCAGGATCCGGTATATGGCTATCCAGCGGTGAACGTGCTGCGGCAAAAAGCAAGCGAACATTCGCTCCTCAATTGGATGCGCAGCATCATAACCGTCCGCAGATCTACCGCAGTGTTCGGCAGAGGATCGATTGAGTTTCTCTATCCAGCCAATCACAGAATCTTGGCTTATGTACGGCGACTGGGCAACGAGGCGGTGCTGGTGGTCAACAATCTTTCGGGCACGGCGCAAGCCGTCGAACTGGATCTGCGGCGCTACAAGGGAAATATTCTGATCGAGATGTCTGGCCAGAATATGTTTCCGCGTGTGGGCGACCAGCCTTATCTGCTGACGATGGGGCCTTACCAGTTTTACTGGTTCCGCCTGCGACGAGTATAGCCGAATGTAGGTTGATCGAAACGATGTGGCACGGCGCGTCTTCACCAGGGGCACGCGTCGGGAATTCGCATGGAGACGAAATTGGCAGAGGAAACCTTTCTTACGGATGATTTTCTTCGCCAGCTGATCAATGTTGGTGAAGTAGACATCCTTGTGGGCTTGCCCACTCACAACAACGCCAAGACTATCGGGTCGATCGTCCACACAATTCAGAGTGGCATCCTACAGTGTTTTCCTCGGGAGCGAGCCGTCATCATTAATGCGGATGGGGGGTCGCGTGATGGCTCGACCGAACTGGTGACGGGCGCCTCTATCGATGACGTGCGCCCAGCCTCCAATCTGTACGCGCTCCGCACGCTGCACGCAATCAGCACGCAGTATGCGAGCAGCCCGGCGAGCGGAGTTGCGTTGCGAACGATTCTGGCTGCCGCCGAACTGCTCCGCGCCAAAGCCTGCGTGGTGCTGTCACCGGAGTCCGCGAATATTGAACCAGAATGGCTCGCAAAGCTTTTGCATCCCGTTCGTCGCGACGGCTTCGATCTGGTGACCCCCACCTATCGCAGACACAAGTTTGAAGGGCTGCTTATAACGAACTTGCTGTACCCGATGGTCCGCGCACTTTACGGGGTAGGAATCCGTGAGGCATACACACCGGAGTTCGGATTTTCCAGCCGTCTCGGAAGTCATTTCCTTGCACAAAATGCCTGGAATGATGGAACCGGCGGGACTGGTGTCGAACTCCGCTTCGCCCTAGCTGCGATCGCGGGAGGATACCGGATCTGCCAGTCCTTTCTTGGAGAAAAAGATCATATCGAGCGGCATGCGGCGGACCTGGTGCCGGCGCTGCGGCAAACTGTCGGCACCCTGTTCTCCGCATTGGAGCCGGACTTTCCGGTCTGGAGTACTGTGGCCGGTTCCCGGCCGGTTCCTACGACCGGGGCAGACCAGGAAGTGCTTCTAGAACCGCTGCGGGTAAATCGGAAACGATTGCGAGAGATGTTCTCGACCGGGGTTGCCGAATTGGAATCCGTCTTTGAGTCAATTCTTTCCCCCTCCACCCTGGCAGAACTTCAGCGAATCGCACGCCAGGGAGAGGAGGAGTTTCATTACTCTGGAGAATTGTGGGTCAAGACGGTTTACGAGTTTGCCGCCGCGTATCAGAGGTCCGTAATCAGTCGGGATCACATCATCCAGGCCTTGGCGCCGATTTTCCGCGGGAGAGCGTTCACCTTCCTGATGGAGAACCGCGACGCTTCTGCGGAGGACGTCGAGAACAATATCGAAGGCTTATGCCTTGAGTTCGAGAGGTTGAAACCGTATCTGCTGCAGATGTGGAAATCGAGAGAGTGAGGTAACTATGCGGGAAATGATTATCAGCGAACTAATTCAGGCGCTGCACGATCTGGCCAGAGGCTTCGCCCACTTCCTTCCTCGTCTCATCGTGATGCTGATCCTCGCATTTGCGGGCTGGGTGATCGCGTACGTTGTGAAAGTGGTTCTGCGCAGCATTCTGAAGCTCATCAAGTTCGACAAGCTTTCAGAAAACGCAGGCGCTTCTCAACTGCTCACCCGAGCCGCTCTGCCCTCGGCGACGGAACTGTTGACCCGGTTCGTTTTCTGGGTGGCTTGGCTCGGCTTCATTCTGCTGGGCGTGAGTGTGCTCGGGATCCTGGGTCTGCAGGAGCAGATCGCAAGATTCTTTCTTTTCGTGCCGCGTCTATTCGTAGCCATGTTCATTTTGTTTCTAGGACTGTTGTCAGCCAGTTTTTTTTCTCGCGCCGCCCTTTTGGCTGCGGTAAATGCCAATGTGCCCTCACCCCGGGTTTTGAGTCTCGCTGTCCGCAGCATCATCATCGTTTTCGTATTGTCCATCGTCTTTGAAGAACTGGGTCTGGCAGAGCAGACCATGCTGGTTGCCTTCGGAATCGCCTTCGGAGCCCTGATGTTCGGCTTGGCCATCGCTTTCGGCATGGGCGGCAGAGGTCTGGCTCAGCGTTTCCTGGAGAAGAAGTTCGTTCGCGGGAAGAAAGAAGAAAACGAAGACGAACTGTCGCCGCTCTAGAGCAAGCGACTCGGCAAAACGCGTTCCATCGGAATGATCGGAACGATCTGTTCAAGAGAAACCTTGAAGAACAGTTCCGTGAAGCCAGACGGGCGATCTCAGCGATCGTAGAGGAGTGTGAGCCTTCGTAACTGTTCACTCACTTCCTTCGTCAAAGCCTTCGGTTTGTAACGCCATTTCCAGTTTCCGGTGACTGTGCCGGGCAAATTCATTCGTGCTTCACTGCCAAGACCTAGTACGTCTTGTAAGGGGATGATGGCGATAGCGGCCACGGATGCCAACACGGTGCGAATGAACACCCAATTGACCGGCTCGGTTTGAAACCCCAAGTATGCTCGGGTGAAATCGCGTTCCTTGCGGATGTCTTCTGCGCTTCGAGTGCTCTCCCCTACACCCGAACTGGTCCACCACCCAACCGTGGTGTCGTTGTCGTGTCCGCCGGTATACGCCGCAAGTTCGCGAGAATAATTGTGAGGGCGGAAGGTAGGCCCTTGGGGATCGTTTCCGAAGGCAAACTGGAGCAGGCTCATGCCGGGAAACCCAAACTGCTGGCGAAGGGCTTCGACCTCAGGAGTAATCACGCCGAGGTTTTCGGCAACAAACGGCAGTTCTTTCAATTCAGCTTGCAAGGCGTGGAAAAACTCCGCGCCAGGACCCTTGACCCATTTGCCTCCAGCCGCCGTCGAGGCGCTGGCTGGGACTTCCCAGTGGGCCTGGAAGCCGCGGAAGTGATCCAGTCGCACAAGATCGAACAGTTTCAGAGATGCCCGGCAGCGATTAATCCACCAGCGGTGACCGGAAGCAGCCGACACATCCCACCGATAGAGAGGGTTGCCCCAAAGTTGACCTGTCGCGCTGAAATAGTCGGGAGGAACACCCGCTACCGCGGTGGGTCTGTCTTGCTCATCCAGACGAAATAATTCCGGGTGAGCCCATACATCCGCACTGTCGTGAGCGACATAGATTGGGATGTCGCCCATGATCCTTATCCCGCAACGACTGCAGCGCGTTTTCAGCTTTTCCCATTGCCGGAAAAATTCGAACTGCGCAAACTTGTGGACCTCGGTTTCGGACGACAGTCTCTGTTGCCATTCCATTAGCGCGGCGGTGCGTCGATGTCGAATTCCCGGGTCCCAATTCACCCAGACAGCGTCCTTGTAGACCGCCTTGCACGCCATGAAGAGCGCGTAGTCGTCCAGCCAATCGGTGTTGTTCTGACAAAAAATGTCGAAGGCGCCACGGTCAGTCGGGGCACCATCCGCAAGGAACGTGTGAGCGGCTTTGCGAATTAGTCCGTGTTTACAGTCGATTACACAGCCGTACTCGACGCGCTCCTCATGGAGATCCGGTACATTGGTCAGGTCTTGCAGCGACAGCAGGCCTTGTTCCCGAAGTGCTCTCAAATCGATTAATAGAGGATTGCCGGCAAATGCCGAAAAGCACTGGTAAGGGGAATCGCCGTATCCCGTTGGACTCAACGGCAATACTTGCCAGATTTTTTGTCCTGACTCGGCCAGGAAGTCCACAAACTCATAAGCGGAACTTCCCAGATCGCCAATACCATGGCCGCCGGGCAAGGACGTGACGTGGAGAAGGATTCCACTACAGCGAGGAAAGATCACCCCATTAACGCTATGCCTCGAAGGGTTCATCACGCAAGGGCTGCGGTGGCAGAAAAGTCCTTCTTTTCCGAAGTGAGCCACTCTGAAATACCCAAGCATCGAGTTTGGGGCAGGAGGTGTGGTCACGTTGCTCCGAGCGAAGCGCGAGGCTTTTTTCGTTGGGAGCCCGCAGAAGCTCGGCAGTCGGCTACTTTGATGAAATCGGCCTCCTACCACACAACCCTGATACCAACCAGCCGCCCTTTGCGGTAGGATTAAATTTCTTCCCTGCAGCCATATGGAAGGCTTGTGCCATGCGACTTCTCAGCACCCGGCTCATTGTTTCGCTCATCGTGGGCATCGCGCTGGTCTCGCTCTCGGCCTCGTATTACGAGGCGTTGGGTGAGAAGCGTGGTCTGCGCCGGGACCTGGAGCGTCGCGCCGAGGTACTGGGCCAAAGCCTCGCGGGAACGGTGGAACGCGACCTGGAGAAAGATCCCGCGCAGGATTTGCAGCACGTCGTTCAGCACCTCGGGAACCGCGAGCATCTCCTGGGACTGGCTATTTATGGCCGGCAGGGCGATATGCTGGCAGTCACACCGGAGCTGGCATCCACGCTGGCTATAGTTCCTTCCGTAGTGTCTCAAGCGTTGCGTCAGAATCATGAAGCAGGCACGTTTCAACGAATAGGCGACGCTTCGCTACACATCTACGCTCTACCACTTCACCAGCACGACGAGTTGATCGGCAGCCTCGCGATTGTTCATGATGCCGGCTATATTCGGACAGAGACACTTCACGTTTGGCGCGAAACATTCCTACGAGCGCTGGCACATGCGTTTCTCATTGTGCTGATCACCCTGTTGATCGTTCGCTGGAGTATGGCCGGACCCATCGCCCGTACGGCGCAGTGGATGCACGCGTTGCGGACGGGGCGAATCCCTTCGCGTCAGAACGCAACCGATCTGGATCTCTTTCGTCCCCTGGTGCGGGAGGTAGCCGCCTTTGCCGAAAGCCTTAGCCAGGCGCGGTCCGCGGCCGAGACGGAAGCGCAACTGCGGGAGACGGGTGAATCGCTGTGGACGGCCGATCGACTGGCCGTCCACGTGCGCAAACGTCTGGATAATGGGCGTCTTCTTGTCGTTTCGAATCGCGAGCCTTACATGCACATGCGGCGCGGCAAATCCGTGGAAGTGATTGTACCGCCCAGCGGGGTGGTCACTGCGATCGAGCCAGTACTGCGCGCCTGCGACGGAACCTGGATCGCCCATGGCAGTGGCGATGCCGACCTCGAAACGGTGGATGAGCACGACCGGCTGCGCGTGCCTCCAGAAGATCCTCACTACAGTTTGCGCCGCGTCTGGTTGAACCAGGCGGAAGAAGACGGCTATTACTACGGATTTGCCAACGAGGGAATCTGGCCCCTATGTCACATCGCGCACACCCGCCCGATCTTTCGCGCGGAGGACTGGAAGTACTATCAGGCCGTGAACCTGAAGTTCGCCGATGCCCTGCTCGAAGAGATGCGGGACGTGGAGAAGCCCATCGTGCTGGTACAGGATTACCACTTCGCGCTGCTGCCCCGGCTGATTAAGGAAAAAAGACCCGAGGCGAAGGTGGCGATCTTCTGGCACATCCCATGGCCCACCCCAGAGGCATTTGACATTTCCCCGTGGCGCCGCGAACTTGTGGATGGTCTGCTCGGCGCCGATCTGATAGGGTTTCACATCCAGTCGCACTGCAATAACTTCCTGCATACGGTGGACCGGGTAGTGGAATCACGCGTCGATTGGGAACATTTTTCGGTAAGACGTCTGGATCATCTCACCCTGGTGCGACCCTTCCCCATCAGTGTGGACTTCTCCGATGTGCACCAGCCGGAGTCGTTGCCGGATTCATATACCGAACGGTCCAATTTGCTCAAGGCCTTGGGGATTGAGGCTACCTTCATGGGTGTGGGCGTAGACCGGGTCGACTATACGAAGGGCATTCTGGAACGCTTTCTGGCCATTGAGCGTTTTCTTGAGAAGTACCCTCCCTACCAGGGCAAGTTCACATTCGTGCAGATTGGCGCTCCCAGTCGCAGCCACCTCAAACGCTATCACGATCTGATGGAGGAGGTGGAAGCGGAAGCCAACCGCATCAATATGCGGTTCCAGACGGACCGATGGAAGCCCATCGTATTTCTGAACCGGCAGCATAACCACCAGGAAATTCAAGGCTATTACCGCGCCGCGGACTTATGCCTGGTTACGTCGCTGCACGATGGCATGAATCTGGTAGCGAAAGAATTCGTGGCAACGCGGCGCGACGAAAGGGGTGTTTTAATCCTGAGTTGTTTCACTGGCGCCGCCCACGAGTTGCGCGATGCCTTGCAGATAAACCCCTACGATATCGACCAGACGGCTGAGGCGATTCGCGTGGCCCTTGAGATGGAACCGGAGGAAAAGGAATTGCGGATGCAGCGCATGCGGAAGACCGTCAGGGAACACAACGTTTACCGCTGGGCAGGAAGCCTCATCGCAGAACTCTGCGAGCTGCGCCTCGACGCATCGGATGAAAGTAATGAGAAACTCCGGGCGAGTACGGCTGCCTGGGGATGAGGAGCTTGTGGTTGCCCCGCACGGTTAAACCAATCGATGTCGAACAGTTCATGGAAGCGGTGGCACAGTCGCCGGCCTCCGCGCTTCTGCTCGACTATGACGGTACCCTCGCGCCATTCTGCCTCAACCGGCAGCAGGCTCTCCCCTATCCGGGGGTGACCGCGCTTCTGCAGGAGATCATCGCCAATGGCCGCACCCGCGTGGTCATCATCACGGGTCGGAGCGCACGCGAAGTGATCCCGCTGCTGGCGGTTGACCCAAGTCTCGAGATCTGGGGATGCCATGGGTTGGAGCGGTTGAGACGGGATGGAACCTGCGAAACACCCCGCGTCGAAGAGCCTGTGCTGCGCGCACTGGCGGACGCAGATCGTTGGTTAAGGCATCAGGGGCTGCATAACCGGGCTGAGTTCAAGACCGGTACGGTCGCCATCCATTGGCGCGGGCTGGACGAAGCGATGGCGGCAGAAACCCGCGCCCGGGTTTTGCTGGGCTGGCTCCCGATTGCTCAACGTACGCCAATGGAACTGCTGGAGTTCGATGGCGGGATTGAGATGCGCATGCCGGGTCTTGATAAAGGGGATGCAGTCGGCACCATCCTGGGTGAAATCGGCCCGGAGATTCCAGTCGCCTACCTCGGGGATGATATGACCGATGAGAGGGCTTTCATCGCTCTTGGTACGCGAGGCCTAAGCGTGCTGGTTCGTCCCGAATGGCACAAGACTGCGGCTGCTCTGTGGATCAGGCCGCCCGACGGTCTGCGGGATTTCCTGACACGATGGCGACAAGCCTGTCGTGAGGGCCAGCATCGCGTAGGGACAGAGTCTTCTGATCTTCAATGATTGTTGAGGGGATAAACTGGTGGGCAGCATACGACTTGAACCTGCGGCCTCCTGTCCCGATTCCACGAACTCACCCGAGAAAACGGAGGCAAGAAACTCGCTCGAATACCTGCTCCAGCTCTGCCTGGAGTAGGAGAGAATAGTCTGCCCTTCCGACTGTCCGGTTGTTCCATCGCGATGTGCGGTGATCGCTACGGCTACACGGAAAGCCGGGGGTGATTGTTGCAACAGTGCCATTGCGCCATTGACCGAGTCGCGAGCGAAATCGGCTGTATGCTCACGCTACGACGCACTGGAAACCGTTCGATCCGCTCGTGGCGATGGCAGTCGCCGTAAATATCCTCTCGTCAGGGGGCCTGGTCTGGCGCTGGGCAGTCGAACTGATGGATTACTCTGATCCGAAAGCCGGTCGAGAGACCCGGGACAAGGTGGACGCCATCTGTGCGAAACTGGCTATTCGATATCATGGTGTGCGGTTTCCGAACCACCGGATACCCACAGATTATTGAAGTGCACCTGTTGTTTCCGTGCCTCACGCCGGGAGCGAGGCCCACCGCCTCGCAACAGTTCTGGAAGAACGGTCGGCTAGTACTAGCGTTGCTGCGCCGGAAACAATTGGTCGATGTCGACGGAGTCTTCGTCCGCTTTCGGATTCTCCTCGCGCAAGTTCTGAACCTGTTCTGCCTCGCGGGCGGCGTCATCTTGCTCGCCTAGCGCTCGGTAGGCTTGAGCCAGGGTGTATCGAGCCTGCAGGTAATTGGGACGCAAGCGAATAGCTTCGCGCAGATGGCGGACGGCTCCGTCATAGTCCTGCTTTTCATAAGCGATACGGCCGGCGCAAGCTTGTATCCAGGGATCTGCCGGCGCTATCGCGATTGCCTCACCGATCTCTTTCGCGGCATCGTCAATGCGATCGGGAGTTGCGCTGAGCGTGGCCTTCGCCAGATAAAAATATACTTGCGTTCCCGATGCCCCGAGCGCGAGCGCGGTCTCGAGCTGGGACTTCGCTTCCTCCGCCCGCTTTTGTCCTTCGAGCAAAATGCCGTATGTCGCGTAAGTGTCAGCCCATTCGGGCCAGTGATTCTCAATCTGCTTGAGGACGCGCTCGGCATCGCCAACCCGCTGCGCAAAGGCAAATACCGCGGCTTGGAGCAACAGGATAGAACGATTATCGGGTAAAGCGCGCGATGCCTCGTCCACCAGTCGAACCGCATCAGCCGGACGCTGGCGCCGAACCAGGAAGTGTGCCGCTTCCTCATAGAGGTCGGCACGAGTCGGAGCCGCATTGAGTGCATTCTGCAGCTCGGCAAGCGCGTCGTCAGGCTTTCCTGCGGCGTCCAACATCTGTGCGCGGGCAAGGTAGTAGTCCCCCGACCGCTGTTTCTCAGGCATGCGTTCTAACTGTTCCATAGCCAACTGGGGGCCGTCGACGTGCAGCACAGCAAGCGCCAGGTCGAGTTGAACTTCTACCGTTGGCGCCGACGCTGCAGCGTACTGCAGAAGAGACTTCGCCTCGGCATACTGCCCCGCGTCCAGCAGGGCGTGCGCGGCTTCCGCTGCCAGGAGCGCTGGCGGGTGCATCGCCTGGAGTCGCGAGGCGACTTCGGCGGATTCTTTGGTTCTTCCCTCGTCGACAAGCAGTCTCAAATAGCGGACGTTTACTTCGAAGTTTTGCGGCTCTTTCTGGAAACGACTTTCCACTTCGGCGCGATACTGCGCGTATAGCTGCTCCGGCGGGAGACCCAATAAGTCGGCCATGCCCGCCGGAGGAATGTGGTTTGCCCGGTCGGGCCCCAGAGCGCGAAAGCGCTCCAGCGCAGCACGCGCATCATCCTTCCGCCCCTCGCGCAAATAAGCGCGGCTAAGATGCAACAGCACGGTGGCGTTTTCGGGCGCCAATTCCGCAGCCTTGGTAAGCGCCTTTTCGGCGTCAGCAAATCGATCAAGGTCGATGTACGTCTTGCCGAGACGGTCGAGAACGAGCGCGTTGTCCGGGTATCGGGCGGCGGCAAACTCCAAATCGGGCAGAGCGTCTGAGAACTTTCCCTGTTGGCAGCGCAAGGCGCCGCGTGCGAAACGAGCGGGAACAAAATCGGGCTGGATGGTCAGCGCCTTCTCCAACTGCGCCGCGGCATCGGCCGGATCGGATGAAGATTCCACGACCGCGATCTCGTAGCGTGCGGTGGCATCGCGTGGATGCGAATGCACAATCGCCTCAAGCTGCGGAACTCCCAAATCTTTCCGTCCACACACCGCGAGCATGAAGGCATGTTCCCTTTGAGCCGCATTGTCGCCGGGCATAAGCTTCAGGTAATTCTCATACACGGTGGCCGCATCGGCATAATATCCCAGCGCGCTCAAGGTTTGTGCGAGCGTCAACTGTACGTTCTGACGCGCGGGATCAAGCCGGGCAGCTTGTGCGAGCAGTGGAATCGCATCCGAGCTCCGCTTCAGATCGATGTTCACGACCGCCAGATTGTAGAGCGAGTCGACATCCTGAGGCCTCCGGGTAAGAGCGGCTTGCAGAAGGTCACGCGCCCGCTGCCGGTGCCCGGCGTGGAAGGCGGCCAGGCCGAGATTATAGAGCACGTCAAAATTTCCCGGCTCGGCTTCCAGAGTCCGCGAAAAAAAGTCTTCCGCTTGTTCGTACTTTGCCACCGATGCGAGGGCAAGTCCAGCCGAGAATGTCAATTGCGGGTCGTGCGCGGCGGAGTCGGATAGACGAAGCAGCAACGCATTCCCTTCCGCATCGCGTCCGCACAAATACAGCGCGCGCATGCGGAGAAGAATGAACTGCGGTGTCGATGGCTGGGAAGTTCCCAGGTGATGCAGGTAGCGAAGAGCTTCTGGGCCGTTCTTTTGGTCGGCCGCTATAGCCGCCAACTGGAGGTTGGCGTTGGGATGATCAGGGCGCAACGCGACAACTTTCAGAAACGCCTTGCGGGCGGCAGTTGTGTCCCCCGTCGCCAGTTGATGATTTCCAAAATTGTTAAGCAGCGAAGCTGAGTTCGGAGTGATCGCTAGAGCGCGGCGGTAGACGCCACCCGCCTCGGGATATTTTTTTTGGGTATCCAAAACCACTGCTAGCAGTCCCAGCGCCGCGGCATCATTCGGTTGGCTGCGCAAGTCCTCAGCTAGGATTGCCTCTGCAGAAGCGATGTCACCTCGTTGGAACGCATTCGCAGCCTCTTGAAAGTGCTCGGCGGCGAGAACTTGCACACAAGAGGCAAGGACCAGGCTGATGACAAACAGGAACTTCTTATCAAAGAAGCAGGCAAGCGCCCCGAGGCTTGTTACCGGGCAAATCATAGCATCGCGGATCCGCCGACAGAAGGGGTACAATAACGTTTTTGCTCGCTGAATAATACATAATAATACCAATGTTCACCGATTGTGACAGCCTCGTCTACGGCTTTTGGGCCAGGATGAGAAGGCATTCGCAACCCGTGCTTGCTGCTGTTGTGCTGTCGGCTATAGGTGGGCTTTGCCCGACCGTACAAGCCGCAGTTCAGGACTGCGCCACCTGTCATGCGAAAGAGAGTGCTCGTTTTCTTGCAACGGCAATGGGCAGGTCTCTCGTTCCTCCCCAGACCCTGCCATCGGCCAAAATCACCCACGAACGTTCTCACAGTGTGATCACCATCGAATCCCAGAAGGGCAGCATGGTTCACAGCATCTCGGAAAACGGTTTAACGGCCCGTTATCAGGTCCAATACCAAGTGGGGGGAGGACTCATGGGCAGCAGCTTCCTGGTGCAGATCGGCGATTACCTCTTTGAATCACCCGCCTCCTGGTTTAAGAGCTATGGGTGGGACGTCTCGCCAGGGTATGCCCCGGCTCCTCTGATCGATTTTGATCGTCCGATGAGTGATGTTTGCCTTTTCTGCCACGCCGGTGCCGCGCGATTCGCAGATGCGGATGGACGGCGCCTTCAGGGCTCCCTCGGATCCATCACCTGCGAAAGATGTCACGGAATGAGCCCGGAGCACGCGCGGCATCCTTCCGCGAAGAACATTGTCAATCCTGCAAAGTTAGCTGGGGCAGAGCGTGACAGTATCTGTGAGCAGTGTCACCTCGAAGCGGCGGGACGCATTCTAAATCCCGGAAAAAACTGGAACGACTTTCACCCCGGCGAACCGGCAGAACGGACTTTCGCCACATACGTCCTGACCGGCAGCGACACCAAAGAGGTGATTGCTGTCAGCCAGACGGAGGAACTCGCAGAGAGCGCGTGCGCCCGCAAATCTAAAGGCAAGCTTTGGTGTGGTACGTGCCACGATCCTCACGGCGCAACGAGGGACCGCCAGCGCGAGGTCCGCGTAATTTGCGTTTCCTGTCATACAAAATTGTCCTCTGTCGCGCACCCTGCAGACCAGCGTGAATGCACAAGTTGCCACATGCCCAGTAGTCCGACCACGAACGTGACGCATGCGGCTCTCACAGACCACAGGATCCTTCGTCGACCGTTGGACATGGCCCAGGACGCGGCCAATCGCCAAGCTGGTACTTCACCAAAGCTTTCAGCCTGGCGCGAACCGCCCCAGGAATTTCGGGATCGCGATCTTGCTCTGGGCGAGATTCTGGCCGCCGTATCGAAGAACCAACCTGTCCTGGAGAAAGAAGGCAGCCGTTTACTCGAAGCGCTACCGCAGGAGCAGCGTGACGCGGATTTCGATGTATTGACCGCCCTGGAAGGCCTTTGCCTGCAAGAAGGAAAGTTGCCCACCGCATTGGAACTCGGACAGCGCACGATAGAATTACGTCCCCAAAGCGCCAGAGCCGCCATGAATCTTGGAATTGTGTTGCAGCGATCGGGAGACACGGCGGAAGCAGAGCGCCAACTTAGGCGAGCCATCGAACTGGATGCCTCCTTGAAGCCGGCTTATCAACGCCTTGCCATGTTGTATGGGAGCCAGAGACGAACTCAGGAGATGATCGACACCATCGACCGTTTTTTGAAGTGGAATCCTCAGGACATAATGTTCAGGTCGCAGAAGGGGCAACAGACCTCCAGCAGGTAAAAAGGACGAGAGGAGACCCATGCCAACGCCATTCGTAAATCGAAACGGCCGGATTGTCCGTACTTCGCCGTCTGGGGCCCAAATCCACGCCGGCCCACCGGGAATTTCAAATCGCGTCCTCTGCACGTTTGCAGGCTTGCTGATTGTTGCTTGTGGCTGTTTCGTTCTTCGGGCCGCCCCAACCCCCGCAAGCCCAATTCATTTCTCATTTAAAGCAATTCCGTTTCGTTTGGAGAATGATGAAACTCCATTCCGCCACGTGCCCGCTGCAATGGCTGGCGGCGTGGCTATTCTCGATTACAACCGGGATGGGCGCCCGGACATTCTTTTCACGAATGGCGCCAACCTCGCCACGCTGAAGAAAGATTCGCCAAAGTACTCGAACCGGCTCTTCCGAAACGACGGCAACGGCGTGTTCACCGACGTAACGAAGGAGGCCGGTTTGGCGGGCACGGGATATGACATGGGTGTTGCCATCGGCGATTACGACAATGACGGGTATCCTGACATATTCGTAGCTGGCCTGCATCGAAACACGCTCTACCACAACAATAAAGATGGGACTTTCACCGATGTGACCGCGAAGGCGGGTCTTGGCCGTCCCGACCCGGAATACGGGCCCTTGTGGGCGATCACTGCCGTCTGGGTCGACGTGAACAACGACGGTCTATTGGATCTTTTCATCGTTAACTATCTGCAGTGGAACTATGAGAAAGAACCCCGTTGTGAATATGCCGGCGTGCCGCAGTATTGTCACCCGCGATCCTACAAAGGCCTTCCCAATCAGTTATTCCTCAACAATGGAGATGGCACATTCACTGACGTGTCCGCCCAGTCTGGTATCCGCGCTCACATTGGAAAGGGCATGGGCGTGGGTATGGCAGACTACGATCTTGACGGAAAACAAGATCTGTTCGTCACCAACGACGGTTACTACAATTTTCTCTTCCACAATCTGGGCGGCGGTAAGTTTGAGGAAGCCGCATTTCCCGCGGGCGTAGCGCTGGTGGACGTCGGCGACTTCGTCAGCGGCATGGGCCTCGATTTTCGCGATTTCGACAACGATGGTTATCCTGACATAGCCTTCGTTGCCCTTAACAACGAGACGTTCCCACTGTTTCAGAACACAGGAAAGGGTAGTTTCGTTGAAATCACAGCCAAGAGCGGGATGACTAAGACCAGCCGGCCCATGGCCGGTTTTGGTGCAGGCCTTTACGATTTTGATAATGACGGCTGGAAAGATCTATTCGTCACTCGTGGCCACATCGACGCCGTGGCGGTGCAGCATGAACAGATTGAGCAATACAATACCGTCTTCCGCAACCCCGGCGCCACCGGGCAATGGCTGCCGCTCACGGAGGAAGCGGGACTGAACGCTGTTCCTCCGGCGCGGCATCGTGGTTGCGCCTTTGGCGATCTTGATGGCGACGGCCGCATCGATGTGGTGACCACCGCCTTGGGTAAGGACGCCGAGATCTGGATGAACCGGAGTCCGAACTCCGGTCACTGGCTCGAGGTTGCGTTGGAAGGCACGCGCAGCAACCGCGACGGCATCGGAGCGCTGGTGAAGGTGGTCACGAAAACGGGAACGCAATATAACCACATGACCACGAGCGTGGGTTACGCCTCCTCGAGCGATGGACCAGTACACTTCGGTCTGGGGCCAGAACTGATCGTGGACACTCTGGAGATCCGTTGGCCCTCGGGGACGGTGCAGCGGCTCGAACACGTGGCCGCGGACCGCGTGCTCAATGTGAAGGAACCGCGCTGACGGCAGGGACGTCCGTGCTCAGTGTGGGATCAGCTTCGAACTGGCGATCTTGCTTCTGGGGCTCGGCCAACAGACGGTCCACAATCCCTCGCTCTCGCAGTCCATCCTCCTGACGGTGCAAACGGTAGTAAATGGCTGCGAGTTGGACGTGCGGCTTCAGTAGGTTCGGAGCGCCGCGAATAATGGCTTCCAGGTCGATGGCCGCTTGAGGATCATCGCCCTCCGCCGTTTCCGCTAAGGCCATCTGATACCTTCCCATCAGCGAGGATGGATTGATCTGCAGCGCCCGGGCGAGATAAGTCTTCGCGCCCACTAATTCTCCCTCGCCGCGAAGAACGGTCCCAAGGCGCAAGCTGGCGTCGAAGTCGTTGGGGTCGAGGTCAATAGCTTTGCGATAAGCCGCCTTGGCTCCTTCTTCATCTGCCGTACGCAACTTTGCTATACCACTCAAGGTGTAAGCGCCGGGCATGGTCGGGTCCAACCGTAAACCTCTCTCAAGGCTGTCGCGAGCCTGAGGATATTCCCCGAGTTTCAATTGCGCCATGCCGGCGAGCATCCATGCGTTGGCGTCATTGCGGGCGGCGGCCACTCTTTGCACCAGCTTTAAGCCCTCCTTTAGCTTCTCCGCGTGAATCAGGGCTTCTCCGAGAACAAACGCCACGTCCAGATTCTCCGGATGTGCCTTCTCCTCGGGCTGAAGCAGCTGGATCGCATCCTCGTACTCGCCTCGAAGGACCAGACAGTTGCCGAGCAGCACGGAAACTCGCAGGCTACCCGGTTGCTGTTTCAGCGCCAGGCGATAGTTGTCGGTGGCTTCATCGAGCCGCCCTAGTTGCAGGAAGGCCGCCGCCAGGTTGATGTGGGCAACGGCCAAGCCCGGTTCAAGCTTCAGCACTTCCTGATAATCACTGATGGCGGTGACGAGGTCGCCGCGCTGTTGCGCGGCCAGCGCCCGGTCAAAGAGTTGCTTCGACCTTGGGTTCTGGGCCCAGCAGAGCGACGTAAGCAGGAGCAGTGCGATGGCAGGGCGCATCGCCTTCAGCATACTGGATGCCCATCTACAGAAAAAGCGGCAGGCCGAAGCCCGCCGCCATGCCGTTCCCTCAACCGCTCAGAACACGAGCTTCAGAGCGAGCTGCAAGATGCGAGGACTGTTCGCCTGGCCCGAAATTTCCCCAAAGGCGCCTCCGCCCACGGTGGTGTTCGGAGCTCCGAACTGTACGTGGTTGAAAGTGTTAAAGGACTCGGCCCGGAACTGCAGTCTGGCCCCTTCAAATCCTAATGGGAACTCTTTGAAGATCGATGCCGACATGTTGTTCGTTCCCGGAGCCCGGACATTGGGCAAGACGCGGGGAGCAGTGCCGAGGGCGTACGGAAGCGGCTTCGTTGCCTCCGCTGCACAAGCGCCGCAGGAAAAATACTGGTCGATATTCCAATTGCCAGCCCTCTCCAGCGGTGCATTGAGGTCCGGGCGTTGGTTCCCGAAGGTTGGAACGGAGGTGCCGCCGTTCAAATATAAAATCAGGGGAAGGCCTGAATCCCAGCGGTAAATGCCGTTCACCTGCCAACCCCCGAGCGCCGCGTCGACGAACTTATTCACGCCTCCGCCAAACTGTTTGCCACGGCCGAATGGGATCTCGTAGACGGCCGAGAACTGCGCAATTTGTGAAATGTCGAATTGCGAGAGCGAACGTTCGCACGCCAGGCAGTTTGGATCTTGTATCTGGGCCAGCGACGAGCCAGCTGTACCGTCGATATATTCGCTATTGCCGGCGATGGACGCGTTGTCGATGCTCTTCTGGTTTGTGTACGTGCCCAGGAACTGGAGACCATGCGAGAATCGCTTCTCCACGCGTAACTCAAACCCGTTGTAGATTGAGTTGGCGATGGGCGGATCGACGTTTTGCAAGAGATTGCCGCCCCACGCGGTCGTTCCGTACTGCGGGAAAGGAAGATAGCCGTTCCAGGGCTGCCAACCCCCTCCTGGCCAGAAACCATTGCTGTAACTCGGGGTAAGAGCTTGAATAGCGGGTCCCAAGGTGGCAGGGACGGGTACAGTACTGGTCCAGGTGGATGAGTTCGTAACGAATTGGCTGGCGATGCTATCCGGCAAGTGGTTGAGGGAATAGTTGTCCCCGCCCATATACAAGCGACTACCTTTTTTGCCGACATATTCCGCATCGATCAGAACATGCCAGGGTACTTCACGCTCGATGCCGAAGCTCCAGGATTGTTCTCTCGGCAGCACGCTGTAAGCGGGCGACCTTACGGGAACCGCCGCACCCGTTCCCAGGTCGCCGATTCCGAACTTGTTTCCCAGGCTGTTGCCGATGACGGTGCCTTCAAAAGCTACACCGGCCGGCTGACCCAACACATCCACTTGGGTCGGATACGCTTGCACCGAGGCTCCTGAGGGCGTGGAGAAGGCATATGGAGAATTCTGATCGTCATAGCCAGCGAAACCATAAGCGCCGCTGCCTATACCGGCTGCGCCGCCTTTCGACGGATCGTAGTAGATACCGTAACCGCCACGGAGGACGGTCCGGTCGTCGATGCGGAATGCCATCCCAAGGCGCGGTCCAATCGCCCCATAGTAGGTGTCAAACGGTGTGCGGGGATTGCCGTTTATGCCAACATACTCGAAGGCTCCCTTGATGTCACCGCAAGCCGGGCAAGAGCCGTCGGCCGGGGCCGTCACGCCCGTCACGGGCGAGGCGGCGTTAGGATCGAAGTAGCTCATCTTGTTCCCGAGCGCGGTGCGCGGCAGGTCTACGTCGTAGCGCAATCCCAAGTTGACGGTCAGCCGGTCACTTACTTTCCAGTTATCCTGCACAAACCCCGCATACTGGAAATTTTGTGTGGCAGGCGAGGCCGGAATCGAGTAGGCGTCCCAACCGCTGGCATATCCGATAAGGAAACTAGCCATCGAATCGCCGCCATTGGAGAACTGCTGCGAGGTAGCAGTCGGGCCGAACTCCCATCGCCCGCCAGGGAGTTCCCACTGGGTGAAATCGATCCGGTGCAAGCGAATCTCGCCGCCGAACTTCAGATCGTGACTGCCCGCCGAATGCGATACGGAGGCAATCAACTGGCCAACATCCTGGGCATATAACAGCGATGACCATGGCTGCCCGCCATAGGTTGCGTTGCCGTTGCCTGACGCGTAGCTATCGAGCGCAAGAGCCGGCGGCGAGTTCACGCCGGAAGCTGTCAAATCCGCGGGCAATCCGATGGAAGTTGGATTGAAGCTTGTGTTCGGCCCCGCCGTCTGAGCATTGTTATAGATGTAACCTAAGCTCGCCGTGAACAGCGTTTTCGGACTAAACGTGTGGTTATAGCTGAGCGCTCCCGACCAATCGTAGCCCTTACTGGGTCCCTGAGTATTGGTGTCAAAGGCGGTTCCCAGCAAGTTAGCCATCGCTGAATTTCCCCAAGAGTGCGACACCCTGAAATTGAGCAGGTCGTTTTGAGTAATACGATAGTCCAGCTTGACGTCGAAAGCATTGCCATTGTTGACGTTTGATCCGTTGCCAAGAAAGTTACTCTGCCTCAAGTTATAGTTCGCAGCGGTGGTCGAAATGTTGGGTAGCGGGATAAGATTCTGAGCGAATATCGCTTGCACAACAGGATTAAGAAGGTTGCCCGCAACGCCCGGAGTGATCCAGGGGGTAAATGTATTGCCCGGACTCGCGTAGAGGTCGAGTCGATTGTTGGGGATGAAAGCGGTGTGATAAGGGGCTCCTCCGCCGCTCTGCGTCGGGCTGATGCTATAAGGATCGTAGATCTGACCAGACTGCAAGAACGCGCCCGTGGGATCCACGCACTCTCCCGTTAACGCTCCCGACGTAGCAAAGCTGCCGGCCCCGGCATTATCGCTGGCGGAAGTGCAGATTACCCCAAGATCTCCCGAGCGTTCGGCCTGGGTGGGAACCGCGAGCGGTTTCACTGTCGGGGTGATCTGTCGACTGCCTTCGTAATCGAAGAAAAAGAAAAGCTTATCTTTTACAATCGGTCCGCCAACGGTACCTCCGAAGTCATTCCAATGGTAGGGTTGCACCGGAATTCCCTGGATCGCGTCGAAGTAGTTATTGGTATTCAGGATATTGTTGCGCCAGAATTCATACAGGCCGCCGTGGAATTTGTTAGTCCCGGACCGCGTAACCACGTTGACTACGGTTGCGCCACTGAATCCGAACTCGGCGCTGAAGTTCGTCTGCTGAATCTTGAACTCCTGGATCGCATCCACACTGGGCACATACAGTGAGTCGACGAACCCCGAGTTCTGGTCGTAGTTGGTAGTGCTGACTCCATCGAGCAGGATGTCGGATTGGGCGTTCCGCGAACCTTCCGAGATGAAATTGTCGGTGCTGTTGGCGATCGTCTGGCCGGGGCCGTAGGCATTGCCGGTCGGCTGAGAAATGCCGGGGGCGAGATAAGCCAGATCCATGACGTTGCGTCCAATCAACGGTAGATCGTTGACGAATTTTCTATCGATCGTCTGCCCGGTGGATGCGTCCTCGGTCTGTACCTGCGCCGCCCCACTCGCGGAGACTGAAACCGTCTCGGTTGTCTGGCCCACTTTAAGACTAACGTCTTGCGCAACGTCGCCATTGACGTTCAACGTAATGTTGTCGATCTGCTCCACCGAGAATCCCGAGGCCCGGACCCTCAAGGAATAGAGACTCGGTTGCAGCGCTCGAAAGAGATAGCGTCCGGCATTGTCGCTGATGGCCTCATACTTGAAATTCTTGGTCACGTCCGTCAACGTGACCGCAGCCTTGGGGAGAACTGCGCCCGAGGGATCGCGGACGACGCCGCTAATCGATCCGCTGTAAAGCTGCGCCCAGGCTCCGCTTGTCGCTACAACAATGAGCAACAATACCGAAGCTCCACGGCTAGTTTGCGTCATGGCAATCGCCTCCTCGGCAATGGTCCCGCATGGGCAAGACCACAAATGCACCCTACTCTCACGCCAGTACAGGAGCAGAGGTTGCGCCCGAGAGACCAACATGGTCTCAGGAGCAAGCGATCAATCGCAGGTGCGTACGTTGCAGCCGAACTCCACGGACAGCGCGCAGTCTGCAACACTTCGAAATCAATTGTCAAGGAAAAAACGATTTTGTTAAGCATTTTGCCGCTTTCTGTGCAAAACTAGTTCGGTTCCGGCGAACGAAAAGGGGAGGGCGTTCTCGAAGCAGGCATTCGTCCTTACCAACGCGAGGAACAGATCTGCATAATCGGATTTATGCTCACAGGAGCACAATGACTCTGAAGTTGCAAGATGACCCGATGAAAACGTCTGACATGCTGATCGAAAACTTCGGGAGCAGGGATGCTGCCGTGCACGTCAATCGTCGATTTCGAAACCACGGATGGTCGCGGTTTGCGGGGCTGTTATACGTGTCGAGTTGGATATGCAAGCAGCTGGATCATTCTTTTCGCTGGATGGGGCGGGCTGCTCTGGACGCCGCGATTCTCTCGTCGCTCGCCCTGACGTTGGGTTGCGGCGGAGGCAGCCTGGGCACTCCTGCAGGGGGAGGATCCAGTGGCAGCGTGCCCTCCGATTCTGTCACGATCGGCAAGAACGTAACCGGACCGTTCAATGTTGCGATGTCCACGTCATTCCAGCCGGCGGAGTGGGATTACACACTTTTCCAGAGCTTTCCCGGCTTGGCCACAACGTTGGGAAATTTGCAGCCCCAGCACATCCGGCTGCAAGGAGTTTCACAAGGCGTCCCTCAGGGAGCAGCCGGCAGCACTTCGACGGCGTGGGACTTTACCATTCTCGATGCGATCACGCAGCCCGTGCTGAGCGTAGGCGATCACAGTCCCGAGTTTCAAATAGCGAAAGCGCCGCCATTTATGTACGCCGGCCAGGACAGCAGCAACGATTTTCTAGACCTCACTTTTCAGCAGTTTTCCGGTTACACGCAGAATTTGGTGCAGTACTATGACACTGGCGGGTTTACTTCGAATGGCCAGACTTACGTGTCGCCGTCTTACCCAACCGACACAGTTACCTGGTGGGGCATCTACAACGAGCCCAATATTAATAACAACCTGACGCCGCAGCAGTACGTAACGATGTACAACGCACTGGTGCCGAAGATGCAGGCGATGGATCCGTCGCTCAAGTTTGTCGCGATGGAGCTGGCGGATTTCTCGGGGCAGCCACAAGCATGGCTGCCAACATTCGTGAATGTCAGCAGCGGTGTCAATGCCCCAGTCGACGCGATGGCCACCCACTTCTACTCCACCTGCAATCAGACGGATACCGATGCTCAGGTCTTCAGCACCATTCCGGGTTTTGTCTCCGACGCTGAGTATTTCTATTCGGAGACGGCCGCGAATCCCGCACTGGCTGCGGTCCCGGTATGGGTGACCGAAAACAACGTGAACGCGGATTACGATGCCGGCAATGGCATGAGCGCCTGCAACCCCGGCCAGACTTTCGTTATTGATCCGCGCGGGTCGAGCGCTTTTTTTGCCGCCTGGCGTCCTTATGTTTTTTCTCAGCTCGGCAAGGCCGGCGTGCAAGCGCTTTACCACTGGGATTTTGGAGCCGACGCGCAATTTGGAGAGGTCAACGCAACCAGCGGGCAAACCAAGCTCAGCTACTGGGTGGACTACTGGCTGGAACGCATGTTTCCTTCGCCACCGGGAGCGAGCCTGCTGCAGTATTCGGCCACCGACAACGCGGAACTGGAAGTCTTGCCGGTGATCAATAGCGACGGCAGGGTGGTCATGATGATAGCAAATCATGCAATCAATGCCCCAGATGACAACAACGGTCCAGGGGCGCCGCGAAGCGTGCTGATCGATGTATCAGCCCTGGGAACATTTTCCAGCGGCAGCATGCTCGCGATTGATGCGAATACGAGTGCGGCGACCGGTCCTATTGCGAGCCTGGTGACACCCGCCGCGCAAATCACAATCAATTTCAGCGGCTATGGAGTGGCTTTCCTTGCGCTTCAGCCTTAAAATCTGAAGAAACCGATTCTACCTCGAGAAAATCAGGCGTACGTCCAACGATCAAGAGAAAAAACAGCAGCCAGAAGGGGTTAGAACAGGCAAGACAATCGTTTTTGTAATTGACAATTCCAAACTCGCGCGGGCTCTATCGCGCCGGCATGTACATGCGGCCGACGGCGATCTGGTCGATGGAAATGTATTCGAAACCGTGAGACTCTTCGCACGGTGCCGCCCGTACACGGCTCCCTACGACGTAACTTGCCTTTGCTTCGCGCTCCAACCCGCGGTGTACAAGAGGCACGTCAACGCTGCGCCAAATAAAGGAACCACCATGCCGCTTCTCAGGCTGCCGAAGCGGTTGGAGCAATAGCCGACCAGCCAGGGAAAAAACGCGCCTCCAAGATTTGCCATGGTAAACATGAGGGAACCCACTCGCGAGGCCGCCTTCCCGAATTTCTGGGACAAGAGCGCTACCGTGATCGGGTAGATCGCGGCCAGACCAAGCCCGGCGACGCTGGCGCCGACGAACACACCGAGCAAAGCGTGTGACAAAAGCAGGCACGCTATTCCCGCACAGGCGATCAAGAGTCCCGTGCGCGCCAGTCTGATCTCGTCGACTCTGCGCAGCAGCCGTGAAGCCAGCCACCTTCCCACCATTAAGGCAGAGTAGAAGAATGAGGGACTCATCAGGGAAAGGTTCAGGGACCAAGGGCCCAAAGTCTTGGCATAAGAGGCGATCCAACCGCCTAAGGAGTTCTCCGCTCCCACGTAGAGAAAGAATAGTGCAGCGAGCAATAGGACCGATTTGCTCGTCCAATCGATCGGAGGAAGATTTTCCGTAGCTCTATCACGACTCGCGTGCGGTTCGGCAACGCGCGCGGGCATCGCCGCAATACCGAATGCCACGAGAAATAAGAGTCCGGCGAAACCGGCCAACAGAAGTGGTACTTGACCGCGACGTGTGGCTGCCGCCACCAGGAAAGGGCAGATTACGGCACCGATGCTCCAGAAGAAATTCAGCAAGTTCAGAGCCGCACTGCGCCCAAGGCGATGCAGTTCGGCCACGAGCAAATTCTCCGCCGGAACCGCTATTCCGAGACCTGCCCCATAAAGCCCAATGCAAAGTGTTCCTGATATTCGTGAACCGTAAGGCAGAGCCGCCACCCCCGCCGCCATCGCCAGCAGGCCGGCTTTGATCGCGAATCGAAACCCCCATCGGGATATGCACAGTCCGGAAAACGCCACGGCTAGAGTCGAGGCCAGGAATTGAACCGTGAAGAGCGCCCCGGCCTGTTCGTAGTTGAGTGACCATCTCGCTGAAAGCGTCGGTAACAGCGGTCCCAGCAGCACATTCACGATTCCGATGGGAACGAAAGCCGCGTATGCCGCCACAGTGAGGGGCCGCGAAGAATCCGCGCTCTGTGGTATCGGAGAACGACTCATGGATGGTGCTCGGCGCGGAGTTCAAACGCCGTGGAGTCGGCCAGCTGCTCTTCTAGAGCCACGGAGCCTTCGCAGTAGATTCACGCTCTACCAGTTCGGGTTCAATGGCGATTTCCGAGGGGTAGTTGTTCTTTCCTGCAATTCGTTCCAGAAGAGTCTGAGCGGCCATTTGTCCCATGCGGACCAAAGGTTGTCGAACCGTGGTAAGCGTCGGCGTATTGAAGGCGGCACTGGGAATGTCGTCGAACCCCATTACGGAAACATCCCGCGGGACCCGCAAACCATGCTCCTGCAAGGCACGAATCGCTCCGAGTGCGGAGATGTCGTTGTAGCCAAACAGAGCCGTAAAGGGCTTGTTGCGCGCCAGTAGCTGTTTGGTGAAGGGATAGCCAAGCTGTGGTGTCGAATCGTCGATGTCAATCTGCACCGTTAATTCGGGGTCTATTTTCAAGCCCAGGTTCTGCGCAACCTTGCAGATGGCTGTCCAGCGAACCTTCGAGTCCGAGCTGAGCGGACTGCCCTTCATGAAGGCAATGCGTTCATGGCCCAGGCTGGTCAAGTGGTTCAGGGCCAGGGTGGCTGCTCGAACATGATCCAGAACTATATTTGTGACTCCTTTGAGTTTCTTGTGTCCAGCAACCGCCACCGTCGGTAGAGAAGGCGCCTCATGAATGGTTGTATCTACTGCGATGAACCCCTCGACTCCTCTCTGCACCAAGAGCTGGGTATATTTACTCAACAACTGCTCATCATGCCGGTGAACCGCCGTAATGAAGGAATAATCCATTGTCCTCAGATGTTCTTCAATGCCCTTGATGACGAGGGAACCGTAGGAATCACCGATCTCCTCCGCAATCACTCCGATCATATAGGTCCGCTTGCTGCGCAAATTCCTGGCGAAAAAGTTTGGACGGTAATTCAGCTCTTTCGCGGCAGCGCGGATGCGGTCTTTAGTTTCCTGCGGAATAGCGCGGGCGGCGGGAGAATCGTTGAGGACGACGGAAACCGTGCCCGGAGTCAACCCCACATGCTGAGCCACGGCCTTGATCGTAACGACCGCCGACTTGGGGCCGGGTCTCTTGGTTCGGGCCATGAATTCGTTTCAGATCGGAGCCTTGGAACAACGAAACCTTAGCACCAACGATTCCTATACTGGATTCCCTTCTGCTTCGAAACCCGCCCATATTGTACACACAAATCCTTTGCGCCAACGCTGTTGAGACGATGAACGGTGCGCATCTCGCTGTTATACGAGATCGCCAGGCAACCCGACGGGTGGAGGGGATGCTGTGCCGCATCGCTCATGCCTATCAACCGGCGACAAGCTGGCACGACCGGCACCCGAGCGTGTAAGGCATCGTGGTACCTCGCGACGATTCCGCACAACTCTAGGATCGCCCGGTCCAAACTCCGAGCGGCCGTAGGTCTAGTGAAAAAAGAGTCCTAGCCATCGAATGAATCATCTGTCCTTAATAAGTTCTGTATTTGGGGCGGGCCTTATGGCAACCAGTCCAAACTTCACAGCACGGCCTCCCTCGAACCCTCCCCTGCTTAATCCGGATCAGGTGGAAGATCTCCTCAAGCTGCAAAAGGCCGCTCAGAAAATCAGCTCCATCCTTGACCTCGATCAGCTCGTTGATAAGGTCGTAAACGAGGTCGCCCGCTCCTTCGGATGTCTGGATTCTGACATCTACCTGCACAACCAAGAGCGCGGCGAACTGTCGCTAGTGTGCGCCCATGGCTGCGCCGGCTGCGACCTCCACGGACCCGGGCACAGCCTGAAAATTGGGAAAGGGATGGTCGGGTACGTCGCATCGACTGGCCAGATGCACTACGCGCCCGATGTGCGCCAGGACCCCTACTACATTGGCTGTGAAGAATCCACGCTCTCGGAAGTTGCGATTCCGCTCCATGTAGAAGGGCAGTTGGTGGGAGTATTCACCGCCTCCCACACCGGACTGGATGCCTTCAACCCCTGCCAGTTGCGGCTGCTTCAAGCCATGTGCAGCGATGTGGCCGTGGCCGTCCACAATGCTCGCCGATTTCAACAGGAACAGCGGCAAAGGGAGCAAATGACTCACGAGGCGCGGGAGGCCCGCGTCATTCAACAAGCACTTCTCCCCAAGGCCGCTCCCTCTATTCCTGGTTTTACTGTATCCGGGCTTTCCATTCCCGTCGGCGCGGTGGGCGGCGACTGGTACGACTTCATTCCCATGGACAAAGGCCGTTGGGGACTGGTGTTGGCCGACGTTTCCGGCAAGGGAACCGCTGCCGCGCTGCTGATGTCGGCCACTCGCGGCATCTTGCGATCCCTGGCCGAGGCCGCCTGCACTCCGGGTGAAGTGCTGGCGAAGCTGAATCGCCTTCTAGTCGAGGATTTTCCCGCCGGCCGTTTCGTGACCATGGTGTATGCCGTGCTCGATCCTGCTAAGCGGACTCTGACCTTCGCTAACGCGGGTCACCTGCGTCCGCTTCTAATGACCGGCATTTCAGGCCAGTTCCTCGACGTGGAGCGAGGAATCCCTTTGGGACTGGGATCAGGCGATTTCTCGGAGGTGGAAGTGAAGCTTCCTCTAGGTTTTCGCTTGGTGTTTTACAGCGACGGCATTACCGAAGCGGAAAATCAAGCGGATGAAGAGTACGGGGTGGCGCGTCTTCAAAAACATTTTTCGCGAACGGACGCCTCCGCCGAGAGCTTGCTCGATGACGTACGCTCGTTCGCCGACGGTTCGGGTCTGCGCGATGACGCCAGCGTCATCCTAGTGAAGGGTTAACCGAGTCACAATGTTGGAGGACCGACGCTCCCGCGAGCGCCTCTTTCTTGATCACAGACCGGTCATTCGCTCAAGTTTTTCCGGGTAGCGAGCTCCTTCCACCTTAATTTTGGAAGCGGCGGCAGCGATGTCGCGGAGGTCATCGGTCGTCAACTCGACTACCGCTGCTCCGATGTTCTCCTCGAGTCGGTTTAACTTCGTGGTGCCGGGGATCGGCACGATCCACGGCTTCTGAGCCAGCAGCCACGCGAGTGCGATCTGAGCGGGAGTCGCCTTCTTACGCTGCGCGACCGTGCCGAGCAGATCGATCAGGGCTTGATTCGCCTTAAGTGCCTCCGGCGTAAAGCGAGGGAGGCCGCTGCGGAAGTCGGTGCTTTCGAACTTCGTAGTTTCATTCATTGCTCCCGTCAGGAAGCCTTTGCCGAGCGGGCTATATGGCACGAGACCAATGCCGAGTTCCTCTAGGGTCGGTATTACTTCTTTCTCGGGGGTTCTCGTCCACAGCGAGTATTCGCTCTGGAGAGCAGTGATCGGCTGGACAGCATTTGCGCGACGAATCGTCTTTGCGCCGGCTTCGGAAAGTCCAAAGTGTTTGACCTTGCCGGCTTGAATCAGTTCCTTCACCGCGCCGGCGACGTCTTCGATCGGCACGTTCGGGTCGACCCGGTGCTGATAGAGCAGGTCGATGGTGTCGACCTTGAGCCGCTTGAGCGAGCCTTCGACGGCCTGCCTGATGTGCTCCGGACGGCTATTCACACCGGCCACTCCCGGCCGATTATCGCTGCCACTCAGGTCGAACCCGAACTTGGTGGCAATCACGACTTTCCCACGGAACGGAGCCAGGGCTTCGCCCACAAGCTCTTCGTTCGAGAACGGGCCGTAGACTTCGGCAGTGTCAAAGAAGGTGACGCCGCGGTCCACGGCGGCACGTAGAAGAGAGGTCATCTCCTGTTTGTCTTTGGGCGGACCGTAGGAAAAGCTCATTCCCATGCAGCCAAGACCGATGGCAGATACTTCCAGATTGCTTTTTCCAAGTTTGCGCGTTTGCATTTGCTACTCCTTCCGTTGAGCGGTGATTATGAGACAGCTACCGAAGCCGACTCTTCTCGGTAGTTCAAGCCGTCGATTTGCGTCTTTGACGATTTCTACGGCGAGTCGAACCCTCCGCTGTTCGGACTCTTCAGGCTGGAGCATCATCGTAATGTGAGGCATCGTTTTGCTCCTTCGATTCTTAAAGCGTAGTCGCCGGGTCTACTTGTGGTATTGCCCATCGGTGACCTGCTCCATCCAGTCGACCACCTTGCCGTCTTTCTTTTCCTGAATGGCGATGTGTAGGCAAAGGAAGAGTGTACCCGGTCCAAGGATCCCTTTGCCTTATCGGGTTCGGTTTAAGATCCTCCAACACTCCGCCACAATAGTCGTTCGCGTCCCTGTCTGCTCGTAGCGAGAAAGAAAAAACATCAAGGAGAACAAGAAAGAGCTTGACAAATTAACGGTGTTGTAGTTAACTACAACAGTATACAACATGCGACGCCCTGGCGCGCCTTACCCGCAAACCGAGTTCGCATGGGAAAAACCCTGGTTCGAGAAGTAGAGAAGTCTAAGGAGAATTAACATGAAATCCCTTCGTTTGATGCTGCCTGTTGTTCTGCTGGCGCTCTCCACCGTGGCTCTTGCCCAGTCGGACGCGCAAACGCCGGTTGCGCAGCCTGAAGCGCAAAAGGCCTCCGTGGCTCCTGTGCTGTCCGAGGCGCAGAAGTCCTTCGCAACCATGAAAACCCTAGCGGGAGAGTGGGAAGGCCCCGTCACCGTCCCGGAGATGCCGGAGATGTCCGGCGGCAAGCCGATGCACCTCTCGCTGCGTGTGACCTCGAGGGGAAACGCCCTTGTGCACGAGATGCAGGAAGCAGGAACGCCGTTGGATGCGACAAAGTACGACCATCCGGTCACGATGCTCTACGTGGACGGAGACCAGCTCACCCTGATTCACTATTGCGACGCAGGGAACCGGCCGCGCATGACCGGCAAGATGTCGCCCGATGGCAAGATGGTCGAGTTCGAGCTCAAGGACATCAGCGGGAGCCCGGAGATGCACATGCACCATTCCGTGTTCACGCTCATCGACGCCAACCATCACACCGAGGATTGGACGTTCATGATGGGGGACAAGCCGCTCCATGCGCACTTCGACCTGCAACGGAAGAATTAACGGGAGCGAATCCCTGGTAAGGGCTATCTTGGGAAAACATCATGGACCGTGAGTGGAACGACAGTCAGCCGATTTACCGCCAGCTTCGCGACCGTGTGGTCGCGATGATACTCGACGGCGTCCTTAAAGAAGGCGATCCGCTGCCCTCTGTGCGCAATGTCGCCGCCGAGTATCGGGTCAATCCGCTCACGGTTCTGAAAGGCTACCAACAACTTGTCGACGAGGGGCTAGTCGAGAGCAAGCGAGGTCTCGGTATGTTTATCAATGCGGGCGCGCGCAGTCTGTTGTTGCAGGGAGAACGGCAGAAATTTCTTGGCGAGGAATGGCCCAGGGTCTACGCCACCATTCAGCGGCTCGGGTTGAGGCCGGAAGAATTGCTCGCTGCCGAAAACCACTCGCCGCGTATTGACAACAGCAAAGAGAAACATGCCGGAGAGAAGAACGCTGCAAAGGAGGAACCGAAGTCATGACAGTGATCGAAGCACGCGGCCTCCGCAAGGCTTTCGGCACGACGATAGCGCTGGACAGCGTCAATTTGCGCGTTGAAGAGGGCCGCATTGTCGGACTTATCGGTCCCAACGGCGCAGGCAAGAGCACCGCGCTCAACGCGATTCTCGGCCTCACCTCCTATCAGGGAGAACTAAGAGTCCTCGGACGCGACCCCTGGACTGAGCGCGACCAACTTATGCGCGACGTCTGCTTTATTGCCGATGTCGCCGTGCTGCCGCGCTGGATGCGGGTTTCGCAGGCGCTCGAGTACATGGCCGGTGTGCATCCGCGATTTGATCGCGCGAAGGCGAAAGGGTTTCTTGCAAAGACTGACATCCGCCAGCCCAGCAAGATAAGAGAGCTATCGAAGGGCATGGTTACCCAGTTGCATCTCGCGCTTGTCATGGCTATCGACGCGAGATTGCTGGTGCTGGACGAACCGACTCTTGGCCTCGACATCTTGTATCGCAAGCAGTTCTACGATTCCCTGCTGAACGACTATTTCGATCGCAGCCGCACCATTGTCGTGACCACGCATCAGGTGGAAGACGTCCAGCACGTCCTCACGGATCTCATCTTCATCAACCACGGGCGCATCGTGCTCGATTGCGGCATGGAAGAATTCGAGTCCCGCTATCTGGAAGTGGCGGTGCGCCCCGAGCAGATCGCTGCAGCGCGGGCACTCCAGCCGATTCACGAGCGCCAGGTGCTCGGCCGCAGCACTTTGCTCTTCGATCATGTCGATCGCCAACAACTCGCCGCACTGGGCGAGGTGCGCACGCCAAGTATCGCCGACTTGTTCGTGGCTTTAATGGGCAATCAGGCCGGCGAGGCCCAAGGAGCAGCCAGATGACTACTCAACCGAACGCTGTGCCCGAATCTCCGCCCAACCCGAGGGAAATCGTCCCCGCGTCCATGTCGGTGACTCGGCCCCTGTACTGGTCGGTGCGACGCGAAGTATGGGAGAACCGCTCGATCTACATTGCGCCGCTGGCCGCTGCCGCCGTCTACCTGTTCGGCTTCCTGATCGGCCTGTTTTGGGTGCCGGCCAGCATGCACGGAATGATGGCGCTTCATTCCACGCCTCTCCTCATCGCGCTTGCTATGCCCTACGCCCACGCCAGTATGCTGCTCATGCTAACCGGGTTCCTCGTCGGGATCTTCTACTCCCTCGACGCGCTGCACGGGGAGCGCCGCGATCGCAGCATCCTGTTCTGGAAGTCGCTGCCAGTCTCCGATCTTACGACTGTGCTCTCGAAGGCAAGCATCCCTCTCGTGATTCTGCCGGTGTTGGTCTTCGTGATCACCGTGGCCCTGCAAGTCGCCATGCGGCTGTTGAACACGGCCGTCCTGATATTGAGCGGCCACGACGCCGCAGGGGCGTGGACGCTGCCTATGTTCGAGATGCAGGTGGTGTCGCTCTACGGACTGGCCGTGCTCGCGCTCTGGCATGCACCCATCTACTGCTGGTTTCTGCTGGTGTCAGGCTGGGCGCGGCGCGCGGCATTTCTATGGGCCGTGTTGCCGCTCATCGTGATCGGAGCCTTCGAGTTGATTGCCTTCCGCACGGCGCACTTCGGCCTCATGATGCAAGACCGGGTATTTGGATTCGCTGCGGCCGCTTTCGACCTTAAGGATAAGAATGGCGTACCCATCGATGCGCACTTTATTCCGCTGACGCAACTCGCTCCCGGCAGGTTCCTGAGCAACCCGAGTCTGTGGCTCGGGCTGATAGTCGCCGCGGCATTCCTCGCCGCCGCGGTCCGCCTACGCCGCTATCAGGGGCCCCTCTGATGCGCATGAGCTCTGGATTCCGTAACTCGCACAAGGAGGAGAGAGTATGAACACACCGGTAATGATGGAACGGAACGCAGAAGCGTCGCCGCGTCCCAGGGCCAGGATTACTGGTGTCGTCTATCTGTTCTACTTTCTGACGGCAGTACTCGGCGTGTTCTTCATGGGAGGGATTGTTGTAGATGGCGACGCGGCGGCTACAGCAACCAACCTCCTGGCGCACGAGTCTCTATTTCGGTTGGGTCTAGCAACCGGCCTCGTCGCGACCGCGGGTTATATCGCTCTTACGGCTCTGTTCTACGGCTTATTTAAGCCCGTGAACAGGAGCCTCTCTCTGCTCGCGGCGTTCTTCAGCCTCGTGGGATGCGCCATTCTGGCTTTCGCCAGCCTCTTTCAAATCGCCCCCTTGGTCGTCTTGGGAGGCAGCCCGTACTTGAGCGTATTTAAGGTGGAACAGTTGCGGGCCCTGGCGCTGATGTTTCTCGAACTGAATACTCAGGCCAACAACATCTGCGTGGCATTCTTCGGAGTCTATTGCCTCCTGATTGGGTACCTCATTTTCAAGTCGTTCTTCCTGCCTCGAATTCTGGGTGTGCTCATGGCGCTGGCCGGTTTGGGTTGGCTGACCTTTCTGTCACCGCCGCTCGCAAACCATCTGTCTCCCTACAATCTGGTGCTCGGCTTCCTCGCGGAACTATCGCTGATGCTATGGCTCCTCGTGATGGGCGTGAACGTTCAACGCTGGCAGGAGCAGGCCGGCGCAGCATGAAAGCCGCCATCGTGGACCGGTCCGATTCGCATGCACTTGATTCAGTAATTCCTATAGGACAAAGACTATGAGCGCACTAATGATGAAACGGATGGCGGAAACGTCGCCGCGTTTCAAGGCCCGTCTTGCCGGTGCCCTTAATTTTTTCAGCCTGGTGACGGCAGCACTCACCGAACTCTACGTTCGCGGCAGGTTGAATTACCTGGGCGGCTACATCGCGATCTTGGGCATGGCCGTTGTCACGCTGCTTCTCTACGGCATCTTTAGGCCGGTGAACAGGATCCTCGCTTTGCTCGCGGCGTTCATCAGCCTCGTCGGACTCGCCTGTGAGGCTCTTCGATGGCAGCCTCAGGGCCTAAACGTCGCCGTGGCAATTAACGGATTCTCTTGCCTCGTGATCGGCTACCTCATTTTCAAGTCGACCTTCCTGCCTCGAATTCTAGGCCCGCTGATGGCATTTGCCGGCGTGGCTTGGCTGACCTTCCTGTCAAACCCGCTCGTAAACTATCTGTCTCCCTACAATCTGGCCTCCGGCGTCCTGGGGCAAGCGTTGGTCATGCTGTGGCTCCTCGTGATGGGCGTGAACGTTCAACGCTGGCAGGAGCAGGCTGGCGCAGCATGAAAACCCCGTCTATCGCCGCAGCAGTGCGGCTGCGCCGTTACCGGGAACCGATTTGATTCGGCTGCACATTTGACTTACTAAATCGCCTGAGGAGGACCCGATGATTCGAGAACGAGCGCTGAAGGTCGTGTTGGTGATAGTGGGGCTACTCTTCGCATCTACCGCATATGCGATCGTGAAACTACCTGAGGAAGAAACCCTGCAGATGATGCTGAGCATCTACGTCACGCTCGGAGTTTTTCTGCTGCTTGCGGCGCGTAACCCATCCGCGAATCGCAGTCTGATCGCCTTCACGGCTTGGTCGAGTCTCGCCCATGCGGCCGTTATGTCGGTTCAGTCATTGCACGATGTGGCCGAACGCGCACATCTGCTGGGAGGCGCACTTGCGTTTGTTGTCATTGGCGTAGCGTTAGTCGTGCTTGCGCCAACAAAGGTGAGAGTGTCTGAAGCCTGAACCCTTCATCAATTACCGCATGAGCGCGACAAACGAGCTCTTAGGCGGCAATTATCCTGAGCGGTACGGCTGAAGCAGCGGCCTATCCCCATTTTGCGCGTTAGCGACCTACTCAAGTGTCTTAGCGACCCTACAATATTCATACCCCCTCATTCGTCTACAAATGTAGGTGAAGGACGTGGCGAGCCTGGAGCTGATGGCACTACAACAGGACCAGCGGATCTCCGAAGTCGTTACGCGGGAGCATTCCCGGCTGCGCAACTTCATTCGCCGGCGTGTGCCCGACTCGCGCGACGCTGAGGACATTCTGCAGGACGTCTTCTACGAACTGGTGGAAGCCAACCGCCTGCTGATGCCGATCGATCACGTCACCGGCTGGCTGTTTCGCGTGGCGCGCAATCGCATCACCGACCTCTTCCGCAAGAGGAAGCCGGAGAGCTTCAGCGATACCGCGATCGAGGACGAAGACGGCGAACCGCTGCAGATCGAAGATCTGTTGCCGACGCCCGACGCCGGACCGGAAGCACTTTACGTCCGAAGCGTGATTCTTGATGAACTTGAGTCGGCAGTGGACGAACTGCCGAAAGAACAACGCGAGGCGTTTGTTGGGCACGAATTGGAAGGGCGCAGCTTCAAGGAGATGGCCGCTTCCACCGGTGTGAGCGTGAATACGCTGCTCTCCCGAAAACGCTATGCGGTACTCCATCTCCGCGATCGACTGCAAAGCATCTACGACGAATTCACGAAATGAGGAACCGAGTATGAGATGGAAATGGGTTTTCATCGCTCCGCTGGCAATTCTGGCGATGCTGGCATTTATGGTTATTGGCGGCGAAATTGTGCTGCACCTGTGGAATTGGCTGCTGCCAGGGCTTTTTGGCTGGCGCCAGATCGGCTTTTGGCAAGCGCTTGGACTTCTTGCGCTCTGCCGGATTCTCTTCGGCGGGTTTGGGTTCCGCGGGCCGCGGCGCTCCGGTGGCCGATGGCGCGCAAAGGAACGCTGCGGCCGCATGACGCCGGAAGAGAGAGAACGGTTCCGGGAGCGCATGCGCGAAACCTTCGGCGTCGGCCCAACCACGGCCGAGAGCAAGGGGCAATAAGGCGAGAAGCGACTGGGAAAACATGGCCGGGCCAGTCCGCTGCCATTGATCACGCGCCCGCGCGGTCGAATCGCATTGGTGCGGATTCGGCCGCGGACCGCTCTTCAATGGTCCCCTGCCTTTATGCACCTGTGGCTTCTGCGCCGTGCAGAAGTAACCATCGGCTTGGTTACTAGAAGTTTTCGGATCGTTCCCTGCCCGAAACCATTGATGATCCTGCCCGTCGACCCTCGGATCGCTTTGAATAAACAAAATCTTAGGTGTTATGCCGTTGGGAATCTTCTCTGGGGGCAAGAACCATTTTAGGATCAAAGTTCAATTTGGAACGGACTCACCTCGGCGACCGACTTGCGCGAAGGCGCACAGAGTAAGCGGCGAGGTTAACGAAAATTAACGTCGAAGAAGGAACCATGTTATGGCTGCTGGTGCTGCTCCCGCTCCCGACAAAAACGTGGAAGCTACGAACGAGATTACAGACACGCCCAAGGCGCAGCCCGTAACCTTAAAGCAACGCATCGAACGTCTGTTTCATGAGATCTTCGAAGGGCGCGAAGAACACCTCGGGTGGCGCCAGTAAGCAACGTGCGGCGCTCAGCCTGCGCGTTCGTCTCTGCACTCCTGATTTAGCCTTCTCCGAGCTACCTACTCTGTGCGCTCATGGCCGCGGTGGCGAGCCGCTCAAGAGGCACAACGGCATCCACGGCGCCGCGGGCAATTGCCTCTCTCGGCATTCCAAACACAATGCAGCTGGCTTCGTCCTGCGCGATGGTGGAGGCTCCGGCTTCCTTCATCTCGCAGAGTCCCTGAGCGCCGTCGTCGCCCATACCGGTCATGATCACCCCTACCGCCTTTGAGCCAACAGAAATTGCCACCGAGCGAAAGAGCACATCGACGCTGGGCCGATGGCGTGAGACCAAGGGCCCATCTTTGATCTGCACGACAAGTTCTTCATGGCTGCGATTAACGAGCAGGTGCCGATTGCCGGGAGCAATCAGCGCCTGGCCAGTCTGCAGACGGTCGCCATCCCGGGCTTCCTGGACTTGTATTGCGCATTCGTTGTTCAGACGGTCGGCAAAGGCTCGGGTGAAGACTTCCGGCATATGTTGCACAACCACGACTGGCGCGCAATTGGTTGGCAGCGCGGAAAGGAACACTCGCAGGGCCTCGGTTCCGCCAGTCGACGCACCCACTGCAATGACACCATTCGGCAGCCCGGCCGCGAGAGACTTTCTTTTGTGAGGAAGGACGGCATCAGCCGTGAGGCGAGGAACAGCCGCCAGAGGCGGCCTGGGCCGCGCGCTCACCTGCGCTTCAGACGCGCTCCAGACCGCATCCAAAAGGGTAACGGCAGATTCGTGCAGGAATTCTCGCACGCCAACCTTGGGTTTGGTGATCACCTCGACCGCACCTTCTTCAAGCGCGCGCAGAGCCAACTCGGTGCCGCGAGCGGCCAAACCGGAGCAGACTACGACCGGCGTAGGTATTTCCAGCATGATTTTTCGAATGAATGTCAGTCCATCCATCCGCGGCATTTCCAGATCTGTGATGACGACATCGGGAGGATCCTTCTGCATCTTCGCCCATGCAATCAGCGGGTCCGCCGCGGCGTTGACTTTGACGTTGCGATTGGTGCTCAGGATCGCCTGCATAACCTGGCGGACCATCGCGGAATCGTCTACCACCAGGACGTGAAGATCTTCTCCATGCATGCGTGGCAATCTCTCTTGCTCTTCTGAGGTACTTAGTGCCGCGGAAGAAGGATCGTTCAATTCCCTCTTCACAGTTCCTCTTTGTCCGCTGCCTTGATGTAGATCGTTGGCTCGAGGCTGCGCAGTTCGGAGAACATGCTGCTCAAGTTCTCGGCGTGGCCAACGAACAGGAGACCATCGGGGATGAGATGACGGTAAAGGTTTGTGACCACTCTGCGCTTGGAAGCGGAGTCAAAATAGATCAAGACATTGCGGCAGAAGATGGCGTCGAATGGACCTTCGACAAGACCACAATCCTGATCCAGATTCAACCTTCGGAAGTCGATCATCTGCTGGATCTCGGCCTTCACTTTCATCTCGCCTAGCCGCTCAGCCATTCCTCGCAGCATGAAACCGTGCAGCAGATCCTTGGGCAGTTCCGCAGACCTTGCGATGGGATAAGTACCCTTGCGCGCTTTTTCCAGCACGCGGTTGGAGATGTCTGTAGCCAAGAGCCGCACGTCCCAGCCCTCCTCGGGGGGCAGATGCCTGGCAAGCAACATGGCCACGGAATACGGTTCTTCTCCCGAAGAACATCCGGCGCTCCAGATCCGCACTCTCCTGGGACGCAGCCCTTGTTCGGCCGCAGCCTGCCAGCGAGGAAGCACCGTCTGCGCCAGGAACTCGAACTGCCTGGGCTCGCGGAAAAAGCGGGTTTCATTGGTGGTGATTGCGTCGATCATCCGGACGCGTTCTTCGTGCTGCTCCGGCGCGGCGACGCATTCGTAGTAGTCCTTCAGGGATGTGATCTCCAACGCCCGCAACCTTCGAAACAGCCGGCCGCACAACAACGCTGTTTTTGAACTGCCCAGCCAGATGCCGGTTTCGGCGTAGATCAGTTTCTGGAACTTTTGAAACAGCGCGGGACTCACCGAAGGATAGGGTGGTTGTTCAAGGCATGGGTCGATATTGCATGGGTCGACTTGGCATGGGTCGGTATGGCATGGATCGACTTGGTGCGCGTCGACATGGTGGGACGTGCCGGCCCCCTTGCCTGCAGCGGTTGCTGCCGACACAGCTAAGCTCCAGCCTCGAGGTGCAACTGTTTGGCCGGCGCGTCTTCTGCCGGAACATGTGCGGCCGTGTTCTCCGAAGATCCCTCTTCGGCAGTCGACTGAGTAACCGCCAGCAGTTCGTCGGCGGAGAGCACTTTATCGATGTCCAGAATCAGGCAAAATTTCTTGCCCAGCGCTCCCATGCCCAGAAGATATTCGGTCTTGACGCGAGTGCCGAACGGCGGGGTTTGCTCGATTTCGTCCGCGGAAAGGTCAAGCACCTGACTCACCGAGTCGGCCAAGACTCCCATGGTCAGACTCTCGCCCTGAAACATCACTTCCGTGATGATGATGCAGGAAAACTTGGAAATGCGGCTGGCGGGCAATCCAAACTTCACGGCGAGGTCAACCACCGGAACAACCCGGCCCCGGAGGTTCGTCACTCCGTGAATCCAGATGGGAGTGTTGGGCACGGTGGTGACTGTCTCGTATTCAACGATCTCGCTGACCTTCGCAATGCCGATGGCGTACTCTTCGCCCGCAGTCATGAAGGTAAGATATTGCACGGTGCTCAGAGGGAGTTGATTCTTCCCTGGGTCCGACGCTCCCATAGTTTCAATCCTCACATTTCCATCCTTTTGCATCGTCGAATGCGCCCATCTTCTCCGGCTATAAAGCTGGTGCGGCCCCTGCTTCGACTCCTAAAACGGGGCGAAGTTGGCTTCTTCCGCCTTACTATTGACCGGCTGGTTACGGCCAGGCCGCACGAATTTATTGTTGAACGCTGGATTCAGGGGCATGGTGACACGCTGATTGCCGTCCCTGGTGCTGGCATGCTGTTCTCCTGCCACGCGGAAGAAAGTCATCAACTGCTGCAGTTGTTCGGACTGAGCAGCTAATTCTTCCGCGGTGCTGGAAAGTTCTTCCGCAGACGAGGCGTTGCGCTGGGTCACCGAGTCAACTTGGGACATGGCCTGGTTGATCTGCGTCACTCCACCCGACTGCTCAGTGGAGGCCGCGGCGACATCCTGCACAAGTTCAGCGGTCTTTTTTATGGACGGCACCAGATCAGACAGTAATTGGCCAGATCGCTCCGCGACGCTGACGCTCTTCCCTGCGAGCCCGCCGATCTCCTGCGCAGCCAGTTGACTGCGCTCGGCCAACTTTCGAACCTCGACTGCGACCACAGCGAAGCCCCGGCCCTGGTCTCCCGCGCGAGCTGCTTCGATCGCCGCGTTAAGCGCAAGCAGATTCGTTTGGTAAGCGATCTCTTCGATGACCGAGGTCTTGGCAGCTATCTGCTTCATGGCTTCGACAGTCTCTTTGACGGCATTGCCGCTCTCTTCGGCAGAGAGGGCGCCCTTGGCAGCCGCCAGTTCGACTTGCCGGCTGTTGTCGGCATTTTGGCTGATGGAGGCATTCATTTGTTCCAGGCTCGAACTCATTTCCTCCACGGAGGCGGCTTGTTCACTGGTTCCCTGAGAAAGGCTCTGCGAGGAGGCGGAAACCTGCTGCGCCGCGGAAGCGACCGCGGCCGAGCCTTCGCGCACGTCCCGGATGATGCCCGATAGCCGGCTGCTCATTTCTTGCATAGCTTGCTGCAACTGGCCGGTCTCGGATTTGTTTGTGACGACAATCTCCCGGGTCAAGTCGCCGGCGGCGATACGTTCCGCGTGCCCGACCGCCTGCTGGATGGGAACAGTAATACTTTTCGTAATCTTGATTGCCACCAGCGGCGACACGGTCAGAGTGACAACCAGGAGGAATAGCGCGACCCTGCGCCCCAAGGAATAGGCTTCTTGGCTGTCCTTCATACTCTGCTCCATGGCCGCGGTCTGAAGATCGATGAACTTCTGCCACGAGGCGCGGTATTTGTCGAGCGCCGGAATCACTTCTTCGCTCAACGTTGCCAACGCCTGGTCACGCTTCTTATCCGCCAGCAGTTTCTTGGCTTTTTGCCGGGCGGAGATGTATGCTTGCCGATCCTGGGCGACGACCTCAAACAGCTCGCGCTCACGGGAAGAGCTCAGATTGTTTTCGATTATCGAAATTTGCTCGCTGATTTTCTGGCTGATTCCGTCATTTTCCTGGTTCAGCTTCTTTTCTTGTTCGGGATCGGTGGTCTCGAACAATTGGAGAGTAATCCGGGCGTTGGTGATCGAGTTCTCGATGGTCTGGTGGGTCGACTCAACCGTGTTGTAACGCTTCTGCATCAAGGCCGACATGTTGGAGTTCATGCGGCCGAGCCAATTCAGTCCGAATCCGCCGACCGCGATCACGCATAGCAGGATTGCCCCGAATACAACCCCAAGTCGCGTGCCTATTTTCTGATCTTGCCAAGTTTTCATTGTTGTTTCCTCAATATCGCCTTTTTTCTTTTTCCTAAGCTTGTGCCTGCGCACTCGATTGCATAACTTCACGCAGAAGACTGGGAACGTCGATGATCAAACCGACGCGTCCGTCCCCCAGAACCGTAGAACCAGCGATCCCTGGAACGCCTCGAAACGCCCTGCCTAGCGGCTTCACCACCGTTTGCATGCCGCCCAGCAATTCGTCGACGGCGATGCCGGCGTGGAACTCGTTGATCTTGACGACAACGATGTTCTCCCGCTTCGGCACCATTCCGGGCAAGCCAAACACGCGACGCAATCGAACATAGGGAACCGCGGTTCCGCGGAGACTGAGAACCCCACTGGATTCCGAGTTGCGTTGTTCCGGGCTTTGTTCGGCTGGCAATTCCGTGCACTCGGTCACATGTTCCAAGGGGACGACAAAGGTTTCCGTGCCGACCTTGACCGAGAATCCCTCTATGATGGCCAGAGTGAGAGGCAGGCGAATCGTAATTGTGCTGCCTTTGCCCGCCGAACTCGATACCTCCACGGTCCCGCGCAAAGTGTCGATGTTGCGGCGGACGACATCAAGGCCGACGCCGCGGCCAGAAAGATCGGTGACCGATTCCGCGGTGGAGAATCCAGCCTGGAACACCAAGCCGTAAACGTCTTCATCGCGAATTCCGTCTTTCGCAGATGCGATTCCAATCTGCTTCGCTTTTTCGAGGATGCGTTGGCGGTCAAAGCCGGCGCCGTCGTCGTGCAGCTTCACGACGATGTTTCCGCCGCTATGTGCGGCGGTCAGGCGGATCAACCCGCAGGGATTCTTGCCTTGGCTTTCGCGTACAACAGGTTTCTCAAGGCCGTGGTCGACTGCATTGCGCACCAGGTGGAGCAGCGGATCTTTCAAGAGATCGAGCACCGTGGTATCAACTTCGACGTCTCCGCCCACGACTTCAAGACGCGCGAGCTTTCCGTGACTGCGTGCCAAGTCCCTCACGGATCGGACAAACTGGCGAAACAGCGGACCCACGGGGACCATGCGAATGCTCATTACTTCACTTTGCAAGTCCATGTACAGCCGCTCGGCCTCGCGATGCATCTCCAGGAGAGCGCGTCCCTGGTCGGTACCGAGTTTTTCGATCATTCGCCGCAGGCGCCCTTGCGCAATCACAATCTCCCCAGTCAGGTTCAACATGTGGTCGAGCTTGTCGACATCGGCGCGCAGCGTGCGATGACCAGCTCCAGGGAGGGCGTCGGCCTTCATGGTTGAACCGGGTTCTCCCGCAGATCCGCTCGCGGTGATCACTCGTTTCGACCGCTTCTCCACCTCCCGCGCGATTTCTCTTCTGAGTTCCTGTTGTTGCTGAGTAAGCTCCCCGGGCGCGGACGAGGCAGCGGAGAGCATGGCTCGGATTTCATCGACAGCCTTGAGGAGGAGCGAAATCAAGTCTGCGCCGGGCAACAGTTGCTGCTCCCGAAAGACATCCAACAGATCCTCAACAACGTGGGCGAACCCGGCGAGTTCATTGAATTCCAACGAAGTCGCATTTCCTTTAATGCTGTGGGCGACGCGAAAAATGGTGTGCAGTAGTTCCAGATCGGAAGGATTCGACTCCATCTGAATGAGCACCCTCTCCATGGTGTCCAGGCCCTCTTCTGACTCGGCGAGGAACGACGCTAGGACCGCCTCACGATCAAAGTCCGCTAAATCCACTGTTCCTCCTTCCTGGTCCACGCCAATCGGCGGCAACCGGTTTCTCACACCACTTGGTCGAAATTCTTGATCGTTGTCACGCCATCGACAACCTGAAAAACCAACCTGCGACCGTGCTTTCCCGACACTTCTTTTTCCACGACCGGAATACCCGCGGAGCGAAGAAAGCTTTCCGCAAGTTCCACATTCCTCGTTCCCACCGAGTTCGATAAGTCGACAGCGAAGGCGCTGGATCCACCGAAGATCTTGGCTTGCATGTTTCGGATTTCGCAGCCCAACGCCAGCACTTGCCGCAAGAGTTCAGGATTGGCGACGTTCCCGTAGCGCAGCCGGTTAGGCCCGTCGCTTTGCCCTTCAGGCAGGAGATAGTGGTTCATTCCTCCCGCCCTCTTGTGCCGGTCCCACAGGCATACAGCTGCGCAGGAGCCCAGTATGGTTGAGATGGTGATGGGATCGCGCGTCGCAAATACCTGACCGGGGTAGAGAAAGTGGCGGACTTTATTCGTGTCGGGATGCTCAAACTTCTTCATGACTTCCGCGGGCAGAACTGCCGGATTGAATTTGGAAGTAGTCTGGCTCATGCTCTCATTCCTGGTCCCTCGGTCCATGGCTTCACATGGCCGGTGGGGCCAAACAAGGGCTTGGCAGCTTCGTTGGAAATTAGCTGGAACAGCGCCATGTCCGATCGGTCAAAGACGGCCTTTTGGGGAAGCAACCGCAAAATGGCGAGTATCGCTATGGTTTGGTCGGCAACGCTGATCGGGACAAACGCCTGCGCCTTGGCCGTTGCGCCGGAGCCTTCGCGAACGCCGAATTCAACATGGCACTCGCCACGCATCACGCGTTGTAGACCGGCATCCCCCAGGGCGCGTAGCAGGTCGTATTGCTCGAGGTCGATGCCGAAGGACCAAAACACTTGAAAAGTCGAGGTTCTGCGATCGACCCTGAACATCCCCATTTCCTCGGAGCCGAGAAAATTGGCGACGATTTCACGCACACCCTCGATCGCATCCCCCTGATCCCTGCTCTCGGCCAGCCGCTTCCGCGCGGCTTCTAAGCGCAGGTCGCTCATCGGTTCGTTTGCGGAAGACTTCGCTTTAGCTCCGCTGCTGTTGTTAGCGTTCATGAAGGTCCTTATTGCGCCGTCCCGCGACACAGGCAAAACTCGAGCGCCAGTCCCGATCCTCTTATTCGCCCAGGTAACTCTGCACCAGGGCCACCAACTCCGCGCCATTCACCGGTTTCGTGATGTAGTCATTGCATCCGCTCTGGAATCCGGCCTCCATGTAAGACTCCTCGCCGCGAGTGGTGACCAGAACAATGGGAATCTCACGCGTGCTGGGCTGTTGACGCATCATTTTGCAGGCTTCAAAACCGTTCATGCGGGGCATCACCACGTCCATCAAAACCAGGTCAGGGTGCTCTTGTTGAGCCTTCTCCACCGCTTCCTGACCATCGGCGGCGGTTACACAGTGGTGGCTTGTGCGTTTCTCCAGAATCTCCCGCTCCATCATCAAGGCTGTCTTGGAGTCGTCAACCACAAGGATTTTCTTTGACATCGTTCTCCTCGAACCGTAAGGCTAATATTGTGAGCAACCGCTGCGGAGATGGCCGATTTTCCAGGGTCAAGTGCGGTGGCCCCTTTAATTGACGGCCACAGCCGCAAACTGCGGGCGCAGACTAAAACAGATGAGTTTGTGCCGGGCAGATCAGCTTTCCAACGGACGTGGAACGCACTCGCCGAAAATGCGAACCCCAAAACTGCGGTCCGTCCAGGACAGTTAGAAAGCTCCAATAGAAGCTCTAACACACCAGAAGATTGGCGGATAATTACGTAAGTAATTTCGAGTAGGAGTTCCAGCGGAATTCGGTGCGAAACGAGCCTGGAAACTCAGGCGCCTTCGCGGCTTACCTCGATCACAGCGTCGCATGTTCCTGGGCACACCGGCAGTTCACGTTAGACGCAGGGTAAGCGGCGGCAGCGGCAAGCCCTCCAACTCGACGGTCCAGAGATCCCCTGCACCAGTCAGATGTCCTGCCGTAAGCGTCCCAGAGCTGACGATCTCTCCCGCGCTCAAGGGCTGGGTTGGGATTCTCCGTTTGATTGCCGCTCCGAGTTCTGCCAGGCACAAGGCTGGACTCTTCAAAGAATTTTTGCCCGAACCCGCTTCCATAAACTCGGCGTTCTTCGACACTCGCACTTTGAATATTGGCAACGCCTCGACGAGGCCCGGGATTTGATCGGGGCGCACTTGCACCCGCTCTCCGATTACGAGCGCCGCATGAAGTCCAAAGGACGCTACGAAATCGCTGGGCTGAAACTTCCATTCTGGAAAGGGGCAATCGATGATTTCGAATCCGATCGCCAGCCAGTCGGTGGAGGCAAGCGCCGCAGCGGCATCAAGGCCTTCGCCGGTGAGCGGCTGTTTCAGACCAAAAACAATCTCAGGTTCTACCTTCAGAGAACGACGATGTGCAAGTGACAACGTTGCGGTGTTGCCGTCACTGAAGTGCACTGTGTCGTCGTACATGTGGGCCCAGACCAAAGTCTCAAGCCTGAGCACCCTCCACAGGGCTCTATTGGCATAACCAACCTTCCGGCCAACAGCTCTGTGTCCTTCAGTCTCGCGCAGTTGTTTGAGTTTCGCTTCCACCTCGTAAGCTAAATTGAGGTTGAACCCCGGCCGCTCGGAGGGAGGGACGGCGACCATCGTACCCGTCTCATACGCGGAGAACAGTTCACGCGCTACGTTTTCAGCCTCATTGTGCGGCATAGATAGCTTGGTCGTCTGGTGCAACATCTTAACAGCAGTCGGCGGTCAGCCTTCGCGTCCATAGCTTCCGTGCTATAGATAGACCTAATAGCAAATAAGTGTTCGCCTCCCTCGTCATTTCCGCGCGGCTTGACTGAGGCTTCGAATTGCAGCCTCATCAGAAAGGAAGGTTTGTGCGAATGGTTCCGAGTGTAACAAGAAGCGCAATATTCGACACTAGGGTCACTTAGAGAATGGTAACCTGCAGCTGTAGCTTCAATCGTGGCAGCCAAGGAATGAGTTATTTGGCGTAATCCGGCGGTGATGGAGGGAAACGATGACGGCAAGGGCAAGTTTTTCGAAGTCAATCATGGCGCGAGGTGGCGGCGGCCTTTCGCTCGGTGTCTGTCTGTTGTCCATTCTTAATCTCGGGCTGCACAGCACTCCCGCCAACGCCCAAAACACGGTGGTCCTGGTGGGGTCTGGATCGACTGTCCCGGCGCCTCTTTACAACCGGTGGACACAGGAGTACGGCAAACTCAATCACAACACTCAAATGCGATACTTGCCGGTCGGCACGGGGGAGGGGATCAAGCAGATCTCTCATGGCACGGGTGATTTTGGCAACGGCGAAGCCCGACTTACAGACCAAGAAAGGAAAGAGGGCAGTTTGATCGAGTTGCCGATCGTGCTTATCGCGATCGTTCCCATCTATAACCTTCCCGAGATCCATCAGGAGCTTCGGCTTTCGGGGGAAGTGTTGGCCGGCATCTTTCTCGGCGAGTTGAGGACGTGGAATGCGCCACAGATCGTGAAACTTAACCCGGAAATCGCTTTACCGAACCTTCCGATCCAAGTGATCAACCGTCCTGCAGGAAGGGGATCCAACTACGTTTTCACGGATTTTCTCTCCAAGGCGAGTCCCAAGTTTCGGGCTCAAGTGGGAACCACTTCTTCACCCAACTGGCCGGTTGGCGCGCGGGCGGAACGCAGTTCCGATATGGCCGACAAGGTACAAAACCTCACCGGCGCAATCGGCTTCGTCGAGTATCAATATGCGGTGAAGCGAAATATTCCCCAAGCTGCGGTGCTGAATGCCGCCGGTAAGTTTGTTAAGGCTTCCACTACGAGTGTGGTTGCGGCGTGCGATGCGGCAGAAGCGCCCCAGTGGAACAGCTTCTCCGCCTCGCTGTCCAACGCATCCGGATCTGATTCTTTTCCCATTACCAGTTTCAGCTGGATTTACCTGCGAACCAAATACACCGATTCGGCTCGTGCAACCGCGTTAAGGAATTTCCTGGATTGGATATACACAGACGGCCAGCAGTTTGCCGTCGAGGAAGGCTATACTGCGCTGCCTCCGCCGCTGCTCGCGGCAGTGAGAAAGAGAGTCGAAAGCTTGCAGTAGCCTTCCGTTGCATGGAAGTTGGCGGTACAGGTAAGATTCGCTGGGTATCGCGAGGGGGATCATGAGAGATTGGTTGGTATCTGTTTGCATCGCGGGGCTAACGTCCCTAGCTCTGGCGCAAACAGCGGTAATGCCCGCCAACACTGGCGATGGCCGTCCATCTGGCGGCGCTTCCGCTGACTCCGGCCTGAAGGGTATGTTCGATTCGAAGATCAAACTGGAATGGGAGGCGATTAAGAACAAGGACAAGAAAGCATACGGCGAATTGCTGGCCGACGACTATGAAGGCGTCGAAGTGGATGGCAGAGGCGAGCGGACTAAGATTCAAGCTTTGAACGAACTGGCGGACACGAATATCGCCAACTATACGCTGTGGGGGCTGAAAGTAATTCCCGCGGGGCCGGATGCTGCCTTGGTCATCTACGAAAGCACGATGCAGTTCCCGCCTAAGTCGGCAGTCCGGTACTCAAGGGTGTACATCAGTGAACTGTGGGTGAAGCGGGCCGGTCAATGGAAGGAGGTTCATTATCAGGAAACCCATGTCAAGTAGCTCCCCAGAAATTTATTGCAACCACTGTAATAGCGTTGCCATCCCATTGTGCGAGAGGAGAATCTTATGAAGATCGTGTGTTTTGCCATGCTGCTGATTTCGGGCAGTTTTCTCATGGCACAAGACAGCAATTCCGCCAACCCCAGCCCACAAGACTCGAAGGGCTCCAAAGGACAGGTAACCGTTCGCGGCTGCGTCAGCAGGTCCAGCGGCAGCTTCATCCTGATGAAACAGGACCCGGCCGTAACCTACGAACTACAGGGTGCCCATAAGATAAAGCTCAGCCACTATCTGGGACAGCACGTGGAAGTAATCGGGAACGAGTCGCCGACCATGAGCACGAGTTCTGACGCTGATAGAAGGTCGGCATCCCCTGTGACGCTAACCATCACTTCGATTAAGACGATCGATAAGGAATGCCCGGCAGAGAAAATTTCGGCGCAGTAGAGCTTGAACAAATTTGACTTAGGCCCCAGAAGGGCTTAGTCGCAGTCTGGCGGCATGGCCATAATCTCCGCATTCGAGTCGCAGAGCGGCTTTTTCTTCTCCGGCTCAAGTGGGGCCGAGCGATTGTAGCGGAGAATCCATAGGCCGTCGTTATTGGTGAGGTAGATCAAGCCGTGGCGACCGTCCGGAAGAAGACTGGTGACTTTATTGAAGGTCTCCAGGGTCTTTGGATTACGCGGGTCGCTTAAGTCGAGTACGCGGACCGTTTCGGTGGGATGGTTGCTGCTGGCAAGAGTTGTCGGAGTTTTTTCCGGGGCTTCCGCGATGGCCACATCGGGGCTAACGATCTGCAGATTTCCCGTGGTGGCCTGATTCGATTCCGCCGTCCGCTTTAGAAGACTCGGCTGCTCCGGCTTGCTCACGTCTACGATCATGAAGCCTTGCTTGGCGGCCTGTTGCACGTAGAGATATTGCTTGGAATTCTCCCTCTGCAGCAACATCTGGCTGCCGGTCGCCTGCGGCAAAGGCAAATGGGCGATTACGACCGCCGGAACGTCGGTCGGCTTCGGCGTCGGCTGCTCGGCTGCGCTCAACAGAATCCCGGCAGACAGCAAAAGAGCCAGTCCGAGAATACAACTCCGCAGAAGTACTCTTTGAAAATTCTGCATAAATCACTCTACGACTGAGGGCGCGAAATTGAACCCTTCGGTTTCGCGCCTAAAGAGACTATACCACTGCTAGTTCCAACTCCATCTCACTGTTCCGCGATCACGTCGATGCAACCCGCTCCGGCCTGCGTGCCACAAATTGCGCCGGCCTGCTGCGGCATGAAAACGCGGTTGTTGTTGGGGTCGACCGCAATGCTGTGGGCATTGGTATTGACCGGGAGGTTGTAGAGCCATTGGTTCGTTGCAGCATCGATGACGCCCATGACAGGACCGGGGAGCATGTCGCGCGCCGCCAGATAATATCGGTTGTCGCCGGGGTTGTACCACGTCTCGTCCACGCCGCCACTCTGGGTGACCACCACGCAGTTAGTGCTGGGTGCCGGTGGCATCGCGCAGGAGACGGTCCCAGACGTCGTGTTGGTGATTATGTACTCGTTCGCTGGAAATGACTCACCATCATGGTCGGCGCAGCCTACGAGGAAATTATCTCCAGGCCCCGGCGTAACGCCCGTGGGCATGCAATCGAGCATGGGATAACTGTTGATTACGACGGGACCGACGGGGCTCTTGGGATTGATTACATCTACGTTCCCTACGTTTGTGATGCCGGTGGAGTTCGAGTTCGAGAGCAGAAAATACCCTGTGTTGGGATCCCAGGCATGAGCACCTAGCCCAGCCGGAGAAATGGCGGGGATGCAGTTCGACCCAGGCAGTGGCGTTGGGTTGCACAACGCGTAACTGCCCGTGCTGTTGTCGAGGATTGGGCCGTGGTGGCAGGGGATAGTGTATGCTGTGCCGCTCAGGGGCGTGCCTACGCTCGGAGTAGTACCAATACCCGATACGCCCGAAAGCGCAGTCGGGTTGGACGGATCAGGACACGGTCCATTAACGCTGTCCACCAAAACTGGAGTGCTGGAGGGGGGAACACCATCGTAATAGATTTGCCCAAGAATGCAGCTCGGCGGATTGAACCCGCCCGTGGTACTCGGGAGTATCGACAATGATTGTCCCGCCACGGAGCTGCCGAGGGGCAGGGCCGCTGGACCATAGGGAGTGATGGGATCGATCGGCACACAGTTTGAGGTGCGGGCAATAATTCCTGAAACATCGATGAACGTGATGAAGGGAAGTCCCGGATCGCCGTTGATGACGGCGAGAATCTGATCCGTGGTGTCCAATGAGATCTCGTCGCCGCGGTCATCGCCGCAAAACGCGCTTGATCCAGCTTCGCCCTGCCACGAGACCAGGCAAGGGGCTAAACCCTGCGGACCGTCAAAGTCTCCGGAAACTCCGGTGGGAATATCGGCAATTACGGTGGGCGGATTTGTGGTCAAGTCGAAGACGACAATGCTGGCGCTGCCATTTCCGACAAACAGCGTCTTGCCGTCAGCCGTTACAACTACGCCGTCAGGGCCAGACATCGGGTTCACACCTTGGCCGCGTGCCGCGCAGCACTGAGCGCCCGTAAATCCGCCAAACAAACTGTTGGCGCCGAACCCGGAAGGAAGGTGGAACGGTTGCGTGGTTCCTGGAACACTGGTTCTGCAGCCGAAGCGAGTGAAATTGCCGTTTACGGAAACGATGGGAGGAATGATGTCCAGAGGTGGGTTCGTGGGAGTCTGGATGCACGGGCTGGCATTGTCGCCGGCTCCTGACACGCCGTTGGCTCCGGCGATGGAATTCACGGCGAGGTCGGTGGTTGTGTCGACGACTTGGACGGCGATGCCGATGCGGTCCGAGACGTAGTCCATGTTGTCGCCGGCGCCGCTGGGGTTTGATGCGACCCAGCTGATATCGAAGGAATTAAACGGACCTCCGGGCGTACCGGTATTGTTGTGCTCCGGTACGGGGATGACATCGATGACGGCATAGGTGCCGCCTGATGTGGTGCCGCACGTGGGACAGTTTGAATTGGTGCTGCAGCCGCTCAGGATCACAAATAATAGCGCGAGAAGAATAGTTAGCAGAATCCTCGGTCTCATCGATTCCCTCCTGCGATTTTCCTCCAAGACCAGTTGCCACCAGCCCCGGCGACTACGAAACTCTCTGACTCTCACAACACCTGCCGACTCGTGCGGACTGACTCTAGAACCTGAACTGCAGCCGCTGTGTAATCACATAAAAGTTCTGCGGCTCCTGGCCGTTTACGCTGGGCTCCTTCAGCTGATCGATGCCCACGTTAACCACGTACTTAACCCAATAATTCGGGTACCAGTTCAATCCGAAGGTGAACTCGTCGGTGTGGTCGTTGAAGGCGGACACATAACCCGGCGTGTAATAATTTTCGAGATTAACGCCGGGTTCGTCGGCCTGAATGCCGGTGTAGCGGAAGGCAAGCTCCCAGGCTCCCCGGCCACGCCCTTGGCCGCCGGGGGTATCGGGACCAAACAACGGATGCCCGACGCGCGGAGTACCGTTCTCCGGCCGCTTTTCCCCGGTCAGCAGGTAGGTCGTACTCACATCCCAAGCCCTGGCTCTGATTGCTGGAAGACTCAGGAAACCAAGCCCTCCTGCCTGCAGCGAGCCGACATTGGTGCGGTCCATATCGAGTTGATCGTATTCGCCGCGCACAGAGAAAGGTCCCCTGAGGTAGGTGAACTCACCGTTGTAGCGCTGAATGTCTCCGTTAATGGCGAACTGCGGGAAGAAGGTGTAAGCGGCGTCGGGCAGGGTGGCGCTGAAGCTTTGATCTCCGGAAAGACCGCGCGATCGCGCAAAGTCAACCGAGCCGCCAAACGCGAGTTGCTTGAACCATGTGCTCGTGGTTTTACGCCACGGGTAGAAGCGGAGACGGCCAACGACTTCCGGTTGATTGGTGGTGTTCGCCAATGCATATCCCTTGCCGTTAAACGCCCCAAGCCAGTACTGCACGACACCGCCGTCAATGTCTCCGTGGAAGGCTGCGCCGGGGCTGCGATACGCTGTCGCTGCCGACGGATACAACATCGCTTGAAATCCGCGTTCCGCAAAGTCCAGGCTGGTGTCGCCGATTCCGGTTTCCTGGCCAAAAGGAGCTTTGAACTGGCCGGCCTGAAATTGCAATTCGGGCCGGTATCTCACGTTAAGGTAAACATCGCGGACGACTGAACCGGAAGTCGCAGCGGCGTCGGCCAGGATCGCGAAATCGAAGTGCGAACCATAGCTGCCCTGAAATCCAAACCGCGCTTGCCGCAGAAGAAACGTATCGGAGGGCGCGCCATCGCCTTTATAAGCGCGATAATCGGTGTTCACGTAGCCGTAGGGGCTGATGGTGAACTGTCCGTCGGGACTCTTGATGAAAAAGTGCTCTCCGTTCCATCCCGCGGTGAGCGGAGTGTCTTTCTTGGGAGCAGAGGCGGGCGGAGCCTGATCCACCACTGCGGCCGCAGGTTCGGGAGTGGCTTCCAGGAGAACCGCGTTCGTCAGCCGAGGCGTGCTGGCGCTGGGGGCGTCCACCGGCTGAGTACTGTTACTCGCCGAGGAAGACTCTGCCACCGGCCGAACTGGGACCGCGCTATCGTTTACGGTCGCCTTAGTCTTGCCCTCCGCCAGCTTCTCGACCAAAGCCTTGAGCTCCTCGATCGTCTGGCGCTGCGCGGCAACCTCACTGCGGAGCTGGTTGACCTCTTCCTTTGTGGCAGCCACGGGCGTTGCTGCGCCGTCTTTGCTCACGGGTTCCGTGCCTTGAGCGTGGGCGAGCGAACCTAGCGTCATGAAGCCGACGAGAAGCACGAAAAACGCTGTTAGCGGGCGCATGTGTTTCCTCTCCGAGGTGAAGTCCTAAGGGGCACTGCCCTCCGGCGGGCAGGCACACAGGCTAAGCCCGCTCGTTTGGTCGACCGAAAGGTTATAAGTATCGCAAGATTGCGAAATGGATTTCTCAGCCGGTCTGAAGAGCGGACCATTGCCACGGGGCGAAGTAGTACTATATCGCCACGATTACTGTCAAGACTTTTCTGCAGAGTCCGGTGCGGCGCTCTGCAACTTAGTTAACTACAGTTTATTTCATTGACTTAAATCACATTAACTACATCAATGTTTGTGATGTAAATCACACAAAAGAATCGTCGCTGGTAACATTTTGGGCGGCAGACATGCAATGGGTAACCAGACTTCAGGGAAAGCTTTTCATTGTGAGGATAAATTCCTGATAGATTGTTGTTAAGTCTGGTTCTCTGGTCCGGCTAGTTCGGCGTCTCGAAGCTTCTCGTTCTTGTGCCCGTATGGAGTTACATTTCGGTCAGGCCATCTTTCTGGTCATTGCTGCTGGAATCGCCGGAGCGTTAAACGCGTTGGCCGGCGGAGGAAGTTTCATCTCCTTTCCGGCGCTGTTATTCATCCGAATCCCGGCTGTCTTAGCCAATGCCACCAATACCGTGGCCCTTTGGCCCGGGTTGGCGGCCAGCGCCGTCGCTTACTTGAAGCGGTTAAATGTACCAGCGCGGGTGTTGGTTCCTCTTCTGCTCACCAGTGTTGGTGGAGGTTGGGCAGGGGCACTCCTTCTGCTCAAGACGCCGCAGCATACTTTTCTTCGCATCGTCCCGTGGCTGCTGTTGAGCGGCACTTTGCTCTTCGCCTTTGGGGGGTCGATCCGCGCCCTAGCCGGCAAGAGAGCCGTCGTGCATGATTGGCGTGACACATCGTGGCCGGCAATAATCGTTAGTTCTATCGCTGAGTTCCTGGTTTCGGTCTACGGGGGATACTTTGGGGCTGGGATCGGGTTCGTGACGCTGGCCATGCTGGCGATGCTTGGGATGCGTGATATTCACGCGATGGGCGCGATCAGGACGCTGTTGGCCGTCGCCATCAACGCCGCTGCCGTGGTTACTTTTGTCGTGGCGGGCGCCGTATTGTGGCCCCAGTGTGCCGTGATGGTCGCCGGCTCTCTTGCGGGAGGGTGGTTCGGCGCACATTACGCACAGAGGGCCGATCCTCGGAAGGTACGGGTGGTTGTGATCTGCATAGGACTTGCGATGAGCGCGTACTTCTTTGCCACGGTGCGCTAGTTTATGATTTTTCAGGGATCAGGTCACAAAAAGGGTTGTGATGTTGCGGCGTCCGGCGCGTTCATTGAGGCTGCGCTCTGCGGTACGAGTTATAATTGGCGCGTCGACCTCCGAGCCGACGCTCGAATTCATAATTTGGCGGTGGATACCGACCATGAACCCGCAGGGCATGAATTACGCGCCCGAAAATCTGAATCCCGAGAAAGATCTCCCGAAGGGATTTCTCGAATTCTTGTTACCCCTTCACAAACAATTCACTCCCTGGCAACAAAAGCTCATTGCGAAACGCGCGGATGTGTTGCAGGCATCGCATCGCGGGCATGCGCCTGACTACCTGCCGGTTTCGGAAGCGACCACGAAGGACTGGCGAATCGAAGTTCCGGACTGGTGCGCCGACCAGCGTAACCAGATGACTGGCCCCGCGGATGACGGGGAGTTGACGGTAAAACTGCTGAACTCAGGATCGCCTGCGGTCATGATTGACCTGGAAGATTCCACGGCGAACACCTGGGATCATATTATGCTGGCGATTGAAAACACTCTCGCGGCTTACAAGTACGAACTCAGCTACGACGACAAGAAGCGCGGGAAAAAGGTCACGGTGCAACGGTCAAAAACCGTCACCTGGGTGCGTCCCCGCGGTTTGCACATCAGCCAGGGCGGGGTTATTAGGAACGAGATCACGTCGGCTTCGCTGTTCGACCTGGCCTTGATCTGGCATCAGATCGATCCCGCATGGTTGCCACACAACTTCTCGGTGTATATCCCCAAGAGCGAATCTGCCGAGGAGGCGTTTTGGTGGCGCGATCTATTTCAGGCGTTCGCCAAGCATAAGGGTTTGCCGCCGGACTACATCAAGTGCATGGCGCTGGTGGAGGCGCACCCGCTGGCGTATCAGATGGAGGAATTTCTTTTCAATTTGCGCGACCACTGCCTCGGCTTGAATCTAGGCCGCTGGGATTATATGGCCTCCTTGATTCATTTCATGATCGAGGATCCCGATTGGATTTTGCCGGACCGCAACACCATCCCGCACGATGTGGCGTTCTTCCAGAACTTCCGCACGCTGATGCCGGAGATCTGCCACAAGCACGGCGCGCATGCCATCGGCGGCATGACTGCGCTTTATCCCAGCCGTAGCGACGCGGAACTGAACGAGCGCGCGCTAAAAGTGCTGAAACAAGATAAGAAGAACGAAGCCGATTGCCTGATGGACGGAGCCTGGACCGGACACCCCGATCAGAACGAGATCGCAGTTGCTCAGTTTCCGTATCCCAATCAGATTGCGAAGCGGCCCAAGCTGCCAAATTCACATCCTGATCTTCGGCCAATCCCGAAGGGCGTTGGAGCTACAACTCTTGCCGGAACCAGAGCCGCTGTGCGCACCGTGATTCGTTATCGCAACGGCGTGCTCAACGGAAACGGCGCCAGCCTGCTCGATGGCTACATGGAAGATCTGGCTACGGACCGCATCTACCGCTTGATGATCGCACAGCGGGTGAAGCACAAAGTCAGAGTGACTGGCGACGAGGGCAAGCCCGTTGAACACTCTTCAGCGTTAGTAACCCGCATTTTTGACGAGGAGCTGGCGAAGGTTCAGAAGGATCTGCCCGCCGAGATCGATCGCATGGCGGCAGTGACCCTTCCGGAAGCGCGTAGCGTCGCCGAGGACATGATTGTCCAGGGACGCCACTCGCCCATTTAGGAACGACTGCCCCTGGATGAACGGGCTGAATCGGCATTAAGACGCGTCAGAAGAAAAACTGATCGAAACGATCTGTAGAATTGATTTGACGGATCTCGCGCCGCTGGTGCTCACTGTCAGACTGCGTCGACTCCGGAACGTCACCTTCGGGAGGCCATCGGCTCCGTACCGTAGTATCTAAGTGGCGCCAAAGAGAAACGAGGATTATGACCGCCATAGAACAGGAAAGCTCTGTACTTCAACTCCCTGCCCTGCAACCGCCCGTCCGCTACCTGTTCGGGCCTGGACCCAGCATGGTTCACCCGCGCGTCTATGAGGCGCTATCGAAACCGATCGTTGGGCACCTCGACCCGTACTTCATTCAGGTAATGGGAGATGTTCAGCAGCTACTCAAAACGGCTTTTGGAACAACCGACGGAGCTACGCTGGTAATTTCAGGCACAGGCAGCGCGGGCATGGAAGCTGCAGTGGCTAACTTCTCTGAACCCGGAACCAAGTTCGCTATCTTCGCGAATGGATACTTCTCCGACCGGCTCACCGAGATGGCGAAGCGCCAGGGCGCAAACGTCGTACGTTTCGAAAAGGGTTGGGGCGAGACTTTTACGGATGATGAAGCCAGAGAGTTCATCCAGCGAGAGAAGCCTAAAGTTGTCGCCTATGTTCATGCCGAGACATCGACTGGCGCGTTGCAATCGGGGCGGGCGATCTGCGCCGCGGCTCACGATGTTGGCGCTCTCGTTATCGCGGATTGTGTCACCTCACTCGGCGGAGTGCCGGTCGAGTTCGACAAGACCGGAATCGACGTTGCCTACAGCTGCACGCAAAAAGGACTGAGCTGTCCTCCCGGGCTCTCTCCAATGGCGATGTCGCCGAGAGCGATGGATTTTCTGCGAGCCCGCACTACACCTTCGCGCAGTTGGTACCTGGACCTGAAGTTGATTCACGATTACTCCACGGTATCGCACCGCTATCATCACACCGCGCCGATTTCCATGTTTTATGCCCTGCGCGAAGCACTTATGGTTATCGCCGAAGAAGGAATCGAGAACCGCTGGGAGCGGCATCGCCGTTGCAACCGGGCTTTTGTCAAGGGCGTTGAAGTGATGGGTTTGCGCATGCACGTCCCGGAGCCGCATCGAATTGCGACTTTGAATACCGTGTGCGTGCCTGAAGGAGTTGACGAGGCCAAAGTGCGCAGACGCCTTTTGGACGAGCCGGGCATTGAAATTGCCGGCGGCTTCGGACCGCTCGCGGGCAAAGTCTTCCGCATTGGCGTGATGGGACCGCTGGCCACCGAAGATAACGTGCAGTTTTTTCTGAAAGAGTTTGGAAGGATACTGGCCGCAGAGGGTCACTCGATCTAATTTGTCCGATCTTTCTTTGTCGACCCTTGCTGGATGGGCTGCAAGATACGACCGCATTTCTTTGGTAGGACGAACAACAGCTAAAGCCGGACGTTCATCCAAAGACCTCGCTTGAGGCAAGAACCAATGACACTCAAGTCAGTAGAAACGCTTCTTGATGTTTTACACTTCGCCGATAGCCACACGGCAATTGTCGTTCCCGAGCTCGGAATCAATCTCACGTACGTCTCGCTCCGGGAGCAGGTTTTGGCTATGGCGAACGCTCTGGCCTCCGCCGGCATTCGCCGCGGCGACGCCGTGGCGATCGCGCTGCCGAATGGACTACCCGCGATTATCAGTTTTCTCGCTGCCTGCATCGCCGGAACTGCAGCTCCTTTGAATCCAGCTTATCCCTACGAAGAGTTTCATTTCTTCCTTGGTGATACGAATGCTCGAGTTTTGCTTTGCCCTCCGGTGGGCGCAGAGTTTGTGCGCACCGCGGCGAAGGACCGCAACATCCCAGTGTTTTCCGTGGAGATGAGCGAACACGGCGAGGTGCGCATGGCCGGCGCTCCGAGTGGAGCTACGGCGGCCGAACCCACCGCCGATGACATTGCACTGGTCCTGCACACCAGCGGAAGTACGGGCCGCCCCAAGCGGGTGCCCTTGCGACATTTCAACCTAGCGGTATCCTCGGCAAATATTGCGAATACTTACGCGCTTACCGGGGAAGATGTTTCGCTCTGCATCATGCCGCTGTTTCACATTCATGGTTTGATTGGCTCGACCATGGCCACTTTGCTCTCCGGTGGCACGGTAGTGGTTCCGACAAAGTTCAATGCCCTGTCTTTCTGGCGGACGGTGCGCGAAAATCGCGTGACCTGGTATTCGGGAGTGCCCACGATGCACCAACTGCTGCTGGCGCGCGCCCATCACAAGCCGGCGGAGGCTGCCTCTCTGCGTTTCATCCGCTCCTGCAGCGCACCCTTGTCGTCTGAACTGATTCACAAAATCGAAGGACTGTTCGGCGTGCCCTTCGTCGAAGCCTATGGGATGACTGAAGCGGCGCACCAGATGACCTCGAATCCGCTGCCTCCGCGACACAGCAAGCCTGGGTCGGTGGGCGTTGGCGTTGGCCTGCGCATCAGCATTATGGACAAGGACGGCAATCACCTCGGCACCAACCAGCGCGGCGAGATCGCGATTCAAGGCGCGAATGTTTTTCGGGGATACGAAAATAATCCCGAAGCCAACGCGCGCGCTTTTGTGAATGGATGGTTCCGCACTGGCGACCAAGGGTTCCTGGACTCGGACTGCTATTTGCATCTGACTGGACGCATCAAGGACATCATCATCCGGGGAGGGGAGAACATTGCGCCTCACGAAGTCGATGAAGTTTTGTTGCGGCATCCCGCAGTCGCGGCGGCGGTCACGTTTGGCTGCATGCATCCCACTCTGGGGGAAGAAGTAGCCGCAGCCGTGGTTTTGCACGAGCGCGGTGGCGTCAGCGAAGCGGAACTGATCAGGCACTGCCGCGAGCATCTGGCGGAATACAAATGCCCGACGAAGATTTATCTGGTGGAGAGTATTCCAACCACGGCGACTGGAAAGATTCGGCGGCGCGCGGTCGCCGCCGTGCTCACCGGCGGGGACGAATGAGGTTTCTGATTGCGGGGGCAGGAGCAATTGGCGCCTACGTCGGTGCGCGCATGGCGCACGCCGGATTCGACGTCACGCTGTTCGCCCGTGGGCCGCATCTTCGCGCCATGCAGGAGCGCGGGGTGCAGGTCAAAAGTCCCGAGGGAGATTTTGTGGCGCGGCCTGCAATCACCGCTTCCCTCGAAGATGTGGGGCAGGTGGATGTTGTTTTTCTCGGAGTGAAGGCACACGGACTGCCGCAGCTTGCGCCCCATTTGAAGCCGGTTCTGGGGCCGGATACCACGGTTGTCAGCACACAGAATGGAATTCCGTGGTGGTACTTCCAGGGGTTTGGCGGGAAGTGGGAAGGATTGCGTCTTGAGCGCGTCGACCCCGGAGGCGTGATCTCCTCGGCGATTGAAGCGCGGCGCGTCGTCGGTTCTATCATCTACTTCGCAACTGAGATCGCCGAGCCCGGAGTGATCCAACATACCGAGGGCAATCGAATCACTCTGGGCGAACCCGACGGCACACGCTCCGATCGGATTCGCGTGATTGCCGAGGCGCTCATCGCCTCCGGATTCCGTTGCCCGGTTACCACTCGCATCCGGCACGAGATTTGGGTGAAGGTTCTGGGCAACGCGTCTTTCAATCCGGTCAGCGCACTGACGCGCGCCACGCTGGTGCAGATCGCGCGTGATCCGGGAACTTCTTCGGTGATCCGAAGCATCATGCAGGAAGTTGAAGATGTTTCCAGCAAGCTAGGCATGGAGTTGCCGATTTCCATCGAACAAAGAATCGCCGGCGCGGAAAAAGTTGGTGAGCACAAAACCTCGATGCTGCAGGATCTCGAAGCGGGCCGACCGATGGAACTGGAAGCGCTGGTGGGCGCGGTGGTGGAGCTGGGAGAGCGCGTAGGACTGCCCATGACGTGCACGCGAACCGTGTACAACTGTGCGAAGTTATTGGCGGAATCTACAGCCGGGCAACAAAAATGAGGTATTTCGAAGAAGATTCCCACAGGCTGCAAATCCCGCTGATCGACTTTTTTCCTCGGCTGCGCAAAAAAACTTGTTAGGGACTTGACAACGGAGGTATACTCCTCTGGTTCGCTGGTCCACTTATCGGACCACTTGGAGCCCATGTTGGCTACCCCCGTCAAATCCGACTTCGAAGCCGTTCGCAAGAACAAAGTCTACGAAGAAGTCGCCCGGCAGATCGAACGTCTCATCCTGAAGAAGTTGAAACCTGGCGACAAACTGCCTTCTGAACGCGAACTTGCCGAGATGCTGCAAGTGAGCCGCAGTTCGATCCGAGATGCGATTCGCGGTCTGGAACTGATGGGCTTGGTGGAACCGCGCCAGGGTGCGGGAACGATCGTCCGCGAGGTCTCGGCGGACTCGTTGATCAATCCTTTCGCGAATATCCTGAAGCAAAGGCAGGCCATGGTCAGCGAACTTCTCGACTTCCGGAAGATGCTGGAGCCGCCTCTGGCGGCGCGCGCGGCCACGCACGCCTCTCCTGATGAAATCTCGGAGATGGAAGAGATTCTGCAACGGCAAGAAGGCAAATTATCGCGTGGGGAAACAACCATCACCGAGGACGCGGAATTTCATTACAGCGTCGCCTTAGCTTCCGGTAACAGTGTCGTGCTGAAGGTGCTCGACATTCTCATGGACCTCCTGCGTGAGACGCGGGAACGATCTTTGCAGGTGGAAGGGCGCCCAAAGAAATCACTGGTCGGCCACCGGCGGATTCTGGCGGCGATCAAGCGGCAGGATGCGGAATCGGCCAAGGCGGCGATGCGGCGTCACATTGAGGACGTCGAGGAAATCGTGCTGGATGAATTTTGAGCTGGGGTTTTGAGCTGGGGAAGATCGATTGACTGAACTGCCAAATCAGATGACCGCCCAATTCGACAGATCCGCTCGCAAGGGGCAAACGGCAGGCGACGACGTGACGGACATTTTGCCATCATCTCCCGTTTCGAGTCTCAAACTGCGCGTTGCGGAAGCGCGGATCGAGGATATTGGTCATGGCATCGCACGACTGGCACCGGCCGACTTGCTGCGCATGAGCGCTAAATCCGGTGACGTGCTCAAGGTTACCGGCGGCACAATCGCTGTTGCGCGCGCCGAGTCTTCGAGCGACAGCTACGAAGGCATGATCCAGATCGACGGTACCTGCCGCAGTAATTGCGGCTCCGGGTTGCAGGAGCAGGTGACGGTCACTCCCGTCGAGCACGCGCAGGCTGTGGCTGTCCGCCTGTCGCCGTTGTGGGTGGGTGCCGCGCCCGCAACCATTGCGCCGGACCGGATGCTCGAAGACCTGGTGGGCGTTCCGGTTATCGCCGGTTGCGTGGTGCGAGTGCCGACCTTTGCCAAGGCGGTGAATTTCCAGGTTGTCCGGACGATTCCTTCGGGACCTGTGGTCATTGGAAAACGCACGGACATCCGCGTGGTGGATGGGGATCAGACTATCGCCCGCGCTCCAGCGGTATCGTACGAGGATATTGGCGGGCTGGAGCGGGAAGTCGCCCGCGTGCGCGAAATCATCGAGTTGCCGCTCAAGCACTCGCGCATCTTCGAGCAACTGGGAATTCTCGCCCCGAAGGGCGTTCTACTTTATGGGCCGCCGGGAACAGGCAAGACTTTGCTGGCGCGCGCGGTGGCAGCCGAAAGCCGCGTGCATTTCATTCACCTCAACGGCCCCGAAATCATGCGCAAGTTTTATGGCGAGAGCGAGGCCAAGCTCCGCGAGGTGTTTGAAGAGGCAGCGCGCCACGCGCCTGCGATCCTGTTCATCGACGAGATCGACGCAGTGGCTCCGAAACGCACAGAAGTGGCTGGTGAGGTGGAAAAGCGCGTCGTGGCGCAGCTTCTCAGCTTGATGGACGGCTTTGTCGCACGTGGCCAAGTCATTGTCATCGGCGCCACCAATATCCCCGAGGTGCTGGACCCGGCGCTGCGGCGTCCCGGGCGATTCGACCGCGAAATCGAAATCGGCGTTCCGAATACTCAGGCGCGCCTGCAAATTCTCAGGATTCACACACGCGCCATGCCGCTCGCGGCCGACGTCGATTTGCGGGAGATCGCCGAGCATTCCCACGGCTTTGTGGGGGCTGATCTCGAAGCTCTGGGACAAGAAGTCGGCATGATTGCTTTGCGCCGCTTCCTCTCGAACACCCCGCTTGAAACCGATGGCGCGGCTTCGACCGCACTCGCTTCCCTGCAGGTCACGCGCGAAGACTTTCTCGGCGGGTTGAAGGAAGTGGAGCCCAGCGCGACTCGCGAATTCTTCATCGAGAAAAGCTCGTCGACGTTTGCCTCGCTTGGAGGTCTCGGCGAAGTAAAGCGCATGCTCGATGCCGTAGTCGAGCATTCTCATATGCGCGACGAGATTTACGAGCAGGCTGGATTGGCGCCGCCGAGAGGCATCCTGTTGACGGGTCCGTCAGGTACAGGCAAGACCGCTTTGGCGCGCGCGCTCTCAGGTGAAAAACAGATTCCGCTCATCGCCATCGACGGGCCGCAGTTGTACTCGAAGTGGCTGGGCGAATCGGAACGAGCGCTGCGGGAAGTTTTCAAGAAGGCGAGGCGAGCAGCACCCTGCATCCTGTTCTTCGACACGATTGACGCGATCGCGCCCAAGTTTGGCGCCGATCAATTCGGCAGCGACGTTTATCAGAGGATTCTGAGCCAGCTGTTGCGTGAGATCGACAACTTGCGCGACGTCAAAGGAGTGATCCTGCTGGCGGCCAGCAATCGTCCGGAGCGGATCGATCCGGCGCTTTTGCGCAGCGGGCGCTTCGACTACATACTCCCGTTCGCCAAACCCGACGCTGAAGATCGTGCGGCCATCATGCGCCTTTGTTGCCGGCGCGTTCCTCTGGCGCAAGGTATTGATCTTGAGGAGTTTGCTGGCCTCATGGAAGGCCTTACTGGAGCCGATATCGAAAGCGTGTGCAAGAAGGCGACGTTATTGGCAATTGCGGATTTTCAGGAAGGCGCTCGCGTCGCTCCTTTCATGGTCTTGCGGAGCGACTTCCTTGCTGTCATCGAATCTGATCGTTCCGGTCCGAAGCAATCAAAAAGCGCAAAAGAGTTGAACACGAACGCCCGGGATTTTTGTCCTGAGGCATCTGACTGATTCATCACGAGGGTCGATTATGAGTTACACAGAACTCACCGTCTGGACGCGCGGCATCATTATGGACAAAGAAGGCCGCGACATAGTGAATTCCATTTCCGCCTCTGCCCGGCTGGAAGGCAAGTATGCGCAGGCCATGGAGAACTATGTCGACAATCCCGACCGCACCAACTGCCCCACGCGCAAGTACTGCCGCGTGAGTGACGAAGTGCTGGAGAACGAACTGACGTACGAAAATGAAAACCCTAACATCATCGTCCTGGTTGAGGGCACGATGGTCAAGGGTTGGGATTATATGCGAGGCATGCCTCCCGGCGGGACCCTGGTAATCAACACGCATTACACCCCGGACTACATGATTCGTTTCGTGCCGGGCCCGGAGCGACTCGCGCAACTGGTGTGCGTCGACGCCGCCAAGATTGCCGACCATAAATGGCTTTATTACCGGCTGGGCGAACTGGGTCTGGATCGCCTTTCGACGGAAGGCGCGGCCGAGCGCAACAAATCGATCGCACCCGATATCGCGGCTCCGTTGATCGCCGCCGTGGTAAAGACCACCGGCATCGTCAAGATGGAAACCATCGAACCCATGATCTCTAACAAGAAGGCATTCGAAATCGCGCTCGAAGAATTGCACATTATGCCCCTGAATCCAGTAGCCGTATAGGAAGGATCACAAGGATCAAATGTCGACCAAAGGCACACACATTCCCGACCGTCTCAAGATCCCGTTCGCGGGCATCACACCTGCGCCATCGCAGGAAAAAGGCCAAGACCTCTTCCCTACCGGCAACTGGCGTTCCATTCGACCGGTGTATCGCGACAAGTTGCCCCCTTGCAACAACGCTTGCGGCACCAACGAAAAAATTCAGGGCTATCTCGACCTGGTGAAGCGCGGCAAGTATCTGGACGCCTACGCGCTCATCAAGGAAGACATGCCGTTCCCGTCCGTCACCGGACGAGTCTGCTACCACCCGTGTGAACAAGCGTGCAACCGCGGAAAATACGATGAGGCCATCTCAATCCGAGCGGTCGAACGCTTTCTCGGCGATCTTGGACAATCGCTGTCACGCGACGTGGTTACGGCGGGCAAGCCGAACGGCAAGAAAGTCGCCGTCGTGGGATCGGGTCCTGCCGGCCACAGTGCCGCGTATCAACTGGCGCGGCTCGGCTACAAAGTAACCATCCTCGAGAAATCGCCGAAAGCAGGCGGACTCAATCGCGGCGGAATTCCTGACTGGGTTCTGCCGCAGGATGTGCTGGACCGCGAGATCGAGCGCCTTGTTGAACTCGGAATCACGATCAAGACCAACACAGAAGTCGGCAAGGATGTCACCTGGGACAGCTTGAAAAAAGATTATGACGCTTGCGTGCTGGCGGTCGGTCTCACCGAGCCCAATAGCGTTCGAGCCGAGGGCGAGAACAAGGAGGGCGTGCATTACGGCCTTCCCTTCCTTCGCGATATCGGCATGGGCACATCCAAAGTGAAGCTCGGGGCTCGCGTCGCCGTCATCGGCGGCGGAAATACCGCAATCGACTGCGCCCGCGAAGCTCTGAGACAAGGCGCGGTGGAAGTGACCATGATCACGGTCGAGGCCCACCCCGAGGAAATGCCGGCTTCGCCCGAAGATCTGCACGACATGCAGGAAGAAGGCGTGGAACTGGTGCACGGGCGAGCAGTGACCGCGGTGCTCGGCAATGGCAAGGTCGAGGCTTTGCAACTGCACCCGGCGCGCTTCTCGGGCGCCATCAATGCCTCGCCGATTACTGTCGATCGAGAAGTGCCGGCTGAACGTTTCCACGTGGACAATGTGATCATCGCGGTGGGGCAGCGGGCGTCAATCGGTTGGTTGCCGGACGAGTTCAAGAACGAGCGCGGCACGATTAAAGCCGACAAGTTCGGTCGTATCGGCGATACCAACTTCTTCGCGGCGGGCGACGTCGTTCAACTCGGTTCGGGTCAGCCGCTGATGGTGGTGAATGCGGTGGGCGACGGCAAGCGAGTCGCCTTCAATCTGGACAAGGTGATACGCGGAGAACAGTTGCAATCGCGGACCATCGCCGTGGACGTCATCTTCGATTTGAATCGCATGAATATGACGTACTTCCCACACTTCCCGCGCGTCCATCAGATCATGCTAAATCCCGCAAGCCGGAAGAAGACGCAGGATGAAGTGATTCAGGCGTTCTCGGAGGAGCAGGCGGTCGAGGAAGCCGGGCGCTGCTTCAGTTGCGGCACCTGTAACGCTTGCGACAATTGTTATCTAGTTTGTCCAGAGCCGTGCATTGCGCGTCCGGAGCGCTCGAACGGCCTGTACAAGATTCTGGTCGATTACTGCAAAGGTTGCCGCGTGTGCATCGAGGAATGCCCGACGGGATGCCTTGAGGGCGTTCCCGAACTCGACTTCGACACCGGCGTGGTGCGCATGGACACCGCTTTCGCCATCTCGCCCGGTCTGCACGGACGGCAGGCGGAAGAACTGAGAAACCTTGGCGACCGGGCAGCGAAGAATATTTAGGGCGGAGTGAATCATGCAAACTATAACTGCAAAGAAGAGAATGGTGCGCATCAACGGCTGCGTGGCGGCGGCGCAGGCGGCCAAGTATGCGGACGTTGACGTGATCGCGGCTTACCCGATTCGTCCTTATACAGCGACGATGATGGCGCTCGCGCAAATGGTGGCCAACGGTGAACTCGACGCCGAGTACATTGTGGCCGATAGCGAGCACTCGCAACTGAGCATCTCGCACGGAGCGGCTTCGGCCGGTGCGCGCGTTTTCACGGGCAGTTCGGGAGTGGGCGTGCAATTCGCCTACGAACTATATTCGCCGATCTCAGGCAGCCGCATGCCGGTACAGATGATGATCGCCGACCGCACGCTCGATCCTCCCGGTGATTTCGGTTCCGAGCATACCGATGCGCTCTCGACACGCGACATGGGCTGGATCATGGGCTGGTCCTGCGATGCGCAGGAAGCGTTCGATAATCATCTGATCGCCTATCGCATCGGCGAAGATCCGCGGGTTCTGTTACCGCAGATGGTCTGCCAGGATGGCTTCTTCGTCTCCCACATTACGGGCGACGTCGAGTTACCGGACACCGGCCAGGTGAAGGAATTCCTGCCACCGTACAAGCATCCGTATCCGCTTGACCCGCGGCATCCGGTATCGCACGGACCGCAGATCATGCCGGAGCAGGGTCCGCCACTGCAGTTGGAGCGGGCGCGTGCCATGGAAGAATCGATGGCGGTGATCGAGCAGGCGCATGACGAATTCGCGAAGATCTTTGGCCGACGATACGATCCGTGGGTCGAAGAGTTCATGACCGACGATGCCGAGGTGGTCTTTTTCCTCCAGGGTGCACACGCAGTGACGGCGCGGTTCGCGATTCAGCACATGCGCGAGCGGGGATTGAAAGTCGGCATGGTGCGATTGAGAACCATTCGCCCATATCCGACGGACCGGGTGAAAGATGTCCTCAGCAAATTTAAAGTTGTCGGCGTGATCGAAACCAATATGGGCCTCGGCAGTGTGAGCAGCGGGGGCGTGCTTTACGCCGAAGTTTGCGCGGCGCTGTATGAAAGCCAAAAGCGTCCTCTGGTGCTTTCATTCATGGCGGGCATGGGCGGCGAGGCGATCGTGCTGAAGGAGTTCTATTGGATGACGGAAAAGATGCTGGACGCGCAACGACGTGGCAAGATCGAAAAACGGACGCATTGGGTAGGGTTCGAAGAGTAGTTGCTCCGTTGATCGTGCTTTGGCACTAACACAGTATTGATACAGGATTTTCTGCCTTGCGATTGGAGAATTGAATATGGCGACAATAGAAGTTCAACGGCAGTTACTGCCGATTCTCGATAGCCCGAATCAGGGCGCGCGTTTCTACAACCCGGAACTGCCGTCGTCCGAACCGTTCGTTCCCGGCCACCGCACCTGTGCCGGCTGCGGGCCCTCCATTCAATATCGAATGACGAGCAAGGCCGCGGGCGACAATACCATCCTGGTCGGGCCGACAGGTTGCATGTATGTCGCGAACAGCTCTTATCTATGCACGCCCTACAACGTGCCCTGGGCGCATACGCAAATTGGCAGCGCGGGCAGCTTCACTGCCGGAGTCGCCGCCGCGTATGAAGCCATGATCCGCAAGGGCAAGTGGAAGGGCGCTTTCCCAAATATTATCTGCGAGGCTGGCGACGGCAGCGCATCCGATATCGGCCTTGCGTCGATTTCCGGCGCGCTCTACCGAAATCATGATTGCCTGATCATCTGCTACGACAACGAGCAGTACGCGAATACCGGCATCCAGGCTTCGTCGCGCACGCCCTACGGCGGCATGACCACGTTCTCGCCTCCCGGTCCCGAAGTTCCAGAAGGCAAGAAGCTGTTTCCCAAAGACCTTGCCCGCATGATGGCGGCTGGCCATCCTCACTGCTATGTGGCGACCGCCAGCGTAGGCTATCCCATCGACTTAATGAACAAGGTTCGTAAGGGACTCAACCACAAAGGTGCCGCGTACCTGATGGTCTATACGCCCTGCCAGAAAGGTTTCGTGTACGAGACGCCGCGCTCGATCGATCTTGGCCGGCTGGTCGTGGAATGCGGGCTCTATCCGATGTGGGAGTGGAATCCCGAGAAACGGGCCTTCGACTATAGCTTCCGTCCCGCCAGCATGCGGCCCGTATCCGAGTATCTAAAGCTGCAAGGACGTTTTGGTCACCTCCATGCCGAGCACATCGCCACTTTGCAGAAGTTCGCCAACGAACAGTGGCGGATGATGAACGTGGAGTTGCCCGAGGCCCTGATTCAGGCCGCGGATGCGAAAAACTTAACCAACATGGCGGCGGCAGCCGAAGCCGAAGCGGTGGCGCAAACTTTATGAACACTAAAGCTGCTACTCCTACTCCTGCGGAACCGGAACCGCAGGAAAGCTATATTGTCACTGAAGGCAAGAAGCGCGGGTCGACGCGTGATGTACGGCCGGAGGCGGCCTACGACCGTTTCTACACCGTGCTCCGCGTGCACCCCGGCGATGCCATCCTGACGGAAAACTGGCACACCACACAGGTGTACGACCACGCGCGCAACAACTTTGAGGGGGTCACCTTCGCCATGCGTACGCTGGAAGCGTGGGGCGCGATGATCGAAAACGACCATCGTGCCTACTACACTGCCGGCGGCCGCATTTGGGTGATGGATCTTGAACCCTGCCAAGGTAAGAAACCGCGGTTGCCCGGCACTGGCGCGGGTAAGAAATAGATTGCCACGCATTTTGCTGATCGACGATACGCCGGAAATCGCCGAACTCCTGACGTTCTCGCTGCAGGATCTTGGCTATGAAGTGATGGCATCGGGATTCACCAACGCTGTGAACGAGCTGGTCATCGAGCACCGCGCCGATGCGGTGGTGCTCGACTGTTCCGCTTATGACATGAGCGAGTCACTTTTCGACAGCGTGCGTCATCATCCGGATCACGCGGAGCTTCCGGTCGTCATCATCAGCGACACGCCGGAACAGGCTGAGGCCAGCCTGCGTTCGCGCAAGGCGCGCAAAGTCCTTCTCGTTCCGAAACCATTTACGGGTGGTCAGGTGGGACGAGCGCTGGCACAGCTCCTGGAATAGATATGCCCTTGTGGAACATGGACGATTGGCAATACCTGGAACGCGAGCTCGTCACTGACCCCAAGGGCAGGCAGTGGACGGTCGCGCTTATGGACGTGCTGGGTCAGCAAGGAGATCCTGACATGCCGAACAAGTTGCTCGAACTGCAGTATTCCTCAGGCCGCTATTTCACGCTGATCTATGCGGACGGCGGAGCGCTCCAGCGGGAACGCGGCTATGCTTCCCAGCCCGAGGCAACAAATGCCTACGGAAACCTGCTGGTGGCCGTAATCGATGGCAGCCTTGATCCTTCACAACCGGTATTCAGGCAGGACCTGGAAGATTGATGAGCGGAAATTGCGCCAACCGATCAGCGGGCAGATTTATGGCGTCTCTAGCGACCGGGATCGAGATCTCTCATCACGACGTGGAGCACCTGTCCCGTGACTCGAGCGTCGCGTTCAGAAATCGTCGCCGTCGTGCTGTTCCCTTCGGCGCCGGCTTGATCGCGATATGCTCGCGCCACTGCTGGCAACCGGGCGCAGCCACCGCGAATCAGTCCTGCCCTCTCCGCGACGATAAGCCGCGTCTCAAACGACCAATCGGAAATCTTCTCGGGAGGCGCACCCGAGGCGATCAGCGCGGCCAGCCCCTTGTGTTCCAGCGCGTCAGTGACAATGGTCTCCAGGATTCCGCAGGAAGTGAGCAGCGCGAAATCATAGTCTCCCTGCTCGAGGGCGCGTCGGCCGTCGAGGTAGGCTTGCTCGACGACAGGACGGATTGCGAGTTCGTGCACAAACTCGAAACGCCGCGGCGGGGGCCCTTCCGACGACGCGGCAATTGCAGGAGCGTCGTCCAGTTGGGAAATAGAAGCCACGGCTTGATCGAGAACATCGAGCAACCGCTGCACGATCTCCGCCGGCGCCGCCCCCTCAACGGCGTGTCCCTCCGCCGAGCGCATCAGGAAGGCTTGACTGAACGACCGGGCAAGCCAATGGGCTTTGCTTCCGCCGGACAGTTGGTTGATCGTTACGCCACAGTCCTCTTGCCAACGGCGTGTGGCCGCGATCGCCGAAGCATCGGAGGGATCAGCTGCCAACACCTCGCGAACCTGCCGGCCGCGGCGAATCAGGCCATTGAGGTGGGTCAGGTAAGTATCGATCTGCGTGCGCTGGCTCTCATCCATCGGTCATTTCTCAAACGGTTTCGCGGTACGGGAAGGCTCCGGGAGGGTTCTTGGGTAGTGGCCGATTTCGGCCACTACCGATTTTTGTTACTCCTTGACAACTCGTAGCAGGGATGGTAGATTCCGCGCCGCAAGTGGTTCGATCACCGGACCAGTATACATCACGGTTCGCTCTGACCCAGCAAGAACGCGGGTTCAGGGCCGCGCGGGTGAGCTGAGACAATTTCGCGGAACAACGTTGTTCTTGCAGTGCGCTGTTAACGTCGAACGGCTGTCATGGAGGTATCGTATGGCTGTAGCTCCGGCCTCGCTGATTCATCCCTCGCGGATTCCCAATCGCTGGGTCCAGTTGCTTGCAGGCATCGTTGCGATGATGGCGATTGCGAACTTGCAATACGCCTGGACCCTCTTCACCAAGCCCATTCAAGCCCATCTCCACGTCTCGCTGGTTGCGGTCCAGTGGACTTTTACTTTGTTTGTGTTGCTGGAAACCTGGCTCGTCCCTTTCGAAGGATACCTGGTCGACATGATCGGGCCTCGATTCATGCTGGGCCTGGGCTCCATCATGGTCGGACTGGGCTGGATCGGATCGGGCGGGGCGGAAACGATCCACACGCTCTATTTTTGGTACGGCGTGGGCGGCGTCGGCGCCGGGGTCGTATACGGCGGGGCGATCGGGAATGCGCTGAAGTGGTTCCCAGATCATCGGGGTCTGTGCGTGGGCCTGACTGCCGCGGCCTTTGGCATCGGTACCGCAACCACGATCTCTCCCGTTGCCCACATGTTGAAAGTCTCGGGCTACCAGCACACGTTCATCGTTTGGGGAATGATCCAGGGAGTCGTAGTGCTGGCTTCTTCGTTATTCATGGCCAGGCCACCAGTGGGATGGACGCCGCCTGATTGGAAGGCGAAAGAAGCGAAGATCAAAGCTAAGGTGAATACCTCGGCGGTCAGCATGACGCCTTGGCAGATGTTGCAGCAGCCGTCTTTCTATCTCATCTACATCATGATGACTATGTTGGCCTTCGGCGGGTTAGTGGTGACGGCACAACTGAATCCGATGGCTTCGTCGTACCACGTGGACAACATTGTCGTGGCTTTCGGTATGACCGCTTTGGTGCTGGCGATTACAGTCGATCGGATTCTGAACGGGTTGACCCGTCCCTTTTGGGGATGGGTATCGGACCATATCGGCCGCGAGAACTCCATCTTCATCGCCTTCATCCTGGAAGCGCTCGCCGTGTATGCTTTGCTGCAACTGATCGGTCATCCGGTCTGGTTCGTTGCGCTGTCAGGCCTTTGCTTCTTCGCGTGGGGCAACATTTTCTCGTTGTTTCCGGCGATCACCGGCGACCTGTACGGAAACAAATGGGCCACCACCAACTACGGGATCGTGTACACCGCCAAGGGAGTGGCTGCGGCCTTTGCCGGGCCGGGAGCGGCTTGGCTGTTTGCCAAGACCGGCTCCTGGACGAAGGTCTTCTGGGCGATGATCGTGTGCGATCTGTTGGCTGCATTCATGGCATTGCTATGGCTAAAGCCTATGGCGGCGCGCGCGGTGAGGAAGTCGGAGCAACCCTCGTCGGTGGTCAACGCGGCGGCGCCCGTCAAGGCGCGAGGAGTGGCGTAGCGAGACTAATCGAGGAAGCAAATTAGCGGACGCCCGCTCCCGCCCTGCTCTTGACGGCTGCACTCGAACCCACACGAGGATGGTGGAAGGACGAAGGCCGCCTATGGCTTCGCCGCTTGCAGACGCTCTTCCAGAGCCTTGACCTCAAGGCTCAATCCCTCCGGCAAATGGCTGCCGAAGTGGGCAAAATGTTCCCGGATCGATGGCACTTCTGCCCGCCAGCCCTCAGTGTCGACGCTCAGCAACTGGTCCACATGGGCGCCTTTGATATCCAGTCCCGTCGTGTCGAAATCGGCAACCTCGGGGATGCGTCCGATGGGCGTTTCCCTGGCGTGCACTTTGCCCTCGCAACGCTCAAAAATCCACTTCAACACGCGGCTGTTGTCACCGTAGCCTGGCCACAGGAACTTGCCTTGCTGGTCCTGGCGAAACCAGTTGACGTAGAAAATCCTTGGCAGCTTCGACGCAGCCGAGTGCTTCCCTATCTTGAGCCAGTGCGCAAAATAATCGCCCATGTGGTAACCGCAAAACGGAAGCATCGCCATGGGGTCGCGGCGTAACTGTCCTACTTTTCCGGTGATCGCCGCGGTAGTCTCGCTGCTGACGCTTGCCCCCAGAAAGGTTCCGTGCTGCCAATTGAATGCTTCGGTAACCAACGGGACAATTCCCGCGCGCCTGCCGCCAAACAGGATCGCGTCGATGGGCACGCCTTTCGGATCCTCCCACTCGGGCGCGATCACCGGGCACTGCGCCGCGGGAGCGGTAAAGCGCGAATTAGGGTGCGCTGCATTCCGCCCTGAATCCGGAGTCCACGGCCGACGCAGCCAGTCCACCAACTTGGCTGGCTTCTCCTCCGTCATTCCTTCCCACCATACGTCGCCGTCCAGCGTCATTGCACAATTCGTAAAAATGGAGTTCCTGGTTACGCTGAGCATGGCGTTGGCGTTCGACTTCATACTCGTGCCCGGCGCCACGCCAAAAAAACCTGATTCCGGATTGATAGCGTAAAGCCGCCCATCTGCGCCGAACTTCATCCAGGCGATGTCATCGCCAATCACCTCCACCTTCCAGCCCGGAATTGTCGGGATCATCATGGATAAGTTCGTCTTGCCGCAAGCTGAAGGAAAGGCGCCAGTCATATATTTTGCCTGCCCTGCCGGGTTGATCAGCTTGAGAATCAACATATGCTCCGCCATCCAGCCTTCATCGCGCGCCTGCACGGATGCGATGCGTAAGGCATGGCACTTCTTCGCCAGCAGTGCGTTACCCCCATAGCCGGAACCATACGACCAGATTTCACGGGTCTCCGGAAAATGGCAGATCCATTTATTCTTCGCGTTGCAACTCCAGGCCGCATCCGGCTGATTGGGACCCAGCGGCATACCGACCGAGTGCAGTCCCCGCACAAACTCGCCATCGTTGCCGAGAACCTGCAGCACATGGATTCCCACGCGCGACATGACGTGCATGCTGACGACCACGTAGGCGGAGTCTGTAATCTCTACTCCAATCTTGGATATGGGCGACCCGATCGGACCCAGGCTGTAAGGAACCACGAACATGGTGCGGCCGACCATCGAACCGGCGAATAATTCCGCCAGCCTCTGCTTCATCTTGGCCGGATCTTCCCAGTTGTTGGTGGGTCCAGCCTCTTCCTTGGTTCTTGAGCAGATAAAAGTCTGATCCTCAACGCGGGCCACATCGGCGGGGTCGGAACGGACCAGGAAGCTGTTCGGCCGTTTCGCCGCGTCAAGTGGGATAGCAGTCCCGGTAAGCACCAGCAGCCGCAGCATCGCCTGATACTCCTCCGGCGAACCATCGCACCAATGAACCCGATCGGGCTTGCACATCTGGGCCATCTCTTCGACCCAGCGCTCCAGCTTGGCGTGGCGATGGTTACTCGATGCTGCCTCGACTTCTATCGTTATAGTGGCCATTATGAATGCTTCTCCGTAAAACCAAACGCGGATGATTCCCGCATTGTCATTGAAAACTTGTATCCGACAAGCATCGCCTGCGATTGGATGCAAGACTGGGCATGCATCGCACAGACTCTGAACCCGAGCGCCGCGGATAGCTCACTCATCGGCGCATTGGTTTGGTCGTGGGACTATGTCGTCCCTGCAATACGCAACACTAACATTCTCTCTCACTCGCGGACATTATTCCAGCTTACGGTGTTGCCGGGTTGTTCGCCTGACACCCTCATCAAATCGAGCTGGGCTTTTTTCCTATCTGGTCTTGCGGTAGATCGAGAAATCCGGGCAACCTGCATCTGCCACTGGGTTTCTGGCCCCGGCAAGCACCCTTCCCGGGACGCGATGAAAACTGGAATCTTCTGCTGATAACAGGCTATCTTTGTCTGACGGAGGCCAATCTTCGCCTGCGATGAGGAGAACAATGGTTACGCGACGCGAGTTTCTCGATGCACTGGCAGTAGGCGCGGCAGGGCTGGCTGTGGGAACTACGGCAAAGAGCTACGGCCAGATCCTCGGATCGAACGATCGCCTCAACTTTGCCGTTATCGGTCTGAATGGGCGCGCCTACGCTCATCTCTCATCGCTCAAAGCGAACCGCCGCGCCGCCCGCATCTCGCACGTTTGCGATGTGGATGGCAATATTCTCAAGAAGTTCGCCGAGAGTGTGCAGTACGAAATGGGGGAGGCTCCGGCGACGGACAAGGATTTTCGCCGAATTCTCGATCGCAAAGATGTAGACGCCATCACGATTGCCACTCCCGACCATTGGCATACGCCGATGGCCATCGCCGGATTGCAGGCAGGCAAGCACGTCTATGTGGAGAAGCCCTGCAGCCACAATCCGGCCGAGGGAGAGATGCTGGTACAAGCGCAGCAGAAATATGGAAAGCTGGTGCAGATGGGCACCCAGCAGCGCTCTTCGCCACACACCATAGAGATCGTCGAAAAAATCCACCAGGGGATTATCGGCAGGGCATATTTCGCCAAGTGCTGGTACGTCAATACTAGGAAATCGATTGGCATCGGCAAAGAAGTGCCGGTCCCGCCGCAGCTGGATTGGGACCTGTGGCAGGGCCCCGCGCCGCGTCGTCCGTATAAAGATAATGTGCACCCTTATAACTGGCACTGGTTCAAAATCTATGGCACCGGCGAGACGCTGAATAACGGCACGCACGAGGTCGATGTCTGCCGCTGGGCACTGGGCGTTGACTATCCGAAACGAATCACCTCGTCAGGCGGCAGATACCAGTTCAAGGACGACTGGCAGTTTTATGACACGCTGGTGACCAGCTTCGAGTACGAAGACAAGATGATTTCCTGGGAGGGCAAGAGCTGCCAGGGGATGGACTACTACGGACGCGGCCGAGGTTCGACGATCATGGGGACCACCGGCACGGTTCTGGTCGATCGCGACGGCTACGAGATCTATGATCTTAAAGGCAAGAAGACGAGCGAATTCAAGGCAGGCAGTTCGAGCGAAACGTCCGACCTGATAGGCCGCGATTCCATGACGGACGCTCACTTCGCGAACTTTATCGCGGGAATCCGCAACGGCGAAGAGCTCAAAGCTCCGGTCTCCGTCGGCAACGTTGCGGTGACCATGCTGCAGCTTTCCAACATCGCGTGGGAAGTGAATCGCGAACTGCATCTCGACACGAAAGACGGGCGTATCCTCGACGACCCGGAAGCAATGAAGATGTGGGGGCGCGAGTATGAGAAAGGCTGGGCGCCGCATGTCTAAGAATGAGCGGATCATGAAAAACAGTTTTTCCCGCCGCGATTTTATCGGCTCCAGTGCCCTCGTCGCGGCAGCGTTGGCTGCTCCGAGCGGCACCTTCGCCTTGCCCAGGGAACGAGCGGCCACTAACCAGGAATCTCCGATTCGTTTGGGACTGGCTAGCTACACGTTCCGCAACTTCAGCCGAGCGCAATTGATCGGGTTCATGAAGCAGCTCAATGTGTTCGCCTTGAATGCAAAGGACGTCAAAGATCATCTGCCGATGGATCCGCAGGATGAAGCGGTTGCGCTCGCGGACTATACTGCGGCGGGGATAAAGCTTCACGCCGCCGGTGCCATCTATTTTCCAAAAAATGAAGATGCCGACATTCGCAGCAAGTTCGAGTACTGTAAGCGGGCTGATATCGGAGTTATTGTAGCCGGCGACCCTGCGCTGGAAACTCTGCCGCGAATCGAGAAGTTCGTGAAGGAATACGATATTCGAATCGCGATCCATAATCACGGGCCGGAAGATAAGCTGTGGCCTTCCCCGCTGGATGTTTTGAAGGCTGTGAAGGGTATGGATCCGCGCATCGGGTGCTGCATCGATGTCGGGCATACGGTTCGCGCCGGCACCGATGTGGTGCAGGCGATCCGTGAAGCGGGCCCGCGGCTGTTTAACGTGCACGTGAAAGACCTTACAAACTTCGAGAGCAAGGAGAGCCAAGTCGCGGTGGGCGACGGCATCATGCCAGTGCGAAAGATGTTTGAAGCCCTGATCGCAATAAAATATCCGGGCTTCGTCGATCTGGAATACGAGATTCACCCCGACGATCCGATGCCGGGGGTGATCGCCAGCTTCGCCTATATGCGCGGCGTAATGGCAGGCATGGAGCCGGCGAGCCGGGGCTGAAGCAACCGATTGCGCTGTTTTGCCTACTAGAACACTGCGGAAATACTCGACTTGCGGCGGATTTGAAAGGGCGCGACTTTCAGTCGCGCCGCAACGGCCCAATAACATCAACAGTGGCTTCAGCCGCCGGACCGGACATTCCAACCGCGAACGACTTCTCCGCATCGTGCTGGTATTGTGTCCGGTAAATTCGCCGAATAACGGCCCTGCTCTGGTTGGGGGGCGAGCGGCGCACCTCGGGGGCTTTAAAGCCCTGCCAATTAGGGGGCCGATCTTACGGCGCGACTAAAAGTCGCACCCTTTCAAAGCCACGCGGATATGCCGCATATTTTCGGGACAGCACACTAGTTCAAGCAAGCAGAGAAAGCCAGCTCGCCGACATTTCACTTCCGCTAGTTCTCGCTCTTCAGTACAAATGAGCCTTTCATTCGAATGTCTCTCGATGAAGATCCAACGAGAACGTCGAACTGGCCTGGTTCCGTCACCCAGTCTTTCTTCGCGGTGCTGTAGAAAGCCAATGCGCTTCGGTCAATCGTAAAATGCACAGTTTTTGTTTCTTCCCGCGCCAACTCCACTCGCTGGAAGCCTTTCAGTTCCTGGATGGGTCGGTCCACGCTCGCGTGTCCGTCATGTACGTAGAGCTCCACCACTTCTGCGCCTGAGCGCGATCCGCTGTTGCGGAGCTGGAGACTTACCTCCACGGGTTGACCCGCTGCCGCCTCGTTCGGCGAAACCTTCAGCTCGCCGTAGTCGAACTTCGTGTAGGAGAGACCGTACCCAAAGGGAAACAGAGGCTCTACTTTTTTCTTGTCGAAATATCGGTAGCCAACATAAATTCCTTCGGCGTATTCGACCTGCAAGTTCTCTCCGGGATAATGTCCGTACGCAGGAGAATCCTTCCACTCCTTCACAAAAGAGACGGGAAGTTTTCCTGAAGGATTTGCTTCGCCAAACAAAACATCGGCGATGGCATTTCCACCTTCCTGGCCGCCGTACCACATGTCCACGATGGCGGGAACTTCCGCGACCCACTTCGTCATGATGATGGGGCCGCCCGCATTGATGACGACGATGGTGTTCTGATTCACCTTTGCCACCGCCTTGATGAGTTCGTCCTGCCCGGCAGGCAGGTCGAGTGATTTGATATCAAAATCTTCCGACTCAAGCTTTGCGTATCTACCTACAACGATGACAGCCGCGTCGGCTTTCGCAGCGGCGGTCAGAGCTTCGTGTCGAAGCTGTTCTCGCACGCCCGGGGTGTCCTTGCTCGGATCCTCGCCCTCCATGGCGACGCCCAATGCGTAACTCACATGCAGACGATCCCCGGCTCGATCCTGAATTCCTTCGAGCGGAGATATCGAATATTTGGGACCGACCAGCGAGCTACCTCCGCCACCCGTTCTGGCGACCGCCGCGTTCGGGCCGATGACAACCAGGGTGTGAACCTTCGCTGGATCGAGAGGGAGTAAATCGCCGGAGTTCTTGAGCAGAACAATGCTCTCGGTGGCTGCCTTGCGAGCCAGCGCACGCTGCTCAGGTGTATCGACCTCGCCGGTTGCGGCGTGCCTGTCGAATTGTCCGCTGACGAACATCACTCGCAGGATGCGGCGCACGTTGTCATCAATCGTAGCCGTCGATATTTTGCCCGCCGTGATCTCGGGAAGCACTTTCTCCGGAACCAGCCAGCCTCCGCCATTGCCGGCTTGGAGGGTTTTTGGTTTTATCAGCCAGATCTTCATCGGTTCACCGCCTGGCATTTCCAAGTCCATGCCGGCGTTTACCGTCCCTACGGTGCTGTAAGTGCTACCCCAATCCGAAACAACGAACCCCTTGAAGCCCCACTCTTTTTGCAGAACATCTGTTAACAGGTACGGGTTTTCAGCACAGTAGATTCCGTTGAGCTTATTGTAGGCCGACATCACGGACCAGACGCCCGCCTCCTCCACCGCCGCTTTGAATGCGGGAAAATAGATTTCGTTCAGGGCACGCTCATGAACCACCGCATTTACGCGATGCCGTTCGAACTCCTGGTTGTTAGCGGCAAAGTGCTTCACGGTGGCGATCACGCCTTCGCCTTGAACGCCCTTGATGTAAGCGACCGCCAATCGGCTGGTGAGATATGGATCCTCGCCGTACCCTTCGAAATTTCTGCCCCATAGAGGAGTGCGGTTGATATTCACGGTTGGCCCCAGGATCATGTCGCGTCCAAACGCTTTCACTTCCTGCCCGATCGCTCGCCCCTCGCTTTGCAGTAGTTCGGTATCCCATGTGGCAGCCATGGCCACTCCCGCGGGAAACGCGGTGGTGGTAACCTTCAACTTAGCGGAGGTCGCGTTGCTCTCGGAGGAAGGTCCGGACCAGGACCGAATGCCGATCGGGCCGTCAGCCATTTTTATGGAGGGGATACCGAGCCTCTCATTCGGAACGCTCTGCATCCAATCGTACCCACTCAGCATGGCGACTTTTTCCTGCAGCGTCATGCGGCCCAGCAGATCGTGAACACGCTGCTCAACCGGCAAACTGGGGTTCTTGTATAGCGCGATATCAGAACCGCTTGCGTTTTGGGCAATGCTCAGTGCGGGCGCAGAGAGAATCAGAACCAGACAAAGAAAACGCCTCATTATTTGTGCCTCCATATTTTTGCCTTCATTGAATTTAGGTGGTTGAGCCCTGGATGCAAACAATCGGCCCCGGCAATTCTATCTCTTCTGGGGCATCAACGAAGCGGAACTATCGCCGAGTACTGTTCCGCACGGCAGAGTGGAAATTGCGGCGCAAAATTGCCTGGAAGCACCGCACGTCTAGCATGGGTCGATCCTAATTTTTAGAGCTTTAAGAAACTTCCGGTCGCTCAGCGAAAGTGGAATTGGGAGATCGTCCTCGCGCGGCACCTGCCCATTCGCTTTCACCTGGCCCTGCGCCGGAGACCGCTGCACCTGAGCATAGGCAGAGAGATCGAGGCAAATCAGGATTTCGTACCCCGCCCGCTCAGCTTCGGAAGCAATTCCTTCAAAGCGGTCACTCGACCCAATTGCCGCATTGACGATATTGCCGAGTTGGCTGTAATAGTGGCTCTTCTTAATCACCGCGCTGGCCGCGTCCTTTAGTTCCTGAGTCAATCTGCGGATTTGTTCAGCCCCGGGCGCGACAGGACTCCCGGCTGGCCGGGGCAACGCAAAGATACCTTCCTCAGTCCGTACGCGAATCCTGATCTGGGGCGTAAAGGAGCTGAATACGATACGACCGGCAGCCTGCAGTTCGTTAACCCTCGATTGAACCTGGGGATCGCCGTCGATCTCCCACTTAAGCCCTTGCAGTGCTTCCCAGAAAGCGGAATCTTGGTGCAAGCTTTCTTGAGCTGCATGTTCCATATTCTCCAGCAGAGATCGCATTGTTTTTCTATCGATCATGCCTTTATTTCAACCAAGCCTCACGCGAGACCGACCCAGCAACCGTTATCGCCTCATAGCCGCAATCTGTGCAGCCTTCTCGCGGGCTAGGCGTTCTATGATCTCCGGCAAGAAAGCGTCCAAACGCTCAGTTCTGAGATTAATTTGGCTTCATGTGGGATCTCAGGTGCGTGGATGTAACTACGGCGGGGGACAAAACTGGAAATCCAGCATCCGAAGCTCGAACATTACCGAGGCAGGAGATGGGAACACTGCTTCCGACAGGTCCCCGAACCAACCGCCCGGCGGTATAACTATCTGTGTCGGAGCGTGTTGCACAACCGGCGAAAAAGAGGCCAGGCTTGACCTAACAAAGCTTAGGTGACCGGATGGAGCCAGTTAGGGAGCGTCAGGGATGTCCTATCGAGGAAGTACGTCTGGGATTTCTTGGTAATAAAAGTCAGAAGCTTCTTGACCTTTCGCTGGTTCCTGTAATAGTGTCTGACAAAGTCTTTCCCACACTTACTGCGTCGTGTACGCAGGCTGCCTGAAGGGCGGATCGGACTAATTGATTCGCACGTTACGGGTCGCTAGAAAATGCGACTAGCTTTGAGCTAGCACGCATCGTATCTTTCCCCAACTCGCGGTTTTTCGCAAAGACTCCGGATAGTTGTCCGGAGGCCAATTCTAGCAAGGACAAAGTGGGTCTAGCCGCCAGCTACTCTGCGAGCTTCGCCTTTCGGGGGAGGTTCCTGCGCTGTGGCTGGTTGACGCCTGCGACCGTCCGGCCCGGAGAGATAGCCATGCGTGCCAGCCCGACTCTAGTTGCCATGGAACCACCACCCGCGAAGACCGCGGAGAACGGTGTGAATGAAGTCATTCGCACTCTGACGGGATTGATCGAAGTGGTAAGCCGGGAACGGGGAACGAGCGAACCCTCCGGAAGTCTGCCTGAGGAAGTGCTGGTTGACACCGAAGTAGATGGCTCCCGTTACCTCCTTGTACGTATGCGGCGGCTGGGGTGCAGTCGAATTCAGCTCAGCCCGCGAGAACAGGAAATCGTGCGCATGGTCGCCAAGGGACACCCGAACAAGGTGATCGCCGATGTACTCAACATCAGCTCCTGGACCGTATGCACCCACCTGCGGCGTATCTTTGCCAAGCTGGGAGTAGGCTCACGCGCGGCCATGGTGGCTCAACTGCTGGAGTTGGGAGTGCTCGCGTCGGACCATCGCTTCTCGTCGGGTCCCCGGTAAAGCAGTCTCGGGGAGTGTCGAGACTCAGAGATGGTACTCGGATTCGGGTACCTGCGACAGGGAGTCTCGCGGGCCAGGCGCGACCGCCTCAGAGCGCGATGTTTCGTGGTGTTTCCCGCTTGGAGTAACTTTTAAGGGCTCCTGGCCACTCGCAGTGCGGCGCAGTAACCGCAACGCGTTCCCTCCTAGAACCATGGCTTGCTGATCAGGCGGTAGCCCCAGTAGCCGTATCTTGTGAAGTTCCAGGCCAGGATGCGTCCAGGGTCCATCGGATCCAAACAGCAACTTGCGGGGCCCAGCCCGCTTGATGGCTTGAACCAGGTAATCAAACTGCCGGACGGCGGACGTGTCCGCGTAGACGTTGGGATAACGCGCAATTTGATAGATCACCTGCTGATGGGCTTTCCAATCGTCGGTGTAGCTGCCGAGGTGCGGAATAATGAAGTTCACATCCGGATATTGCGGGGCCAGCATGTCCACAACTTCGGGACGGCTCACGACATCAACCAGCATGGGCAGGCGAAACCTTCTCGCTGCCTCGCAGACTTCCCGCGTGGGCATGGCGTCGAAGCCGTGAACTTTGATACCCCGAAACCGCCACTTCTTCACGGCTCGGCCCACCATCTCGCGGATATGCCCAGCATCCCGGATGGCATGAACGAAAGCGAATCCCACGAACCGGCCCGGGTATTTGGCAATAAGCTGGCCTAGTTCATCATTCGCTTGGTCGTAGTTGCTATGGAAGGGCGGAATGGCGATCGTCATGTCAATGCCGGCCGCGCGGGCGCGACGCAAGTAGGACTTGATAGGCGCGATCGTGTTCCAGGGCGCGGTCATGCGATCACCTTTTCCCGCGTGGCAGTGGCAATCGACAATCATGACTCTCGCCATTCCGACCGCTGCTGCGTCCGTTGCGCACCACGCAGCTTCGCGGCCATTGCCAGGTACCAAATGCTGGTCGTAATCGCTTTGTAGAAGTTCGGCAGGTGGAATTTCTCGTTCGGGCCGTGAATGTGATCGTCAGGCAGGCCAAAACCCATGAGCACCGCGGGAACGCCGAGTATTTCCTGAAAAGTGTTTACCACGGGGATCGAGCCCCCCGAGCGGATGAAGACGGGCGGCGCTCCGAAGCCTTTCTTGTAGGCAAATGCCGCTGCCCGCACGGCTGGGTGATTACGGTCCATCAAGGCAGGTTCGATAGGAGAGAACGTGCGAACCGAAGAGCGCACGTCCGCCGGAGTAATGCGCTCGATGTGGTCGCGAAACAGTTGCGCGATTTCTTGCGGACGTTGGTCCGGTACTAAGCGAAAACTTAGCTTGGCGATTGCGCGCGCCGGGATAATGCTCTTCGATCCGCGACCATGGTGGCCGCCCACCATTCCATTCACCGTAAGAGCCGGCCGAATGGTTGTGCGCTCATAAAGGCTAAAGCCCGATTCTCCCCATCCGCTTTCAATTTTCGCGTCCTGCAGAATCTGCTCGTCGGAGGGTCCGGTAGTGGCCATGAAAGCCCGCTCTCCATCGCCCCAGCGCCGCACGTTATCGTAAAAGCCGGGGATAGCCACACGTCCGTGAGCATCGTGCAGACGGGCAATCATCTCGCATAACGCTTGCAGGGGATTGTGAACCGCGCCCCCGAAATTACCGGAATGCAGGTCATGCGAGGGGCCTTTTACTTCCAGTTCCGCGCGCAACCCGCCCCTCTGCGCATAACTGATCGCCGGGCGATCCGAAGCGAGCATGCGAGTATCGGAAATGACCGCGGCGTCCGCGCGTAGCGCGCGCCGGTTGCGAGTAATGAAGGACGTTAGATGTGGACTTCCAATCTCCTCCTCGCCTTCGAAAATACATTTCACGTTGACTGGCAGAGCGCGCTCGGTCTTCAAGTAGGATTCGACGGCTTTAATGTGGGAGAAGAGTTGGCCCTTGTCGTCGGCTGCGCCACGGGCGTGCAGATCGTCATTCTTAAGCGTCGGAGTAAACGGCGGAGTGTGCCACTCGCTCAGCGGCTCGACCGGAACAACGTCGTAGTGGCCATAGATCAGCAGCGTGGGACGGCCGGGGGCGCGCAGCCATGAGGCAGACACAATGGGATTGCCGCGTGTCGGAATGACTCGAACGCGATCCAAGCCAACGCCTTTGAGGTGTCGCGCCAGCCAGGTTGCACATTTCCTGACGTCGTTGGCGCGCTCCGGTTGTGAGCTCACGCTCGCAAAACGCAAGAAATCTTGCAGTTCGGAGACAAACTTCCTCCGGCCAGCGCGAGCATAGCGTAGAGCACGATGCGGATCCAAGAGCTCACTCCGGATTGAAATCACCTCCGAGGCTGTTTCTTGTACTCGCCCTATGGCGAAATTGCGCACGCACCGGCCGCGCAGTTCGCTGCAGTGTCAGGGTGCAGTGGGAGATTCTGAAGGCGGACCGCAAATCGTTCGTAGCAATTGGCGTTTCCACTGCGTCCCTGATCTCCGACCGTCGTCTTGAAGTAGATATGCAACGCTTCGTGCAAGATCGTGGATTGGGTGGTAGTCGTATCGCCACTTTGCCACCTTTGCCAGAAGAGCCCGCCAAGGCAAATGAGATAGCGCCCGTGAAAGTCACTGCACGCGTAAACGCCGGCAGCGTTCACGCCTCCGCAATCCGGGCAGTGGCCGGCCGTGATCCAACAAGAATAGTGGATGCATCCACCGTCGACGATTTTGGCAACGTCACGCAGTCTGATGGCCACAAGTTCGCCCAAGTCTCTCCAGCGGACTACGCCGCGCAGGGTCGCTCTCCAAGGCGGAACGAACTCGGGCGTAACCCCAAAAGCTTCGCAAAATGTGGAGCGGACGACGTCCGACCGGTTGGATCGGTCCAGCGCGGTTGCAGCTCTCGTCGCCAGGGAAACGGCTCCGGCGGCGGCGGATTCGACGGCCGCCTTTAGAGTAGCCGGCGGGATCGACATCGATAGAAGGTTTTCAATATTGGCGCGTTCAGCGTCGCTGCACGTGAAGGTGCCGACCCTGGTTCCTGCGGGTGTGCACCGGCTGCCCTGAGCCGCCATGCCCTCCCACTCATATTCGGACTCATATTCAGATTCCAGGCTTTCGGCAAGCTGGCTGACGAACGCTTCCAGTTCAGCTTCCAGTTCAAGGTCAGCGTCGCGCATCGTAGGCCCCCAAAACAGACTCGTAAAGCGTCCGGGTACACCCCGGCATGCAGTCGATTCGCCTTCGCTTCAGCGCGAACCGGCTTCAGGCTTCAAATTCTGACCCTCCTGCCTGGCTCGGGGCCCCACACATTGTCCTCAATAGCCATCGCATGGATACGGCGGCACACATTCGTCTTCGGCGTCGAGGACCTCATCCATCCAAAGCACGATGTTGGGAACGCCGAGAGCAAAGACGTCTCCACTGCGCCTCAACGCGTTGTAATCAGCTCGACGTTGCCGATTACTGTTGGCACCGGCCAAGCTACCGTAAGAGCCACCGGAGGAGCCACTAGTGCCGGATGGGAGATGATGTGGTCCAAATGGCGATTCAGGCAACTCAGCCTCGCTTTCTGATTTATCAGCGGGAGCCCCAGAGGCTCCTCACAGTCGAGTCGAACTCAGCAGTCTGCCGTGAGAAACCGGCAGAACATATCGCCACAATTCAAACTGCAGTCGGAAGTTCGCCAGACTCGGTTCGCCTCCGTCTCAGCGCGAACCTGGAGGCTCGCGCTGGAACGGGGCGTCCCGGTTCAGACTTCAAACTCGAACTCTCGGGCCGGCTCCCGCCGCGGAGAGACTCCCGCTTTCTGCCGGCCGTTTGCCCTCACTGGCGTCGGTTGAGTCTGGTCCCAGGGCAACACGCGATGCGATCCTGTCCGCTTGCTGAGGCCCATGGCTTGCGCGCTGGTCAGCCATTCTTCGGACTGTTCGGCAATCTCCAGCAACAGCGTTTCGAATTGCGCCCTCGTGGTCTGCAAAATGTGCGGTTGCGCCAGCCAACGCATTATCTCGCGTCCGGTAACTCCCATGCGCTGCCGCGGTGAAGTAACCAGGCGCTCGTTGTAGTAGCGAATCAACACTTCTTCCACCACGTCCCAGGCATTGTCGGCGCCGAACAAGCGCTTGACATCCTCGGAGTCGAGAATCTTGAAGGCCTCTTCGAGCAGTTGCATCACTTCCACCCGCAGCACGTTCAAGTGGCCGAAGGACAACCACTTGAGGTTGTTGCGCAGGTCGAGCCCGGCGCGCCGCACGATCGCGATCGAACCGAAGCTCGGATCGTAGGCGCGTTCGCGGATCACATCGGAAATCCGTTTGTCGCGCCAGAACAAGGTGACCTGGTGAACGAAGTGAGAGAACAGTTTGTGAAAGTCGGTATTCGCGCGCGAGCCCGTCGGCACCGGCGTACCGCCGTATCCGAAGATCCGCTTGTACGCCGAGAGACGATCGCGCTTGGTATAACGCAGTACGTCGCGCCGATCGAACTGATAAAGAGCGAAGGCGCCCGGTCCACCGGAGAGCCGCACCGTGCCGGCCTTGAACAGTTCCTGCAGTTTCTGCACTGCGCGGAAGACGCCGATTTTTTCATGCTGCCAGAGGTAATACATATCTCCGACGGCCACGATGCGTTCCGACGTGATGGTCTCGTCGTACGGCTCTACGCCCGGCGGCATGCGTGTCACGCCGAGATCCTTGGAGGCCTCGGGCCCAATGCCGATCAGGGACGCGAGACCTTTATCCGGCGGTGGTGGAACCTTGGAATCCGTGTCCACCACCGAAGCCAGCATGTCATCGATCTGCTTGGTAAGCGCGTCGGCGAGTTGCGGATTCGAGATCAGGTCAGCCGAAAGCTGGCTGGCCACCTGCTCCCGCAGTGCCGCTATGCGGTCATATAAGCCTTGATAATCTCTTGACGTAGACATTGATGACCCTCCTCGTTCAGAGCGCTCCTCACCGGATCTGCGCTTTTACTGCGGTACCGCTCACAGTGCTCCTGTCGTTGCTACTTGGTCTACCGCCTGCCTCTCCTGGACAATTCCACCTCTAACTCCAGCGGCTCCGGAATCCGCATGCCGACCTGCTGGCCCTGCGTGAATAGCTGAGTCAACTGGTCGTTAAGATCGTCCAGCGCGTGCCGTACGCGAGCCGTGCTGAAGCCGTCTGGCAGCGCATCGATATTCTGCGCATCTTTCGCTCCCTGAACCATGTTCATCAGCGTTTGCACCACCGGCAGCAGGTTGTTGGTGATGGCGATCCGGCCACCATCCCTGATGAGACGTGGCAGTTCGTCAGTACACGAGCTTTCGATCTCCACCAGCACGTCTTCCAGATACATCGCGGGCAACTCCCACTGGTCGTCGAACTCAACCAGCAATGTCTGGCGCTCATTGGGCCCGATGAACACAGAATCGAGCGCAAAACGCAGTTCGTTGACCGTCTCAGCAATTACACCGAGCTGCCGCGAGATCAGAACCAGCTGCGTTCCCAGGAAGGCCGGTAGACGCGTCGTACTCAACAGGAAGTACTTGCCATTGGCCATCCAGCTCTGCAGCAGACCAGTCATATAGTCGGAAATCATCCGGAAATTGGTGATGTCCGTTTCATCCTGCACCGAATTGTTGAACTCATTGTCCCTGCCTTTCTGCAGGAACCAGATGCCGTAAGTATCCCGGAGCGAGCCCAGTGTTCCCCTGATCTTGTCTGGATCGACTTCGACACGGGGATCGTCACTGAAACGAAAATGGTCCACTCCCATCAGAATCCTGAAATAAGTGTTTACTCTCAGGATTGAGGGTGGAACCACGCCAAATTGATTGACGATCTCGGCGATCTGGCTCTTCGCCATGTCCTTCAAAGCCTTCACGAACTCAGGATCGGCCGTGGGGTCGAGTGGATACAAACCATCCAGCAGTGGGAAGCAATTGTCCATGGCCACCTTGGCTCGAGCATAGAGGCTGGCCTGCGCTCCAGAGATTACTCCTGCCAGGTCGGATTGCACCGTGTAGGTGCGTTGATTCCATTTCGATTCTATGTGGCCTTCGACCTCCTTGAGGCTGAACGACTGCGTCAGTGCCCCGACGAATCCTTTCGCATCGGTCGAGTTCGGCTTCCATCCCAGCGCATCGCCGATCGCTCTCGAAGCGATCTGCCCTAGCCCTTGGTTACCTCCCCCGCCAGTACCAAATCCCGCTCCCGGACCCGGGCGCGACGTCACCGCCGGCGGATATCCCACCTCTTGCGTAAGAATGGGATAGGAGATCGCATCCTCCACGTCCTTGGTCATTCGGGCGGTCTTGCCCCTTCCCGCCACTTGACGCGCGATCATGACAAAGTCGCCCTCGAATGCCGGGAACGGGTCTCCGGGTTCGGAGTATCCATGGATATGCTTCAGCACAATGTTGACCCAATCGCCGTCGAAGAACTCATAGTTCTTCGGGTTGAGATTTTGCGGTGTGAAGGTCAACCCAATAGAACGATCCGACAGAATGCTGATCGAGGGGTTGCCCTGGGAGGCGGGGGAAATACTGCCAGCCTTGAAACCCGCGAAGTGTTGGGACGTGGTGCTTGCGAGTGGCAATGGCCCTTGGGAGAAATCCGCCGAGTTCGGATCGAAAATCGTGTAGTTAGCTGGATTTAGCGGGCTGTGATAATCCTGAAGCAGCTTAGCTCGCGCTGCCGCATTTGTAGGGAGGGCATGCGGGAGCACCCAGTTCGTCGACAGCCAGACTGCCGGCTGGCCGACCTGCTCCTTCGTGAACACCTGATCAGAGAAAGAAATCGTGATCGACGTATTCGTTACGATGCAATCTGTCACTGTGAGAGGCATGGTATGTCTCCTTCCGCCACGGTCATTCTCTGTCCCGGTCTGCGGTTGATTCCAGGCGCCGGTTGCCCGATACGCCAATTGGACGCCTAAAGCGGCGGCTTTTCAAGTAACGCCCTCCGCTTCCAAATCCTCAACTCTCGATCGCGGCAGCGAGATCTGCTGCCCAACATTCGTCGCCTGCACCGAGATGTTCATCATCCCCAGCCGCTCCGCCAGCTCCTGCCAGCACAAGGCGAGAGCGGTGCTGGATTTTTCGAGCGGCTGGCGGCAGTGCTCGATGCCTTGCTTCACGGCGCCGGCCCACGGCAGCCAGGCTCGCCGCTCCGTGCCCAGTCTCGCCAACTCTTTCAGCTTCTCGTACGACACTAGATTCGTCGCGTACTGCCGCTCGATGCGGTGGAAACGCTCCTGGCAAACCGTTAGCGCACGCCGCGCCCCGTCGAGATCCGGCGGATGTCCCACGGCCTTCCTCGCATCCAGCGCCGCTCGCCGCGCTTCGTGCAAAACTCCCGCCAGGTCAAGCACTGCCGTTTCGACTCCATCCGCCAGGGCCGATTCGTCGGACGGTTTATCTCCCAGCGTCACCTGCAGCTCATTCACCGCCTCATGCAGGTGATGGAGACAAACAGACAGCTCGCGAAATGTCGCTTCCAGCGCCACGGCTATCTCCTGACCAATTCCCTGTAAAAGTTCTTCGTGATCACACCCGGCCGGGCCAGGCCCCGGTCCAGTGCAACTCGCGCCGCGCCAATCAGAAACCGCTCCGGGATGATTCCTGGATCCGTTCCCGCCGCGATCCGCTTCGCCGACTCTTCCACCATCGCCTGATCCTTCTTGTCGAAGTGATATACCTGCGACAAGCTTTTGTTTCCCAGCGAAGGAAACGGCCGAAAGCACATGGTGTCAACCGCCAAGGCGCAGGCCTTGGGGAAAGTGGCCAGCACCCTCTTCGGAATCGAACTGCGCCGCGGGTTGGGATAAATTCGAGCCCACGCCCGCGAGTATTGTTCCGCTTCCTTCTTAAAGCCGAGGCGGCGAAGAAGCTCCGCGCTAATCAGCAGCCTCAGATAAGGCGTAGGATGCGGCCCCCTCGGGTTAAAGCCATACACCGCCGCCGGCGCTCGCCCGATCACATCCATCAACGACCCCACCACCTCCGGCCCGCCCAGCAAAAGTGCGCTCATGTCGGCGAACATCTCCCGGTTCCAGCGCACCCACACCGAAACTACGGACCGCCCCAGGTTCGCCTTGAGCAACCGCAGCCCAACCTGGCGTGGTATGTCTTTGCTCAGCCCCAGATCGTTCTGCAAATTGTGGCTCACCTCGTGCATCACCGCGCCCAGCGTCCACGGATTCACCAGACGGTGGTAGGGCAACTGCACCAGCGGAAAAGGATTGAGCTGTTTGCCCAACCTCCGCATGCGAATGCCCCGTCGAATCGTGGCCGGCGCGAAACCCGTCTTCATATAGCAGAACGGCGGCGGCGCCGGAACCGACCTTGCCACACCCAGCCCGGTGTAAGCGGCCTGGTAACAATCCATCGCGATCCGGTCGCAGCTCAACAGCCAATCCCCGTATTTTCCCTGCCGCTGGCCGAAGAGCTCGAAATAAAAATCCCATATCTTTTCGATTCCCTGCACCCAGTGGTGAGCCTTGTCTTTGTGCGACACCACCCGTTGCAAGCGGTGCGAGGTCGGCCGTTCGCTGGCTTTTGCAATCGAGCGGTGAACGTTCCCCGACATCTTCAGCAAGCCGCGGCGCAACTTCGTAATCAGTTGGTTCACGACCTGAATGTGACCCTCCGAGGGCGCTGCCGCTCCGCTGCCGAACTCCTCCCGCTTGAAGGGCCGGAGCGCGGCTGCGTGGCGCGTTACATTGATCGATTGCGCTCGCAGCCAGGGCAACAATACGGGGGCCGGTCCAGCCACGACCTTCGGTCGTTTGCGCGGAAGCCGGTCCACCCGCATTGTTGTTTCCGGCAGCGTTTCGGGCAGCGTCGCCATCGTCTTTCACCTTAAGGAGCGTTTGTTGCTTCGTTACCTCACCTTTTGACCGCAACACTGGCAGCACCCCGAACAGCTGCAACCGCCTCCTCCGCCCGCGGCCCGTCCATACCGTGCTCGACGTGCGCCGACGCCAGGCCGACCCACTCCGATCGCACCGCGCCGCCCGACAGACCCTGGAGCCACCCCGCCACGGAATCTCACACCTCGGCCGAGATGCCGGCCAAAACGCGCGTGGGGATGGGCAATGCCGCGTCCCATACGCCGGTGGAACTTGCGCTCCAGACGGTTATGGTGGCGAAGCGCCTGCGCGCGGTGACCGGGTGTGCCCAGCACTCGGCGTGTCTGCTTCACCAGGGCTCGCGCCGCGGTTCCTGGCGTTACTCGCCCGCCTCGGGCCACATGGTGAGCGATCCTGCCCACGGTGCGTCGAGCGATCGACGGTACGGCCTTCAACAGATGACGGGTTTGTGGATTCCTATGGAGAGTCTTCGCTACCTTGGCGATGACCTTCGTCAGATGAGGAGTGGCCCTGGTCACCACTTTGGCAATCTTGGGAAGAGCCCTCTTCGCCATGGGAGCGACCGCCTTGGCCACAACCGGCAGCAGTTTGCTGGCGGCCATGCCGACGAGCGGCAGAAAGTGCTCCGCAGCTTCCTCTTCGCTCTCGGATTCTGCCGCGAGTTCGCCCAGGTGCTCCATTACTGCGTCTGGATAAACCTTACGGACCGGGCTGATTTCGTCCTCGTATTCATCTTCGGATTCGTCTTCGCTTTCTCCGAGGATGCTGCCGAGAAAGCCTTCCTCTTCGCCTTCACCCAGTATGTCGCCGAGAAAATCTTCCCCTTCGCCTTCACCGAGTATGTCGCCGAGGAAGTCCTCGCCCTCTCCGAGGATGCTGCCGAGAAAATCTTCGCCTTCCAGTTCGTCTTCCGTCTCGTCCTCGAGTTCTTCTTCGAACTCGTCTTCGAGTTCAGCTTCCAATTCACTTTCGTACGCCATGATGAATCCTCCTGCGAAAAGTGGTGAAACTTAGCGGGCCGGTGTGTCTAAATCACGGAGCTGCGACGGCGGCGCGCCGAGAAGCGGCGGCGCAGACGGCGCGGGCGCTTGTAGGCACGGCTGATTTTCCGGTTGCGACGGATCGCGGTAGCGGCAGCCCTGGGGTTGCCGAGCACGCGGCGGATCTGTCGAGCGACGGCGCGTCCTGCACGCCGGCGAGTGATCTTCTTTCCCTTAGCGGCTTGCCGCTTCAGGCTCTTGACGGTGCGGCGCATGATGGCTGGCACTGCCCTAACACCGGCGCGAGTGCTGCGGCGGCGGCGGAGAATGCGGGTCAGGATGGCCGCGCCGCGGGTCAGATGCGGGAGAATGCGCCGCAGAGCTCGGCGGTCCTTGGGCGAGATCACGGTCGCGACAGCGGCCCCGGCCATGGCTTCGGCTTCGCCCTCCTGCGCCTCGTTGCTGGCGGCTTCCGCCATAATTTCGGCGACCGCCTCATTGTGCGTCAGCGGGTGAGAAGCAATCTCGCTGGCTGTTTCCGATTCCGATTCGTCCTCGTATTCGTCCTCGGACTCGTCTTCATATTCGCTTTCGCCCAGAGCCCCGGCAGCCATGGATCCCAGTTTGCCACCGATGGGACCGCCGATTGCGGTGCCCACGATTGGGGCAGCCACCTTGGCGACCTTCTTGAGAATGGGAAGAGCCTTCTTCAGGAAACCGCCGAAGAACTGCTCGCTTTCGTCTTCGTACTCGTCTTCCCCTTCACCGAGTATGCCGCCGAGAAAGTCCTCGCTCTCGCCGAGTATGCTTCCGAGAAAATCTTCGCCTTCGAGTTCGTCTTCGGCTTCATCCTCGAGTTCGTCTTCGGCTTCGAGTTCGTCTTCGCTCTCGCCGAGCAAGCCGCCGGCGATTTTGCCAAGGCCGCCGAGAAAATCTTCGCCTTCTGCCTCATCTTCGCCTTCGAGTTCTCCCTCGTTGAACTCGTCTTCGAGTTCCAACTCCAGTTCGCTCTCTTGGTCCGCCATTGTCCTGACCTCCTTCTGGTTGGTGACGACGGGACCGAGATTAGAACACGGCCAGGAACACGTCTAGTCACATCTTGTGGCGACCAGCTTTGAGTTCGCTGAAATTAGTTCGCTCGAATGTGCGACAGAGAGGACGAGCGGGAAGGGTGCGGCTTCAACCGTGGAGACAGCGAAACCAATGTAGAACCAATAAAGACGGTGGTTTTAGCCCTGAGTGCCTTACTCCCATTCATGAGAGGTTGCAACCTAGTTATGGTGATATCCGCCCGCGTTCTTGCGGGTGAGCGGCTTCGATGCGGGATGTTTTTCGAAATGTTTAACCGCACGTTCCAAGTCTTCAAACAACAATCCCGCGAGATCGCGGCTCAGGCCCAGACGAGACAGCACTCGTTGCACCACGAGATCAGGTCGATCGGCCGGCATCGGATAAGCCGGAACTTGCCATCCTTTTACGCGCAGGCGGTCCGCCAGATCGTACAGCGTGAAGCCCGGTTTTTCGCCCTTCCGGATGGTCCACGTACAGCCCGGAATTCCGCCGCGGCCGTCATATACCAGATCGAACAGTCCCAACTTCTTGATCTGATCCGCGAACCATGCGCCGACGTCGGCGCACCCCTTCGTGATTTTTGTGTAGCCTTCACGCCCCAGACGAACCAGATTGTAGTACTGCGATGCAATTTGTCCTCCGGGCCGAGAAAAGTTCAGAGCGAAGGTCGGCATGTTGCCGCCCAGATACTTCACCCGGAAAATCAAGTCCTCCGGCAAATCCTCCGCTTCACGCCAAATGCCCCAACCGCAGCCCAGCGGCGCCAAACCAAACTTGTGTCCCGAAGTGTTGATCGATTTCACCCGGGGAAGCCGAAAATCCCAGACCACGGAGGGATGGATAAACGGCGCGACGAATCCTCCACTCGCCGCGTCCACGTGCATCGGGATATCGAGTCCGTGTTCCTCTTCCAAATCATCCAGCGCAGTCGCCACCTCTTGTACCGGCTCATACTGAAGGGTATAAGTCACGCCCAGCGTGGGGACAACCCCAATCGTATTTTCGTCGCAGCGTGCGATTACTTCCTTGGGCGACATCAGCAGCCGCCGGCCCTCGCATGGAATCTGCCGCAGCTCAACGTCAAAATACCGCGCAAACTTATGCCAGCAAATCTGCACCGGACCGCAGATCAAGTTGGGCTTCTCCGTCGATTTGGCCGCCTGCTCGCGCTTCTTGCGCCATCTCCATTTCAACGCCAGGCCGCCCAGCATCGCAGCTTCACTCGATCCGGTCGTGGAACAGCCCATGGCGTTCTCGGCGTTGGGCGAATTCCACAGGTCCGCCAGCATGTGAACGCAGCGCGCTTCGAGCTCCGCCATTTGCGGATACTCGTCCTTGTCGATCATGTTCTTGTCCAGGCATTCGTCCATGAGCTTGCGAATTTCAGGCTCAACCCAGGTTTGGCAGAAAGTCGCAACATTCTGTCGCGAGTTTCCGTCGAGCAGCAGTTCATCATGGACCAACTGGTATGCGGCCGCGGGATCGGTCTCGTGTTTGGGCAGTTTGTATTTGGGCAAGGGATGAGGCAGGAAGCCGGTGCCAAACACTTGATCGTCAAGGTTAGAGAAAATCTCTTCTTTGCTGTGAATCGCCATGCCGCGTTCCTTGTTCGGAGGGTAGCTGTTCCGAGCCGGGTCTCCGTTGATTACAACCAGCGGAACCTTAAAGCAACTCACCGATTCGCGCAAGTCGCTAATCAGAGAGGTGCAACGCTGAGCTATGGCCGCGTTGGTCTGTCGGGTACCGAACAAACGTCGGTAACTTGGAGCCATTTGGCCCCACGGAGACAATGTCAACAGACGAGGCGCTGCAGTTTCCATTCCCCGGGATCGGGGAGTGTTGTGCTGCGTAGCTATGCACCTAGGGGAGCATTAGAAGACGAGGAATCTACTGCGCTCCGATTGAGGTCAACCCCCGGACTCCTGCAACCGTGTACCCGTATGGATGATCGCAGGAACGAACGTTTTGGCCGTTACGAGATCCTGACCGAGCTGGGACGGGGCGCCATGGGTGTTGTCTATAAGGCGCGCGATCCCAAGATCAACCGCGTGGTAGCGGTCAAAACTTTTTCTTTGGAAGGCCAACCGCCAGAAGAAGAACGCGAGTATCGCGAGCGTTTCTTCCGGGAAGCAGAAGCTGCCGGCCGCCTGTCGCATCCTGGAATCGTAACCATCTTCGACGTGGGCGAAGAACCGGAGACACGCGCTCCTTACATCGTGATGGAATTTGTCGGCGGCCAATCCCTCGATAAGCTGCTGGCGCGTGACGACCACAAGTTGCCGCTGGAGACGGCACTGCAGTTAACGCTCGAACTCGCGGAGGCGCTGGATTGCGCACACGGCCAAGGCGTGGTTCACCGCGACTTAAAACCCGCAAATATCCTGATCACGGAAGACGGTCACGCCAAGATCGCCGACTTCGGAGTGGCGAAACTCAATCTCGCCAACCACACTCTGGCGGGACGAACGCTAGGCACACCCGCCTACATGTCGCCGGAGCAACTGAATGGGGAAGCGGTGGATGGGCGATCGGACTTGTTTTCCCTCGGTGTGGTTCTGTACACCGTCCTGACGGGATACAGGCCGTTTCAAGGCAACAGCGCCCTCACAGTGTCCTACAAGGTAGTCAACCGTGAGCCGGTTCCGGCCACCGTCCTCGATACTGACTTGCCTGTCGGACTCGATTACATCATCGGGCGAGCCATGGCGAAAGATCCGGCCCAGCGTTATCAGCGCGGCATGGAAATGGTGCTGGATGTCCAGGACCTGCGTGCCGGACGTGAGCCGTGGAGCAAGACGAAGCAGCCAGCCTCGTCTCTCGGTGCTGATGCGGAAGAAACGGCGAGCGCGAGAGCCAGATCCTGGGCAGCGGAACCGTCTGCAGTAGCAGCTAAGCCTCGCTTAAGCATGCGGTCCCCAAGCCTGGGGCGCGATGCGGTAGAAAAGTTGCTGGAGAAGATGCGGAAGAGTTCTTTCGCCGCTGCCGCCCTGCTCATCGTCGGGCTTCTCGTCCTTGGCATCCGGTTGGGCGATATGGTCTTGCCCCAAAAATCGCCTCCAAGAACTCTGCTCGCCACCGATGCCGGCAATAAACCGGCACCCGAGGACGCACCCGTCGTGAGTACAACCGGGACTGCACCCGTCGTGAGTACAACCCGGACTGCACCCGTCGTGAGTACAACCCGGACTGCACCCGTCGTGAGTACAACGGGGACTGCACGGTCGCACGCAAGTTTGGCCAAGGTTCCCCCGGCAACGCTGGACATCGAGGTTGAGCACAACTTCAAGTCGGCCAACCTGTCGGTTTGGGTGGATGATCGCCCGGTTTATACTCACCTGCTGGAAGGAGCCGATAAGAAGCACCTGGTCGTGTTTCATACCGTGCAGGGCCATGAATCCCACGTGATCCAACTGGCCCCCGGCAACCATCGTATTCGGGTCCGGGTCGTCTCGAGCGTGGATCCCGCGGGCGCGAATTCCTATGATCAATCCGGCATAGTGACTGGCGAGTTTGTCCGTGACCAAGAGAAAGTACTGCAAATCCGTTTCAATAAAAAAAGCAGAGAGATAAACCTAAGCCTGCAATAGCCAATCTCCGATACTTCCTGATTTCCGTTCGGATTCTTAGGGTGCGGTTGGAAAGATGGAGCGGGAGACGGGGATCGAACCCGTGACATCCAGCTTGGGAAGCTGGCGTTCTACCGCTGAACTACTCCCGCTCAACTGGGCAATACGAGCAAATCTGGAAGTTAAGCCAACCAAAGTCTAGCACTCGAAGCCGCCGGAGACAATCTCGAAGGCACCCAAGCCCGTGTTGAAAGGAGTTGCAGAAATTAGGAGGCCGTTCCCATAGTCGCGGAACTTTAACTTCCCCGGGCGCATCATAATTTAGGTGAGTCTGGGGCAGGTTACCAATGGTGACAAATCCCGGTCCGGCGCAGTCTAATCTGGTGATATACTGCGTACATTCAGCGCAGTAGCTGGGGAAGTTCGACATCCCTCAACCGAAGGAAAAATCCACGATGGCACGTAGTTCTCGCCGTTCACTCTTCCTGGTAGTTTTCTTTTTGCTTGCCTGCGGTTTTCTGGGAATTCTCTTCGCCCAGCGCACAGGGCAGCAGCCCTCATCGGCCTCGAGCGATTCCGACGTCAAAGACAGCCTGAAGCAGTTTACCGACGTTTATGCCGTCATCGAGGATAACTACGCGGAGCCGGTCAACCCCGACAAAGCCATCTACAACGGGGCTATCCCCGGAATGCTGCACGCGCTCGATCCGCACTCGAATTTCTTCGATCCCAAATCTTATGCCCTGATGCGCGAAGACCAGCGCGGCAAGTACTACGGCGTGGGCATGACGGTGGGGCCGCGCAACAACAAAGTCATCGTCATCTTTCCCTTCACCGGCACGCCCGCCTATAAGGCTGGCATTCATCCCGGCGACGTGATCATCGCGGTTGACGGAAAATCCACCGAGAACATGAGCACGGGCGATGTTGCCGATATGCTCAAAGGTCCCAAAGGCACCACCGTGCACATCAGCATCTCGCGCGAAGGCGTGGAGAAGCCGATGGAGTTTACGCTGGTGCGCGATGAAATACCGCGTTACAGCGTGGACGTGCACTTCCTGATCCGTCCCGGCATCGGTTACATGCACGTCACCGGATTCAACGAGACCACGGAAGAGGAAGTGGCGAAGGCTCTCGATGAGTTTGGCGATCTCAAAGGTCTGGTTCTCGATCTGCGGGGAAATCCCGGAGGCTTGTTAAGCGAAGCAGTGGGCGTCTCCGACAAGTTCCTGAAGAAGGGTCAAGTCGTCGTTTCTCATCACGGCCGAGCTTCGGCGGAGAAGCGTTACGTGGCGCAGCATGGCAATGGTGGCAAAGACTATCCCATCGTGGTCCTGGTGAATCGCTTGACGGCGTCGGCGGCGGAGATCGTTTCCGGAGCCATTCAGGATCACGACCGCGGGTTGATCGTAGGCGAAGTGACGTTCGGCAAGGGACTGGTGCAGACGGTGTATCCGCTGTCTGAAAATACCGGACTGGCGCTGACCACGGCGCACTATTACACGCCCAGCGGCCGCCTCATTCAGCGCGACTATAGCAACATTTCACTCTACGACTATTACTACAATCGCGAGGCCGAGTCCGGCAGCAATGCCAACCGCGAGGTGAAGCTGACGGACAGCGGACGCACCGTCTACGGCGGCGGTGGGATCACGCCCGATGTGGTGATTCCTCCGGTGAAAGGCAATCACTTTCAGGACACGCTGTTGCAGCACTACGCGTTCTTCAACTTTGCCAAGCTTTACGTGGTAAATCATCACCCCACGAAGAGCTTCGAAGTCGACGACGCCATCCTGCAGGATTTCCGCAAGTCGCTCGACGAAGCGAACATTGCCTACACGCAGGCCGATCTCCTGGATAACAGCGACTGGATCAAGTCCAACATTAAGGCCGAGATATTTGTAGACGCTTTCGGTCAGGATGAAGGCCTGAAGGTTCGCGCGGAAACCGATCCGGAAGTGCTGAAGGGTCTGGACCTTCTGCCGCAAGCCAAAGCGCTGGCCGATAATGCCAAGCGCATTGTGGCTGAGCACAACAGCGCGGGAGCTTTCAACCGCTAAGCGAACTTGGTAGCGCCGGCGTCCTCGCCGGCTGTCGAGCGGGCGTCCCGCCCGCCTTTGGACCAGCAGGATGCTGGCGCTACTTTCCCCTAGACTTCGGTATCCGGCTGTGTGAAAATCCGCCGCAGCAGGGCGATTCGCAGGCGATGATGCGTTTGCACGAACTCGGTTTTAGGAAGGTTCTGAGATCGCATATCCCGCAGAGATCGGGTTGGGTTTGAAGCAGGCGGTTCTAGGATTGGCCCTGATTTTGGCGGTGGTTGCCGGCTGGACCGATTGGCGCAGCCGGCGTATTCCCAACTGGCTGACCGTGTCCGGCCTGCTGGTTGGAATAGCGGTGAACACGGCGGCCGCCGGTTGGCTCGGTTTGAAGACTTCCCTGCTGGGCGCCGGGCTGGGATTGTTGCTGATGCTGCCGTTCGTTTTTCTGCGCAGCCTGGGTGCCGGCGACTGGAAGCTGGCCGGCGCTTTGGGGGCATTCGTGGGACCGGGAATGCTGGTGAATGTGCTGATCGGGTCCGTCTTCGTGGCGGGAATCATGGCCCTCGGCTTGGTGATCTACAAGCGGCGCATGAAAGAGACGCTGCGCAATATCGGACGGATGCTGGGGTCGATGTTTACTTTTCGTATGCCGGGAGCCGAAGTTTCGCTGGATAATCCGCAATCGCTGAAGATTCCTTATGGAGTAGCATTGGCCATAACCACTTTGTTGTATGGCGTTTTGAGCTGGAAGATGGGAGGAGCGCGATAGCCGTGCGGAGATCGATTCCAGCAACCTGCCGTGGCCTCGTGCGCAACACCCGCGGGTCGGAGATTGCCGAGACGGCCATGATCCTGCCTCTGCTCTTCGTGTTCGTGATGGCCATCTTCTGGTTCGGGCAAGCCTTCCGCTATTACGGGACCATCACGCACGCGGCGCGCGAAGGCGCGCGCGCGGCCGTGGCTCCGGTTTGCGCAACCTGCCCCAGCGCCGGCTCCGCGCAACAAACCGCCGCAAACAATGCTGTAAGCGCGGTCAACAGCGTCCTATCGACCGCAAACCTGGACCCTACGCAAGCCCTGGCGCCCTCGCCGATTCCTACCTTGTGCGCATGTGGAAGCCCCTACCCTTGTGGCGGCAGTCCCGTCGCCTGCGTCCCGAGTTCGAGTACCACCAGCAACGTCTGCGTTCAGCCCAATGTTCAGTTGTCGTACAGCAGTGGCGGCACGGTGGTCGGGGCCGGAACCTGCGGCACCTCCGTCAGCTTCAGCTACAAGTATCCTTTCCATTTCACGCTGCCCTGCTGGCCGCAGCCCTGCACGTCTCTGGACCTGCAAAAGATTGCCCTCCCGGCGCAGGCGCAAATGCGGGAGGAGACGCAATGATGCACGCCCGCCTCGTGGGTCGATTGTCGTCCGCTCTAAGCCGGATTCCGCGCGAGGCTACCAAAGATAATCGCGGCTCGCAGATCGTGGAATTTGCGGTCTCTTTGCCCCTACTGGTTTTGTTCGTAATCGGAATTTTTGACTTCAGCAGCGCAATCACCCTCAAGCAAAAGCTGACCAACGCCGCGCGTGAAGGCGCCCGCGTCGCCGCCTCCGATCCCGCCAACGACCTCGCGGGTTCTGCGCCCTTCCCTGCATCCGTCGGCGATGCTCTGCAGGTGGTTGATAAATACCTGCTCTCCGAAGGCATCAACGACTGCGGCCTGAAGTTTGCGCTGCCGACGCTCAACCCGCCCCCGCTCACTTGGGTCGCAACCGGCCCCAGTTGTCCGGGCGGAGCGGCGCTCGTGCTGACCATCAACCGCGGATACTCGACGCCGCAGACCTCCGGACCGACCACCACTTACCTTGTGAACACGCTCGTCACCATCCGCTACCCGTACAACTGGCAATTCGGTGGCGTAGCTGGCCTGTTCGGCAATAGTTTTACTCTTCCGACCGGGATCAGCACGACTGCGGTAGCGTTCAACGAGAACTGACGAACTATGCGCCCACCACTGATTCGACGGCGACAAAGCGCACCGCACCGAAGCCGGGAGCGAGGCGTAACCATGGCGCTGGTGGCGCTGGCCATCGTCGGCATCATCGCGATGGCCGGACTCTCCATCGATATCGGCACGCTCTACCAGGCCAGCGCCGAGGCACAGCGCGCGGCGGACGCCGCGGCGCTGGCGGCGGCGAGGACGATTTCAATTTCTGGTCTCACGGGCGACCCGACAAATGGCGCAACCGACGGAATCTGGGCGGATGTCTGCGGAGGTACAGGCAGCCCGGCAAATGTGGCTGCGATCACGGCGGCGCAGCAGAACACTGTAGGCGGCACCGCCGTGCCGACCGCTTCAATCATGGTAACCTACTCGGCGGGCAACGCCGGAGGGCCGGGCGCCGCGAGTTGCTCTGGGGCGGGCCCGGGCTTCGGCGTGAACCCGGAGGTGACCGTGCAGCTGACGCAAACGGGCCTGCCGGCCTACTTCTCCCGCATCTGGGGCCGAACCGGCAGCAGCGTCAGCGCTACTGCCACTGCGGAGGCCTTCAATCCTTCGAATTCCAATGTTTACTCTTCGGGAGGCAACCTTATACCGGTTCAGCCACGGTGCGTGAAGCCCTGGATTGTGGCGAATAAAGACCCCGGCAACCCAAAGGGCTGTTCCCCGTCCGGCACCGCATGCAATACCCTTGTCACACTGCCGGGGGGGTCCATCACAACGGCCGGAATCCTCATCAACAACGGCGGCGTCGGCGCGGTCGGCGAAAGTTTCAATTTAATCGCTGATTGCAACCTGACGGGGGCCGGGAACTGCAACCCGCTGCTCAACACCCCGCCGGGGGCAAACGCCGTATCTGCTCCGGTTATGCCCAATCTGCAATATCTCCCGGGGCTGGTCCAGTCTCCTGCGGTGGCGGTGCCAAGTTGCGTTACACAGGGCCCTCCTTACTACCAGGCCGCTATCGCGGGGTGCGACCAGTCCACCGTCTATCAGTGCGGCGTGCTGGCCAGCACCGCAAATCCACCGAACTATGTCGACTTGACCGAAAACCCCAATGGCGTAGGCGGCGATACGGCTACGGCTGCGGCGTGCCTCACCCACGAGGTGGCAGGGGCTGGAGCGGACTCCCTTAACGTGAGCGTTTATCCCTACCAGATTGATGCCGGGGGGAACAACCCTCTGGTTGGCGGCACGGTTGGCACCAACAGCGTAATCACGAGCAGCAATTCGATTGTGACGCTCCCCATCTACGACGATACGCAGCCACTCGCGATCAACGGTTCAGGTCAAGCGCCGGTTACCATCGTCGGTTTTCTGCAGGTCTTCATCCAAAACGTGAGCACGGGGGATGGCAGTCTGGCAGTGACGGTGATGAACGTCGCGGGTTGTGGAAACACGGTGCCTGCCGGGATAACTGCGTATGTAACCGGAACTTCCCCCGTACCAGTGCGGCTGATCACGCCACCAGCGCCGTGATCCGGTCCGTCGTGTTCCGCGCGCGGTTCAGCGCGCAAGCGCGTCCCATCGATTCATTCAACTGATTCCAGAAACTTCGCAGTCTAGTCGGGAACGTCGTTGCCCGCCGGTTTCGTGTCCGGAGGCCCGGGTGGCGGAGCCTGAGGCCCCGGTGGCGCGGGTTCAGCCGCCGCGGGCTGAGCAGGAGGCGGTTCCGGGACCTCGGCGGTCGGTTCTTCAACCGGCTGCATTTGCGGCAGAGCCCGATAGGCCGGCGCCGGGCCTTCCGGACGTGCACTCAGAATCACGCGGTCGAGAATGCTGGGATCGCTCGCCGAACTGACAATCAGAAAATTGAACTTCGATCCGTTCAGCAGGTGTGCCAGAACTTCCGGCGCAGGCGCGGGACCGATTTCGGCCATAACCTGTTCCTGCTCCGCTCCCGCCGGAATGGCGATCTCCGCTCCGGTGCGCTGGTGCACGGCGAAGAGAACTTCCGACAGGCTGGCTTTGTTCGAACGGATCGTAAGCAGTCCCGCCTGGAACGAAACCACGAGCGGAGGCGCGGCTGGCGCAGGAACGGCGACCGGCACGGACTGCGCCGGATAACTCGTATTCACCAGGCCCGCGCCGGAACCCGGTGATCCCGAAGCTGGAGCGAGCCTGGCTGCTTGCACGCCCACGCCTGCTCCCACCTTCACCATCACCGTTCTTCCATACGGAAAAACCTGGTAATGTTGCGGACTCTTCAAATCGAATACGACGCGCGTGACGGGAGGCTTCGAACTAAACAGGCTCACGCGAACGCTCTTCACTTCTCCGCGGTTCAGCGTCTGATTGCGCAATTGAGCGCCGGGAACCGCGTTCGCGAAATCCACCACCAGACGGTCGGGGCCGGTGAGCACCTGGGTTTGCGGAACGAGGCGATCGCTGGCTTCGATTTCGATCTCCACTGGATTTTGCTTGCCCAGCACCCGCACCCGGCGAACCGAAGACACGCTTTGAACCTGCCCCGCGACAAGCACGGGCGCACACAAGCTCACCCACACCAGCAACCCAGCAGCGGTTCTGAAGCGGCGGTCCATCAGTGTCTTTACTCTCGAATCTCTGGGTGTGTGCGTGGCGCTACGGCGATTCTAGCAGTGTTCCCAAGCCAACCCTCTTACTAAAGGCTTACAACCTTGGGTCGCGCCCCCGAAAACGGCGCCGAGTCAAAAACCGCAGAAGGGATGAACGAAGAGGGTACGCAGAAATAAGGAACGCCACAGGTGCGGATATCTAGATTCCGCCGAAAGAGACTCTTCTGGAAGCCGTTACTGCACTGGAGTCTGTGGAAACCTCAGGCGCGGGTCAGCTTGCGGCGGGCCTGCCAGTAGATCGCGGCCAAGCCGGAAGCGAACAGCAACCATGTGCCGGGTTCTGGAATAACGTTGGTCCCGGTAGATCCTCCACACGGACTTCCCTTATTCTTGCCGCTGCCGTTCCCACTACCCTCAGTCCCGCCCGTGCCCTTAGTTTTAGCCGGACCGCAAAGGGCCGCCGGTAACGGCGGAAGCGCTATGGGCACCCAGTTCCCCCCGACAAACGGATTGTACAAAGTCAGCGGTCCAGCGGGCCCAAGGCCGGGCCCTTCGGGCCGGTTGAGCAACGCCGACTCAAACGGAACTGGAGGAAATTGCTGTGCTGTGCCATCGCCGGCTCGAACCGGCTGATCGAATTTCTCCGCCGGTGGCTCAACCGGCGCAGCCGCCTGCTGTGGAGATTCTTCCACGCGGTTGGCGCACCGGCTGCGCGCAGTCATTCTCCCATCGGTGATCAGCTTCTCTCCCTGGTGGAGGGTCAGCCTGTGATGGGTCCAATAGATCCGGTTCCCGATGCGGTAGGAGACATAAACTGTCCGCGCCAGCGTGAGACGCACTACGCGCGCGTGGTCATAATCGAAACCTGCGTAGTGAGCCGCCACGATCGGGTCGTGCTCCGCCACCCACTTCAATTCTTTCGCGTCCTCGACTCCGCCAGCCACAACCGAGTAGGGATACACAGGGCGCTCGGCAGACGACGCGGCCACGGGCGCGGAGAGAATCTGATCCAACGCTAGTCGATTGCGCCGAAATTGCGCCTGCTGGAGGGTGAGGGACGCGGACCGGTCCCCACGAAAAAGCGACGGGCTTAGATACCTCAACGTGAGGGCCGAGACACCTACGGTTAACAGCCCGATGGTCGCGACAGCCCAGCGCCGAATCCGACGATTACGACGGTGACGACGGCTAAGTCGGCGTTTCACCACTACTACCTGAACGTTCCCCTCTTCGGGATCGGTCACAACATACTCCTACCTGCGGCGGACGTCCTGGGCTCCGGACCTCAAGACACTCCACCACGAACCAATAGACGCAGTTTGAGTGCCATACCGCAGAGCGCGAACCTGCAGAAACGGCAGGAGATCGCCCTCTTTCTGGCGATCATGTTAGCAGACCGTGAAACGCTTTGCACACAATATGTTGTGTATTTCTCTAACCGTCCCAAAGGCGTGTCCCTCGGCCATTCCAGCTTCACGTCCCGCCCGCTCATTTTCATTGGTCACTTTCGTAACAACCCAAGCGGGCCATTTTCAGGCCCAGCACACGCTGGTACTCTCCAGATTGTTACGGGAGTCAGTTCCACCCGTTGATAGAAATGCCGCCCTTCGCGGCGCAGCCAGTTTTCAACAAAAGCTTCTTCTCTTCAAGATTTGCTGGCCGATCTCCCCCGATCGAAGGAAAGCGGGGCACGCTGTCGGGCAGATTCCAGACAGCCGTCCTTAGTTTGCTGGGAGGCAAACCCACATGCGTTTGAGCCGTCTTCATCTGACATTTTCGGTCCTGATTTTCTCGCTCCTCTTGGCGAGCGCTGCCTTCGCCACTTCCGTCACCATGACTTACGAAGGGCATAACGGAGTCGTCCCCAAGCACGGTTCTCCGCTCGTCGGCTATCCCTTCTACGTCTCCATCAACGGAAGTTCCAATTTCACTCCGCTGATCTGCGATGCCTTCGACAACAACGTTGCGGTCGGCGAAACCTGGACTGCCACCGCCTCGCCATTCTTGCAGGGCATTGCGCACAGCATGTTCGGGCCATCCATGACCCTGGACTACAAAGCGGCCGGCCTGATCTTCAAGAGCATGCTCGCCGGGCAACTCAACAGCACTGCCGCGCAATGGGCCATCTGGGGCCTGTTTTCGACCAATGCGGCAAACAGCGCCTACTTTAAGAGCAGCAATTTCGGAGCTGTCGATTCCCTCTACCTGGGTCTGGCCGCGACCGCTTCCAATTCAGCCTTCAACGGATTGATCCTCTACACACCCAACGGCGCAACGCCCGGCGTGGGGCCACAGGAGTTCATTGGCTACAGCGCAGTTCCCGAACCCAGCAGCCTGATGTTCATGGGCACCGGATTGCTTGGTCTGGCCGGAGCGCTTCGGAGAAAATTCGGCACGGTTTAAGTCGTCCCAGCTTCCTGAATCAAGAGTCCGCTTCCTTCCTCTCGAAGCATCAACCCTTGAGCCGCGCTGCCACAGCAGCGCGGTCTTTTTTTCTGGCTGATCATTCTCATTACTCATTGTGCACGGGTGTGTTTGCTCGGCCCGAGGGCGCATTTTGATCGCAAACCCCAGCGATGCTATCGTGTGTGCTCAGACACGATTGGACACATTGCGGCGAGTCTTACTTTTCTCGCGTCGGCAACGAAGGGACACCATCCCTTATGAACATACTTGATCTCGTTGTCGGCAAGCCCATCAAAACCAGCGACGAGCGCGCCGAGCAGATCGGTCCAATACAGGGCATCCCGATCTTTGGTCTCGACGCGCTGAGCTCGGCTGCTTATGGCCCAGAAGCGGCCCTCAGCCTTCTGATTCCCCTTGGCCTTCTCGGTGTTCACTATATCGTACCCATCAGCGCCGCCATCATCACGCTGCTCGTGATCGTGTATTTCTCCTATCGCCAGACCATCGCCGCCTATCCCTCCGGCGGTGGCTCCTATACCGTGGCGCGCTTCAATCTTGGCGCACCCGCCAGCTTACTGGCAGCGGCTGCGCTGCTCGCCGATTACATTCTCACCGCCGCAGTGGGCATTTCCGCGGGAGTTGGCGCTTTGATCTCGGCGGTTCCGTCCTTACTGCCGCACACCGTTTCTCTGTGCGTGGGCATTCTGATCATCATCACCGTTCTCAATCTCCGCGGCGTACGCGAGGCTGGCGCTGCTTTCGCAGTTCCCACCTATCTGTTTGTCGGCACCCTTCTCATCACCATCGTCGCAGGCATTCTCCGTGTTTTCCTGAGCGGAGGGCATCCCACGCCGGCGGTTCCGCTTCCGCTTCCGCCACCGATAACGGCAACCGTTAGCTCTTGGCTGCTGCTCAAGGTTTTCGCCAGCGGTTGCACGGCCTTGACCGGCGTGGAAGCCGTCAGCAACGGCGTGAAAGCGTTCAAGGAGCCCACGGTCAAGAATGCGCAGCGCACGCTCACTGTGATCATTTTTCTCCTGGCGGTGCTGCTGGCTGGAATTTCCTATCTTGTACGAACTTACGGAATCGCCGCAACCGATCCCGGCCAGCCCGGTTATCAGAGCGTGCTCTCGATGCTCACCGCCGCGGTTTTCGGCAAAGGCTTTTTTTATTATCTGACCATCGGCTCAATCCTGGTCGTTCTTTCGCTATCCGCCAACACCGCCTTCGCCGATTTTCCGCGCCTCTGCCGCGCCATCGCGCAAAACAACTACCTCCCGCACATTTTCGGCTACCGCGGGCGGCGCCTCGTCTACACTTACGGCATTGTCGTCCTGGCGGTGCTGTGCGGTGGTGTACTCATTCTCTTTGGCGGTGTCACTGACCGGCTTATCCCGCTCTATGCCGTCGGCGCTTTTCTGGCCTTCACGCTTTCTCAAGCCGGCATGGTCATGCATTGGAGGAAGAATCGCGGTCCGAACTGGTTGAAGAGCGCACTCGTGAATGGACTTGGCGCCCTCGTCACCGGCACGACCACGGGCGTCGTGCTGGTTGCGAAATTCCTGGAAGGCGCATGGATCACCCTGCTTTTTATTCCCTTGACGATCCTTTTCTTCGCCATCGTCCGCCGCCACTACCACCACGTGAAAGTACTCACCAGCTGCAGGGTTCCCGTCGACGCGGCAGGTCTCAGCCAGCATCCCATCGCAGTGATTGCCATCGACCGCTGGAGCAACATTACCCGCCAGGGAATTGAATTTGCGGCCCGGCTTTCCCCGGAAGTGATCGCCCTGCACGTTGAACCAAGCGAGCATTCCGAATTACTGCAAGACGACTGGGAGCAATACGTTGAAAAGCCCTTCCGCGCCGAAGGCAAGGAGCCGCCTCAACTTCACCTTCTGCCTTCACCCTATCGCTTTGTCATCATTCCCATCGTTCAGTTCGTCCTCGATCTTTCCAAGAAAAATCCGGGGCGCAGCATTGTTGTGGTCATACCGGAACTGGTGGAGGACAGATGGTTCGAATATTTCCTGCACAATCAGCGCGGCCGCCTTCTGGAATGGGCGCTTCTGGCCCGCGGCAATGAACGCATCTTCACCGTGAGTGCGCCCTGGTACATCAGGCAACAAGCTGATTCCGTGTGAAGCGCAGGATGTAATTACGGTAGATGGGACGCTAGGTTGCCAGCGTGAAGACTCCACTCTAAGATAGTCGAAGACAAGAAGATTGGTGGAGCTAGTCGGGCTCGAACCGACGGCCTCGTCGTTGCGAACGACGCGCTCTCCCAGCTGAGCTATAGCCCCACGAGGGATGGTGTGCTTTTTTTCTCCACTCATTTTACCAGCGTTCACTCTTTCGCACCACGCCGGTGCCGATGCGGTTACCGGAGGCTAAAACAAACTGCTAAAACATCCTTGCGCAGAGCCTCGTCACGCGTCTAACCTAATAGCAAGGGCGGCGGCGGATTGGGGTTCTCGTTTAGAGATGTTCGCGCAACTGAATGCTGGGAGGTCAAGGCGTCAGCGCGGCGTGCTGGCAGGTTCGCTGGCGCTGCACGGCCTGCTGTTCCTCTGGTTACTGCATGCTCCCGAGCCTCAGTTGTTGAGCCCGGCTTCCGTTGCGCTCGGACGCAATGGCAAAGTGGTCACGCAACTCTACTTCCCTTCCCGGTCACCCGACGACAGCACCACCAGTTCACCCGACAGCGCCAGCCAGGTGTATCGTCATCAGCGGTTCGGACATGAGAAACTGGTTTTGAAACAGAACTCCGTGCCCGCGAAGCTGCTCCTCACGAGGCCGCCACTTAATTCATCCCCTGCTGATGACAACGCGAAGACCGCAACGCTCTCAAAGCTGGGCCACGGCGCTCCCGTAGGACTCCCCTACGGGAGCCTGCCCGGCGGACCCGTATATGGCGACGAGATTCGTCCAGCTCTGCCCATCGCAACGTCCGATCCGGTCGTCTACCCGTGGGAACGTCCGGACTCCGAGGGCAAAGTCGTCATCGAAATCACGATCGACGAAAGAGGAGAGATCATCCGCAAAACGGTGCTGCAGAGCCTCGGCTCCGCGATCGATAACAAGTGTCTCGCGGCGCTGGAAAACTGGCACTTTCGCCCGGCCACTCACAACGGAAGCCCCATTCCTTCCAAGCAAGATGCCATTTTCCCTTTCAAGGCACGGGGTTAGGCCAGCCCCTGCGTCGCTCGCGTCTCCTCGCCCAGCCGCTATAATCAATATGTGAGCGACAACGCAGTTCAGCAACTCGCATCCGCGGATTTCCCCACGCGCTGGGGCAAGTTCCGCATCCATGGCTTTCGCCTCGAAGCCGGTTCGGATGGAAACCGCCGCGTCGAGGAAGCCGCTGCCCTGGTCATGGGGGACGTTCACTCCACTCCTGCGCTGGTGCGCGTGCACTCGCAATGTCTCACTGGAGACGTTTTTCATTCCCTACGCTGCGATTGCCGCCAACAGCTTGAGATGGCGCTCGCCATGATTCGCAACCTGGGCGCTGGCATCCTGATTTACGAACAGCAGGAGGGCCGCGGCATCGGCCTGATGGCGAAATTACAGGCCTATGAGTTGCAGGATGCCGGTCTGGATACCGTCGAAGCCAACGAGCGCCTGGGCTTCAAGGCCGATCATCGCGACTTTGCGCTGCCCGGCCAGATCCTCAAGGCGCTAGGCGTGAATCGAGTGCGCCTGCTCTCTAATAATCCTGACAAAGTTGAGGCCCTGCAAAACGCCGGAGTCGAGGTGGTGGAGCGGGTGCCCTGCGAAGTTGAGGCCAGCCCGCACGCCGAAGAATATCTCAAGACCAAGAAGGAAAAGCTCGGCCACTTATTCAGCTCGTAGCGTTCTCTTCCCGAGCGGAGGACGAGCCGACGTTAGCATCTGCTCTAACGCCGCACGGTTCTTCGCCGGCAGATCACGCAGCGCGGCCCGCGCCAGAGCAATGTAAACTTCGCGCGCTCCCGCAACCGTGCCCAATACCTTGAGATGCTTTCCGACAGTTGCCACGTCGCCACGCGCAATGGGGCCGCTGAAAGACTCCGCCGCTCCCAAGCGCGCATAGTTAGCCAGTGTCTGGGTGAGAATTGGCAACATTCTCTCTTTCGCCGCCTTTCGGTCGACTCCGGCGGCGACAGCAACGCGCTCGCTGGCTGCCAGCAAGGCCGTCAGAAGCGGCGAGGCGAACATTCCCCACGCGTGGTACGCCTGCTTGTGCTCTTTGCGGATGGTAAACGGCAGCCCACGCAAGTCCCCCACGATGGCGCGCGCGGCCCGCACAGCTTTCTGATCTCCTTCGATGGTGAATGGCACTTCCGCGAGGGCCGGCCGCGAACCGCGCACAAACGTCATCAGAGGATGCACGGAAGCGACCGCAGTGCCTCGCTTCCGCAGTGCGGCAAGTTCGTCGCTGGTCAGAGCTCCGCTGGAGTGCAGCGCCACCTTGCCCTTCCAATCAGCCGCTCCCACTAGCGATGCCGCCGACGCGCTAATTGCTCCATCGGGAACACAGAACCAGACGATCTCCGCCCGAACCTTCACTCGCTCGACCGCTACTGCCAGTGCGCTGACCTCACGCGCCAAGCGCTGCGCCCGCCGCAACGATGCCACTTGTCCACGTGTAATGATCTGCTCGATTTCGTATCCCGCTTCGTGCAAGGACACGGCCAGCGCACTGGCCAGATTCCCGGCGCCAACGATAGCAATACGCGGCTTCTTCGACCGCCTCACGGACATGCCCGGCAGCATAGCAGAATCGGCCGCAGTCCCCGGATTGTCATATCCGCCTCGCCGGCAACCGGACGCCGGAAGCTGCATTTCTATGCCGTGTTTTATATTATTCTCATGCCCAATTCTTCCCGCTCGAGGTCAACGCCCACCACATCCAGCAAAAGCTCACACCCCAAGGCAAAGCTGATTTCTTCCCGCACGGTGTATCGCGGCCCGGTCTTCTGGGTCACGACTGACGAAGTGCAGGAACCCGGAGGCGTCCGCGCTCGGCGCGATGTTATTCATCACAGCGGCTCGGTGGTCGTGCTGGCCGTCGACGAATCGGCCTCGACGCCACGTGTCCTGCTGGAACGCCAGTACCGCCACGCTGCTAACGATTTTCTGTGGGAACTCCCCGCCGGGCGCATCGACCCGGGCGAAAATCCGCTTCCCGCGGCCAGGCGCGAACTCCTGGAAGAGACCGGATACACCGCCGCCCATTGGCGCCGCATTCTCAACTTCTACGCCAGCCCCGGATTCGTTGCCGAGACTATGTCGGTATTTCTGGCCACCGACCTTCGAGCCGGGCCAGCGCACCCCGAACCGGACGAGGTAATCCGTAAGAGTCTGGTGCCCTTGTCGAAGGCAGTTCGCATGGTACTGAACGGCACGATTCGCGACGCGAAAACGATCTCGTCGATCCTGTGGCTCGATCATCAGACCCGGCGAAAATAGGTAACCGGGGCGGCGCTGGCATGCCCGCCTTTAGCTAGCGGCTGCGACGCGCCAAGCCGAACGGTCCAGTCTGCTAACGAAGGAACCCGTTCCCACCCCGGCGGTCCGTCACCGTCCCCGCGACCGTTTCGCCTTGACACCCAAACCCAATCGCTCCAAAATGCATCGTATGCGGGCACGTCTTTGGCCCCCCTCTTAAAAGACGTGCAGAAAGCGGGGGTACGTGGAACGTCTGAAAGGCACCGTCAAGTGGTTCAATAACGCCAAGGGCTACGGATTCATCGGCCGCGCCGATGGTCCAGATGTTTTTGTACATTACAGCGCGATCACCTCCGAGGGCTACAAGAGCCTGCAGGAAGGCGATGCGGTCGAGTTCGAGATCACCGAGGGTCAAAAGGGACCGCAGGCGGCAAACGTGACGAAGAGCGCATAAATCTGTTTTCTCGCGGATTGTCCTGCCTTGCACGGGTCGGCCAGAGGCTCCAACGCTTGCCTTTGCCCGTCAAGCGAACCCGCCGCTGGCGGTGCAGGCCAATCTTATTTACTCTTTAGGACGTGGACAACAAATCCATCGCCACGGTCCTCTACGAGACTGCCGACCTGCTTGAAATCGACGGCCAGGATTCTTTCCGCATCCGCTCCTACCGCAACGCCGCCCAAGCCATCGAAAACCTTACCGAGCAGATTAAAGACATCATCGCCGAACCCAAGAAGGTTCTTGCCATCCCCGGCATCGGCAAGGGAATGCTGGTCAACCTGCAGGAACTGTTCAAGGATGGCAGCCTCAGCGTGCAAGCCGACCTGCTCAAGAAATATCACCCTTCGATGCTGCAGTTGCTCAAGATCCAGGGGCTGGGACCGAAGACGATCGCGCTGATCTGGAGCGCCTATCAAGTCTGCGATGTCGATGGCGTGGAAAAACTGGCGCGCGAAGGCAAGATCCGCGAACTGCCGCGCATGGGTGAGAAACATGAACAGAAACTGCTGAAGGCGATCGCAGACTACCGCCGAATCTCCGGCCGATTTCTCATCGACGCCGCCGAGGCCGAGGCAACCAAACTCTCCGAATATCTCGCAAAGTTTCCCCGCATCGACCGCATTACTCCCGCCGGCTCTCTGCGCCGCGGCCGCGAGACCGTCGGCGATCTCGATATTCTTGTAACCGGCGCTGCCTGCTGTAACGAAGCGGAACGCCAGCAGGCGGTCCAGTACATAGCGAAATATCCGCCGCTCATGGACGTCATCGCTCAAGGCGATAACAAAATCAGCTTCCGCTTGCGCAGCGGCATGCAAGTGGACGTTCGCTTACTGCCTCCGGAATCATTCGGCGCGGCTATGCAGTACTTCACGGGATCAAAGTCGCACAACGTTGCCCTGCGCCAGCGCGCTCTCAAGCTGGGTTACACCCTCAACGAATACAGCCTCGCCGATCTAAAGACCGAGAAGCCTGTCGCCGGCAAGAGCGAAGAAGAGATCTACGCCAAACTCAAGCTCGATTACATTCCTCCTGAGCTGCGCGAAAATCTGGGAGAGATCGATGCCGCGGAAAAACACACGTTGCCCACCCTGATCACGCTCGACGACCTTCAAGGCGATGTGCACATGCACACCGTCGAAACCGATGGCAAGAACACCATCGAAGAAATGGCTGAAGCCGCCAAGGCGCACGGCTACCAATACATCGCCATCACGGACCACTCCAAGAATCTGGCCTTCGCCAACGGCCTCGATGACAAGCGCGCCCTGGCACACATTCAAAAGATTCGCGATGCCAACAACCATCTCGAGGGCATCACCGTCTTCGCCGGAATCGAAGTGGACATCCTCGCCGATGGCGATCTCGATCTCTCCGACGATGTACTCGCTCAGATGGATGTCGTCATCGCCAGCGTGCATTCCGTTTTCAATCAGGAATCGGCCAAGATGACGGAGCGCCTCCTTAAAGCGGTCGAAAATCCGAACACTTCAATCATCGGACATCCCACCGGCCGCCTGCAGCTTCGCCGCGATGCCTACGACTTCGACTTGGATGCAGTTCTCAACGCCGCGGCAAAACACAAAGTCGCGATGGAGTTGAACTCTTACCCCGATCGTCTTGATCTGAACGATGTACACCTGCGCCAGGCCAAACAGCGCGGCGTAAAGATCGTCATCAACACCGATTCTCACCACACCTCGCACCTCGACAAAATCCGCTACGGCATCCTGCAAGCGCGGCGCGCCTGGCTGACCAAAGACGACGTCCTGAACACCCTGCCCGCACAACAATTCGCCAAGGCGATGAAGCATGCGTGGAATTAATAGCTGGCCGAAACGCGTAGATAGGATTCGTATCAGGGCTCCCCTTTAGCGGTGCCGTAAGTCACAGAAGAGCACATTCGGCTTTAGCCGCTGCCAAGAACTTCGTGAACGGGGAGTAAAATCAAAGGCGCGTATCCATGCCCGATCAGACACCGAATCTCGCGAATGTTCCCACGCCGGCTCCAAGCGCCCCCGCGCCCAAGCCGTCACCTCCACAACGTGGACCCACCATCAGCATCGGAGCCGAATTCGGCACCGCCAAGCGCAATTTGCCACCGGTAAAGGTCCTGCTGCTTGCGCTCGGAGGAGTCCTCGTCGTCGCAGGGCTCATATCGTTTCTCCAGCGCGCCAAGCCGCAGGCGTCCGGATCACTCGACGCCATAACCGCCGTACAGATTCCAAATCAAGATGCGGTCCTTGTCGCGCTCACATTCACCCTGCGCAATTCCGGTGAGAAACCGCTCTGGGTGCACCACATTCAAGGTAAGCTCCTCGCACCCGGCGGAGAACTAACCGGCGACGCGGTTTCCGCCATTGATTTCGATCGCTACTATCAGGCCTTCCCTGCCCTCAAAACGAATGCTCAACCCGCCCTCGCTCCCGAAGACAAACTTCAACTCGGCGAGGAACTCAAGCGCACCGTGATCGTCAGCTTCCCTGTAACCCTGGAAGCCTTCAACCAGCGCAAGTCGGTGAGCGTGGTAATCCATCCGTACGACCAGCCTTTGCCCGTGGTATTGACCAAATAATAGCGGCCCGCATGCCCTGAACAGGCTGCGAAAAGACTCGATTCGCTGCAGATTTGAAAGGGCGCGACTTTCAGTCGCGCCGCAAAAGCCCATTAAAATCAACCGCGGCTTCAGCCGCTGGATCGAATATTCCACCCGCGAGGGACTTTTACCGCAACCTGTTTAGTCATGCCAAAGGGCGATGGACTCTGCGCGCCTTCAGGTGTGCGAGTCTATTTCTTCTGAATGAATCTTCGCCGCGCCAGATGAGTGTTTGCGTCCGGCTTGATCTCGTCATATTTCAGGCAGCTGATGGAGCCGTCAACTTCCAGCACGGCCAGAGCTACATCTTTGCAGTGCGCGATGCCGTGCTCGCGCACCGCACGATCCAGTTCGTCCATACTGACGTGCTCTCTCGCCATATGCGATTCGATCGGCTTTCCGTCATGAATCAGCAGGCTCGGCTGACCCTCAACTACGCGCCGAAAGCCGCGATTGATCCCGGAGAAAGTACCAATCACATAGTTCAGCACCAACAGCGTGGATGCCGCCACCACGCCACCGATCAGCGACGTGTCGGGCCCGGTCATCGCGTTCTGCACGGAGTTGGAAAGAAGAAGCAGCAGCGTGAGATCGAAAGGCGTCATCTGCCCGACCTCGCGCTTCCCGCTGAGGCGCACCCCAATCAGTACAACCAGGTAGATCACTCCCGTGCGCAGTGCGATCTGAAGCGCAACATGCGCACCCGCCGGGAAAAGCACTCCGTTCAATTGGCCGTCACCGGGGTGGGCGCACTCTTCGGCGTGCTCAAGTAGCCCGTGGCTTTATTCTTGTCCACCGTCCAAACCACTAACTCGAACAACAAGTGTTGCCGTCCCGCGTAGAACTGAATCGGCTCGGCGACGGTACGATCTCGCTTCTCGATGGTCTTGTCATCCGACGTCACATTCACTGTAAACTTGCCGTGCTTCGCATCGGTTTTCTTGAGTTGCAGACTCACCGTAGCCACCGCCTGCGGCTTCGCTCCTCTGAGCAGCGTGAATTCGTAGTAGTTGCGGTCACCCTTATGCTTGAGGATCTCCAAATCGCCGCGCGTATTCGCGATCAATCCGCTCTGCACTCCCAAGTCGCCCACCGCGCCCTGCAGCTTCGCCTTAGTTGCCTCCAGATCAGCCTTGGTGGAAGCCACATCGGTCTTAACGCCGCCCACGTCGGTCTTAACCCCGGAGACTTCCCCGCTTACCTGCCCAATCTGCGCTTTCTCTTCGCTAGTTTCCTTCTCCAGGCGGGATTCCGTGGCCTTCTGCTGCGCCTGAAGTTCGGCGGCGCGCTGCGCCAGTTCCTTCTTGGTGAGGCCAACCTGATGCGCCAGCGCATCTTCAGAGGCTTCGGCGGTCTGCATTCTGCTCTTCAATTCCACCACTTGCGCCTGACTGTCGCTCGAATCCTTCGTCAATTTATCGACGTGCTGTTGCGTGGTCACATACCCGTAGACCGCTCCCGCTACAAAGAGGATTGCCAGAACAACCAGAATCCACTTCCCCGCGTTCGACTGCGGCTCAACATGTTCGACAGGCATCTGTTCGCCTTCTTCCGGCATAATTCCTCCCTGAATGAATTGCCCTTGAATCTTTGGTTTCTTCAATTGTTTAGCATAAGGCCGATAGTGTCAATTAGCTCATAGGATGCTCAGCCGACGCGGCGCGTCGAGAACACGGATGAAATCTGAGAAGTGACTAATGAGATGGCGCGTCTGCAAGTTCCATTAACGGTGGAGTGCCAGCGCTTCCCGTAGCGTGGGTTCCGGATCGCGACGGATGGCTCCCGCTTCTGTTCCAACCAGCTTTTCGGCTTTCGTGTTGGCATCGGCCAATAGCTTGCGTTGCGCCTCGTCCGGAAGCGAGTCCTGCAGACTCGCAGACTTTACGAAGCAGGCATAAACCAGCCGCACAGGAAATCCTGCGCCGTTGAGAAATCGGCCATAGGCGAACCAGTCTTCGGCAGTCGATGTCCGGTCGCCAATCGACTCATCCAACTGCACCGCGTGCTGATAAAGCGAAAGCGCCTGGCCGGTTTTTCCGCTTTCGCCCTGCAACGCCGCTTCATTCACGTCGGCGATGCTCTCCAGTTTTGTTTGCTTGGTCTGCGCCGCAATCTTAGCCGCCAACTGGTACGACTGAATCGCTTCTGCCGGCTGCGAGGCGCGTTCCTGACAATCTGCCATGCGCAGCGCAATCGCGATCACCTTTTCCGGTTCCGGGCGTTTTGCCGCCGGTTGCTGGGCAATCCTGCCCAGGAATGCTTTGTAATGTACCGCTGCTTCCTCCGGCTTGCCTTCGTGATCCAGTTCGTTCGCCAGATAAAGTTGTGCCAGCATCTGGCCAGGATCAGCCGCAAGGGCCCGATTCCAACTGTCCATCGCCACCTCCGGATGACCGCTGCTCAAGGCCAGCAAACCCCGATCCATCAGAAGATTCGCATCTTTCGGGGTGTAGTGGAGCGATGCTTCCGTCAACTCGAATGCCTCATCGAAGCGCTTGTGCTCAACCAGGAAATGAAGCAGTGCCTGCCGCGGCGCCGGATCGGCCGGATTCGACTGTATCGCCTTTTTCCACGCGACTTCGGCCTGTTGCGGATGGCCATCCTCGAGTTCACGGTGCGCCAGACGCATCTGCAGAGAACTATCAAAGGAATCGAGCGCTGCCGCCCGCTGCAGATCGCTTCCGTTCTCAGAACGAAGCGCGAGATAGTGGCGCGCCTGGTCAACCGTTCCCCAGGCAAGAAGCAGCAGGGCAGTGCCAACTCGCAAAGAATGCGCGCCCGTGGTAGCTCCCGAAAGCCACGCCCACGCTGCCGAGAATCCGCCGCCCGCGCCCGAAACGGCATTCGTCATTCGGTCTCGAGAATTAAGCAGCAGAGCGGCAATGCGGCCATCGCGCAGCTTCCATATCGCGCCATCGAGAATAAAATGGTGGAGATTTACCAGTGCGCCGAAAATCAGAAAGCTCGCCGTAAAATCGTGATGGAACACCCGACTGGCCAGCCACGGCCCAGGCACAAACAGAGCGATTCCGCCCGCAACCAGCACGCCAAAGTACGCCCAGGGACGCCACCTTCGCCCCGAAGCTTCCCGCCGCGCGTAGTAACTCGTGATCCACAGGTATTGCGCCGAGTGCATCACTGCCAGCACGCCGGAGCTATAGCGGCTCTGCGGGATCTCCATCCCTTTGATCAGCGACATCGCTGCTGGCAGCAGGAACCAGAGAAACTGCGACGAGAATAGCGTGAGACAGGGCAACAGTTTTCGCCATCCCATGGTCCGTATCAATCCCGACAAGCCATAAACTGAGAGCCCCAGGAAAGCTGCCCCCAAAACAATTTGTCCCGAACGTCCCACCAGCAGAGGAATTCCCAGCGAAATAAACAAAGGATCCGAGGAGGGTCCGGAATGGAAGCCAAGAAAAAGAACGAGATACGACGCGATGAAAGCGCCATACAGGGCCCGGCGCTCGGCTTTACCCGGGCTCGCCCCGGCGCGGCGGGCAAACATCATGAACAGGCCGTAATTCTGTCCGCTGTAATGCCACGGGCTCCAGGTCAGGTAAAGAGTAAATATCCACGGAAGAATGCCCATCCAGAAATGCGAGAGCAACACCGTCAGCAGAATCAGCGCCGTTGTATATACGGTGAAAATTCGATACTTCTGAAGATCCTCGGGACGGCGGTAAGCCCGATAAATCGTGGCCATGTAGTGCGGATAGTTAAAGAACAGGGCCAAACCATAAAAAACTACCGACCAGGCGCGCGTGTTGGAAGCGATGGAAACGTAGGAGAGCAGCAACAGCGGAGCCGACCACGCGCTGCACCCCACCACCAGATCAATCCATGGTCCGTAGAGCCAGACCGGCGCGGCCGCGGAGCTCCGGCCTTGCTCTGTGCTCGATTTCGAAATGTCCCTCGCCACGAACTCTCTCCATCGCCGCAGGAACCGGCGCTTTGCCCATCTGTGTTTTCTCTATGTTTGAACGGATTATAGGTCGGTGAAGGCGTGGATCGTATAACAAGAGGTATGCGGCTCTGGTCACGAAGGTAACATGTCCAGCCAGATCGACTCTCCAGACGGCCAGTTATCGCCGCAGGAATGTTCTCAGCTGCATGAGTCTTCTACAATGCCGAGATGAAGAATTGGGACGTGATCGTAATCGGTGCCGGCATCATCGGCCTTTCACTCTCGATTGAACTGCGCAAGAAAGGCTCAAGCGTTCTGGTCGTCGAGCGTGGCGAGCCGGGCCGGGAAGCCTCGTCCGCAGCAGGCGGCATGCTGGTCGATTGCAGCACCGAGACGCCCGTTGCCTTGCAACCGCTGGCAACCGCCAGCGCACGCATGTACCCGGAATTCGCGCACGAACTGGAAGTGGAATCGGGACATTCCGTCGATCTCCGCGACCAAGGCGCAATCGTCTTCCCTTCTCCCGAGCATCTGCACGAGCGCTCGGAATTCAATTCGGCTCAGTTGCTGCCCGCGTCTCTTGCCGAACTCGAGCCTGAACTGGCCGACCTTAACCGGCCTGCATTCCACTTAAATGAGCGCAGCGTCGATCCGCGCGCCCTCACCTCCGCCGCGCTGCAAGCGGCAAAGCGCCGCGGCGTAGACCTTTCGTCGGTCGATGCCGTCACGGCGGTGAATCTGTCCGATAGCCGCGTCAGCGGAGTGGTCACCATCAAAACATCATTCCACGCGCCAATAGTCGTCAACTGCGCCGGCGCGTGGTCCGGCCAGATCGCGCCTCACGCTTTTCCCACCCGTCCGGTCAAAGGACAAATGCTCTGCCTGATTTCGCCCTCTCGCAATCTGCTGAAGCACGTGATCCGATCGCCTGACATATACCTGATTCCGCGCAGCGATGGACGGGTCATCGTCGGCACCACAGTGGAAGAAGCCGGATTCGACAAGCGCACCGATGTCGCTACGATCCAGCGCCTGCACCGCGCCGCGGTCGCGTTGGTTCCAGAACTCCGCAACGCGAAGATTCTCGAAGACTGGGCCGGCCTGCGTCCCGGAACCCCTGACTCTCTGCCGATTCTCGGCGCAACCGCCACGCCTGGCTACTACGTTGCCACCGGCCACTTCCGCGACGGCATTCTGCTCGCCCCCATCACTGCCCAAGTGATGGCGGACGTGATCACGGGATCCGAGTGCAAGTACGACCTCGCTCCGTTCTCACCAGCGCGATTCTCTAAGTAAGAAACATGTGGGGACAGCCGCCCCCGGCTATCCGCTGAGCGAAGCGCGGCCTGCTGCGGAGCAGTTCGCCGCAGCCTCTTTCGAGATGCCATCGGGTATACTGGAGCGTTTCCGCAATAGCATCAATGCGCACTGTTCTGCTCTCGCACCAGAAAGGATCAACCGATGGCTTCCCCGGCAGTCGATTTCGCCCGCAATAATCAGCAGCGTTTCCTCAACGAACTGAAAGATCTTCTCCGCATCCCCAGTGTAAGCACCCTTGATGAGCACAAGCCCGACGTGCAAAAAGCCGCCGACTTCGTGGCCAACGACCTGCGCCGCATCGGCATGGAAAACGTCGAGGTCATCCCAACCAAAGGCCATCCTCTTGTCTATGCCGACTGGCTTCACGCCCAAGGCAAGCCCACCGTGCTCTGCTACGCGCACTACGATGTGCAGCCGCCCGATCCTCTCGATGAATGGCATACTCCGCCTTTCGAGCCCACCGAGCGCAACAACAACATTTATGCCCGCGGCGCCG